>Ga0172372_10000640_pt1 | contig 53707 bp, 49 predicted proteins | sample LakKiv5m_2_FD_114544 | JGI IMG/M metagenome (GOLD analysis project Ga0172372, IMG submission 114544) | Freshwater microbial communities from Kabuno Bay, South-Kivu, Congo - kab_092012_9.5m | ecosystem: Environmental > Aquatic > Freshwater > Lake | place: Democratic Republic of the Congo...
CATATACTGTAGTTCCACTATTAAAATTACTTGGAAGCGTAATTCTTCTTTGATTTCCAGTAGCTTGATAATTTACATCTGCTACTGTTGAACTGGATATAACACTAGCAGAAACTCCAACCGTTGAACCGAGATCGTAATCTGTTCCAGAATTAAACCTTGTTTCTATTACATATAAATAATTTCCTATATCTGTAGAGGTTGGGGTATATGTTGTGCCTGTTCCAATCTGTGTTCCGCCAGATGTGCTATTTGTAGAATTTCTATACCAAACGACGGTGGTTCTAAAAGATTCTGCTTTTCTAGCCTCAGATGTATCCCATGTTGATGAATATGTTAATTGAGTTCCAACAGATGGATTATAAGAACTTAAAGATGTTGTTAGGTTTATTGGTATTCTTCTAATTATTTGTATATATGGAGATGTAGACGATCCAGAATATGTTGAGTTAGTAGCATTTGCTGTTACTTCAAATCTAATATATTTACGATCATATGTTTCATTATTTGTTGAATTATCCCATGTAGATAGTGGCAGAACATCCTGTCCTGTTCCGCCAGATGTCCATCCAGATCCAGTACCGCTTTCTCCAGAAAAAGTTACACCTGAAGATAATCCATCATTAGTAGAATAATATCTCCAAGCATAACTATAGCTAGCAATAGTCCAGCCATTAGGATCCCATTGAGCATTGTTTCCATAATAATTAGAACCTATTCTAATTCTGCTACTTGATGTTAATCTATCTGCATATGTAGTAGTAGAATCAGGTCCTATCCAAGCTGGTCTTGTAGCAAATACTCCAGAAAGAGGCCATACCTTCAACCAGTTTGCTGCTTGCCTAATCCAAATTCCTACTGCAGATCTCCATCCAGTAGATCCCAAAGCTGCAGTCTTAATAAAAAGATTAGACATCTTTCGCCATCCAGTATTGCCAGCGCCTGCTGTTTTAATAAAAAAATCAGACATTTTTTATCCTAACTATACTGAATGAATATGTCACCGAGAAGACCGTCTGTATCGGATGAAGTTTTTGCACCTGTTCCAGCGCTTATATTTCTAATAGTAGCATTTGTTAGAGTTGTTCCCGTTGCAATTGAAGTTCCTCCAGACAGTCCTCCTTGAGTACTAATTCTTCCACTTACATTTAAATTTGTAAAATTGGTTCCGAAACCTATGTCTACCCATCCACTCGCAGCGCCAGTATATATTGTAAGCCTTCCTGTACCATTCATCGTCATTATAGCATCACCAGATGGATCAGTAAACGATAATGTACTTGAACTTAATGCAGATGAAGTTGGTTGATTTCCGAAATTTCTTCCAGAAATAAATATTGCTCCATTGCTAAATATTGATTCTCCAGTTGCCGAAATATTTATATTTCCATTTTGTATAGCAACTGTTTGGACTACTGAGGGGAAGAAAGAATCTGCTCCTGATATCGACAAGCTACCTCCACTTATTTCTGCTCCATTAATACTAGATCCCGAAGTTAAGCTTCCCTTCATAAAAATATCTCCAGCACCATTTATTCTAAAGTTTTTTGTAGATATGGTTCCGTTATCTAAGTCGTAAATAGATCCATTACCTGTAAATGTTTCTCCACGAATACCTCTTTCTCCTGCCGCCACGTTATTAGATATAATTGCACCAGTAGAAATAACGCTTCCAGTTACAGTGGTTCCCCCATTCCCATCGTTTAGCTTATCAATAATTTGTGATTTTGAAAATAAAACAGTATCTAATTTTCCAGCAACTGCGGCTGCGGCTTCGGCGGCTGCTTCAGCAGCGTCTGCAGCGTCTTCTTGTGCTGCTGCGGCAGCGTCGGCTGCTGCGTCTGCGTCTGCTTGTGCACCATCAATTGCATCTTTTGTTGCTCCTGAAGTGATTATTAGTGCTCCTTCAATTTGAGCATTATTTGCAAATATTGTTCCTGTCGTTGGGTCTAGTCTTACGTATTTTCTATTAGCCCCAATTCCATTATCTTGTACTAGAAGTCCATTATTATTTAAAACAAATCCTCTGGTTCCTTCTGGGAGTGTGTCGTTTACTATTTGTCCAGAATATATTGATGCGCCAGATGTTTTCATAAACAAATGCCCTGCAACAGTTGCGCTTCCCCCTACACCCAGATCTCCAGTTATAGAAAGATTAGTCCCATCCCAATACATAAACTGAGTATTACCGCCAACCCTAAACTGTCCCGTTGTTAGCCAATAGTTATTATTGTTTCCAGTCTTATTTAAAATAATTCCATTATATGTATTAGAAGACAAAGATGGAGTTGTGGTTAAGCTAGTGTTAATACTTGTTGCTATTCCAGTTCCAAATTTAAATAAATCGCCAGTTGCTCCGCCTATTGATATATAACTTTTAAGTCTTGCCCAACCATCTGGGTTTGTAGGATCTACAGCCGTAAATGTGCCGCCAGGCAAATATGACTGAGTGTTATTAAATTGATCTACTGACGCTACTTGAAATGAGTATTGCACATTTGGGATTAACCCTGTAGCTGTATAGGAGTTGTTTGGATAGTCTACAAATCCATATTCGTAAATAGGGTTTTCTGTATCGTATGTCCATCTTATTCTATATCCACGAGTTCCATTTGTATCTGCATTTGGATGATGTGTCCAAGAGAATGTAGCATATGCACTAAAACCTGTTTGATCATTCGGGTCTACCCCTGATGTTACACCTGGATTTGTAGGATTGTCTGGGGGTGTTAGATCTACTATTAGAGGGCTTTCTGTTAGTATTGTTTGCTCATCACTAAACAATGAAACTCCGCCTGAGTTAGAAACGGCCTGAAGCTTTACATAGTATTGTCCAGCCGCTGCTGTAATAGTTTGAGAGCCAGCTTTTTGAAAACTACCAACGACTTTATATTCAGAACCAAAGCTGCTGCCTTTTGCCCAAATATCTATTCTCTGCAAGTTGTCTTTATAATTTGCCCCAAGATAATCTTTGCCAGTCCAAGAAACAATAATTGTGTTTCCAGTATAATCAAGATCAATTGCCCTAAACTGCGGTTTATTTATTGTGTCAGCTATAGTAGTTAATTTAAAAATATTAGACCATGTGTCTTTTATTTCTTCGTTTAATTTTTTATCTTCAAATATCCATTGAAACTGAAAAGCATAGGTGGTGACTAGGTTAAGCGGATTAATAGTAATTTCATAATAGTCCTTATTTGATGGATCTGGTTTACCATTTATATTAAGGTCTGCTGGCAAAGTCATTAGAAGGTTAGCCCTATCTTATACTCTATATCTATTGGCTTTCCTGCATTTTTTTGCAGCGGTGTAGGTAGCACATCTCTAGCAATCATTCCGAATGTTGGATCAAAAGTATCTTCATCATTTATTCTGACTCCTTCTAGATAGGCCACTGTGTCTCCTCCTGATCCCGCCGTTACTTGAATTCCTATTTTATTTATGCTATTTGATGGATTGTTATTTGATGTTAGAGACGAAAAGTTTATTGAAGACATCTTGTGACCTGTGGCGCCAGAAACATTGAATGTTGCTTCATAATAAGCAGTCGCAGAACTATATAGTTTTAATTTTATTGAACTAAGATTTGAATCTTCTTTGTGATAAGCAAGTACAATTGAGTCATTGGACCCGTAGCCAGATATATCAAAAGGAAGAATTGATGAAGTGTATTCTTCAGAAGAAGATGCGCTAACATCTATCATCATTAAAGATGATCCCATTCTTGGCACAGGAAATGTTGGCTCAGCTTCGCTATATGCCACAAGTTCTGGATTCTGATTAGAGCTGTTAAACCAAACTAAATTGTTTTCAAAATCTGATAATATCTTGCTGTCAAATGAATTAGTAGATGTTCTACTTCCTGGATACAAAGCAATCTCTTTTATTGTGCCTGCAATATCTTGAGGGACTGTGGTCTTGTATACAACAGCATAGGTGCTATTTCCTTGTTCATCAGTTTGTATATCAATGCTTCCAAAAGAAGCAGGCAGTCTATAAAACTCAAACCCTAATCTAGTATTTGTATCCGCCGAAGCATAGTCTGACGCTCCTGATATTCCTATTGCAATATCTTGCTTAGGAAAAGAAACCATCCCAGCTAAATAAGAAGCAATAAACCTCTTTCCAAATTTAGTTATCATTTCTTTGGTACCCTTCCAGATATTCCTACAACAGGATATCCTGTAGAATTTTTTATTCTTAATATTAGTTTAACAGAGACTGGTTTAGTTGTATAGTCTAGGACCATGGACTTGATGCTGATATCTTCTAGCTTTGGGATTAAGCTAGATATTGAGCCCTCTTGATACTCTTCTGCTAATGACTGAAATTGAGTAGAAAAATATTTATCAGTACCGCTTCCTATGGAGGTTGTTGTTCCCTTTATAGTTCCGCTTACTAACCTAATGGCTGAAGGGTCTATGGCAAGAGCCTTGGGATCAGTATCTACTCCAAATAGAGGTGCTACTTGATCTATTTGATTGCTAGACTTTTTAGAATTTACTGCTGACATTTTTTAATTATACCATTTATTGACTATATATAGATCTGGCCGTAATGGTAGTTTCTAATCCCTCCCCCCATGCTTGCTCTACATCTGTTACTATAAATTTCTCGGTTCCTTGTAGCCCGTGATAAGGATAGTTAATTGCAATAATATCAGCAACAGAAATCAAGGGGTTGCCAAAGGTTTTTATAGAAATGGTTCTTTGACTCTTGCTCCATTGAAACTTTATAAAATCAGAAAGATTTTTTGCATCTGATATTTTCTGTACCCAATACGATTCAAATGTTATTGGCTCTTGTATTCCAAACTTGTCTGAGTCTTCATCTGAATAAACTATTTGATCGCTTTTTACTAAGTTATTGCCTACTACGCTTATCTGAGTTCCTGAAGCTGACGACACCGAAGAAGAAACTCCAGAAGAATTTATAAGATAAAGTTCTGCATCAAAAGAAGAAAGCTTAGAGGCTAATACGTCTACCCCCTTATTTAAATTTTGAAATGTAAATTTTGGATAAGACGGAGACCTTTCATATCTTTTTTTAATATATCTTATTTCTCTTGCTATTGGACCAAACTCCTCTATAAATCTCTGTGAAGAATTTGAATCCTCTGCGGTTAGTCCAGAAACAAACAGATCTCCATATGCTAATTTTGCTAAACCAGTAAACTGTTGATTGTATAGGTCTTCAGATAAATTATTATATTCTTGTTCTGATATAGCCATAGCATAGGCATAGTCAAAATAAATAGTACCTAAATTTGCAAACAATGATATATAATCAGATCTTGAAAGGGTTGGATTTGCAGTTGAGCCTGTGTCTTCTGCTATAACCCTAAATCCATTTATATATGCAATTATAATAGTCTTATTACTAAATACTTTAACCTTGACATCTATCTTGTAGCTTGTTCCAGGAATAATTCCCACCTGGTATCCCACACTTTGTGTTGTTTTTAAAACCTGATTGTCTGGCAGTGGTTGTACGACTCCGCCTTTTACTTTTAATATCTTAAACTCATCTCCCAAAGTAGCTGCTGCCTCTGAGGTCTTTACAGAAATAAAGTATCCTGTAGTTGAACTGTTGTTTGCAAAAAAACCTAAGCCTCCAGACTGATTTGATGTAGATGCTTTTGGAGCAAAGAATAGGGTGGTTCCAAATGCATAGTACGCTGGAGCGGTGTTAGATACTGGTGCTGCAACATCAATACCTGTTTTCCTAATTGCACAAGACAAGGTATCCTTAGATCTTGTGTCTGTGCTTATGGCTAACAATGATTTAGCAATTTTAATTTCATCGTTTAGAGCAACAGAGGTCTGCTCTGAAGGTTCTCCGTTTTCTTCAGAACTATTCTTTTGAGCAATCATTTCCTTTGTAATCTTTGGAACTTTAAAGCTAAAATATTTATATACAGACGCTTGGCCATCTCCATCTGGCAAAGGGTATGTTCTTAATCTTAAGTAATATGTTTTGTCTGTTTGCAAGGACTTTGTTATTTCTGATTTTCCGTTTGTAAAATTGCCGATTATGTCATCTGCTGGTGGGCTATTGTAGTTTCTTGAAGGTGATATTTTGCCAACAAATGATTGTTTTGTAATATCTGCAGACTCTATAGTAAGTGTTCCTTCTAGGGTGGAGGCTCCTTCTGCTAGTCCATCGGAGTCAAAAGTAAATTCTACTTGTTTTACTGTCATTTAGTTTTCCACCCCACATTTTTTAAACCCTTCCATTGGCTAACTACGTTTGCAGGATTTGGTGAATGAGAAGAAATTTTTGTGCCTAAAGCACCTCTTGTTTTAATTCTATATTGATTTGTTGTAATAAAGTCTAGGCCAAAAGAACTACTTGTTGTATCTGAAACTGTCCTAGCTTTGCCCTTGTACTTGGCAAGATCTGCAGGACCTGTAATATCAATATATACTGTTTGTCCTACGGTATAAGATACTCCATTTATAGTATCGTTTACTGCTGTTGTATATTTATATCGTATTGCATCGTACTCAATAATTTCTTGATTTAATAAAAGATAGCCTGAAAATTCTGGAAGAACTGTGCTTAGCTTTGATATTTGATCATCAATAATAAATATTGGTTTAAGCGTGATATATTTATTAGCTTCGCTCCATGTAGACTTAGTTTCGTTTGTCACATTACCAAGAGAAGATTCAAGAGATGCAGATATTAAAGAAGTATTGTCAACCGACACCAGTTCTTTAGCGCTTTGCTCATACGTTGTAAGATAGGCTGTGCTATATAAAACTCTGATTTGATTTACTGATGGGAGGTCTCTTAAATTCATTGAAACAATATTAGGAAGCTCTCCGCTAGCGCCTGCCGCATATCTAAATGTCCAGTTAATATTTCTAGAGGCACTAAACATATAGTCTCTTGAGTAAAATTGTAATACATTGTTTTCGTCTACCGAAGCCGACATCTGTATATCTTTACATAGTTCTTGAAGCATTACCCATACCGTTTTTGTACTATCACTCCACCAGTAATCTGGGGTTATTATAGACTTGTCGTCTGAAGTTAAGTTAAAATTATAATTGGTAAAACCAACTGAGTCGAGCATTCTTCTTATAATAGCAACAGCAGAATATCCATCACAAACCATGTCTGGGCAGATTGTTTCTTGCAGTACCTTAGCGTAATCTAAAGCGAACAAAGCTGCCTCTCCATATTCGCCAATAGACCAGCTATCTAAAATAAATACACCTTGTGGTATTTTAAAATAAGCTCCATTTAAATCGGTTAATGTTCCGTCTGGGTGGTACAGCTTTGCATATGACTTAATCTCTGCGTGCTTAGACAAGTATATGTAATCAGTATCTATTTCTTCTACTGCTATCTTGGAGTATGATTTAAACAGTATGTCAGTATCATTAAATCCATTTAGCCCTACCTCTAAAGAATTAGCAGTCAAGTTTCCAACTGGCAGGATTCCCTCGCTGCTAGATGAGGAGTCTTTTGTAATACTTAAAGACAATATATTGTTGGTTATATCTTTTACCCAATGTGGAGATAGTTCTATTACACCTATGTACCCGCCAGGGTTTACCGCAGTTAGTGCTAATGTGCTAACCATTACGTGTGCATCTGGATTTAAAGAATTTTCTGATCTTGTCCATCCTGTACCTGTGTAATAAATCTCAACCACACCATTTGCGGGAACAGTCTTAGATAAAGATGAAGACACATCTGTTCCATCTATTAATACAGACCAAGATGTAGGGATGCGGTGACCTATTTCAAACTTAAAAACTATTTTATTGCATGGGACCTTTTTATTTTTTTCGCTTACGGCAACTCCTGATTGGAAATACCTGATACCTATTGAAGCATTTTCATTTAAGGGCGTAACAAAATATTTATAATATACGTCTTTGGATGGATAATATGTTCTATACGGATGTAGATAGTTATTGTTTCTTGGATCAGCCCAGCTCTTTTCAGTTATATCTCCAGAGATAGCATATTTTACTCCACCAGCAACTGGCCTAAAAGTTTTAACAATTGTATCTAGTGGGAATAATTTTTTAAATGGGGACTTTCCCTGTATTACAGCGTATGGGTTTCCAGTCAAATCATCATCAGAAAGAGTGACAAGTGTATTGCAATTAATATCAATTAATGCGCCTGCCGTAGACTGTACGGTTTGGCTTTTGTTAAAGGTATCAGTAACTTTTGAATCTACCGATATCATTTTATACCTCTTCCAGAGTTAGCGATACATCCCAAAATTCTTGAGCAGGGTCTGCGGTTTTACCCTTAACATTTCTTTTTACTACTGTAAAATTACAAGAAGTAAATACAGCCAAAATCTCATCGTCTCTGTCTACCGTATTGCTCCCTACAACTTCTTTACCATAAACAATTTTTACTTTAAATGAAGATCTCCCTTTTGACGCAAGGGCATAATACTCTTGTATATCTACTGCTCCCCATCCTCCGTCTACTGTAAGACTTGATCTTGACGGAAGCATTCTCCAAGAAACACTAACAGACTTTTTATCAGCCACCCAATATTTTCTTAAGAATCCATTTGCCATTCTTTGAGATTTTTCAATTCTATTTATGTTTACGGAAGATGGCTCTCTGTTATGCTCTGAGATTTTTTGCCACGTTGGAGTAGAGGTTGAAGATGTATCAAAATATATAAGGGAGCCTACTGGCAAGAATACTGTTGACATTAGCTATTACTTCTCGGCAAGCCAAGGCGAGCCAAGTCCTTTCTTTGTAGATCCACAATATATCTTCCGATATCTTCCTTAGACATATTCTCAGGAATATTATATGTATTTTTTATTTGCACTACTGTAGGGCTACCTACGGCGGCTGCTTGATTCATTGTACCATTTCTTAGTGAATTAATATAGTCTGTATCGTAGACTCCTTCGGTTCCTGCCCTTAATATTGCTCCAACCTCTTGTCCATAACCTCCAGGAACAGCGCCATTCCAGTCATGGAACTTTCTAATTTCCCCAGCATACCCTCCCATTGCCATCTTCATAATATCAAATGGTCTCTTTGAGAAATCAGATATCTTTTTAAATCCGACTCCAGCTCCCTCAAAAAGAGATAGAATATCATATCCCTTATCCTCTAAAACATTTGCGTATGTATTTCTTGAGTTTGCGGTAATTTTACCCAGCCATCCGCCTCTGTTGACTATTCCTTTTACTCCAACATCCTTTAGTACATTAGCCAGATTAAACCAAGCATATGGATTTAATCTAGATGTTGTTTCAGCTACAACTTCCCCTGCTGTGCCCTCTGCTTTTAATGCCCTTAGCAGGTGTTGATAATGCTCAAATTTTCTTCCTGGCAGTGCTAGCTTAGAAGGATTATTTAATGCGGCGCTAACCAATGCTTTGTACGCATCTGGGTTTTGAGAGAAAATGCTTGGAGCATTATGTCTTAAATCTATTACTTCGCTTGGCTTTAGCTTAGCAAATATTTCATATAGGTTTGATGTTTTGCCACGTGATAGCAATTCAGATCCAAACATTGATGCAGTAGTAATGTCGTCAGTAGCAAAGAACTTTCCTCCAAGCCATCCACCAGAACCTCCAGATCTGGCTGTGTCTAAAATACCTTGCTCTAAATTTCCTCCATGGAACATTCTAGAAGATAAAAATTCCTCTAAAGATTTACTAGATGCAAATCCAGGCATATGCAAAGTATCTTTCATTTTTACTGGGTTTCCAGTAAAAGGCAATTCTATTTTTGAAGAAAGCAGGCTTTCAAAGGTGCTTGCTTTGGGAGCCTCTATTGCAGCTTTTGCAACTTTACCTGGGCCTGCGAAAGGAATGGCGGCCATTGCAAGATTTGCATAATCTCCCTTAGTTCCACTTCCACGAATTATTTCTGATACTCTTCTAACTAGGTCTGAAGTCATTAACTTATGCATCAATGGATTATGTATTCCCAGAACTTTTTCTGTGATTCCCAAAGATGCCAAGGCGTACATTTGTAATGCATTTAATCCCTTGCTAGAAGCTCCAGCAGCCATTCCCATCGCATGAGGAGCCGAGCTATAATTTACTGATCCGCCACCTTTAAGTTTCTTTGCATTTAATGCATCAAAAGTTTCTTTACCGTAGTGATCTACTGCTGCTGCACGTATTACATATTCCCCATCAGACAAATATGCTGGAATAGAATCAGATGTAGAAGTACCTGGGCCACTAACTCCTCCGCCTGGCCCGTAATACTGTACCTGTCCACCAGAAGCCAACCTTTTAACGGTAACCCTATCTCCATTTACACTTGTTACTTCGTAGCGCTTTCCACTAGTTGTACTAAATTGCGTTCCTTTAATTGGAGTAATGTCTGCATCTTCTAAAGCCTTTACATTTGTTTGGTAAACTGGAACGCCGCCAGCGCTACCGCCCTTTATGTTCTTATCATCTAAAGGCTTTTGAGTTGCGCCTGCGAATAGAGCAACTGCAGCAGCGAACGCATCAACAGAAGATTTAAATTGTGCATTTCCTCCTACTTGCTTATTAAGAGCATTTACAAGGCCCTGCGCCCAACCCATTTGATATACACTATCGCCTTGTCCATATGCGCTACGCATACTTCTTGCCGCAGTTTGAACTTCTATTGGCGAATCTTCGTCTAACATTTCTGCAAAAATAGTAGAAATTTCTTGTGCGTCTGCTCTACTCATTATATTTTTGCCAAAATTACGTAAAGCAATTTCTTCTAATCTATCTCTATAGCTTTCGAGTTGAGCCAAGTCTGCTGCTTTTTGAGTAGCATTTGCTGTTTTGGCATTATAAGAATCTTGAGCTTGCTTTAATTCTTTTTGCAAATCCTCAATTCTTTTTTCTAACTTATCAATTTTTGTATCATAAGTATCATTAATCTTGTCTCTAGTAAGCTGTCTTTGTCTATCTGCAACTAATTTTTCTATGGCCAGCTGTTCTTGTGCTGCAAGAGCTAGGTCTCCTGTGGCTACTGCTTGACTGTATCTAATTTGTGCTTGAGATAACTGGACCTCATACGTTTGGGCCTGCTCTTGAACATCTAGAGCTTTAAGCCTTGCAGCCCTTTCTTCTTGCAATGCTTTTATTGTTTTTTGAATATTGTCTATTTTATTCTTATAATAATCTTCGTCAACCTTTTTTAATTTAGCAACTACGTCCTTGGCATCTTTAGCCTCTTTCTTAACTCTTGCAATTATATTGGCCAAAGGTAATAGTGGGTTTTTAGATCCTTTCGATGTATCTTCAGTAACTGAATTCATAACATTCTGCACAATTGCCAAATTCTTTGCAAATGCTGCTGCCTGCTCTGCCCCCATGGCAGCTAAGTTTACGATTTCTCCAAATCCAGCCTGATAAAGCATTATCTTTGCTGTAATGCTTTCTATTGTTTCCGCTGCTCCTAGTATTGCACTATAAATTATATTTTCATTTTTTAACGCTTCAAGATTATCTTCAGATATTTCTTTTTGTGCGCCCTTCATCTTGGAAATTTTTTCCATAGTTAATTCAAGGGCATCTGCTTGATCTAGAATATTTTCATTTTCATCTTTTGTTCCTACCAGAGCATCCTTATATATAATGATAGAATTTAATAAAGTGTCTAGGCCTCTGTTGAATTCTTCTGCATTGAAGTCTTCGCTCTCCAATTCATTTTTAAGAGCTTTAATAAGCATAGAGATTCCGCTTACAGAATCTGATATTGAGGTAAAGTCTTTTGATGTAATTGCAGCTAAAGCCTGTCCCGCCTTTTCTGAAGCTCTAATAATTGCATATATTTGATTTGTAGCTTCTTGGGCCGACATTCCCATAGCAACAAATTGAGCCTTAATTTGTGCAGCATATTCAACGACTCTACCAGAGTCTATGTTGTTAAATGCCTCTACATAATCTTGTTGATTTTCTTTAGCATTTTTTATTGCGTCTCTTAACTCTTTTATTGTAAGAGTTAAACCAGGGGTTCCTGTTCTTGTGTAAGACTGGTAAGTTGATTTTACTTTAGCCCTATGTAATTCTAGCTTTTCATTTATGTCTTTAATACGATCAGACATCTCTTTATATTTTTTAATTCCTACTGAGCTAAATGAATCTTCAGTTCCGCCAAAAGCTAATCTATTTGCTTTTCCTGCTTCCTCTGCCGACTTTTTCCAGGAAATCAGTCCTTTTACAATTAAGGTTATTGCAGTAATGACTAGGCCAGGAATGGTCAAAGATTTAAGTATTTTAAATAATCCTCCAGCAGAAGTAGATGCAGCTTTTAATCCCATGATAATTTGTGGCAAGAAGGAGCCTGCAATTCCTCCTACAATTGAACCCATTGAGCCGAAAGAAGATCCAACCATACTTCCGCCAAGTCCGCCAACCATTCCATATCCAAGCATTCTTCCCATGCCCATGCTCTTTGGTCCTGGCCCAGGGACAACATTGCCGTTCTGTATATTTAAAGGCATGGAGGTTGGGCCTGGAAGATATCCAGACATTCTTAATCTATCTGATATGCGTGGCCTATAAGATGTGGAAGGAGGAGTTACAATTGGTGTTGGATAAATTGGAGTTCCACCAATACCCATAGTTGCTTGACTTGCTCTTCTATCTGTTACTGTATATCCTGGTCTTTGATTATCTCCATAAAATCTTCTTCCTCTTCTGACCGTTCCGCCAGCACGAGTTCTTCCAACCCTTCCGCCTCTATTAAAGCTGTGCTGAGCGGCCTTTTGATAAGAAGAATACAAAGCACTAATTTCTCTTGACATTGCATCATCAACTATATTTCCCCACTTAGTTTCCGATAATGGCTTATCTCCAAGCTTTGTCATTGCTTTATTTACTCTGCCTAGAGTACGTGATGCTGCTCTATATGCTACCTTATACGGGACTCCTGAATTTGTTAGATGAGAAATTAAAGAAATTAAATGTTCTGGACGTCTTGATGATTGCAACCACATATTTCCTGTGGCTGAACCATTTCTTAAAGCAGCATTAAAATCTTTAGTAATTGTTATTAAATTATCTGGCAGCAATTGATATTTTTTAGATGCGGTTGCTCCGCCTGGCATAGTTCCAAATCTTTGTTGTATTTGAGCTCCTGTTAATATTCTGCTGGATCCTTGCATTGGGAATCCAGAAAGAGATCTTAAAAATCTACTAGTTATTACATGACCAAGAACTTCATTTTGATTACGCTCTCCAAATCTTATTGAACTATCCCAAGCAGATCCAGATCTTCTATATAAAGCATGATAAGGAGTCGGACCGTATGCTACCCCTGGATCAAATACTCTTGGAGAATTGCTTGATCTGCTGCCAGATGCACCTGTGTCATAAAATCTTCTTGCTCCACGGGCTATATTTGGATTCCATTGAGTTAGTCCAGATAAAATTCTTTGTATCGCACCACCAGCAAATCTATTTTGAACTGGAACAACCATTGCTCTACCTTCATTAAGAGCTCGCATTCCATCTGGATCCTGTTGCGCTACATCTTTGCGGATAACAAATTCTCCTGGAGTAAGCATTGCAGGAACTACATCTGCATTTACATTAGGACCTGGAACCTGGTCTCCGTCATTATAAAATACCTTTCCGCCATCATTAAATTTAGGAAGTCTTGTTACTTCTATAGAGTATGGTGCTCCGTAAGTTCTTATTCCACGAAGACGGCCAAACTCTTCGAGCACTCCACGACTAGACCCCCTCTTAAACATATCTCGTAAATTATATTTGCCTGAAGGGTCTGTAGCAGGTTGATCTATTAGTGGAGCTTTTCTAGGATCAAACGGAAGTCCACGAAGAGCTGCGTATTGAGCAAGCTCTGCAGTCATTTCTGCATCTATTTGAGCATTAAGCGCAAGAATTCTAGCTCTAGCTTGGTCTACAGTAATTTTAGCAGCACGAAGCTCTGCTACTATAGCTGCAGATTCATTAGCAGCTTTTGTTGCAAATTTTGATGTTATGGGCAAAAGATCATCATATGTATTTAAAAGATCGGAATTTATTGTTCCGCCAAGAGCAACTGTTTTCTTGATTACTTCAACTTCTTGTTGAGTTCTCATAGAAAGTGTTCCCATTAATGCATGGAATTTTGCTGCTTCTTGAGAAACTATTCCTGTTGAAACTCCTCCAATAGAAGTTAATCCTTCTATATTAGGAAGCCTATCATGCATGTAAATTTGTGGCGCTGCGCCTATTCTTTGATTTACTGGAATAGCTCCTGGAACTACTCCAAATATTCCACCAGAAGCAAATCCGCTCTTTCTTGGATTTATATGAGAGAACGCTCTAGTTCCTTCTTCTCCAACAAGAGGATGTGTCGGATCCACATATCTTCCAGAACCGCCAGGCATAAGAGTACTTCCTGCTAATGTGCTTATTGCTGGGCGGACAGATATGTTTCCATTATTTACTGCAGTTTGTAAAAGATTAAATTCATCTACTAAATTTCTTAATGCTTGTTCCAATATAGCTGCAGCTTGAGCATCGCTATAGAATGTGTCTCCTAGTGTCTTGGCTGCATGCTGTGCTGCAATAATTTCTGGGGTGAGCATCTTCCAGCCCTTAGATCCAGCAAACAAGGATTTTAGATTAGTTGCTCCTTTTAATATATATCCAGCAAAGTTTGCCAAAACACCAGTTAGCATAATTATTGGTCCAGCAATTGCTGTAAAGCCAGCAAAAGCAGTAATTAATTTTTTAACAGGATCTGGTAAGCGATTTAAAAACTTTAAAAGCTTTGTTACAATATTTATAAATTTTGTTCCTATATCAAGAAACTCTTCTCCAAGCGTTGACATTTCTGCTTTTAAAGATTCTATGGCTCTTCTGTATTGTCCAGAAGCTGAATCGGTGACTGCTGATAATTCTCGACCCGCCAATTCCTCCAAGTCTCCAGCACTTGCTTTCATTAAATCTAAAACTTGTAAGGTTTGGCTGCCTTGCTTTCCAAGGTTTTCAAATAACGCATTTAGTCTTGAAAACTGAAACTTACCAAACAATTGTTCAATAGCCTGTTGCTTAGATAAAGGATCTAATTTATCTAAAGCTGCTTGTAATGCGAATAGGGTAGCGGTTGTATCTCCAGCATTATTCTTTACTATTCCTAATAAATCTATTCCGAATCCTTCAAACTTTTTTACCGCCACATCTGTTGGGTTAATTAAAGATGCCAATGCTGACTTTAAAGCATTTGCTCCTTCAGATGCATTAATACCGCCTTCACGCATAGCTGTTAAATAAAGAGCAAGATCTTGTATACTTCCGCCCAATCCTTTAATTACTGGTCCAGCTTTTGGAATTGCTTCAACAAGATCATTTAGCGTTGTTGATGTTTGGTTTTCAACTGCGTTTAAAAAGTTGATAGATTCAGATAGCTGATCTGTGTTTTGCTTAAATGCACTCTGTATAGCTAGAGTTGCTTTCATAGCTTCTTGACGATCTACTTCGCCAAGTACAGCAAGCCTTGTTGTTTCTTTTAATGAACCTAAAAGATCTTCGCCAGTTTTCCCAGTAGCTGCGATATCAGCAGCCAAAGAAATGGTTTCTTTAAAGTTAACCCCCATGGTTGTTGCTAATTCTTTAGAGGTCTTTGTTATTTCCGCTCTTACAGCTCCAAGCTCTTTTGCAGTAGTGCCACTTACATCTCCATAAACCTTAGTAAGTCTTACAAGCTCTTGATCGGCTTCTCTAAATGCTTTAGCAGCCGCTGCGCCAAATGCGGCAATAGGAACTGTTAGTCCTACCGTTAACTGACGTCCAGCCCACTGAGTATTCTTACCCCAGTTGATAAGAGAGGTGGCGCCTTCATTAATTGCACGATTCATTATTTGCAATTCCATGTTGGCTAGTTTTGTTTTATTTTTTATTAAATCCAGTCCTCTTGGAATATGAACTTCATACTGCATGAGGCCTTGAGCATTTCTGCCCAATGGTTGCATAACAGCATTTTGTAGCATTACTTGCTGTCTAGCTAAGTCTCTTATTAATCCGCCACTTGTTTTAGCATGTTGCTGAAATGCTGAGTAAAAATCTCTAAGCTTTAGTCTTCCAGCGTCTAATCCTTTTCCAAATTTTTCTACATCGGAATGTAAAGTAACAAAGTGAGACCCGAATTGCCCAGTGCTTCTTAGGGTTTCTCCAAATGAATTGTTTATTACTTTTACTTGAGATGCTACTGTTTTACCAGCAGAAGATAAACTTTGCTGAAGGTTTTGTAAACTAGCCGTAGCCCTGTGCACTTCAGACACAAGGCTAGACAGATCTGCTCTGGCGACTATATTAGTTATAATCTGCTCGTCGGCCATTAGTAACTACTCCTTAGAATAACCTAGTCCCATTCCGATTCCGAATCCAGCTTCTGATGCGAACACTCCTTGTAGCGAAACGATATCTTCTCCGTCTGCATCTACCCCCAGTGCTCTTCTTCTTACATCCTCGAAGGTGGGACCTGTTTTCTCTGCATTATCATCTAAAGATATACCTTTAAGTGATGCTGCAAACTTTCTCTGGTTTTCTTCCTTCTCCCTCATTGATGTCAATGTTTGAAGAAGTTCTGGCATTGATAGCGAATCCTCTAGGTCTTCGTAATTTTTCCAATGACCTAAAAGAAACACTTCGCCTTCTAAAGCGGCTAGATCTAGTTCTGACCAGCCAGAACCGCTGCCGCTAGAAGGTTTGGGTCGTCCATCTTAATCCCTCCACACACTTCTAGTATGCGATTGATTGTTGGAACGTCCAATGCGTCTTCCAATGTTTCTCTATCTTTTACCAAATCTGGTAGTTGTTTTTCTAATGCAACTGCACACGCATCTATAAGAATTGTTAATGTTTCATCTTCTGTCTGTGATGTTGCTGTTTTTTGAATCGCCGCCATAAACTTGCGGAGTTCCTTAATTGATAGCGGCTTAAGTTTAACCTTAGCGCCATTTTGTAGTTCGATTTCTTCTACGTTATATACTGTAGTAGCCAATTTATCCTCCTTGGATAGTCTCAATTATTATAACATATAGATATTAAGGAGACAAACGAAAAGCCCCCATTTCTGGGGGCTCCCGTGACTACCTAAAATAAATTAGGCTGGTGTCCAAGTACGATCAATAATCTTTCCGTACTCTGATCCAGAATAATTTGAATCTGGGAGCAAGCGGAATGTTACTGGGAAAGTAGTTGGTGTATTACGAGCAAGGGTGAATTGTGACTGTTGTACAGACAAAACACGACGTGCGTAATAAATGCGCTCTGAGTAAGTTGAAGCTTCTGTTGGAGCTTGTCCTATACCGATAAGCTGACGCTCTGTTGGCTGAACGCCAAGAGCACCTGCCTCAAGTCCTAGAACCTGTGATCCTGCTGAACCTGTAAGCGTTGATTGTGCCTGTCCAAAAACAACTAGAACGTTTTCTAGTGTACCTTCGGACAATTCTGTTGCAATCATAACCTCCATCGCAGACTTAAATAGCTTTGCTGTATCAAGCAACTGGTCAACAGTTACTGAATCGTATGTTGGGTTATAAGTGATCTGAAGACCATTGTTTGTAAAACCTACGTTACGATATGAGTTATCTGCACCTTGCGCTGCGTCTAGTGTTACACGATATGAAGCAGCACTGTTGTATGCTGGTACGCCATTCTTAGCTCCAGAAGTAGCAGTACGTGCTACGCCTGGCTCAGAGTTTTCAACCTGTGTAGCATAGTTAGCGGTGGTGGAATCACGCTGTGTGATGTAAAGCGGTGAAGCACCGACTAGAATTTGCTTGGCTGAGTTAAATGCCATTGTTTCTTACCTCCTGTATAAAGAATACATATATATATATATTTTTTCAATCTGTAAATCTTGGCTGGCTAGGCCCTTTCCTCTATGTCTAATTTTAGACTAAAAAGGGTCATAAGGCAAACTATACGAATCGGCCTTCAGTATTTACATGCCTAGAGTATTTGACCTCTAAAACGACGTCCGTAGACAAGAACCCAGACAGTTCTTCAGATGGCTCTGTGGCTGAAATGTCGGCTATGAATATGCTATAGAATTTAAACTTGTTGGACGGAGGCATAAAATAATTTATATCTCTTCCCGACTCGTCCATTCTTCTGTATAGGTCCATCATTAAATTCCTAATAGCCACGATCTCTGAAAAGTCTGTCGAGTATATTGTGAATAGTATTTGCTCGCAACATACCACCCAGTTATCTTCATATGATAGGCCTACCTTGTCATAGACTATATGGGTCTTCCCGCTCAAAAACTGATTCATTTCAGCAAGCTGCTGTACTGGAATTATGGGGGTTATTTCTTCATCGATATTATCGCTATAATAATCCGAGGCATCTAGTATGCCAGTGGACTTTAAGTTATCCCAAAGATGCTTCCTTATGTCGAACATAGGGTCTAATTTATAATCTGTCATATCTTCATCCTCCAAACGCCGACTCTACAGATATCTTTGCTTGAATATCTAGCGTGTTAGGCGAAAAGGAATATTTAACCGTCTTTATATTTTTAGGAAGTCCCATTGCTTTAGCAATCTTATAATTAAATATCTTTTGAAATCCTGATCTTTTAATAGAACTGCTTACCAGGTTGCCCCTAAAGAATTGAGCATATGCTATTTTAAACCTACTTGTAGTTTTACCTCCGCCTGCACGGCGTACTGTTACTGATTTTCCTTTTGGCATAAACACCATAGACCCACGAACTTCAAAAACTAATCTTTCAGCATTCTTTGGTCTTATTACTAGAGGGCCGCCTTCTTCCATAACAACCGCCTTGTTTCTAAACACATGTCTTGTGTTTCCAAAATTAGACGGCACTGCAATCTTAGACATTTCAAAATCGTATCCTATTTGAAAAGATAAACCATTTTGATTTTTAGTTTTTAATTTAAATAATCTAGCAGACGGATCGCCTACGGACTTCCATTCATAAACATGATGAAATTGAGATGGATTAGCTCTTGCTTTTGCATCTACATAATCTCCAAAGTCATTACTTATTTGTTTAAAAATAACATCCCTAAATTTTTTTTGAAATGCAGCACTTGTAGGAAGGCTGGCTAAAACGTGAGTTTGATAATAAAGAGCTGCTGATACCTGAGCCACTGTGCTATCTTTTAGTGCACCAGTCTGCGCCCCTGATGACATTAGCTTTGCTAATCCACTTGAGGCTTGCATCAATACAAAACTAGATGCCAATTTGCTGATTCTCCGATCTCTTCATTGATGAATTGTATCCTAAAACTCTACCGAATGGATCGGTTATTGGGGTAACCCCCATAACTTCAAATACGGTTGGTGTTTCAGTTGGATAGTTAAGTTCAGTCCAAATATAAACATTTTCAGAGTTTTTAATATTTGTAATCTTTTCTCTGGCTGTTAGTCTTTCGGTAGTTCTAACTTGAATAATCTGATCGTTTGTATACCTTTTGTCAAATATCTGATTGTCGCTAGATCTAGTTGTAGCTGAATTACTTATAACTCCTTTTGCGTGGCAAGGAAGAGTTTTATAGTATATCCATTCTTTTTTTAAAGCACCAGTGTTTGAATCTTGTATATCTGTTTGCTTGTATACATCCATAGTCATAGAAAGAACGGCATCAACTATAGACGACATTATATCAACGAGGCTTTGTTTACGACAAAATCTGCAAGAAGCCTATCTGCGTATGCGTTGCCTGTCCCCAAGAAAGCTTCAGGATTATACTCAAATTGCCAGTCAAATGTTTGTATATTTTGAACATATTGATTTTTCCAAACTATATCTTTGGCAAAAAAGTCTTTCATTAATTCTATTGTTGCAAGATCTACCTTGTCTGGAACTTTCTTCCAGCCAAATGTTCCATGAACTTCATACATTACGTTGTTTCTAAATACTCCAGATCCATCATTTATTGATGGCGGAACCATACCGTTTGCAACATATACAGTATTGTCAAGCATGTTTGCCCTATTAATTCTTATTCCAAAATTAGTTTCTGATACCTGTACGTCGTAACCCCAAGCATTTACTACAGGACTAGACAAATTATCTACCAAAATAATATCATTCATATATAGTCTATCTAGGGATTGAATTTTCTCTGGAAGCGGCAATATATCTGAATCAGATCCCAGTACTCTGTATACATCTTTATACTGAAAAAATTGTTGTCCTGTGTAGTTTTCGATTCTTTGACGAGCATATCTTTCTGCTGCTGCCAATTCTCGATATGACTTATAAGTAGGATCGGAAGGATCCGTGCTTATGCCTAGACACATGCAGGCCTGAGACAAGTCTGTGTAAGGCATTACAACAGATACATCGTTTGCATAAAAAATAGTCTCTCCAGACATGTTGTATTGCCAAACTAGTCTTAATGTAGATAGATCATCTGTTATGGTATTTGGTAAATACACAACATACATTCCGACATTGGTTTCATCCTTTTCGGAAGTTATTGTTGTTAGAAGTTGCGTAAGCCCAGGATCTTCTTCTTCAGGGGTTTCTGTTATATTATAGACCTTAACTATTGGCAGAGCATCTGAGTCTGTTGGTGCACCTCTATAAAATATTTGATGATAAACTGGAGATGAACTATTTCTTAATACCTCTGCCATTTATTACGGCTTAGTTATAATACTCCTGCACTTCCTTTGGAGTAGCTAATCTAAACCCTTCCTCCTTATCAAAAATTTCTTGAGCATCCTCTTCAGACATTGCGACAAATGGGTGATCTTTTGTAAATGTATATCCCACAATGTCATATCTAAAATTATCTCTAGTCATTCTTACCAAAACCTTGTCTGCTGACTGCTCCTTTGACGGATCAAGTCTTGGAAGAACTTCATATCCTTCTTCTTCTACACTATCTTCTATATCTTTAATTGTCTTTTGATATACCGCCCATGTCACGCCTTCTTCTGCGAGAGCAGCTACGATATCAGCCTTATTTTTTAGGCCCTCAGTTTCCACAGCAAAGTCTTCTGCGATTTTCTTGAGTTCAGATACTTTTAATGTCTCAAATGACATACTTTCTCCTTTTCTAGGTATGTCCATTATAGCATTGATAAATTAAAATGAAAAGCCCCCCAAAAATGGGGGGCATTTCTTGCAAGCCTACTAATTAATTAAAATTAAGAAGCGACCTTAACGTTCTTTACGACTACCCATGCATCTGCCTGCTCAATTTGGGTTCCAACACGAGTAAATAGTGTGTACTCGATGGAGTCCTTCTTTGGCCAGAAAAAGCGATAAACGGTGACGTCACGCTTGATTCCAATAACAACGTTATTTGGGAATGTCAAGTGAACATCTCCATGGGTGCCTGATGCACCTGAATGTGTTCCTGTTTGGGTTTCGTTGAGTAGTGGGACTTCAACAATCGGAATACCGAATGCGAATGGTGCCACATATCCTGCTGGTCCACCTAGTGGTGCAACTCCGCCACGGATAACGCTTGATGCGATATCTGATGGAATTGTTTGGTTTGTTCCAATGCTGTTAGCATATAGGAAGTCCTGAATTAGGTTTGATCCTGCAAGGAAGCGAAGATCTCCACGGCGTTGCTTGTACTTACGTGGCAAAGCCTTAAGAGCCTTATTGAATACCTCACGAGAAACTGTAGCTCCCGCTGCGTCTACGACGTGTGCGCTAGCCTTAGCCTTCTTAACAATTCCATCGAAGGACTTGTAAAGAAGATCTGTGGTTTGGGCTGTATCTCCATTGAGGATAACATCTTCAATGTCGTTACCTGCTTGAGTTGCCATCAAACGTGCAATATGATCTTCGAGATCAGCACCTTCGATATTGTCCTCAAGTGACTCTGTTGAAAGCTCCCAATCCATGCGGAGTTTCTTTGTTGTTAGAGAAATCTTGGAGAATGTAACACCTGAGTTTGCACTGTTGGTGTTATCTCCTTCGCTAGCGAGCTTCATTAGCTTCTCGCCTACTGACATACGATCAATCTCGGTTGTGTCAGCTCTCATACGTACTGTACGTGCGACTTTACCGATTACGGTTGCGTCGAACATATAGTCAAGGAAACGAGCAGATTGCTCTGGGTTTAGGAGACCTCCGTTTCCGTTTTCGGAAGCACGGTGTACTCCAGTTCCACCAGTGGTGGATGCAAATGTACCTGTTACTGTTGAGCCTGCCTCAGCAGCTTTTTCTAATAGTTCATTGCTCATTATTTTTCTTTCACCTACCTTAGTTAATTATATCGTTCACGGAACCGAGGAAAGAACCGTTCCATTTGGATTTCTTGATTGTTGTTCCAACCGACCCGCCGAGGTCAGAGGACTTCTTAATTGCAGTCTCTGATTCAACTGCATCGACACGCTTTTGGACAGTATCAATCGTGTTCTTGATGTCTTTTACAGCATTAGATAGTACTGAATGCTGCTCTGCCAATTCTGAAATTCTAGTGTCAACACTCTTGCTGAATGTCTCCACTGTTTCTTTAATTACTGCAACTTGTGTTGCATTTGCTTCTGAAGCCTTGCTCAAAGTATCCGAGAAAAATGACTTTAGGTCGCCCAACATTTTTGCAAAATCAGGCTCTTCCATCACAGCTTCTGCGACCTCAGTTGTTTCAACTAGTGCATCTACTGCTTTCTCAAGAGTTTCGGCAGGAGCGTCTTCTGCAGGTGCTGTCTCAGCTGGTGCTGCTTCTGCTACTGCTTCCGCAGCAGCTTCGGCAGGAGCTGTTGTCTCTTCTACAACTGCAGGAGTTTCTTCCACTGCTGCAACTGTTTCTGTGTTTTCTGACACTACATTACCTCCTTCTGCGTTTGCCTGTTTTGCGATTGTTTGTGTTTCAGGCAACGTAAATCTTGATCTTTTGTAAGAATCAAGAATCTTATCTATATCCTTTGCTTTGTTAACATCATTAGACTCTACCCATCCAATTAGAGCTGCTGGTTTTCCTGTGACGGGAGAATCGTATGTCTTATCTGTTGAGATAAAAACAGAATCGCTTTCCTCACAATAAAAAATATTTTCAATAACGGTTTCTGCTGCAATTCCCTTAAACATTAATTGACCATTCTTTTTTTGAATAGACAAAATATTGCAAAGCTCATTTGCTGGAGAGTCTACGATTGATAGTTCCATCAATTCATATCCTTTAATAAATCTAACTGTTTTTCCAGTAGACTTATTAACTTCATTATCAGAATCTGTTATTTTTCCGCCGATTGAGAATCCTGCCAAAGTTCCATCCAAAACTTTTTCCCAAGTGTCTTGTGCGCCTTTTGAAATATATGCATCTACATATACTCCATTATAAAATTCTTTTGTAGATGGATCGTAGTATGTCTCTGGCTTAAATGAAACCATTTTGCCTACAGCATTTGATCCATGCATCTCACGAATATTTCCACGGAAGCTTTCAAATGCCTTTAGGCTAGCTTCTGCAGTTACAAGGTCTCCAGTTTGATCAACGTTATCTAGCGTTGCAAAGCCAGACACTGTTCTTTTTTCACGGTTGACTTTTGTGAATGGAACAGATAGACTAATGACGTCGCCATTAGATGACCATAGAGATTTCTCAATATTCATATGTATTATTTTATACTTGATACAATCAAAAGGCAAATAATAGTTGAGTGATATTACTCAACCTGTCTTCCTTCCCCTTTAGGATTTCTGGCTTCCCCTTGACCATCTGGGGCCTTGGCTGACCGCTCTCTATCCCTGGTTCTGCTTTGTAGTGCCTGTGCCTTAACTTCTGCTGCCTGGGCCTGCAAATCTACGACCTCATCGCCGCCATCAAGAGGGATCATACCCTTTCTAATTCTAACTTCATTTGGGGTAATTACCTGCATTCTTAAATATCTTTCATCAATTTGAGACTGAGTGTCCTCGTCAGTAAGAGTTAATTCATTGAATTTAAGAATAAGGGCGTCTGTTTTTTCTTCAAATATTCTATTTATTTTCTTTTCAAGGATAATTTGAGATGGTCTGCAGACCTGCTCCTTAAATGTTTTATCTGCATCTCTAGCATTTGCCAAAGACACCCCTTCAGGAACTCCAATTTTATTAATAGGAACTCTGTGGGCAATTAATATTTCATCTCTATTTGCGGACCTATAAACATTAAATGAAGACTCTTGAGTATTTGCCTCAACTGGTTCCATTTTAAATTCAACCTTAGAATCTGGTGAATCTGCTGGTAGGGGAACATATAGAGATCTATGGCTCTTGCCCTTTAGCCCGACCTGGAAAAATTCTAATAGCTTTCTTTCTGACTCTGAGGAAAGCTTTGCTCCCTTGACTGTAATAATATATCTTGGGACTGCCTTGTTTTCAAAATAATCTAAATTATATTTTCCAGAAAATTCGTTTCCAGCTAATGCAACTTGTGCTGCAACGATATCTGGTATTCCGTAATAATTATTCATAGGAGTGTACTTCTTTAAATGAATAATTTCATTAGGTCTATCTTCTTGACCAGCAATTGGATTCTCGGTATCCTGATCTCCGAAGTTACGGAAATATACCGCCTTGCCGTATAGCAATTGAATAAAGCCGTCACGAAGGCGACGTACACGCATCGTCTTTGCAGGAATGTGTCCTATATAACCTATGTTTCCTGCTGTAGTTCTTCCTACTTCTAGATAGCCATTACCTGTTGCCTCAAGATCTGTGTAGACCTTGATAAGAGTTTGAGTAAATGTATCTTCATCATTTGTAGAGTCAAGCCAAACATGCAGATCTTGTCTTAATTTATTAAGCTTCCTTCTTGCTCGCTCTAGCTGTTTTTCATCTGTAATATTATCTATTGCATCGTTGGTCTTCTTTGTTTCTACAAAATCAAATCCTAGTCCGACTATGTTTGCAACCTTAGCATTAATTGCTGCGTAGTTATAGGGCGAAACTTCATAAATTTTTGATAGATACTCTAAGTTGTATGTAGGCTCAATTAAATCAAACATGGCATATCCAGTTATGGCTTGAGCCAAAAGGTTTTGCTGTGTGGCAGTTCCTTCTATTCCAGTAAATGCCTTAGTAAATTCTCTGCCTATTTTTCTTCTAAACGAAGCGCCTAGCCCTCTTAGCTTTTTAATCTCTTCAAGGTCGATCTGAAAAGGATCATTAGATATAACATCAGAGGAACTCTTAAACTTAAACCAGTCTGAGTTGTTTGATATCTCTATTGTATTGTCAGAATTTTCGTCTTCTATAAATTGCATATTATTTACCTCTCGAAATTAAATTTTTCATTTCGTCTTTATAAACGCCAATGTCTAATGGGTCTGGAACTAGTCCCCATTCTAATCTTTGTTTTTGATATTCAAATTCTTCATCATCAATTTTTCTGCGTCCCGACAGAAATTTAGGCTTACCATCATAGATACCAAAAGATCTTACTTCACGAGCAAGAGCGTCTATTTTAGACTTATTCCCCTTTTTGGAGGTTATGGATAGAAAGTTTCCGTCGTCATCGCCTATCCACCTACCGTCTGGCATTTCCCAGACATATATGCCTAAAGTGGTCTCTTCTTCTTGGATCTTGCTGTTGACCTTATTAATATTCATAGGAATTCATTTTACCACTTTTCAGTGCCTAAGTCCAGCTTTTTGTCACACCAAGTGACAAAATTATACGCTTCGAATAACTATATATTCATCATCATAGTATTCTGCGCCAGAGTCTGTCACCTCTAATGACGAAAGTGAGCTTGATAGGGCAGGTCTAGATATATATGAATTATAATTATCTACTATATCTGCTTCTGAAAAAATAGATTCATAAAGGGCTATATTATTATATGAATTAGAGGGGCCAGCCAAATTAAAATTAATATCTCCATTTATTGAAGAGTCTGTCACTATAGTCACCAAATAAAGCATGTCTGAGGCGAATACAGAGCCGATAGATGATGTGGAGGTCTTTGATACCCCATTGACATAAAACTGGCTTATACCCGTCTTAGAAATTGCTCCAGAGCCATTCCAGGACAGGTTTAGCCCAGAAGAATTTACTAGGGTTGTAGCTGTTAATGCTGAGGGTCTAAAAAAGAACTCTATTGTTCTAATATTAGAGGCATTTATTTTAAATCCATTATTTGGGATTGTCACAATACCGTCATTTTTAAATCTTAATAGTGGGGGAAGATTAAAAGAAGATACAGAATAATCATAATCTGATTCTATTTTATACCCATAATTTTGAGCATATACGTCCTTACTGGAATAAAATTTAATTTTAAACTTAGAGAATCTTGGTAAATACTTAGAGGCGTCGCTAGAATATATTCTTATTTTAATGTATAGCAGTCCTTCTGAAACTGTTGTGCCTTTATTATAGAATGGCATAAAAGATCCGTTAGAGCATTCTTCATAATTTTCTCCGTCTTGGCTGACAAATACCGTAATACCTTTATCCGCCAGCCATTCTATTTTTGAGGAAATTATTCCTAGGCTAGGGGGCACGTTTAATATATCGTACAAGAAAACTTCTTTTGATTCTGAAGCTTCCGATAAATAAAAAGATAGAAATCCAAAGCTTGGATCATAGAACAAATCTTCTTCTACAAAGCTTTTCATTTTATCTGGTGTAAATTCGTAAGTAAATACCTTGGGCATGTCTTCTTCATTTGTTGGGAAGAGATACCCTCCTTTTGAATCTACTATTTGAAAAGGACTGACTGATATTATGCCGCTTAAATAATGATCGTATATTTTATTAGATGTAAGAGCATACCTATAAACTGCTGGTGCATCTACTATAAAATAATCATTAGCGCTTTCTGTTGGACCTAGGTATAGAGACAAAGAAGAGTTATCAAATTTAAATCCTGATATAGACTTTGAAGCAACTTCTGCTCCATCTATAAAAAGCTTAATAGAATTAATTGCATATACCCCAACTAAGTGCATTACCTTTTTGCTGTTTGAAATAGTATATGTAGCTTCATGAGATTGAATTTTAAATATTACATTTCCATTTTCATAGAAAAGACCTATTCCTGCAGACTCGTCTGCAAACAATACTGTTCTATCTGAAGTAGTTATATTCTGATGAATCCAAACCTCTATTGTAAAATCATTATCAGATGTATCTATATCTCCTAGTCCTCCACTTGCCGTAGAGGCATAGTAGTCTTTTGTTGTAGGAAGAGATATATATTTAGAATTATTAATTAAATTACCAGCAGCCCCACCTGGAATAAGTGGAAGTATTGATGAGTCTAGGCCTCCATAATATGTTCCGTTATTAGCACACCCAGAATTATCAAATGCAATAGATCCAGAAGATTCATCTAGCTTCCAAAATCCTATTGGATAATCTCTTATAACTTTAAGATGATATGACATCCGACTCACCTCCATTTACTGCTTTATTGTAAAATAAAACATTGTCTACTAATCTTGGATCGTATTTTAGACCTAATGCCATTTTACCATGCTCTAATGCCTCATTGTAAAATCCTAGGTAGTAGTTCGCCAAAGCCGACAGATCGTATGGCTTCCATCCCCAGGCATCAGCTTCACAAAAATACTCTAGATATTTTTTCTTTATTAATAAGGCTTTATCTGCAAACTCTTTAGTCTGTTCCCAATCTTGTTTTTCGTAATACAATTGAGCAAGATCTACAAAGGGCTCTCTTCTTTCAGGGCACTCTTCTATTGCTTGTCTTAACCAGAACTCTGCATTATCTGGCTCACACTTTGCTAAGTATCTCATAGACTCACATCTCTCTGGCTTCCAGACTGCTGAAGGCAGGCTAAGATGTCTTCTAAACTCTTTGGCGGCATCTTCGTAACTTAATCTGTAATACAATTCTCTAGCATAATAATGAGAGTTTCTATCGCTTGCTGGATCTTCTTGAACTGCTAAAGATAGTAGAGCTAAATATTGGGATCTAGATTTTAAATTATCTGGCAAATGATATATTTTAATATCTGTTGATTGTTTTTTTTCTTCTATTCCATATGGCCCAACAGATTCATGAACTGGGTACTTCCACCTATACCCTTGTCTCTTGTGTATTCTTAAGGCTTCAAATTCTAGTCCTGGGTCGCCTATTTGATCTATATGAGTAACTAATTTATGTAATGGTCTATTTATTTCAGGATTTAATTTTTCTATTTCTGATCTCCAGCCTTTGGACAGTACCTCGTCTAAATCTAAAGATATGCAATAATCTATATCCTTTGGCAATAGAGCAAGAGCAGCATTTCTAGCATCATCAAATCTCCAAGGGTTAATAGAAATATTAAAAACATTTATACCAAGTGATTTAGCTATCTCTACTGTTTGGTCTTGTGAGCCTGTATCTGCTATAAGTAAATAATCTGCTTCTTTTGCAGACTCATACCATCTTTTTACAAATTGCTCTTCATTTAATGCGATACTGTATACCGCTATTTTCATTCTTACTCCAATGACTATAAGCGGGTTATAGAGTTGCCCATTCCGCCGTGTACACCACAATTATAATAACTAGTTGTTGGATAATTATACTTTACTGTAATAAAAACTTTTCTTGGGGTCGCTGATGCACTCCAAGCGGCTGAGTAATTTGCATATGTAAGATAGTCAATTCCAGAAACATTATATATTACTCCACCATTATTATAATCGAGTGCTGTTCCTGTGTTATCTTGAGTAGTCGACAAATAGAATGGATGAGAATCAACAGTATTACTTGATACATCTAAAATATAAGTAATTCCTGGAAGGAATTTTAATACTGGAGCTTCTACGCCATCAAAGAAATATTTATTTCCTCCGCCTGTACTCTGTACTGTGATGTTATGAGTTATTGTTGTTCCGCCACTAGCGCCTACTGCCCCTGTTGGGCCCGTAGCTCCAGTTGATCCCGTTGCGCCAGTACTTCCTGTAGGTCCAGTTACTCCGTTTGCTCCTGTTGGGCCTGTAGCTCCTGTTGCTCCATTAGTTCCATTAGTTCCATTTGTACCAGTAGGTCCAGTAGCCCCTGTTTCTCCTGTTGCGCCAGTTGGACCCTGAACATTACCTACATCAGACCATTGTGCATTAAGCCAAATGTAAAGTTTACCAGCAACAATATATCCGTCTCCAGTTTGTCCTGTTGGTTGTGCTGATTGTAATTCTGCAAGACTGTTATACGAACCTAAAATATTTAATCCTGCTCCAGGTGCACCAGCTGCTCCTTCTACGCCAGTTGGACCAGTTGCACCAGTACTTCCTGTAGGTCCAGTTGCACCAGTAGTTCCTGTAGGTCCTGTAGGTCCATCTGGACCAGTGGGACCTTGCTTTAATGTAAAGCTAAGTACGGCGTCTGTGCTTGTCCCTGTGTTTGTAACAGAAGGAATTCCATCTGGTCCAGTTGGAGTTGTAGTTCCAACTGCAATAGTTGCTGGTCCTGCTGGTCCAGTAGCCCCTGTAGGTCCTTGCTTTAATACAAAATCAAAAACTGCTGCAGCTGATGATCCAGAATTTGTTATAGAAATATCGCCAGCTGGTCCAGTGCTGCTTACGGTTCCAATACTTACTGTTGAAGCAGATCCAGTTGGACCCAGTGGACCTGTAGGGCCTTGCTTTAATACAAAATTTAAAACAGCATCTTGTGCTGTTCCAGAATTAGTAACTTCAGGAGATCCATCTGGCCCAGTTGGATTTACTGTTCCAATTGATATTGTTGCAGGTCCTGTTGCACCTGTTGGACCTTGGAATTGTCCAGCATCAATCCATTGCGTTGAAGCCCAAACATAAAGATGAAGATCTGCTTGAACAATCCAAGCATCTCCATCATTATTTCCTGCTGAAGGCAGATCTGCTGTTGTAGCTTTTGTACCCTTAATATTTATTGATGCGCCTTGTGGACCAGTTGAACCAGTTGGACCAGTTCCGCCTGTTGCACCTGTTGGTCCTGTTGGGCCTAATAGACTTGCTGCAGGTACCCAATCTGGTGGCTGAATTGTTGTGTCCCATAGATAAAGATATGCAGTTTCTCCAACAAAAAATGCATCTCCAGTAGTATTTCCAGTCGGAGGTAGTTCTGATTCTTCTTGCAAAACTCCTCTTACGGTAATTCCAGATCCAGTTGGGCCAGTTGGACCTGTTGCGCCAGCAGATCCTGTTGGTCCAGTTACTCCTTGAATTCCTGGTGTTCCATTTGTACCAGATGCCCCTGCTGCTCCTGGATTTCCAGCTACTGCAAATACCCATTCAGAAAAAGTTCCACTTCCATTTTTTGCATCTAATGCAACTGTTATACTTACATTTGTTACTAACGCAGAAATGATTCCTTCCATATATGAAGTAAAATTAAGTGGATTAATAATTCTTACACGCTGTCCTACAACATAAGCTCCGCTAGTATTTACAAAAAATGTTTTTGCTCCAGTAGAATCAATTGTTTGAGTTGTAGTTGAAATTACATTAGAATAGCCAGCGCCAGTTTGTCCTGTTGCCCCACCTCCGCCGCCGCCTGAACCAGGTGTGCCGCTTAAATCTATTCCTGATATTGTTACTGCAATAGTATTTGGAGTAGTTGTAACGGCAGCCAATACTTCTCCGCTATTAATGATTAATGAGTGTTCAAGTCTTAAACTTGAATTATTTGGAATGTTATTATCACCATAAAGCTTATAAGGATCAAGGCTTGACCTATTGATTCCATACAAATTAATTAACGCATCTGCATTTGATGGTAAAAGATAAATACTAAATGGGAGCGTTGATTCGCTAAAGTTTGTTACAAGAAACTCTTTTATTATTATTGTTGATGTAGCTGTAAAAAGCTTTTTAGGAGTTGATAGTAAGGTTTCGGGTCCAGATATTCTAATCGGAGCATATGACATTTTCTAGCCTCCTAGACTATAGACCACTTAGATCTTAGATCTTTTTCTACAGTATTGTACTCTGCAAACTGAAGAGCTCTATCGTAGATGATTAGTTCTCCTATTTTAAAGTTTCCATAAGAGGAAACATATCTTCCTATTGATTGTCCAGTCATTGAAGCAATAGAGCCTGAAGATACAGCACGAGAGACTTCAGCATTGTTTCTTCTTACGATTCTTAAATTATTTGAAAGGTCATAAACTAGTGTGTAGATTTCTGTTGTTCCTGCTGGGGCAACTGTTACAATAGATCCCTGATCATCATTTCCAAATCCAAATCTATGAGTATTTGAAGTAAGGTTACCAGTATACAAATTAGTTCTTGTTGCAGTATTTGTTCCGCCTATAATCCAAGTATTATTATTTGCTGGCTTTGAAGCAACATAAATTACAGTAAAAGATTTTCCAGCAATATAAGATAAAGTTTGATCTGAAAATGTCATGAAGTCGTCTGTCCCGTCAAAATTGATTGCTCCCAATCCGCCGAGACCAGTTGGCTGAAATGTTGGTCTATTTGCTCCAGAGCTTGACATGTTTCTAACTTTTCCAGACTTATCGTTCCATTGAGAAACTAAATTCGAACCATCTCTAATTACTGTAGCTGGCAGGGCAGCATCTAGGTGGAGCTGCATACCCACTGTGGTAAATCTAGCTCTTCTAAAATTTGAACGCTGATTATCGAACAATTAAGCTTCTCCTCCTGGATAAACGACTGGCTTATTTGGCCAAGTTACATCTGATATATTATCATATTCTTTCAAAAGAAGCAGCTTATCTCTGTAAGCTTTCCAAGCATTAATATGTGTTTCAGAAAGAGTGGTATCTGAATCTACCCAGCTTGTTGATATTAGTTCAAAATCAATGTAGGCTTCAAGAATTTCTTTTTGCTCTTCTGTTGATATGTTTTCTACTCTTACTGAATATACTTTACCGCCTTGAATATAAGGCTCACATTCAATTAGCTTTTGTGTATTTGTATTATATTCAATAGTATTAATTACTTCTACTGCATCATTATCTTCTAAGAAGCTTCCGTATTCGCCGCTTTCAGGAAAAGAGGAGTTTGGAAATAGACGATCTAGCCTTCCAGAGGCTACTATTTCATTGTTCCTTACTATGGCGTACATTTTGCCTCCTAATTAAATAAATAGATCAGCGAATGCGTATCCGCCAAATATGTTGGTGCCACCGTCTCTGGTATAAAAATTTAACAAAGTGGTATTTGTTGATAGCAATGGTGCAATATTAGATGCTCCGCCGCCGTCCCACTTAATTGTTCCTGGCCAAGTAATGGTGTATGATCCACCGTTCTTGATCTCAACTTGCCAAAATGCTCCCTTACCAGAAGTAGGCATTCCTGCAAAAGCTACGGTCATATTTCCGTTAGCAATCATTTTAAATACTCCAGCTTCAGAAACATTGCAAGTTGCAGTTCCTGCAGCATTAATGGTTCCCTTATCTTGGTACTCTACAGGGATATTAAAATATGTATAACCCTGTCCATTAATTGGAGCCTGTAGATATGTGTATGTCCATAATGCTGGTGTTACAGCACTTGGCGACATTGATACTGGCATATTATTCTCCTCTTATTTCTTTGTGTTAAGCTGTCTTAACCCAATATGTAATTATGCAAACTCCAGAGCCACCGCTTCCACCGCATCCTCCACCTGATCCCGTGTTCTGATAAGCAGATTCTCTTGGAGATCCAATATAGTCTCCACGACCTTGTCCTCCACCATTTGAGCCTGGGCCTCCAGTACCTCTTCCGCCGCCACCGCCGCCTCCAGCTACTCCATAAAGCCCTGATCCTCCCTTGCCGCCTGTTTGACGACGACCAGAGTCATTTGAGTTGGCCATTCCTGGGCCACCTCCTGAAGAACCTTCTGAAGAAGCACGGCTTCCACCGAAATATCCTGAATATCCTCCGTTGTTATAAAAGTTTAATCTTCCGTAGTGTCCAGCGCCACCAGCGCCTCCGCCGCCTCCGCCAGAACCCCATGAGTTCTGCCAGTTACCTTGGCCGCCGCCGCCTGAACCAATTCCTGTGATGTTGTCTGCTCCTGGTCCACATGAACCAGACTGACCGTTTCCTTGTGTTGATCCTCCACCGTATGCGACCATATAAAATGGTTGTCCCGAAGTTCCAAATGTAGAGTTTCCACCTTGACCATTGCATCCTCCGCCGTTACCGATTCCAATTGATATTCCAGAGTTTACTGCAACTGATGAAATGTCAAGAATTCTTCTTAGAACTTGGCCTGCTCCGCCGCCACCGTGGTTTGTTGATCCATTATCGCATCCACCACCACCGCCGCCACCTACCAAAGTAACTTCTACTTGAGGAGCGCTATTATTTGGGCGAGTCCATTGTCCACCAGATAAAATAGTTACGTTGTACTGATTATAAAATCCAGAAATTTGTGCAGCCAATAGAGGGATAGCTACAGAAACAGAAAGTGTTCCTGCGGCAGTTTTTATTTCAGAGTCCAGCCCTGGTACAAATATTTGATTAATCGTTCCGTATGTTGCCATTAGTTAGGCACCTCTATTTCTAGCCATTCATCATGGTTAATGTATTGTGGATCTTCGGGAAGCAATTCTGCTGGCTTCTTGAATTTTCCTTCTTCTATTTTCCAGGCAACTCCTGGTTTAATTTCTAAATCTGTTATATCAACTCTTTCAAAAGCTGACCAATCTGGATGAGATGAAACAAATTCTTCATCTGCTATTATAATGTTTCCAACAACACCATTTGCAATAATTGCCCATTCTCTTGCCATATTAGTTGCCTCCTGCTAATTCATCTGCAGCTGGCTCAGTTAATGGAACCAAAGGTTCTGCAGGGAGTGGTGTTGGAAGAACTAAATCATTTTTATTCCAACTCTGTGTTTCAAAATTATATGTCCAATGCATTCTTGGATGATCTTCTGGAACCCACTCTGTGTAATCAAAATAAGCAAGATCTTTCCAATCTTCGTTACTCAATACTGCATCTACATTTTCTAGGTAAACGAGGTTATGCATTGTTCCGTCTGGATTGACTAGTGCAAATCTTTTAAACATATTATGCCTTGACGTACCAAGTAATTATTGCTACGCCATTACCTCCTCTTTGGCCTACTCCACCACTGTGATTATTTCCTCCGCCGCCTGAGCCAGTTCCGTCTCGTCCTCCAGCGCCTGAGTTATCTGTTGTTTGTGATCCTCCAGCGCCTCCGCCGCAAGATCCTCCGCCGCCTGCTCCGCCGCCGCCACCACCGCCACCTGCAATTCCGTATAGTCCATCTCCTCCTGAGCCACCTACTCCAATCCAGCTTGTCCAGCTATGATTAGCTCCTGCTCCGCCGCCTGATGCACCTGGACCGAATCCAAATCCACCTTGGTATCCTGGACTTCCTGTTCCGTTACCTTGAGTTGTATTCATAGCCATCCAACCAGAGCCACCAGCGCCACCACCGCCACCTGCTGCGCCATATTGCCAGTCTCCACCAGCGCCACCGCCGCCGCCTGAACCTCCGCCATTTCTGCTTCCCATGCCTGCGCCCATGTTGCCACTGTTTCCATTGTTGCCAGTTCCATATGGATATCCTCCACCACCACCGCCGTAAGCGATACAGTAGAATGAATTTCCATTAACTCCAAATGATGAGTTGCCACCATTATTACCATTTGAGTTTCCGCTAACAGCATTACCTCCAGCACCAATTGTTACTGGGATAGTTCCTCCAATTGCAACAGAAGAAATGTCTAGCCATGTTTCAATTAGCTGACCTGATCCGCCGCCTCCTGAGCCGTTGTGAGACCAAGAATGACCGCATCCACCCGATCCTCCACCACCGACAAGTATAAGCCTTATTACTGGACCAGAGTTTGCTGGTCTTGTCCAGTTACCAGAGCTGTAAATTCTTTGCTGTCTTGGCAAAAACATCGAGCTAACTCCAGCAGCAGCAATTGCTTGTGCAGTAATTCCTTCCTGCAATCCTTCTGTGATTGATGCATTAATTGTTTGTGTCAATCCAGGCAGGTATGTATTACTTGCTGACGTGGATACTTGTCCGCTAAAGGCCATTTTTATTACTCCTTAAATCAAGATGATGTTATTTTAACACCTGAGATGAACATTGATACTGCTGCTGCATTCCCTGCTGTTACTGCGATAGTTTCAGCTGTATTAAGAACTTGCTTAATATCCAATGTCATAAAGGTTTGTGGCGGAAGACTTAGCTGGTAAGCCAAGAAAACTCCTGCCATTTTTACGTTAAATGTTTGTGCTGAAAGTGTTAGGTTCTGTACAGTAATTGATGTGATAACATCTGTCTCTGCAGCAGGAACTGTCCAAACACCTGTCTCTACGTTAGGTACGACTCCTGCATAAAATCTCGCAGGCAAACTTACTGTTGTTGGCATTATAGTACTCCCATGTGGTTATAAATTGTAAAATTGTTTAACTCATTAGCAACTGCTGCTACCTGAGTTGCGCCAGCAGCGGCAACTGCTGCAACCTGTGTGCTTCCAGAAGCAGTCACTGTTGTGACTGCGCCAGTTACGGCGGAGGAAATGTCATTTAGCTTTGTATTTGTCGCAGCAAGAACATCATTTACTCCTAAGAGATTGCCCATTGCTTCGATTGCTTTTGCTAGATAAACTAATTCTTGTGCTCCTAGTGTGGCCGTATTAAGAGCGGTAACTTTGGTCTTAAATAGGTCAACCTGAGCGGTTAAACTTGCATAATCTGGCATTTATCTCTCACCTCTCATATAGTATAGCATAATAGAGTTATTGGGCAGGCGGGACAGGCCATTCAACGTTATAATCTACAACATCTTCTGGCAGGTCTCTTAGAGCCTGTCTATATTCTCTCCATTGCTCTCTTAATTCTTCAGACATGGGGGCAGTTTCAATCCAGTCAGTTTCTAGTAATTTAACATTTCTTAAATGCCTAGTTGCAGACTTGGCTCCAGATATTAATATCTCTGCCTTCCAAGCATTATGTTCTTGGTCAGTCATAACCCTTGGAGTTCCATTATCTAGTTTCATATGTTTTTCATATGAAAATTCTTCTATCTCATACCAATCAGATCCTTCTGGGGTATCTACTGATGTTGTTGTACCAATTTGATTTCCCGCCTCATCAAATTGAACCCACTTTTTAATTTCTGGCAATATTTCTTCTGTCATTATCTATCTCCATATAATGTAGCGGCCTGATTCCATACTTTATGAGAATCAATTGTGCTTGTATAGTTATTATTGTTATGCTCATTAAATGCCCATGCTGCCATAGTCAATCTCATGTCTGGCTGAATCCAGAAATTAGAATTGAATGTTGACTGCAAAGAATAGAATCCATTAGTTTCTGTCCAGTGATAATTATTTCCAGTATCTGTCCAGTAATGAAATGTATTGCACCCAAGAACTGCTGCAGTTTTACCTGGAGCTAGCGAAAATGTTCCGCCAATTCCGTCATTGGATGGATTTGATCCAGTTCTTGTTGCAAGATTTGACCAGCTTACGCTTGTAGAGCTTGAATATGTTGTATTGTTTGGAATACCTACTTGTAGTCCTGCTCCATCTGCTCCTGATGCCCATCTGGTTGAGAACAAAAAATAGACAGTTACGTTATAACTGTTTGTAGGATGAAAGTTTCTAATAAACATTACCCTAGATCCAAAAGGACCTGCTGAAGTATTCTGTGGATATGTGTGTAAGCGTGAAGCAACATTTCCGCATATATTATTTGTTGCCCAATCTAGCCTCTTGACTCGTCCAGACATATAATTCTTATAAGATTCACTTTGTCTACGATATCCGCCAAGTGCGTGCCAAAATGCTCTTTCAGCATCCCACGGTTGAGTTCCCGTCATGTATGTATGAAATGTTGTCCAATCATCTCCGTTACCCCATGAATAGTTACCCATCATAGAATTGCCACGAACATTTACAGAATAAATAGATGGAATGTGGAATGGAATTCTAGATCCGTCTGTAACCTCTCTAAACATTTCAATTGGTTGCTTTACTCCAAGAGAAGCTGCTGTTACTCCTAGGCTGCTTGCGCTTACTCCTATTGTTGGAATAAATAATGTATCAAAATTTGCCATTATGTTAGTACCCATCCTCTCGTAGCATTTACATAAACTAATCTTACTGCGGCTCCTGCTACGTTTACAACTAGATCTTCTAGTAAGCCTTGTATTCTTGAAGAGTTTCTTCCAATAGTAAATGCAGGGGATGCGGTGCTTACTGTTGCACCAGTTGCATCTATTAATGTGACAGCAAACCCTAGAGATGGGTTTAGGGGTAGTGTTACGGTAATACCTTGTTGAGTAACAAATATTCTATCGTTATTTAATGAAGTTAAACTTGCTGTAGCTGTTGTCCAGTTTGATGGCAGCTGTCCAAGAGATGTTTGAAGTCCAGAAACTGTAGACTGTAGAGTTGAATATTGTGTAGAATTTGTAGAAACAAATCCCTCTACGTTTGTTGTTCTGGCTTGCAGATCATCTATATCTGCCTCTGCGGATGTCAATCTAGCTCCGTTAGTTCCAGCATTAAATGCTGTTATGGCTGCGGTTTTAGTAGTCTCAATATTAGCAATAGCTGAGGTAAGTGCGTTGTTTAAATCTGCTACTCCCAAAGAATTTGCTATTGCATTTAAAGAGGCTCCGACTAATGACAACTCATTTGCATCTAGAGTGCCGCTATTCATCAGTGCTGATGCTGCTGTTTTATACTGCTCTATCTGTGTGGATAAAGTTGTGTAATCTGGCATTTTTTAGGCCTGCGCTTCCGTCCATGATAGCGTTGCTGAAATATTAGCCGCTGATGAACCTAGATTTGTTGCAACAATTGACAAGATGTCTGGGGCATTTGGGAATCCTGGAGCTGCTGTACTTCCGTCTCCATTTAGGATTGAGTTACCCAAATCTCTAACTTTTGTCAAGTCAATACGAGTAACTGAGTAGTTGGTACCACCTGAGTTATCCGTATAGAATGCGAATACACGGTCTCCTCCCGAAACTGTATTTGTTGGCGAAAGAACTGGGGAACCTGGGACACCTGTTCCGTCATGATAAATAATTTGTGCAAGAGAACCAGAGCCTACTCTGCTCTGTGACCATGCATTAGGAATATCAACTCCGTTTAGAGATTGAGCATTGAGAATTCCTTCAATCAAAAATTGTCCTTGAGACAATATGTTTACGTTAAACAGCTTCAGCTGCATCGTATTCATAAGCTCACGAAGACCAAAGTTTCTTCCTGTACCGTTATCTACTGAAGGCGCCACTCTAAGAGAAATTAAAGGACGTGCCTGCTGGGTAGCTCCAAACACCTGTGTTACTCCTCCATTTGGATTTATAGCTGAAGATGTTTCGTCTGGCTGAGCGAGGGCGTAAGATATTGTATTTGATGTAACTGCTGACAAAGTAAATGTTCCATTATAAAAACTTGATGTTGTTGCTCTAGCATTATTTGCAGTAGGAACTAAAGTGAATGGAATATTTGTTGATGATCTTGAGAACAATATTGTTGTACTAGTTACGCCAGTAATTGTCCAGGTGCCATTAAATACTCCGTCTACACCAACAACAGTAACACTCTGTCCTACTCTATGTCTGTGTGCTTGAGACATTGTTAGTTCTGCTATGTTAGATGTCAACCTCTTATATGTGATTGTAGATATATCATTAACTCCAGAAACTACTGCCGCTACTCCAGCTAACAATGAGTGTGGGGCTGATGTTGTTAAGGTTGCAATTCCAGAAGATCTAACTCTTGAAACAAGTGTTGCTGAGACTGATCCAGAACCTCCAACCTGCATAAATCTCTGCATACCTGCTGTAAAGATGAACGAGGAGTCGTCGTCGAATCCTCCGTCCATAATAACTGAAGATCCCCAGTGTGACATAACTGGAGCGCATTCCTGAGAAATTACTTGAATAGAAACTTGAGCGGATCCTGATCCTCCTGGAATTGTAGCATCTGGTCTGAACGTTGCTTGAACATAACTTCCATTTAAATTGTATGCTTGTCCTGAGTAATATGTTACATAAGGCTGTCTGCGAATCAAATTGAGTGCATATCCTCGTGCTGTTGAATTATATGCACCTATACTTGTATATTGTGCAATTTCGCAATAGCTTTCATCTGAGATTCTTAAGAATCCGCTTGCTGGCCAATAATCAACATTTTCAACATACATAACTGTATCGTTTGGTAGTAGGTTTGAACCTCTTACGGCAGTTCCGCCTGCAACAAGTCTTGTAAACTTTGTTGGCTCATTCATTGCTTCATAACGAGCTGGCAAGTTACCAGAACGCTGGTACGCCTGTACATTTACGTTATTATGTGAAATTTCATGGGCCCAAGAAATTTTTCCTCCTTGGCCTCTAAATCCATAACGAATTGTTCCTGCGCCGTACCATGAGTAATCAATAAATGTCATTTGCATCTTTGATGGATCAAATACGTGGCCAGAAGGACCAGTTCCATCAAATTTATCTAGGTTCCATTGTGATTGTGGAATTTTTTGGATTTGTGTCTTTCTAAATTTAACGTTAGGCTGCGTTGCTCCTCTATACGCTGGAGCAATTATCATATCTGTATCTGAGTTGATTTGAATAACTCTATATGATTGTCCTCTGATAACAATTTTGTCTCCTGACAACAATTGTTTTCTAAAGATAGTATTAGTTCCAGTTACAGTACTATTAAATTTAGTTACCGAAACCGTTCCTCGTAATTCTTGAGTTGACCACTGACGGCAGCAATAAATCCCTTGCCCATCATACTCAAACCAAAATCCATCTTGTTCTGAATACAATCCAGCTCTAGTTGAAGCACCTTTCCATGTATATGCTGTTGCATATACGTTAACTCCGCCAGGAATTTGATCAATTGCTGATAGCACCTGTGAAAAGTTTACATTATATTTAAATGTTGTAGAGTCAATAACTGCTGTGATTAAATGAATACCATTAAATGGATTATAGTCTCCAGCAATTTCAACTCCGTCAATTTTGATATAGGCTCCTGGCTGAAGGTTGTGTGAATCTAGTGTGGTTACTGTTATATCGTTTGATCCAACATTTACACTTTGTGCTGCGATATACTGAACTTCAAATGTTGGAGTAAATTTTGTTCCAGTTGAAAACAGGATTGACTTTCCTGACTGATAACGGAAGAATCTACGTGTTTGACGAATTGTTTGCGTTCCGCAAACATTGTTACCAGTTGAAAGGATAACTCCACCGTCCATTGGTCTGTGAGTTACATAACCTTCTGGCTTTGCATAAAATCCTTGACCAACCGTATTGATTGGATTATTAATTTGTTGAGCCGCCATAAATGACATTGTATTTGGGCTATCTACTGTATCAATAAAGAAGCTTCCGTAAAAATTGCTTCCTTCTTTTTGTGTTATAAGAATTGGTGTACCTGGAAGAAGTCCATGTGGTTTTGGAGACACTACTGTAATTCTTGAAGGATTTGCTTGATCGGATACTGCTGAAAATGATCCTAATGCTCCTGTGCTTCCGCCCATAATATGAGCATTATCAAAAATTCCTCCTCCATAAATTGCAGTTAGGGTTCCATCTTGCAAATTTCCACTAACTACGCCCTTTGCAATATATGTAAATGTTACAGAATCAATTGGGTTAGCAAGGAACGTTCCGTCTGCCTTATCATTTAAAGTTTCTGCTACTGATACGACATCACCAGAACTTAATCCGTGTGGGGTATTGCAAACAACTGTGATTGTGGAGAGTGGTGATTGTCCTCCGCCAGTAATCAATTGAACATCATAAGCGTTTCCTCCAGAAGTCTTTCCAAAGAATCCTGGGTAATTATTAATTAATGTGAGTGTTTCCCACTTAGAGTTCTGAATACCGTATTCAAAGTCGGTATCAATCAAAGACTTTGGAGATGCTACTCTTAATTTTCCTACAGCATCTACTAGAAAGTCCGATGGTTCAAATTTTTCATTTTCTGTATCATAAACAACTTGCCATTTATCGTTTACATTCATGTTGGCAGTATTATATTTTAATACAAGTACAGTTTCTCCATGTGCTGCATCTTTAGAGTGATCAAATGCATGAGACACAAGGCCGAGAGAAGGATCGGAGAAGTTATAGACAATCTTGTTAGCAGTAACGTTGGTTATTAGAAGAAGCTGATTGTGTCTAAGTAATTCAGGAAGACGAAGTGTGCTCGTTCCTGGTGTGAACTCTACGTGTGTTAACTCTAATACTCTTCTTGCCATGTTTTATTCTCCTAAAATATCATGCTTGTAGCTTGAATTACTGAGTTGTTCATAGTCATGTTTGCCAATGTCTGGTACTTAGGATAGTATACACCAAGATTTAACTGTTGGTCTACCTTCCAACTATTTAACTCATCTATTACATTTTGTACTGCTGTTTCTCCAGCTGGTCCTGTGGCACCAGTTGGTCCTGTTACTCCTTGTGCTCCTGTATTTCCAGATGGGCCTTTGATATTGCCAACTAGACCCCAAATCTCCGTCGAAGAATTATATTGGAAATAATCTCCAGAAGTTGTATTTAAATATGTATCTAATCCATTCTTTTGTGCTGGGTTAGATGTTGTAGGGTTTGCAATTCCAGTAAATGTATATGATCCTCTTGCTCCAGGAGTTCCTTGAGTTCCCGCCGCTCCTGCTGCGCCTGTTGGACCGATTGGAATTTGAAAATTGAATATAGCAGCTCCAGAAGAACCAGAGTTTGTTACGGCTGCTGGAGATCCTGCTGGCACTACGTTTACAGTTCCAATAGAAATTGTTGCTGCGGCACCAGTTGGTCCTGTTGCACCCTGTGGGCCAGGACGAGATCCAGCTACGGTTACCCAAGCTGTGCCATTCCATCTTTTTAGTGACATATTATAATACGCCTCCTACCTCTAAAGTATACCAGAACGACTATTCAAATCCCATCCAAGCGAGGGCTTTTAAATCCTCGAAGACTGAAGAGTTCGTTGATATTGTCTCGTTAATATTCGATGCAGTAACTATTTTAAGCCAGTTGCCCTGAGTTCTAACATAAGCAGCTCCTGTAGCTGCATCTGCTGCTATAAAGCCATTTGGAGCATTTGGCGGGAAGTCTGCAATAGTTGGATAATTAGGAAATGATAGTTGATCATAATAGCTTGGGCTTTCGTTTTCATTAATATCTACCCAAAGTTGAACGTTGTCTGGATTTGGAGGGGTTGCTCCAAATTCTAATATTGCTCCATCAAATTCATCTGTGTCGATCCAAAGTTCTCCAGGATAAGATGGAGTTGTTGGCTCATCAGCACTATAAATTAACTCTTGAATTGGCTCTGTAGCGTCTACCCAAAATTCATATTGTTGAGGATCTGGGGCAACTGCTCCTGTAAAGAATTGATTGAATGGGGTATCTATATCGTCTACATCAATCCAAAGATCTCCATTACTTGTAGATCCGCTTGGAGGAGCAATAAGTCCAACAAAAAATGTGGATGGGGACAACGTGTTGTCTGTAGGTATTAGACTTAGGCCTCCGCCGCCCGTGCCAACCTGAACATCTTGCCACAAGCCTCCTGAATAAACTCTAAGCTTATCTGTAATTCTATTATAATAAATTTGACCATGAACTCCATTTGTTGGGTTTTGATCCAAAGCTATAATAATTCCGTTTGTAAAAGTATTTGTAGATGTCCAAGTATTGTTTGTTGACAAAGATAAATCAGAGGCGACATATTCCCATGTAGAAGACCCAGCATTCCAAACCTTAAGGGCTCTAGTATTTCCTGTTCTGTACTCGTCTGAATCAAACCAAAATTCTCCATTTGCTGGATTTGTTGGAGCTGAGGCTGAGACAATAGCTTTCGATGGGGGAATTATTGTTTCAAGAATTAACTTATTTGCCACATCGTCATAAGTAGCATTAATATTTGGGTTTAATCCATGAACAAATAAAGGAGCTATATAGTCTTGAGCCTCTTCTTGTGTTAATTGTGCTGCCACCGCCAAATTAATTCTATTATTTACATCGTCATAGGTTGCTGTGACATTTTGATGAAAGGCATGAGTTAGCAAAGATGCTGCTGAATCTTGGGCAGCTTCTGTAAATCCTGGTAGATCTGCTGTAGTTATAGCAAAATTTAATTTTCCTGAATCATCATCATATGTTGCAGAAAATCCTGTAGGCTCTGTGTTTCCAGACACCATTCCGCCTGCAACATCTTGAATTCTTTCGTCTGTGTCTGCCAGGGCTAAGTATGTATTTGCTGCGTCTGTTATATTTAATTTAGTCGCTAAAGCGTTAGTAATTGTAGTTGCAAAATTAGCGTCATCGCCAATCGCTGCAGCAATTTCATTTAGTGTGTCTAGCAGTCCAGGCGCAGAATCAACTAAATTAGATATTGCTGTATTTACATATGTTTGAGTTGCTATTACGCTTGTATCTACAGATACAGTGATTGTATTTAAGGTATCATCAAATGATTTTGTGATTCCATTTCCTGCAGTAAGCGCTGTTGCTATTGCTGTTACTACTTCGTCGTCGCCATATGTTGCGGTTAAGTTAAGCTTATTGTTTACATCATCAAAAACAACGGTAATTCCTGTATGAGTACCGCTAGTTACTATGGCAGCTGCTACATCTTCAACTCTTTCTTTAAACTGAGTGCCTGATTCTATTTCATCATATATAAGTTGTTCTGAAGCAAGGATTGCCTCCTGTTCTGCCGCATCGGCTTTATCTGATGCGTCTGTTGCAGCGGCACTAAGTATAAATGCTTCTCTAGTATCAGTATAAGTTTTTGCCTCTTGAATTCCAGCAGAAAGTTCTGTGTCTCTAGTAATTGAGGATGGTATTTCTGAATCTGGAATATACCCATCTGGTCCCAGAGAGGCTACTCCATCTGGATTGCCTACTTGATTTAACGAAACATAAACTGTCGGTAATGCATTTCCTAAACTGTATACAGCTTCATCTACGTAGGTCTTAGTAGCGACTTCTGCGCTTGTAGAAATACTATATGTTCTGGTCTGATCGTTATACGTAAATTCTATATTTACGTGATTTCCGCCCTGAAGGGCAGACTTGATTGCGTTATAAGCTCTATCATTATTAAAGTATTGAGCGGTCAAGCTTTCTGCCACATCGGCAGTAGTTATAGTCTCAACAAAAGTTTTTAGCGTATTTAATACGTTCTGTATTGAATTTGTATCAGGAGAATTATTGATTCCAAGCTTAAGTTGAATTGCTTCGACTGCGTCATTTAAGTTTCTATGCTGTGCGGAATGGGATAGCTGACCCGAAGCTCCCATTGATGTAGAGCCAGATGGATTTGGAAAATTATCTAAAGCTGTGGGGTACGACGTAGCCATATATGTAATTATACCCGAAATTTAATTTAAAGCTCTAGATTACGTAGCCGTCGTCCTTTTTAGAAGCCTCTTCTTCAGGATTAAACTGACCCCATTTTCCTACAGGGCATTCTGCATTAGGCAACTTAGTTTTTGAGTCCATAAGACAGCCACATTTTTTACATTGTTTAGTAAGCTTTATTAAGTGTGGGCATTCTAGGCATATGGCAAATCTTTCAGCAGCAATCTCTTCTGTGACCCTGCCTATCTTTTTATTAAAAAGATCCCAAGGTCTTGCTGGTCTGTCTGGGTAATCTGTCATATCTATATTATACCTTATCTAGTGGGAAAAAGGTAGGGGGTATATAAAATTTGCTTTTACACATTTGTTTACCAAACTTTATTCCAGCATAATCCTCATATTGTTTTTTAATAGAACTTTTGTTAATCTTTTTTTGTATGTATTCCTCTTCCTTTAGATAAATTTCATTTAATTCTTTTTGGCTAGGCAAATACATTGACATACTAAGCCTGTCTCCTCCATGCTGATTTAATCTATTTTGATATAAGTGAGTTAGCCCAACTTCTAGGTTCGGATGCACAATAGCATATCCAGACTCTATTAAGTCTAATGTCTTTGAATATTCTTCCGCCCAAAAGAAAACCTCTTCGTCTAGAGTAAGAGATTCTTGATATTTACCTAGAGTAAAAACAAAATTTGCAGAAAATTTTCTTGCTGGGGCAAAATCAACCTTTAGTGGATCAAAAGAATTAGCCCACAATGGGAGGACTCTATGAACTAGTTTATCGTTAGTCATATAAGACCACAGAGGAATTGTTGTGTTCGCAACAACTCTTTTTCTTTTGCTTTTATAAAAATATTCATTTAAATAAGCAGATAAAATAGTCTTTTCAGAGCCAACAAAATTTATTGCTTGCCCATATAAAGATATCAATCCTTCATCCCAGTTTTTTTCAAATTTTGTATGAGAATCTATTTGTAGTATGTATTTTTCACCATCATACAAGGACTTTGCTCTATTTCTGCCCTTTGATATACCGAGACTTTCTTTTGCATAAGAAAAGAGCAGCCTAACATTTTTATATTTAGAAAAAGCCTTTTCAATATCTGCCTTTTCTTCTAAGGTCGCATATTGATAATGCAGTCCAACATAAACTCTTTTAGGATTCTTTGCTTTTTTAAAAACATCTTTTATCGTCTTGTGTATTTCTAGATCTCTAAGACTAGGCACCGAAACAAATATTGTATTCATAGGTATCTTTTTTTCTTTCTATAATCTCTTTTATACATGCCGCCCATTGCCTCACCGCTAGAGTCGTATCTTTCTTTGTCATACTCTGCAATATCTTTTGCAGAACTTTGAAGAAATTCTCTATTCGGATTATCATGAACTCCAGAATTCCAATCATCTCTTTTAAAAGGAATGACTTGAACAACTGGGGTGCCTGCTGGAATTTTACCAGAAAAATTATTTTTCATTAAAAACGGGAAAAGAACTGGCATAATATAAGAATCTGTATCTACAACACCGCTTAGGGTATAAAATGGTAGATCTGATCTATTTAAAGGGTGAGTAAATAATATACTGTATCCTGGTGGGGTTTTTATCAGGTATTGATTTGACCATTTAAATGCATAGCTAATAAACTCTGGACTAAATGGCATATCTCCTAACTGTGTTATGGGATGCATTGATACTGCTTTATGCTCTACGTTGTGACCGCCCTTTATTTTTGATATATTTTCTTCTTCATCGTGTTCAAAATAATAGTCTTCTGTTGTTGTTAAAAAGTAACCAGTTGTAAAAGCATCTAGCACAGGAATACATCTTTTTATTGTTAGATCTTCAATTTTAGCATTAGACTTTAACTTTGTTTTTGACGGAATGTTTTTATACCACTCTGGTATGAGCTCAGATCCTCTTTTCATTTCCAAAAATTTAATTGAGTTTCTGTCTGACCAAATAAACTCTATTCTTCCATTGTCGGAAGAGCTAGTTATTGTTTTTTTCTTCCACTTATTTCTTTTTATCATAATCTGCCTTATATTTTTTTGGTATCCAAACCTTAGATCTATAAAATCCATAACTAACTTCTCTAGAACTATTTGCCAAGAATTTATCATAATCGTCCATTATCCTAGCTGTCGATATCCATGAAGATCTTTTAATTGGTATTAGCTGAGCAACTGGAGTTCCTTTTGGAATAATTCCAGTAAATCCTTTTTTAATAAAAAACGGCATATTCCCATTAGGGCTAAATCTATCGCTTTCCATTATCCCACTCATAGTAATAAATGGAAGATCAAAATAATTCATTGGATGAGTAACAAGCATACTCCATCCTCTGGGCAGCTTCATTCCCCATTTACATTGCCAAACCATGTGACAACTAGAATATCCCTCTGGTCTAGGTATTGTGTGTCCCAAATCGCCTTTTCTTTCTGCTAAAACTTCCCAATTTGATGGAGATTCTTGATAGCCGCCAAAAATATCTGGCTCTACATATCTATACTCTACTCCGTCTTCATCATTTTTTGTAAACTCAATATCTGCCCAAGATGTTATAAAATATCCAGATGTCAATGCATCTAAAAACGGCATGCACCCCTTCATTCCTGAGACTCTATCTAAATCAGAACTATCAGTAACTTTGTTTGTTTCTGGATTTAAAAAACTTTCGCCTTTTCTATACCATTCTGGAATGAGGCTAGAGGAGGGTACGGGGGGATCTATTGGTAGATGGTATTCTGGTCTTAATACAAAAGTTATTTTTTTCATTTATCATGATCGTGGTGATGATGGTGATCAGCGTGATCATCATTTGTATTAATAAATTTACCGTCTTCGTATTTAAACCCTCTCATGACTTCTTTATTGGAAACATTTACAATTGTGGGTTCGCTTAAAAATATCGCTGCTAATCTAGGCTGACAGGAAAGAACATCTACAACTTCTCCGTCTATAATAAAAGCAATTCTCTCTGTCATATCTATTGGAGGTGAAGGCAAAGCCTTTTTCTTTTTTATTGGCTTTATTTTATTAGTAAACTCTTTATATCTTCGATTTCTATATTCTTTTTTAACTTCTTTAAATTTATTGCTCATTAAGACACCCTAAATTCGTTTATCTCCGATGTTTGAGAATCTGCGTAGGTCACAGGAGACTTTAGTATACCATGTTTTTTAGTTTTTGTATATCCTGAAACAGTTGTTGATTGATCAGATCCTATTTGAGAAGTATAGTTAGAGCCAGAAAAAGCTCTTACGGTAACGCTGTTTCCGCTTAATATAGTTCTAAATCCAGCTATAGTTGATGCAAAAACAAATGTAGCAACAACACTAACAGTTCCTGATATTGATCTCAAAACCCTAACTCTATTACTTACAACACAATTACAGGTAAAAGAATTCCCTGGGGACCAAGCTGAACAACAATTTGCAGCAAAAGCATTACAATTGCCACCTGTTGAAGGGTTGTTGGCTGTTGCCCAACCTGAACAATTTCCTGGGTTCGTTCCACTTGACCAACTGTTGCAAGTAAATGAGAACCATTGAGTTGGAGGGTTTGTTGGATTTGTAGTTGCACAGTTTCCTCCACTTGGTGGATTAGTTCCTGAACTAGTATTCCCAGCAGCGCAATTTCCTCCAGCTATATTATTACTACATCTTTTACAGCCGTTTGGCCCACTGAGTCCGCCGCAAGAAGATGAGGTACAGCAGCTGCCCCCGCATAAAGAAGAAGACGCTCCATTACAGCTAGCGCAACCACCGCAACCACATGTATAATTAGTTACTGCTTGAAAATTATTCCATGTTGTGCATGTAAATATAGTAAAAGGATTTCCTGGAACTATTGGGTTCCATGTTGCACAATTTCCGCCACCGCCTGCATTCCATCCTGAGTTGGTAGTCCCAGCGCTGCAGGTAGTAAATGGAGTTCCTGGATTGAAGTTTTGACAAAAAGTATAAGAGTTTCCTGGCACTACGGGATTTGTATTTCCATTACAACAAGTAAAGAATTGATTGCAGACTGCTGAATTAAAACATGTTTGACATTGCTGTACGCCGTCTACTGTTGTGCCCCACCAAGTTCCAGCATCGGTAACCCAAAAAGATGATCCCACCCCTGGACCTACTCCATCCACAGAAATAGTTACATCTTCTTTTGTAAATGTAAGAGTGGCTAAAGGATATGTTGCAGGACTGTCTCCGCTTAAAGCTTTATTATTAGATATACCCCATGTTCCTTTTATTTGAGCCCAAGGAGATCCACCAGTTGAACCTAAAGAAAATGCATTATTTGATCTATCAAACAAATCAATAGCAGACAACAAAGCTTTTAGCCTTGATACTGCAATATTTTTTCTTCTTCTAATTGCACCAGCCATTATGAACCTATTGTGTCACCAGTCATTATCCAAGAATTAGCAGCAATCTTTTCAATAAATAAAGAAGAGTATTGGACCCTTGTTCTCCTATGGTTTTCTGGAGATACTAGTGTTGCTGGGGCTTCTGATTGTACTTCTACATATCCTGCTCCCATTTGTCTAATTTCAAAAGATGATCCAACTTCCCAATTAGAATCCGTTGTTTCATTAGGCAATGTTAAAAATACTGCAGATTCATTTGTAAAATGAATCATTTTATATTTATGTAAAGAAGAGCTTGCTGTTGTTGCTCCAGGCACAGAAACGTATAAATATAACTCATCTGTTTTTTTATCTAATTCTGTTTGTACTGCTGTAGACACTGGCTTACTGGCATCAGAAGTATTATCTGCATTTTCTAAGCCAACCATTGCTTTTGTAATTCCGCCAACCGTCCCTGTGAAAGTTGGATTGTTAATTCTGGCGATTGTACTATCTACACTAAATTGTGTTCCATTTAATGATAAACCCGTGCCTGCTGTATATGTGCCTGCCCCTGCAAATTGCGTAAATTCAATTTCGCTAACTCCTATTGTTCCAACAACATTTGTTTGAACCCAACTTGTATCATTGTTATATGTTCCTGATAAAACAAAAATAAAGTCTCCCCCGTCTATTTCTGCGGGTGAATCAAAATCTGTTGCTCTAGTTGGAGCTCCAGAAGCAGATACAACATATATTCCATTCTCAGTTTTATTAGTTTGGTTTTTAACTAGTATTCTATTTCCAGTTGCTAGCGTTACTCCGTCTAAAACAGATCCGTTTTGTACGTCTGTGGATAAATCAATATTTGTTATTGTTGCCGCCACCGCAGATGCATGTACGTGCAAGCCTTCTGAAACAGCGTCGACATATTGTTTGGTTGCTGCATCTAATGAATTTACTGGATCTGCATGCAGGACTAGACTGCCTGTTAAAATACCTCCAGATTTTGTTAAAAGGTTTGTCGTATCTGTTATTCCATGAACATTTGTTGTTGCTAAATTATGAGAAGACAATTCAGTATCTCTTGTAATTGTAGGTGGGATTTCCCCATCTGGAATATACCCGTCGGAACCAATAGAGGCAACACCATCTGGGTTGCTTATCATTGAAAATGTTACATATGACTCTGGAAGAGCGTTTCCTAAATTATTAACCGCTGTATCTACATAGACCTTGTCAGCTACTGTGTTATCTATTGATAACAAAAGTGCACCATTGTCATATAATGCATCTATTCCAGTTCCGCCTTGTATAAAATTAGCAACCTCTTGCTGAACATTTAATGATAACTCAGATGGAAGTAGATTAATATATGGTAGGTCTCCGAATACGTCTTCTCCATTTCCAACTTTTAATTTATTAAGAGTTGTATTAACGGCAAGCTCGCCTGTTTCTAAAACTCTAGTGGATGTAGCCCACTCTTCATTTGTAGCTCTTCTAAGTAGAATTACTGGCATTATGCCCCGCCTCCATCAATAACTCCAGGGTTAATAACATTGACGTCTGCTACTGCAAAGATGGCTCCATCATATTCATGGGTATGTTCAAGAATTCCTTCAATAGCTCCACTTACATTATGCCATTCGTCGCCATCATAGAATTTTAATTTGTCATCTGTAGTATTGTAATATAAAGAACCCATATGATGAGTTCCTGAAGGATGTTCTGGTAATGCTACTGCATGTAAGGGGACTAATCTTCTTACCATCTAAACCCCTCCCTTACGCTGTAACGACTACTCTGAACTGGTTCTCCGCTGGAGCCTGTGAAAATCCTATGGTTGTTGAGTTTGCGCTTGTCAAAGCAACATCTGCTTCTACTAAGTTTGTTCCCTCGTAAACTTGAACTGTAGCCCACTGATTATTTAAATTATGATTTACTGTGTAGCTAGTTGCTGTTCCATTTCCAATTAAGGAAGTGTATTTACGAGCTACTACTGCTGTATCGATTGCTACATCGTTAGCATTTACAATAATTCCTGTACCTTGACCTACATTAAATACTGTTCCGTCAAGAGTAAGACCTGCTCCGCCTGTATATGTTCCAGCACCAGAGAATTGAGTAAAGCTAATTGCATCTGTGCCAATTATTGCTGGGGATAGGGTTTGTACCCAACCAGTATTTCCATAGGTTGATCCAAGGGATACAAAAATAAAGTCTCCAGACTTTATTTCTAAGTTTGTATCAAAATCTGCTGCTCTTTGTGCTGGGCCTGCGGCGGTAACTACATATATACCATTTTGTGCAGCATTAGTTTGTCCATTTATAAGAACTCTGTTTCCTGCAACTAATGTCACGCCGTCGACTACATTTCCAGCTTCAAGGGCTGTAGCCAAATCAATATTTGTGCCTACAAAAACCCTAGCGGCTTCATGAACATGAAGTCCTTCTGCTACAGCATCAACATATGCTTTGGTTGCTGCGTCGTTTGCCTCTGTAGGGGCTCCAAGATTTACAATCTTGTACGTACCAGCATCAAGATCTGCGCCCAAATCAATATTTGTGCCTAATACTTTATTTGTTAGTGTTTGTTGATCATCTTTTGTTACTACTGTTGAGTCAATATCTAGTGTGAGAGTTCCATCATTGTCGTTATAGACTTTGTCTAGTCCAACTCCAGCTACAATTAAACCATCAACGATATCTTCAATTCTATCTTCGCTGATTGCGACATCGCCACTTGTTACAACGAAGTCTGTCTCATCAAAACTTGCGATACCCTTATTTGTAGATGTGGCATCTTCACCTTTTACTGTAATTGATGCTCCAGTATGAGTTACATCAATTCCTTCTCCGCCAAGAATTGAAATTCCATGACCAGATGGAGTAAGAGCACCATCATCTGTTGTTACAGACTTGATTACGGTGTCTTCTAGTTCTACTGCACCATTTGTTACATTAAAATCTTCGGAATCAAAAGAAGCAATACCTTTATTTGTTGTGCTTGCATCTTCTCCAACAATTGTAATTGTATTTTCTGTGACATTTACATCTATGCCCTCTCCGCCATTAACAGCAAGATCTTCGCTAAGAAGATTAATTGATGTTGTTCCAGAATCTCCAGTGATGTCTAGAGTGGTTGCTACTTCTTCTTCACCAGCTGCAGTTAGACGACCTTGTGCGTCTACTGTGAATGTTGGGATCTTTGTTTGCGATCCATAAGCGCCTGGTGTTACTGCTGTATTATCTAAATCTAAAGTTGTTTCGTTGGTTGAATCATTAAAGGTTGCAGTTAAGCCTGTTCCGCCCTTAACATATTCACCAATTGTGTCTGTGATTACTTCAACTGAACCAGAAGTTGGAATCCACTCTGTGCCATTCCAGAAATATAGGGTTTTATTGCCATTAGTATTATTATAATAAATTTGGCCTTCGACTGGTGTTGCTGGAGCTGTACCCAAATTCTGAATTCGTGCATTGAGTAGCTCATTCTGTAGTAAATCTAAACTAACTACAAATTTTCTTGCCATGTTTCACTCCTTTTAGGACAGATATGCTGTCCCTGAAAATGGCTGGGCCATCGTCAGTGTTAAAGTATCATTACTATTATAGTCTATTCCTGTTTCTAACACATCGCCAGCGCTATTTTTAATGGTCACATTTGGCTTAAAGCCTAAATTATGTGTTATCAGCACAGAGTAAACTCCAGATACTGGTCCAGTAACCTGTGGGAGGGACCAGCTAATTTCTTTAGAGAACTCTGAAGGTAGTTGCTGTAGCGGATAGGAGGTTACTCCAGTCCAAGTATGATCCAAAAGCTTTGGACCATAAAACATTGTATTTGTCTTATCATAATAAAAATCGCCTTCTACTCCCAATGCTTCTGGTGGTACTCCGATGCCATTTAGGATAGTCTTGCCTCTGGGACCTTGTGGGCCTGGGGCTCCTACTACGACCTTATTTACTTCTTCAGTAATTATTACATTATTAGACATTATATTGTCACCGACCTACTTAGGGTTATAAATCCTTCAACTAATTTGGTTTTTGTGCCATTGCTATCTGTAAGCATTATGTCGTATGACGACTTTGGATAGAATAATTTATTTGTTTGGGCGGGACTCATCTGTATTGTAAGCTTTCCTAATGATCCGTCTATTGTTATTCCTCCAGATGGTTGAGAATTCAATGTAAAAGCTAACTTGCTTCCGCCCTTTGTATCTCTTACCTGCATTTTAGCAGATGCGCCAACTAAAGATATAGGAACAGCGCTATCGTCTTTATACTCTACAGTAAAACGAAACGTTGTATTTTGATCTACTTCCCAATTCTTTTGGCCAGCCATAAAATCTCCTAAAATAGGAAAACTCCTATGCCTATTTTAGCACAGGAGCTGTCCTAACTACTTATTAAATTATGCCTTCTTTGTAAATCCGAAAGAATTTTCGTTTGGATTTAATGCCTTCAAAATAACAGGCAATGTAGCGGCAATACCACCCTTGATTAAATCTCCTGGGTCTGTATTACCAGTCATATATAGAGCGATGGCGGCACCAAGGAAATGGCGACCATAGCTTGCTAACGCTGCTAGAATTCTCTCTTGCATTGTTACCTTTCCATCATTATTAAGATCTTCTTTCATAAAGACCTCCTTATCTGGGCACCTTGCCCAGGAATTTTGAGGTTGCCCTCAAATCTATTATACTACTAAGTGGTGATATCCACAATCTCGCAATTTCCGTCTGAAGTGCATGCGAGAGTTTGCGTTCCGCTTGTTCCGTCTTCTGTCTCATAGAAAGATAAATCTTCCCAACGAATTGACGACGGCATCTTGGCAAGAAGCTCTAAATATTCTGTTTCTGTAACTTCTTGATATGGAGCCTGCTTGTAGGAATGATCGGAATGCGGCAGGAATGAAATACCAGATACCTCATCAAAGTAGTGATATACCCATGCACCGACTTCCATCCACTCATCTTCTTTAACCGATACAGTAATAGATGGTTTATGCTCACACCATTCACGCTGATATACAAGCCAAGTATTTAAATGATCTAAAGCAGTTAAGTCATCTCTAACTATTGCACCTTCTGGTGCTTTTACTGGAAATGAAAATACATATGTATCATTTGGCTTCATAAAATCATCTTCTACAGGAATTCCAACCTCTTTAAGAAATGTTGA
>Ga0172372_10000641_pt1 | contig 53629 bp, 47 predicted proteins | sample LakKiv5m_2_FD_114544 | JGI IMG/M metagenome (GOLD analysis project Ga0172372, IMG submission 114544) | Freshwater microbial communities from Kabuno Bay, South-Kivu, Congo - kab_092012_9.5m | ecosystem: Environmental > Aquatic > Freshwater > Lake | place: Democratic Republic of the Congo...
GCGCCCGTGGCCACGCCGTCATCCACCACGATGACGGTCTTGCCTTCGACCTCCAAGGCCTCGTGTCCGCCCCGGTAAGACGCCACGCGGCGTTGCAATTCGCGTTCCTCGCGTGCCGCGATCCGGTCGATCGCCGCGGGGCTCAAGCCGAGGTCCCGCACCAGTTGCCGGTTGAGCACGCGCCGCCCGCCGCCCTCCCCGATCGCGCCGATGGCCAACTCCTCCTGTCCGGGCGCCCCGAGTTTGCGAACCACCAGCACATCGAGCGGCGCCCCGAGCGCCTCCGCCACTTCCGCCGCCACCGGCACCCCGCCGCGCGGCAAACCCAGCACCAGCACATCGTCCCTCCCGGCATAAGTGCGGAGTTCACGGGCCAGCAATCGCCCGGCCTCGGGCCGGTCGTGGAAAACGCGTCCGCCGACTTCCGCATTCATGCCGCAAGTTGCACCCCGCCGCGCGCCCGCGCAACCCCCGCAGGCACGGGGTGAACACCTGCCGGCGGCGGGACTCGAACCCACACGGGATTTAACTCCCAGCGGATTTTAAGTCCGCTGTGTCTGCCATTCCACCACGCCGGCGGATGCGCCAGAGTGGGAACAGAAGGAAACGAAGTCAACAAAGGCCGGTCGGCGGCCGCCGAGCTCCGGCCCGCCGGCCTACCGCCGCCGCCTCGACCACCACAGCGCGCCGGTGCCGGTCATCAACAGCAGGCCGCAGGTCGAGGGCTCGGGCACGGGCGTGCCAACCAGGCGGGAAGGTTTGCCGTAGTTGAATTCCAGCGAGCTGAAGACGTCTGTCCCGGAATCGGCCCGCAGGTTGAAACCGAAGAACGCGCCCGGGACAGTGCGGACGAAACTGGTCACATTGAAAAACGCATCCTGACCGTAACCCAGATTGGGGGGAAGCGTCAGCGTGCCGAGAAAAGTGCCGGCATTGTAGTCCGCCCCGGTGATCACTCCGTCCGCGTTGCCGTAGCCGTAAATGTCGACCGTGGAGTCATAGAGCGGCAAGGCGTAAGGATTGAGCGCCAGTTCGAAGGAGAGATACTGGGCCGCATCGAAAGCCGCAAACTCGAGTGCGCCCTGCAGGGAGTAGGAGGCTATGACATATTGGTTGGTGATGGCCGTGGCCGCCGAATAAATGGTTCCGTCCGACACCGGCAAAATGTCGCCGACCGCAGCCGGCGCAACCGGCGAACCGGCCGCCATGGTGGAGAGCGGCCCGTCCACACTCCCCTCCCCGATGACCAAGGCCGGGGAGGGCGACGCGGCGAGCGAGAGTGCGGCAAGCAAAGCCGTAACGATGGGGGGCATCGTGAGCGTTTTCACAATGATGTTCCGGCCCCCAGAAACATCGTCGACAAAATCCGAGCAGATCCTGCGGCTTCTGAGATTCACCGCCGGTTCCCCGCGTCCAACCTGCCTCTCTACCGACGACGCCTCGCGCACCAGAGCGCACCTGCGCCGCTCATGAGCAGGAGCGCGTAGGTCGAGGGTTCGGGGACGACCGTCGGCGTGACCGAGAGGCTGCTCACCGAAGTGGCGGTCTTCCCGTAGACGCTCGCAGCAGAGAGGTTCGCCGTGTATTGGAGGAGCATGCCGGTGATTTTGCTGGTCGGAGCGAGACCGAAGTGGGCTTTGATTGTGTTGAGGTCGAGTTGGACGCTGCCGCTCCACGTGCCGCTGGCACTGCCACCCGGGCCGGAGACCGAGGCACCCGAGGGCGTCAAGGGAATCGTGGCAGCATAGGGAGCTCCCGAACTGTAGGGGAGATTGTCCACTTCATTGAGGGCCAGGGTGTAGGACGCGGTGAAACTCGCGAAGGCCTGCGACTGCGGCGAGGGGCCATTGGGAGCATCGAGACTGTAGGCGCCGGAGGTGTTGAGTAGCAGAATCTCGCCGCCATCGGTGCCGAATGACAATCCGGGAGCGGACTGAATATCCATCTGCAACTGGCTGGTCTTGGTCTCGAGGTCGAAGGGAGCAGCCGGATCGGTTTCGATGGAACCGTTGGCCGGCGTGAAACTCAACGTTGGTTGCATACCCGGCGCGAGAGTCGGATTCGGCGGCACGAAAAGCGTAGGCGGCACATTCGGCCCGCTCTCGGTCACATCAAGATAGCTGACGGTCGAGTTGGTGAAATCGCCATGGATAATCTGCGCGGAAACAGATGCAAGACACACGCAGCCGACAACGATGATCGTGGGAATCCAACGCCAAGCAGGAGGTAGGTTTGTGGTCATGAAAGTAATGCGATCTCACCATCTCGACGCATTTACCACAAGCCTGTAATTTTTTCTTGCTGGTAATCAGTGAGTTACGAAAGAACCCCTTCTTGGCGTTTTTCCGTGTAGACCAGATTACGGACCTCAACGGTCATGCAGTGCAAATCCGCGCGCCGAGGGGTTCGGGGAGGAAGGAGTGCCCGCTTGGAAAAATTCCGTTGTGCTCATGGGACTGCTGCAGCCGAGCCACGCGGTGGTATACGAACCCGGGCGCACTGCTCACTTGCCTGCACACTTTGACATAAGGGGACTCCGGGCAAGGGCTCCCTCGCCTTCGGCAATCGCAAACCAATCAGTATCTGCGGAATCCGAACACAAGCCAACGAATGGAGCGGTCAATCGTCCGCGCGGTAGGTCTCGGGGAGATGAATCACGCCGTAGAGCGCGGTGAGGTTGCGGCCATCGGGGGTGTCGGGGGCGAAGATGGCATCGACCGGACCGGCCACGCTGAGGACATTGCCATCCTGGCGCAGCACTTCAGTTCCGAAGAGCGGAGGCTGCCCGGGCGATTGCAGGGCATCGAACTTGTCCGCGGGGAACCAGTAGGCGGTCAGAAAGATGACCTCTTCACCTTGCTCCACCGGGCGGTAATAGAGGGTGGTGGACGCGAGGGCGCCCGCCCGTTCGACCTCTTGCCCGAACGGGCCTTCGATCGGTCCGGTTTGCAGGCGCGGCGCGAGGGCCGGTGGCACGCTCATGGCGAAGGGCACCGGTGACAAAGACACGGCGGCATCAGGCTGCGGCGAACAAGAGGGGAGCAGAACAACGGCAACCAAGGGAAGCGCTGTCCGGAGGACGGTGGGGTTTCTCATCACCGCAATGGCATAGCCAACGCGGATGATTCCGCCAGACATATCGTCGATCCACCCCGGAACTCTCACCCGCGGGCAAAAAAACGCGCGCCGTGGACCGGCCCGCGTTTTGCCAGAAGACGCGCGGTGCTTCAGCGGTGGCGGCGACGCAGCGCACGGGCCGCGATTCCCGAGGCCGCGAGGACCAAAAGCGCGTAGGTCGAGGGCTCGGGGATCACCTGATTGGCGATGGTGACGTTGAGCGTGTCGATCGAGGCACTGCCGTTGATGCTCGCGGCGTTGAGGGTGGAGGAATATTGAAGGCGGAGCCCGGTGACTTTGCTGGCCGGCGCGATGCCGAAGTGCGCCTTGATCATATTGATGTCGAGCGAGACGGAGCTGGTCCACTGTCCACCGCTCACTCCGCCGGGACCGAGCAGGCTGAAGGAGCTGGACGGGGCGATGACCAAGGATCCGTTTATCGGCGTGGAGGAGCTGAAAGGGGAGCCGTCCACTTGCTGGAGATAGAGGGTATAAGAACCAGTCACGCTGGTGACGGCCTCGGATGTGCTGAAGGGGGCACTCATGGAGTGAGACCCCGTGACGTCCAACCCGAACGCCTCGCCGGAGAAATGCATACCGGGATTGGCGATCATGTCGACGGTGAGGATGGCCGTCTGATTGCCGAACTGCATGCCCGCGCCGGAGGTGGAGGCGACGAAGTTGTTCGGCGCAAAAGCGAGGGAAGAGGACGGCGTCACCGAAGTCAGTGGCGCCGGGGGCGCGTAGGTCCCCGCGGGACTGTCCCAGTAGGTATACGAGGCCAACGAATTGGACACGATGACTTGCGCGGAAAGTGAAGCGGCGGATAGTGCGCAGCACGCGAGAAGCGCGCAGCCGAAGCGGAGCTTGGTGGATGAGTTCATGGGGAACTGCGGAATGGCTTAGAACGCCACAATAAGCACCGGAAACCCGATGGCAAGATATTTCTGACTCGATTTGCAGGGCTCATTGTCGGAACGGGTCTGTCGTTTTGACCCAGAAGAACCTCACCCAGCGACGTCCCCAGCCGATGTCGCGGCAAAAAAAACGCGCGCCGTAGCTACGGCGCGCGTTTTGAAGACTCTTGGTGCGCTTAGCGACGGCGGCGGCGCAGAACATGGGCGCCCAATCCTGCGGCGGACACGGCGAGCAACGCGTAAGTGCTGGGCTCCGGAACCGTGGCGTTGACCACGTTGAAGTTCAGCAGCGAGGCGTTGGCTTGCCCGAAGACACCCGCGGCGGAGAGGTTGGCGGTGTATTGAAGCAGCATTCCGGTGACTTTGCTGGTCGGCCCAATGCCAAAGTGGGCTTTGATCGTGTTGATGTCCAATTGGACGCTGCCACTCCAAGTTCCCGCTGTGCTGCCACCGGGTCCGATGATGTTGGCGCCGGAGGGAGTAATGGCCACGTTGGCCGACATGGGCGCACCCGAACTGAACGGACTGTTGTCCACCTCATTGACGACCAGCGTGTAGGAGGCGGTGAAGCTGGCGAAGGCTTGCGATTGCGGCGACTGACCGAAGGGCGCGACGATGCTGTAGGAACCGGCGGTGTAAAGCTCAAGGGGTTTGTTGCCGCCGACGTTTTCGAACCAAAGACCATCGGCCGCCTGAATATTGATCTGCACTTGGCTCGACTTGGTCTTGAGGTCGAAAGCCAAGCTTTGATCGGTCTGGATGAAATTGTTCGGAGCGAAAGAAAGTTGCGAAACGGGATCAGCCGTGGTGGTGGGAGACGGCGGCACGAAGAGAGTCGGCGGAACATTCGGGCCGCTTTCAGTCACGCTGAGATAGCTGACCTTGGAGTTGGTGTAGTCGCCGTGGATGATTTGTGCCGAGGCCGACGTCATCGCTACGACACCGATGATCATCGTCATAAACACGGAACGCTGGGGAAGAAGGTTCACTTGTTTCATAGGTTGGGGTTGTTACGAGGTAAAAATTACGCGGCCGTCAAGGCACAGGCAAGGAGAATTTGTGGAATTTCTGATCTTCATTTATATGAGAATATATTACCATATGTGAATATAACCGACAAAAACCGGGCTCTATGGCTTGTGTCCCCTGCTTTCAGGGGAGATTGCTGAAGCCCATCAGGTAGCGGTCGCATTCGCGGGCGGCGGCGCGGCCTTCGTTGATGGCCCAGACGACCAAGCTTTGGCCGCGGCGCATGTCGCCGGCGGCGAAGACGCCTGGAACACTCGTGGCGAATTTGCCGTAGTCGGCTTTGACGTTGCTGCGTTCATCGGTGGACAGGCCGAGCTTTTCGACGAGGGGCTTTTCGGGTCCGAGGAAGCCCATGGCGAGCAGCACGAGTTGTCCGGGAATGACTTTTTCCGTGCCGGGGACATCGACGGGCGAGTAACGGCCATTGGCGTCGAGCTTCCATTCGATTTGCACGGTGTGCAGTTCGTTGACGCGGCCATCCTTGTCGCCGACAAATTTTTTCGTCGTGGTGCAATAGACACGGGGATCGGCGCCGTAGAGGGCGGCGGCTTCCTCTTGGCCGTAGTCCATGCGGTAAATTTTGGGCCATTCGGGCCAGGGATTGTTCGCGGCGCGGGTGGCAGGCGGCTTGGGGAGGATTTCCAATTGCACCACGCTCTTGCAGCCTTGGCGGATGGACGTGCCCACGCAGTCCGTGCCGGTGTCGCCGCCGCCGATGACCACGACATGGCGGTCTTTGGCCGAGAGATGTTCGGGCACTTCGGTGCCGTCGAGGAGACACTTGGTGTTGGTGGTGAGGAACTCCATCGCAGGATAGATCCCATTGAGGTCACGGCCATCGACGGGCAAATCGCGGGCCTGCGTGGCGCCGCAGCAGAGGACGACGGCGTCAAAATCTTTGAGGAGTTTTTCGGCCGGGTAATTTTGTCCGACATTGGCGTTGGTCACGAACTCGATGCCTTCGGCGGCGAGGATGTCGACGCGACGTTGGACGATGTCCTCTTTGTCCAACTTCATGTTGGGGATTCCGTAGGTGAGGAGTCCGCCGATGCGGTCGGCGCGCTCGAGGACGGTGACGAGGTGGCCGGCTTTGTTCAGTTGGTCGGCGCAGGCCAGTCCGGCCGGACCGGATCCGACCACGGCGACTTTTTTGCCGGTGCGGCTCTTCGGCGGGTTGGGAACAACCCAACCCTCTTCGAAGCCGCGTTCGATAATGGAAAACTCGATGTTTTTGATGGTGACCGGCGGCTCGATGATGCCGAGGACACAGGCGCCTTCGCACGGCGCGGGGCAGACGCGGCCGGTGAATTCCGGGAAGTTGTTCGTCTTGTGCAGGCGGTCCAGCGCTTCGCGCCAGAGGTTCCGGTAGACGAGGTCGTTGAACTCGGGGATGAGGTTGTTGATCGGACAACCGCTGGCCGCGCCGTTGAGGATCATGCCGGTTTGGCAAAACGGTGTGCCGCAATCCATGCAACGCGCGCCCTGCTCGCGGAGTTTTTCCTCGGCGGTGTGCGCGTGGAATTCCTCCCAATCGCGGATGCGCTCAAGCGGCGAACGATCGGCGGGGATTTCGCGGGTGAACTCTTTGAATCCGGTCGGCTTGCCCATAGATCAGTTCCCCCCCACCCGCGCGAGGTCGCGTGCGTTTTCTTCGAAGGCGGCCATGACGGCTTCGTCGCCGCTCAGACCGGCGGCGATGACACGGTCCATGGCCAAGAGGACGCGTTTGTAGTCCTTCGGCAGGACCTTGACGAATTTCGGCAGGGTCTCGTCCCACGCGGCGAGCACTTCGGCGGCGCGGGTGCTGCCGGTGGCTTGGGCGTGACGTTCGATCATGGACTTCAGTTCCGCGATCTCCTCGGCGTCGGTCAGGCGCTCGAGGTCGACCATGTCCAAATTGCAATGCGTGTGAAAGCTGCCGTCCGCATCGAGGATGTAGGCGATACCGCCGGACATGCCCGCGGCGAAGTTGCGTCCGGTCGGACCGAGCACCACGACACGTCCGCCAGTCATGTATTCGCAGCCGTGGTCGCCCACGGCTTCGACGACCGCTTTGACCCCGCTGTTGCGCACGCAGAAACGTTCCCCGGCCATGCCGCGGAGGTAGGCCTCACCGCCGGTCGCACCGTAGAAGGCGACGTTGCCGATGATCATGTTTTCCTCGGCTTTGAAATCTGCTTCCGAGGGCGGCTGGATGATGACCTTGCCGCCGCTCAGGCCCTTGCCCACGTAGTCGTTGGCGTCGCCTTCGAGGCGCAGGGTCATGCCGCGCGGGGCGAAAGCGCCGAAGCTCTGTCCGGCCGAGCCGACGAAATCGAGCGTGATGGTGTCCTCGGGCAGGCCTTCCATGCCGTGCATCTTGGAAATCTCGTAGCCCACGATGGTGCCGACCACGCGGTTGACGTTTTTGATCGGCAGGCGCGAGTGGACTTTTTTGACTTTCTTGATGGCGGGCTCACAGATTTTGAGGAGCGTCGTCATGTCGAGCGAACGCTCGATGCCGTGGTCCTGCTTCATCGTGCAGTAACGGCCGACGTCTTCGCCGACTTCCGGCTCGTAGAGGATGCGGGAGTAATCGAGGCCCTGCGCCTTCCAGTGATCGACGGCTTTGCGCATGACGAGCTTGTCCACGCGACCGACCATTTCTTCGAGCGTGCGGAAGCCGAGTTTGGCCATGAGTTCGCGAACTTCGGTGGCGATGAAGCGCATGAAGTTGACCACGTGATCGGCGTCACCGGTGAATTTTTTGCGCAGCTCGGGATCCTGGGTGGCCACGCCGACGGGACAGGTGTTGAGGTGGCAGGCACGCATCATGATGCAGCCCATAACGACGAGCGGCGCGGTGGCGAAGCCGAATTCCTCGGCGCCGAGGAGCGCGCCGATGACGACGTCGCGCCCGGTTTTGAGCTGTCCGTCGACTTCCACGACAATGCGGCTGCGGAGATTGTTGAGCAGGAGCGTCTGGTGCGTTTCGGCCAGGCCGAGCTCCCATGGCATGCCGGCGTGCTGGACCGAGGAGAGAGGTGACGCACCGGTGCCGCCGTCGTAACCGCTGATGAGCACGACATCGGCATGCGCCTTGGCCACGCCGGCAGCGACTGTGCCGACACCGACTTCGCTGACCAGCTTGACCGACACGCGGGCGTGGCGGTTGGCGTTTTTCAGGTCGTGGATCAACTCGGCAAGGTCTTCGATCGAGTAGATGTCATGGTGCGGCGGCGGCGAGATGAGGCCGACGCCGGGTGTCGAGTGACGCACTTTGGCGATCCAAGGATAGACCTTGGTGCCGGGGAGCTGGCCGCCTTCGCCGGGCTTGGCGCCCTGCACGATTTTGATCTGCAGCTCCTTGGCTTGCGAAAGGTAGTAGCTGGTCACGCCGAAGCGTCCGGACGCGACTTGCTTGATCGCGCTGTTTTTCGAGTCACCATTGGGCAGCACTTTGTAGCGCTCGGGGTCCTCGCCCCCCTCGCCCGTGTTGCTCTTGCCGCCGATGCGGTTCATGGCGATGGCCAGAGTTTCGTGGGCTTCCGAGCTGATCGAACCGTAGGACATGGCGCCGGTTTTGAAGCGCTTCATGATCGACTCGACCGACTCGACTTGCTCGATCGGGATGCCGCCGTTTTCGGGGAATTCGAAATCGATGAGGCCGCGCAGGGTGGCCAGCTTCTTCGACTGGTCGTTGACCGAATCGGTGTATTTGCGGAAGACGTCCATGTTCCCCGTGCGGCAGGCGTGCTGCAGGAGGTGGATGGTCGTCGGGTTGAAGGCGTGGTGCTCGCCGTCGTGGCGCCATTTGTAAACACCGCCCGGATCGAGCACTTCGTCGCGGTAGTCGCGTCCGGGGTAGGCGCGGCGGTGACGCTCCTCGACTTCGCGGGCGATGCCGGCGAGGTCGATGCCTTCGATGCGCGAGGCGGTCCACTTGAAATAGGTGTCGACGACCTCGCTGTTGAGGCCGACGGCTTCGAAAATCTGCGCGCCGCGATAACTTTGGATGGTCGAGATGCCCATCTTGGACATCGTTTTGACGATGCCTTTCACCGCGGCTTTGACGTAGTGCTTGATCGCTTTCGCAACGTCGATGCCGGTGAGGTTCTGGCGGCGGATGATGTCCTCGATGGACTCGAAGACGAGATACGGGTTGATCGCGCCCGCGCCGTAGCCGGTGAGCAGGGCGAAGTGATGCACCTCGCGGGGCTCGCCGGACTCGAGAACGAGGCCGACCTGCGTGCGCTTGCCGTTGGCCACGAGATGGTGGTGCAGACCGGAGACGGCGAGGAGCGCGGGGATGGCCGCTTGCTCTTCGCTGATGCCGCGGTCGGACAAGATGAGGATATTGACGCCGTCGGCGATGGCCTTGTCGGCAGCAGCGAAAAGCTCGCTGAGCGCTTTTTCGAGCGCCGGGCCACCGCCGGCTACCTCATAGAGAATGGGCAGCGTGGCCGATTTGAAACCCGGACGGTCGAGGGCGCGGAGTTTTTCCAGTTCCTCGTTGGTGATGACCGGCGAGGTCAGCTGGATCTGGCGGCAGCTTTGCGGGGTCGGCTCGAGGAGGTTGCCCTCGGATCCGAGCGTGGTGATCGTCGAGGTGACGATTTCCTCGCGGATCGAGTCGATCGGAGGGTTGGTGACCTGCGCGAAGAGTTGCTTGAAGTAGTTGTAGAGGAGCTTGGGCTTGTCGGAGAGCGCGGCCAGTGGTGCATCGTTGCCCATCGAACCGATCGGCTCGACGGCCGTCTTGGCCATTGGGGCGATGATAAGATTGAGGTCCTCCTGCGTGTAACCAAAGGCGAACTGGCGCGTGGTCACCGTGTCGTGGTCGGGATGCGCGGGCTCGGCGCCGGCCGGCAGGTCGTCCATTTTGACCAGATTGTCTTTGAGCCACTGGCCGTAGGGATGCTCTTTGGCGAGGGACGCTTTGATTTCCTCGTCGGCGATGATGCGGCCTTCCTTGGTGTCGACGAGGAAGATGCGGCCGGGTTGGAGGCGGCCCTTGAGGGCGACGCGCTCGGGCTCGATGTCGAGCACGCCGACTTCGGAGGCCATGACGACGAGGTCGTCCTTGGTGACATAGTAGCGGCACGGACGCAGCCCGTTGCGGTCGAGGACGGCGCCGATTTGCGTGCCGTCGGTGAAGGCCACCGCGGCGGGGCCGTCCCACGGCTCCATCAGGCAGGAATGGTATTCGTAGAAATCCTTGCGGTCCTGAGGCATCGAGTTGTGGTTGGCCCACGGCTCGGGGATCATCATGACTGCGGCGTGCGCGAGCGGACGGCCGGAGAGGACGAGGAACTCAAAGCAGTTGTCGAACATGGCCGAGTCGCTGCCGTCCTGGTGGACGATGGGCTTGAGCTGCTCGATGTCCTCGCCGAAGAGCGGCGAGGCGAACTGCGACTCGCGGGCGTGCATCCAGTTGACGTTGCCGCGCAGGGTGTTGATCTCGCCGTTGTGCGCGACGTAGCGGTAAGGATGGGCGCGGTCCCAGCTCGGGAAGGTGTTCGTGCTGAAGCGCGAGTGAACCAGCGCGAGCGCGCTTTCCATCCGCGGGTCCGACAGGTCGGGATAAAATTCCGCGACCTGCGCCGTGGTCAGCATGCCTTTGTAGACGATGGTGCGGGACGAAAAACTCGGGATGTAGAAGAAGCTGCCGCCGGGGGTGCCGGCGTAGCGGACTTCATTGAAGAGGCGGTGACGGATGACGTAGAGCTTCCGCTCGAACGCGAGGTCGTCCTTGATGGACGGGTTGCGTCCGACGAAAGCCATGCGGACCTCGGGTTCCTCGGATTTGGCAGTTTCGCCGAGGGTGGAGTTGTCGGTCGGGACGGTGCGCCAGCCGAGGAACTTCTGGCCTTCGGCGCGGACCACCTGCTCGAAGCGTTCCTCGATTTTCTGGCGGAGTTGTTTGTCCGGCGGCAGAAAAACCATGGCCACGCCGTAGTGACCGGCGGCCGGGAGGTCGATGTGCTCTTCCTCGGCCACGGCGCGCAGGAATTTGTCCGGCAACTGGATGAGAATGCCGGCGCCGTCCCCCGTGTTCTCCTCGAAGCCACAAGCGCCGCGATGCTCGAGATTGACCAGAATTTGCAACCCCTGCTCGACGATTTGGTGCGATTTGACGCCCTTCATGTTGGCGACAAAGCCCACGCCGCAGGATTCGTGCTCGAATTGCGGGTCGTAAAGTCCTTGGCGCTCAGGTTTTTTCATGGGCTTGGCCGGCCGGAACCGGAAGGGTCGGATAAGGTAGGGATTTCAGAGACGGGCGCAAACGAAATTTGGCCCGCCGAACCCCGAGAAAGCAACGTCCGTGCCAAGTCGGACGGACGCGAGTCAGCGGCGATCGGCCGGGGCGCTTCCATGCAGGCGAAGGAAGGGGGCAGGCTTCCCGGGTTACGCGTTGAACACGAGGAGCCGATGCTTCAAATTGGGTCGGTGATGATGCAGCTCTCCGGCCGAACGCTTTTCAACACCGCGGTCGCCGTGCTGTTGGCCGCCGGGCCACTGGCAGCCGCTGACGGGGAAAAAGCCCCGCAACCAGCGATTGCGACTTACCGTCTCGCGGAAATCTGCAACCGGGTCCAACCCTCCGGGATCGCGATGTTTTTCTCACCGCCGGAGAAGCGGGAGGAATACCGGCAACTCCGCGAGCGGGCCAGGGTTTTGCACGCGGCGATCTTCGACCGCCCGCGCCCGCCGTCGGAAGACAAAACGCAGCTGTTGAAGGACATGAACGAACTCAACCTGATTCGCGCCAAATTTGATTTGTTCCACAAGACGTTCGGCTGGTCGCAGGACGTGGAAGGAAAAGCAAAAATTCTCGATTACCTGCGGGACAACTATGCACGGGACTACCAGCTCATTCTCGAGGAACAAACTTGGCGAGCGGTCACGGACAAATACAGCGGCAACATCGTCGGCGACTTGTCGGTCAAGGATGTGACCCCCGAGGTGATCGGAAAAATGCTCGAGGCCATCGGAGTTTCCGCATCCGAATCGCCGGACGAGGACAATAGGATAAGTCAAAACTCCGCACCGCGCGGCGCTTCCGCGATCAGCGAATTTGGGGAGGCATCTCCCCGTCGATTTCCTCCCGGAGCGACTCGATGATTCGGTCGGTCAAGTCGGTGACTTCGACTCCCGACCCGAACGCACCGGTGTAATTTGACACGAGTTGGTCGTAAGCTTCTGCTTCCACGATGACCGGAAACTCCGTGCTGAAATTTGCGACGATGAATCGGTTAAGAATGCTCCACTGGTTGAGGTCCGCTCTGTTTTGGAGGATGAAGTTCTGGACCAACTGCCTCTTGTCCCGCAGCAGAAAATATTCCTTCTTCGCAGCTTCGACTTCTTCCATCGTCTTCAAACCCAAAGTCCGATCGCGCAGAGCAGTTTCCTCGGCCTGGAGATTTTTGAGATCGCGCCGCAATGCGGGAGGCAACGCCAAGCGTTCGAGTTGGACTTGGTTGCTGATCTCCTGCCCGTGGTAAGTGGCGATCCTTGGGTGAGGTGGAGTTGCGGCTTCGGGTTCTGCGGATGACATGAAAATGGAGGGCAATCGGCTGAAAAAACCGTATTTCGCCTCCAGCAGGCCACCCAATGCGGCGCCCGCCAGACAACCGATCAGAGCAGCACGGATTGCTGTTCGCATACCCGCCATGCTAGGGGCGGGAGGCTGTCGTTCAAGGCCAAGAGTCGTCGCGCGCTTGGCCTCCAGACCCGCGCACGGTCAGCCTTTGTGACGGGGACGGGACGGGCGTTTGGCGGGGCTGCGTTTGGCAGGGCGTTTGCCGCCGCGGGTGCGACGGCGCTTTTCCGATTCGGGCCGGGCGCGCAACTCGAGGACGAGCGGGAGCCCGGGGTATTCGCGGACGCGGCGCAATCGCGCGGCGAGGTAGGTCTCGTAGGTGGGAGTGAGCAGGCCGGGGGCGTTGACGAAGAACAGGAACTTGACCGGCGCGAAGGGACGCGGCGAGGTCTCTTCGAGTTGCGTGGCGTAGAAAACCTTGAGGCGGCGCGTGCCCTTCATCGGCGGCGGATGCAGGGTCATGGCCTCGCGGATGACGCGGTTCAGTTCGCCGGTGCCGAGGCGGCGCGTGGCGTGCTGGCGGACTTTTTCCAGCGTCGTGCCGAGACGCTTGAGGTTGTCCCCGGTTTTTGCTGACAGCAGGACCATCGGGGCGTAGGGGAGGAAGAAAAGTTGCGACTGCCACGTTTCGAGTTGCTCCTTGAGTCCATCGCGTTTTTTCGATTCAGCGGGTAGCAAGTCCGCTTTGTTCACCGCGACAACGACCGATTTGCGCGCTTTTTGCACGAGACCGGCGATGCGTTTGTCCTGCTCGGTGACCCCGGACTGCGCGTCGATGACCAACACGCACACATCGGCCATGCGGATGGCTTCTTCGGAACGCATCACGCTGAAAACCTCGACCGAAGTGTTGTGCTTGGACCGGTGACGGATGCCCGCCGTGTCGAGCAACAGGTAGTTGTGCCCGCCCAACTCGCACGGCACCTCGAGGGCATCGCGTGTCGTTCCGGCGATCTCGCTGACGATGGCACGCGCGCTGCCGAGCAAGGCATTGGTCAGCGAAGACTTGCCGACATTGGGACGTCCGACGATGACGATGCGCGGCGGGATCTTGGTCTCGGGGAGCTCCGCGTCCCGGTCGCGCGCGCCGAAGGCCGCCTCGATCGCCGCGAGCAGGTCGTCCGTGCCCCGCCCGTGCACCGCGCTCACGCCGACCACCGCGGGAAATCCCAATTGCAGAAACTCCGCCTCGAGGTCGTCATGCTTCGGATTGTCGAGTTTGTTGACCACCAGCACGACCGGTCGCGAGGCGCGGCGGAGTTTTCCGGCCAGTTCGGTATCGAGTGGAAGCAAGCCGTCCTGGCCATCGACGACAAAGAGCACCACATCGGCGCCCTCGAGCGCGTCGTCCGCCGCGCGGTGCGTCGCTTCCGCGAAATCCGGATCCGGCGCGGCGCCGATGCCGCCGGTGTCGACAATGCCGAAGGGCACGGATCCGAGTTGGCACACGGACTCGATGCGGTCGCGCGTCACGCCGGGCTGGTCGTGGACGATGGAAATGCGGCGTCCGGCGAGGCGGTTGAAGAGGGCGGACTTCCCGACATTCGGGCGCCCCACGAGGACGGCCTTTTTCATTCCGCGCGGGCCGCCCCGCCCATGGCATGCATGCCGCGCCACGTATAGCCGATGCCGCTGAGGAAAGTGAACAATCCGGCGCCCCACACGACCCAGTGCTGCTCGGGAATCTGCAGCAAGACCCACGCGACCGCGGCCATCTGCAGGGCGGTGGCGATTTTTCCGAGAATACTCGGCCGCACTTCGACGTCGCCGGTGAAAAACTTGAGCAATCCGCAGCCAACAAGGATGACCGCGTCGCGCGCGATGACGAGGACGGCAAACCAGATCGGCAGACTGACCGGCCACGGGTAGAGGCTGAGCGTGATGATGGCGGTGAGGAGCAGTCCTTTGTCCGCGATGGGATCGAGCACGACCCCGAGGGCGCTGCGCTGGTTGAAACGCCGGGCGATCCAGCCGTCGAGCCCGTCGCTCGCCGCGGCGATGACAAAGGCCGCCACGGCACACCAACGCAACCAGTCCCCGGGCGCTCCGGCGCGCACGCTCGCCGAGTAGTAGACCGCAAACGCGACAAACACCGGAATGAGCAGGATGCGCACCAGCGTGATTTGGTTGGCCACCGTCATGAGCCATGAGCGTGCCGAGCCCCCGCGCACCGCGCAACAGATTCTTCCTGCATTTTCCGGAGGCGGCGGGCAAAGTGCGGTCTCGTGCAATGACCACCCCCCTGCTCCATTGCCGCGATCTGCAATGCCTGCGTCCGCTGTGGCGCGAGGGTGCTTCGCAGGTGCGCGGCGTCAGCACCGAATTCGCCACCGGCCAGTTCCATGCCATCACCGGATCGGCCGGCTGCGGCAAAAATCTCCTGCTGCATTTGCTGGGCCTGCTCGAGCAACCCGATGCGGGCGAAGTCTGGCTGGGCGCGATCAACGCCACCGCCTTGCCGGCCGGCGAGCGCGATGCCCTGCGTTTGCGCAGTTTCGGTTTCCTCTTTCCCGCCTGCGCTCTGCTGCCTTCGCTCACCGTGCTGGAAAACATCGCCTTTCCCGTGCTCAAGGCCGGCGGCACGACGGAAAACGAACAGGCGGAACAAACGCTGGCCGCGCTGCAATTTTGCGGACTGGAAAACGAAGCCTCGCATCCCGTCTCCGCGCTGCCGCCCGATCGCCAAGCGATCGCCGCTTTCGCGCGCGCCATCATTCACCATCCCTCGGTCCTGCTCGCGGAGTCTCCCGCCGCCGAGGAAATCCTTGTCCCCCTCGCCCGCCGCGCGGTCGACGAGTTCGGTCTGACCGTATTGTGGGGCGCGCGTCACGACGGCCCGGCTCTGCAAGCCGCGGACCGCTCGCTGCGCATGGTCGACGGACGCCTCGAAGCCGCGTGAACCCGCTCCTGCCGACCGCGGGATTCGAGGCCGCCGCCATCGTGCGCGCGAGCCAATCGAGTTTCGTCCCCGCCTTCCGCTTGCTGCCTGGCGAACGGCGGCGTGATCTGGAAACTTTCTACGCGTTCTGCCGCACCGCCGACGACATCGCGGATCGGGAAGGACCGGCCCCGGCGGAACGCTACGCCGCCCTCGAGGCGTGGCGGGCCGGATTCCGCGATGCGGAAATGCGCGGACTGCCGGACGATCTGCGCGAACTCATCCGACGCCGCGCGCTCGGGCGGAAACTTTTCCTCGAGCTGCTCGACGGCGTCGCCACCGATCTGGCCTCGCCCGTGCGCATGGCCACGCGCACCGACCTCGACCTTTACTGCCACCGCGTGGCCGGCACGGTAGGGCGAATCTGCCTGCCGATCTTCGGCGCGGATCCGGGACGCGCCGGCGATTATGCCGAGACACTCGGACGTGCCCTGCAATACACGAACATCCTGCGGGACACGGCGTCCGATCTGCAGCGGGGACGCATCTACTATCCGCTTGATGAGTTGGCCCGCGCCGGGGCCGCGGATTTCCCGCACGGCGCGGAGGCTTACCTCGCACTGTTCGCCAGCCAGACGGCTCAGCTTTTCGACGAAGCCGCGTCGCTGGCTCCGGCGGAGGACGCCCGCGCGTTGCGTCCGGCGCGCATTATGGCCGCCATTTACCGCGCGCTGCTCCGCAAAATGCAAAGAGACGGTTTGCGCGTGGCGGAGAAACGCTACCGGCTATCCGCGGCGGAGAAGTTCCGGGCGGTCGTCCGCGCCCTCGTCCGGCGAACCGCCTGAGGCCGCCGCGGCCCTCAAGCCACGATCAGCGGCACGGTCGAGTCCGGCGACTGGTGCATGATGTGCATGACGCGCCGGAATCCCTCCGCGTCGGTGGTGATGCAGGACCGCGAGTCGGGCACGCCGCGCGGTCCTTCCGGATGCAGGAGGATGGCATCGGCTTTGTAGCCGGGCCCGGGTTTGCCGACGGGCTGGCCCGGACCGGTGATGGCGGGGGTCTGTGCGGGCCAGTTGGCACCGCTGTGGCGTTTCGGTTGCAGGGTGTAATGGCCGAGCGGAATGCCGCGCGTGTTGCCCATGAAACCGTTCTCGTTGGTGCGGAAGTCGCCGAGGTAGCCCTGTTTTCCGTAGACATACATGGTGCCCGGCGAGCGGCGGTCGTGCGGATTGTCGCGTTCGAGGATCACCCCGATCCAGCGGTCCTTCGCGCCCTTGGGCTTTTTGCCCGGGTCGCGCAGCGCACGATAGACGGGCTTCGGTCGCGGCAACCGGCGCATGCGGCGTCAGTTCAAGGGCCGGTGACCTGCAGTCGCAGGAACTCCGCGGCACCGTCGACCGCCACGGAAACCTCCCTCCGCCGGTGATCGGCCGGCACTCCGTTGGTGTTGGCGGAGTTCGAGGCGGTCAGCACGGACCAGTTGGTCGAGGAAAGGTTCGTCGAGAGCAACGGCACGACCGCGAGCCCGGCTCCGCCATTGGTGCGCTGAAGCCATTGCATGACCAGCCGGTTGGTGCCCCCGGTATTGGTGCGCCACGAAGAAACGAGCCCGCCACCATCGGCCACCGCCGGGTTCCCGCCGAGGGCGTATTCCATGCGGTGGCTGAAACCGTCCCCGTCGGGATCGGCGTCCCAAGCCGGGGCATTGGTCGGAGACCCGGGCAGGCCGTTGGTTTCCCACCATTCCGTGGAGACAGGGTAGCTCGTGATCGAATAGGTTCCCGCGAGATCACGGAAGACGAAGCGGTAGCGGCCGCCGTTCGTCACCGCGGCGATGATGTTGTCCGGACCGGAGCGGACCGCCACGCCGGCGTTGCTGTTGCCGGCACTCCAACCCCAGGAGTCGCCTCCGGACCAGTTGGAGTTGTTGGTCGCCTGGGAAAACTTGAATTGGATGTTGGTCGTGTTGCTGAACGTGCCCGTCCACTCCCACTGCATCCTCTGGTCGCTCCACGTCATATTGCGGGCGTTCGGCTGCCAGACCGGCAACGGCCCCGTGTTGCCGGTCACCGTCATCCGTTTGGGCGCGACGGCGTTGTCGGATGCAGCCGGGTTCATGAACGAGCCGTTGGCATTGGTGAACCTGGTGAATTCCGCGAGATTGGACCATCCGTCGCCGTCGGGATCGGCCGTGGCCGAGGCATTCCCGCCGGTCATGCCGTGGTAGGCGATCCACGCATCCTGGATACCGTCACCATCGGCATCGGTGGCGTCGTAGGTGATCTGGTAGGCGGAAGTTCGCTCGTCGAAACGGAAGCGGTAGATGCCGTTGCCTTGGCTGAAAGCATTGGTGATGTTGGATCCGTCGGGATCGCCGATGCCGTCGACCGGGGCATTGTCACCCCAGTTCGCCGACCAGGTCCCGACCGTGAACTTGAACTGGCCCGCCACGCCGCCGCGCCGGGGCAAATCGAGCATCCACACGTTGCCTCCGAGGTAGCCCATGGGGTTCGCCGACGGGCTGAAACCCCCGTATTGATCCCCCGCCAGATGGATAGCCGCACGGTCGGGCGCATGCGGATCGCTGCCCCGGGCGAATTCCTGGAGGTTGGTGAAAGCATCGCCGTCCGGATTGGCGCTGAAATCCGTCACGGCGTGGAAAACCGCCCAGTTGGTGCGGTTGGTATCGACCACGGCGAGGTTGGTGTTGGGCGAGAAGAACGAGTAGCCCGAGCCGGCATTCGTCAGGTTGAGAACGAACCGGCGGTAGGTCCCCGCGGGATTGGTGAAGAACGGACCTGGGATGCTGTTGGAGAGGAAAGTGAAGGAGGATGGCCGGATGACGGAAACCGGATCGACGGCCCAGGCGATGTGCTGGACCACGGGGTTGTTCGACGAGGCGCGCAAGGCGTGGGTCGTCCCGTTGTAGGTCACCGTGGCAACGTCCTTCCTCAGCGGGTCGAGCCCGTTCTGGTATTCGAAGAGGTTGGACAGGCCGTCGATATCGTCATCGGATGTCCCGTCGGAGGCACCCGTCATGGCCTGCCAGCCATCCGGCACCCCGTCCCCGCCGGCATCTTCCGTGAACCGTCCCGGCGGCGCGGGCGTTGTCGCCAAAACCACGACACTGTGACCCGCCACCGGCACATCGGCGCGGACGGCACTGCCTTGGAGGTTTGCCGTGACCGTCTGGCCGGCGGGACCGACGTTGCCGAAATCGGACCCGTAGACGCTCCAGTCGGAATTGAATTGCACGTGCCAGGTGCCGGTGGTGGGAAAAGGACAGCTGACGTTGAGGGTTTGGGCGGAGAAGTTGAACAGCACGACCAGGTTGCCGGCATTGCTGGTGCCCAGACGCCAGTAGACCATCAGGTCCAGGTCGTCGTTGGAAAAGCCGGCCGATGCATCAAGATTCGAATTCTGCAGGGCGGGCAAAAGCTCCCGCATCTCGATGAGGTCGCGGTGCGCGCGGAAGATCCGGTGCTGTCCGGCTCCGGTTCGCCAATCGAGCGGCGAGGAGTCGCTGAAAGCCCCGGTGGCATGAAACTCCTGCCCCATCCAAAGCATCGGGGTACCCGGAGCGGTAAGGGTCAGGGCTGCATTGAGCAAAGTTTTCTTGCGGGCCGTCTTGCCGGCGGGATCGGCGGGCACCATCCGGTCCGCCAGACGCTTGCCGCCATTGAGGTCGCCCGACTTGTCGTGGTTGTCGGTGAAAATAACACGGTAACCGGGCGGCTCGGACCAGCCGTTGACCTTGTCCAGGATCTGCTGGACGAACGGATCCGGGGAGGCGATCTGCGGCGTGATCTCGTTGTGGAAACTCGTCTGCCAGTGACCGTCGAAACTGTCGGCCGCGTCATCGACGTGCAGCAGGTCGAGGAAACCTCCCGGCGGATACCACGCCCCCTCCGGCCGCACGGTGAGCAGGTCGGCATCCTCCGCGATGCTCCAGCGCCCGGGATACTGCGCGTGGATCAAACGGTTGATCTCCACAAGCAGGCTCTTGCCGTCGGGCAGAAGGGTCTGGGGGTTGCCGATGTCGTATCTTTCCTCGCCGTTGACGACGGTTTTGGTGCCGTTGGCATCATAACCGAGGACATTCTGCGGCGAGTCCCAGCGGAACCCGTCGACGCGGAAATCGTCGAGGTAGGCCAGGATGTTCTCGCGGATGAAACGCCGGACCTCGGGTTGGGAATAGTTCGGACGACGCCCCCACGCCGTCCAACCCTGCGGGTTGTCCGGATAAAAGTAGATGTTGTTTGTCCCGTCGAAATCCCAGAGTCCGTCGCCCGGCGGGTTCCAGTGGTTGTGGACGACATCCAGTTGCACTTTCATACCCCGGGCATGGGCCGCCTTGACGAATCTTTTGAGGCCGTCCGGACCACCGTAGGCGGACTCGATGGCGAAGAGGTGTTCCGGATTGTATCCCCAGCTGAAATCGCCACCGAACTCGTTCACCGGCATGAGGGCGATGACGTTCACCCCGAGCCTCTGCAGGTAGTCCAAGCGGGAGATGGCATCGTCGAAGGTTCCCGGAACGTTGTCGTCCGGATTCGGGTCGTAAAAAGTTCCGATATGCAGCTCATACATGACCTGCTGTTCGACCGGGATGGACGGTCGCACCGTCGCGCCCCAGTCGAAAAGACCGTGGTCGTAGATCACCGCGTTGCCATTGCGAACCCAGACCGCCCGGGGATCCTGCTTGTAGGTCCCTCCGGGATTGCCCGCCCAGCGAAGAAAGTATTTGTATTCCTGCCCGGGTTGCGCCGCGGCGACGGTCGCCGTCCAGTAGCCGCTGGCGTTGTCCTTGGTCATGGCCGTTTCGCCCCAACCGTTGAATTCCCCCCGCACCGCCACCCCGGTGGCGTTGGGCGCCCAGACGCGGAAGGTCACCCCGGTGACCAAGGTCCCACTCTTGTTGACGATGGCGCCCAGCGGTGGTTCCTGACTGCGCCCGGCTTCCGCGAGCAGCAGGAAAACAAAAAGGGCCCGCAGGAGAAGGGTTCTACGCACCCTTGGACGATACCGGTGTATTAAGGTCCGTCAAGCGAACGGCAGCCGACTCACCAGAAGCTCTGCGGGACCTCGATGTGGTCTCCGGGCAGGAGCAGGATGTCCAAGGAGGGATCAGAACGAACCGCCTTGATGTCGACAATCTGGGCCCGGCCTTTGCGCAAGAGCCGGACCTTGCGCTGGTCGGCGTAGTCCGTGAACCCGCCGGCGGCACTGATGGCCCCGAGCACGGTCAAGTCGGAGGTGTATTCGACGCGGCGCGGCTGGCGGACGTCGCCGCTCACGTTGACGAAGCGCTGCGTGGCGGGAATGGTCACGGTGATGGTGGGGTTCGTGTAGATCCCCCCGCTCCGGTAGGCCGCCTCCACCGCGCTCTGCAGGGCGGCTTGGCTGAGCCCGGAGGCGCGCACCTTGCCGATATGCGGCAGGTTGACATAGCCGTCGCCATCGACGGTGTAAGCTCCGGTGACCAACTGCGTCTCCTCGGCGGGCACGCCGCCGATGCGCAATTCGATGGTGTCGCCGTTGCGGAAAGCGGCGTCGGAAGCCGTGGCCGCGGTCACGCCGGCGCCGAGCAGGAGCGCGGCGAGGATGCTCGGGATCACGGGTGTGCGCATCTCAATACTCGTCCTCGGAAGCCGCGCGGGCCGGACGGCGGGCGCGGGGTTTGGACCGCGCCTCGGCGGCGGGCAGGGTGCCGTTGGTGCCGGCCTCGGCCGCCACGCGGGGCGTGTAGTAGTAATTGTAGTAGTTCGTGTAATACTCGTAATACTGGTCGTGCCGGACATCGACGTTGTTGAGCACGACGCCGAGGATGTTGCCGCCGACATTCTGCACGGCCTGCTTGACGCGCTGCAGCATGGCGCGGGGGAAACGGCGGTGTTGCACGACGACGATGGTCAGGTCGAGCGCGCGGACGAGGACCGAGGCATCGCTGACCCCGAGGATCGGCGGTGAGTCGAATAACACGATGTCGAAGCGGTTCTTGACCTGGGCGACGAGGTCCATCATGCGCTGCGAGTTGAGCACGCCGACGGCGTCGTGGGGCAGTTTGCCGCTCGGCAGCAGGAAAAGGTTGGGCAGCGAGGTGGTCTGCACGATGTCCTCGAGGTCGATGTCGGTCGTGAGGAAGTCCGTGAGCCCGTGCGCGCCGTCGAGACCGAAAATGCGGTGCTGGGTCGGACGCCGCAGGTCGGCGTCCACGATGAGCGTATTGTAACCGCCTTGCGCGAAGGTCCAGGCCAAGTTGGCCAAAGTTGTCGATTTGCCCTCGCCGGCACCGCCGCTGACGAAGGTCACGGTGTTGGCCTCGGCCGAAGGCCGGTTGAATTCCACGTTGGTCCGCAAGATGCGATAGGCCTCGGCATCGACGGCGGATTCCGGTTGGTCGACGAGCAGGGCGATTTCTTTGGGCACCACCGCGAGGACGGGGACCTGGAGAAAATTCTCGACGTCTTCCATCGTCTTCACGCTGGTGTCGAGATACTCGAGGAAGAAGGCCAGACCGATGCCCACGATGAGACCGACGACCGTGGCGAGGGCCATGTTGAGGAGGACCTTGGGTTTGGACGGGGCCGAGGCGGGTTCGGCCTTTTCCCAGATGCGGGCCGGACTCATGGGCATGCTGCGCTGCATGGTCTCGGTGGAGAGGCGCAACTCGGCGGCTTCGAGCACCTTCTTGGCCTGAATGTAATTGTTCTTGGAGCGCGCATATTCGGCGCTGCGCGTCTTGGTGTCGCGCTGGTTGCCGCGCATCTGGTCGAGTTCGCCCTCAAGGGTGGAAAGCGAGCGCTCGGTGATTTCCAAATTGGCGGCCAGAGTGCGGCGGATACTGCCGACTTGGTCAGCCAGCTGTTTTTCGTAAGTTGCCTTCTTGGCGGCGAGGGCCGTGATGGTCGGATGGCGGGGACCGAGGCCGGACTGCAGAGCCCGGGCCAATTCGGAGTCGGTCTCCTGGTATTGCGGCAGGATCTGGGCGACGGTCTGGTCCTGGATTTCGAGGGTCGGCAGGGCGCGGATCAGGTCATCGCCGGAGAGTTTCTCGATCTCGGTGTATTTGGTGCGCAACGTGGCGGCTTTGCTGCGCGCCTCACCGACCAGCGATTCCTGGTCCATCAGGACTTTCTCCTGGGCCTGCATGGGATCCTCCATGCTGTCCGGATTGAGGTCGGTGATGCCGAGCTCGGTGCGGATCCGGCTCATTTCATCATTGGCCTCGGCGACTTTCTTGCGCTGCTTGGCCACCTCGTCTTCGAGGGTGGCCAGCGAGGCGCTGAGCAGTTTCTGCTGCTCCTCGATGCGCTTGCGCTGGTATTCCTGCGCGATCGAGTTGGCCAGTTCGGAAGCCTCCTCCGGGTTGGTGCTTTCCACGCTGATCTGCAGGAGGTTCGTGTTGCGGACCTCGCGCACGTCGATCATGCTGCGCAGCTTGAAGTAGGCCTGTTCCCGGGTGCGGATGCCGAATTCCTCGCTCCAACGCTGCACCAGATCGAGCGAGTCGATGACCGGATAGAGCATCTCCTTGCGCTGGATGATCTGGAACTGGGTGGTGGCGAAGCGCGGGTCCATGCCCATGCCCCCTTCGTAGCCCTCGCGAAAAATGCGGATCTTCTGTTCGTTCTGTTCGACCTCGATGATGACGTTCGACTGGTATTGCCGCGGCAAGAAATAGGTGGTCACGCCCGCCGTCACCACGACCAGCAGGAAGGCCAGCACGATGATCGGCAGGCGCAGGCGGATGACGCGCCAATAGTCGAGAAAATGCAGTTTGGCTTCCTGCACGGCGCTGGTTTCGCGGTCAGTCATCGCTAATAACGGGTCTCTTCAACATAGCAAGGAGGGCGGCGGACGCAAGAAAAGACCAGCGGATCGATTTTTCGCCCGGAAATCCGCGACGGGAAGGCACGACCGGGGTTAAAGTAAAACTATGGACACCAGACGCCTTCTGTTGGGACTGGGCGCGGCCCTGCTGGCTTGGGGGGTATGGCACATTTACTCCGGCTGGGGGCTGGTGACGGTCGACGCGGAAAACGCGCCGATCGAGCAAGTCCTCGATGAAATCCGCCGCCAAGGCGGTATTGAAATCGTTTCCGACCTGGCCCCAGACACCAAGGTCTCGCTCCGCGTGCGGCGCGTGCCCGCGGTGGAGGCTTTGGACATCGTGGCCGTGCGCACCGGCGCCAACTGGCGCCTGGCTTACCTCGGGGCGCCCGACGCGGCCGCCATCAAAACAGCCCTCGAAGGCTTCGGGGCCGGACGCGAGACGGCGGGCTGGACTTCCCACCAAGCCGGCGGCTTTTCGCTGGTCGAACCCGAGTCGGGCCAAGCGCTGGACCTGCGGCAGGTGCGTTGGACGCCCTCGGGCGCCGGCAAGCTGCCGTCCCTTTTGGAGGAAGGCGCGGAAAAAACCGGCGCGCTGTTTGCCGCACCCGCCTCGTGGCAACCCGAGGTGCCAGCCGTGGCCGCCGGACCCGTCCGCTCGGTGGCGCCTTCGCTTTTCCGCCAAGCCGGCGGTGTTTCCCGCGAGGTCTTCCTGCTGCGCGGCAGCGGCCGGGTCGAAGGCGGCGGCGAACCGGGCCGGCGCGGACGCGGCGCGTGGATCGGGGCGGCGCCGGAGCGCGAACGTGGCGGGGAGCGCGGCGGGGGTTGGATGGGGAATCCCGAGCGCCTGGCCGAACGCGTCGAGGCGCAGATCGCCCTGCTCCCGACCGCCGAGCAGGCCAAAGCCCGCGAGGATTTCCAGACGATGCGCGATTTCTGGCAGTCGGTGCGCGACCTGCCCGAAGAGGAACGCCGCGACAAGGCGCGCGAATTTTTCAACCGTCCGGAAGTGCAGGAACGCATGGAAGACCGTCGCCTGGCCCGTGACGCCAAGTTGACCCCCCAACAACGCATCGATCGCAGCAAGCGTTATTGGGAACGCAAAGCGGAAGGCCGCCGCGAGTCGCGATGAGCCGCGCCTTCACCCTCGTCGAGTTGCTCGTTGCAATGGCCATCATCGCGGTGCTCGCCTCGCTCGCCTCGCCCGCCGTCGGACTCGCTATCGAACGCGGACGCTCGGCCAAGTGCGTGAACAACCTCCGCCAGATCGGTGTCGCCGTGCAGCAATACGCGGCGGACAACGACTACCGCTTTCCCGCGATCGAAACCGATCCCCCTTCCCTCCCCGAAGAACTGGAGAACAAGGGCACAGCGCTCGAGTTGCTCGGACCTTACGGCGTCGCGCAGGAAACCCTCACCTGCCCGACCGACGCCGCCACCGCGCGCGTCGTGGAAAAACACGGCACCAGTTACCACTTTTCGCCCGTGCTGCAGGACGAGACCCCAGTCAGCGTGAAAATTTACAGCCGCCGCGGGACTTTCAACATCGAAAACATCGGCCGCCTCACCGTCGCTTCCGACTTCCAGGCCGTCCACCCCGGCAAACCCCGCGGCATCAACGTCCTCAAAGCCGACGGCCGCGTCCTGCAGCGGTGAAAGTATGAAGGCCTTGCCTTGGATCGCCGTGGCCGTGGTGGCCGTGGGCGCCGCCGCGCTGTTTCGCCACCAAGGCCAAGCGATCGAGAAGCCAACGCCGGATGGCGAGCACGAGGCGGCGACCGATCTGCCGGCAAATTGGTGCGGCACCGACATGGAGAACGGCATCCGGGCGGATGTGGATGACGCCGCCCGCCGACTCGACGAAATGCAATCCGAGCTGGAGAATCGGATGACGCCGGAACAGCGGAAAGCACAACTGAGGGATCTCGTTGCCTCGTATGCTCGGTGGTTGAAGGACCGGCGCGTCGACACCACCCAGTAACGCCGGCGTATTGGAATTTGACAGCGGGCCGGCGAGGAGGGCCGGCAGGATGAATCCGCCGGTCACGGCGAGACCTTGGGGCCCGGCATTGGAAATGGCCTGCGGTTAAGCGACATCCTCCCCGTTCGCCAACCTTTGCACTTTGTCCCAATCGGTAACTTTGAGCCTGAAAGGCAGGTTCTTAGTGAGAGCCCGGATCGTCGTTATGGTGACCAAGATAAACCCGAGGAAAAAGCCGATGGCCAAGCCGACCATCAACCAGCTACCCCCATGCGGCACTTGACAGACCTCGCAGTATTTCGGCCAAGCGAAGTAAATCATCAGCGCAATCGAGATCGCGAAGAGCAGGTAAAGCATGATGTTTTTGCGAAAGAAACGACAGAAGGTCAGTCCATGCTCGCGCATTTCAAGCAACTGCCTGGCAAGGAATTGGTCGCTGAATTGGCTCATAGTTCCGAGGGTGGCGACGGGGATGTTGTCTGACAAGGTGCAATGCGGTGCACGGCTGACGTCCGCAGGTCGTCTTGTCGGACTGGTCGCATCCGGTCTCTCAGCGCAAGTCACAAACACAGAGCGAGCCGGCAGTCGGATTCGAACCGACGACCGCCTGATTACAAATCAGGTGCTCTACCAGCTGAGCTATACCGGCGGATAAGAGGGGCAAATTAGCTCAAATGCCCAAGCCCGGCAATCCCCCGCCTAATCCGCCGGCGACTTGGCCCATGGTGTCGGACTGGAGTTTGCGGGAGGCTTCCTGGGCCTCGCGGACGGCGGAAAGGACGAGGTCCTCGAGCATTTCGACATCCTGCGGATCGACCACCTCGGGCGCGATCTTGATGCCGGTGATGTCCCCGGACCCGCTGACCCGGACATTCACTTTGCCGCCGCCGGACGAGACGTCGAGCGTCTGCGCGGCGAGGTCGTTCTGCGCTTTGGCCAGGCGCTCCTGCATTTTCTGCGCCTCTTTCATCATTTTCTGGATGTTCATGATTTTTCCTCCGGTTCGATCGTGGCGCCGAACAATTCGAGCGCCGCCTCGATGCCCGCATCGTTTTCGAAATCGTCGGCCGTCGGCACCGCGGACGCAGGAGACGCGGCAACCGCGACCTCGCCGGTCGCCTCGGGTCGGAAAACGACGGCCCGGCCGGTGGTTTGCTTCCACAATTCCTCGATCAACTTCCCCTGCTCCTTGGCGTGGGGTGTCTTGAGTTGTTTGTCCTGGTCACGGGGAAAAACCACGCGCAGGGCGCCGTCCTCCTCGACGATCTCCCCGGCCGCGTCGAGCCACGCGCTGCGCAACGGATGGCGCGCCATGATTTCCTGCACGACGCCGCGCCAGGTGCCACGCACATCCTGCTCCGGCGCGGGCACGGCGGGTTTGGGCGCAACGGGGACGGTCGGTCGCGGCGCGGCCGCGCGCGAAACCAGGCGGGCCGGCGCCGCGGGCACGGGCGCCCCGGCGCGCAAGGCGGCCAGCGTGTCGAGGACCTCGTCGAGGTCGGCCGTGTGCAGGAGTTGGATGCCCTTGATCACGGCGATCTCGAGCGGGAGTTTTTTGTCGGGCGAAAAACGCAGTCCGGCCTCGGCCGCGGACAGGACCTCGAGCAATTCGGTGAGCTTGCGCGCGGAGAAGCGTCCGCGCAACGGCACGAGCAATTCCCCGCGGCGCCCGGGCGCGTCCTGACCGGTCACCTCGGCCACCAACAGGTCGCGGTTCATCGCCACGAGGTCGGACAAAAGCCGTCCGAGATCCTTCCCCGCCTCCGCCTGGGCCGCGATCAGATCAAGCGCGGCCGCGGCATCGCCGCCGAGGAGGTGCCCGGCCAGCGCGGCCACGTCGTCCGCGGACGCGAATCCGAAAATCGAGAGGACGTCGGCTTCCGCGACTTTATCGCCGCAGAAAGAAACGACCTGGTCGAGCATGGACTCGGCATCGCGCATGCCGCCTTCGGCCGCGCGGGCGATGACTTCGGCGGCCGCGGGGTCGAGAGCGACGTTTTCCTGCTTGGCGATGGCCAGCAGATGGCTGGCCGCGACGTCATCGCGGATCGGCTGCAAATCGAAGCGCTGGCAGCGGCTGATGATGGTGGCCGGCAATTTGTGCGCCTCGGTGGTGGCGAAGAGGAATTTCACGTGGGCCGGCGGTTCCTCTAGCGTTTTGAGCAGGGCGTTGAAGGCCGCGGTGCTCAGCATGTGGACCTCGTCGATGAGGTAGATGCGGTATTGGCCGCGCGTCGGGAGGAAGCGGACATTCTCCCGCAGGTCGCGGATCTGCTCGACGCCGTTGTTGCTCGCGCCGTCGATTTCGAGCACGTCGAGGCTGTTGCCGGCGGCGATCTCGCGGCACGGGTCGCACTCGCCGCACGGGTTCTCGGTCGGGCCTTTCACGCAATTGAGCGCCTTGGCGAAGATGCGGGCGGTGGACGTTTTGCCCACGCCGCGCGGTCCGACGAAAAGGTAGGCATGGGCCAGCCGGTCGCCCTTGATGGCGTTGCGCAGCGTGCGGACCACGGCATCCTGGCCGAGGACCTCGTCGAAGACCTGCGGACGGTATTTGCGGGCGAAAACCTGGTAACTCACGGACAGGGACAGTAGCGCAAGGTCGGGTGGCGTGCGGAGGAATTAATGCCGGAAGTGGCGTTTTCCGGTGAAGACCATGGCCAAGTCGCGCTCGTCGGCCGCCTCGATGACGGCATCGTCACGCACCGAACCGCCCGGCTGGATGGCGGCGGTGGCCCCGGCTGCGGCGGCCGAAACCAAACCGTCCGGGAACGGGAAAAACGCGTCGCTGGCCACCGCGCTGCCGGCGAGAGAAAGACCCGCCTCACCCGCTTTCCACACGGCGATGCGCACCGAGTCGACGCGCGACATCTGCCCGGCTCCGATCCCCAGCGTGCGGTCGGGCCCGGCGAAGACGATGGCGTTGGATTTGACGTGTTTGACCACTTTCCATCCGAACTCCATGGCCCGGACCTCGCCCGCGGTGGGCGCGCGGCGCGTGACGACCTTGCCCTCGGCGACCGTCTCGCAAGCCGTGTCGTGGTCCTGCACGAGCAACCCGCCGAGCACCGAGCGCGCGTCGCGGGGCGCGGACACCGGACGTCCGTGCAGGCGCATGAGGCGGAGGTTTTTCTTTTTCTGCAGGACGGCCAGGGCGCCCGGGGTGAAATCCGGCGCGATGATGACCTCGCTGAAAATTTCCGCGATGGCTCGCGCGAGGGACTCGTCGAGGGGACGGTTGCCGATGATGATGCCGCCGAAGGGGGCCTGTCGGTCGGTGGCGAAAGCTTTGTCCCACGCGGCCAGCAGATCTTCATCGCTGCCCACCCCGCACGGATTGGTGTGCTTGAGGATGGCCACGGTCGGCTCGGCGAATTCCCCGATGAGGTCCACGGCGGCGGTGATATCGAGGATGTTGTTGTAGGAAAGTTCCTTCCCGTGGAGTTGCCCGAGGTGGTCGGCAAACCGCCCGTAGAGCTCGGCTTGCTGGTGCGGGTTCTCGCCGTAGCGCAGGACCGCGGCCAGCGGCTGGTCGCCGTGCAAATCGCGGCCGCCGGAGCCGAGATAATCCGCGATGGCCCGGTCGTAGCGCGCGGTCAGGTCGAAGACTTTCGCGGCCAGACGAGCGCGCGTTTCCGGCGTGGTCACCCCGTTGTTGGCCCTCATTTCCGTCAGAAGTTTGTCATAATCTTCCGGATCACAGACGACCGTGACGGCGTCGTGGTTTTTGGCCGCGCTGCGCAGCATGGAAGGTCCGCCGATATCGATATTCTCGATCGCCTCCTCCCTAGTCACTCCCTCGCGGGCCACCGTTTGTGCGAACGCGTAGAGGTTGACCACGACCAAATCGATGGGCCCGATACCGTGGGCCGCGGCCTGTTCCACGTGCGCCGGCAGGTCGCGGCGGAAGAGCAGGCCGCCATGGATCTTCGGGTGGAGCGTCTTGACCCGCCCGTCGAGCATTTCGGGGAAACCGGTATGGTCCGAGACATCTTTGACGGGAAGTCCCGCGTCACGCAGCACCTTGGCCGTGCCGCCGGTGGAGAGAAGTTCGACCCCGTGCGCGTGCAGCCCGCGGGCAAAATCGACGAGGCCTGTTTTGTCGGTGACGGAGAGAAGGGCGCGTTGGATTTTCACGCGGCGGCGGGGTGATGGAATTGCATTTCGTAAAGGTTGCGGTAGTCGTCCGAGGTCCGCAGCAATTCGGCATGCGGGCCGGTGGCCACGATGCGGCCCCCGCTCATCACGGCGATGAGGTCGGCATTGAGGACGGTGGACAAACGGTGCGCGATGGCCACGACGGTCTTGCCGGAGGAGAGTTTTTCCAGCGCCGACTGGATCATCCGCTCGCTCTCGGAGTCGAGGGCCGACGTGGCCTCGTCGAGGAGGAGGATGGGCGCGTTCTTGAGCAGCGCGCGCGCGATGGCCAGGCGTTGTTGCTGTCCACCCGAGAGGAGGCAGCCTTTGTCGCCGACCACGGATTCGTAGCCCAGCGGCTGCGCCAGGATGAATTCGTGCGCGTAGGCCTGCCGCGCGGCTTCCTCGACCTCCTCCCGGGTGGCGTCGGGACGGCCGAACCGGATGTTGTTGTGGATGGTATCGTGGAAGAGAAAAGTGTCCTGCGTGACAATGCCGATGTGGCTGCGCAGGGATTCGATCTGGAGCGTGCGGACATCGAGGCCGTCAAGCCGGACCGCGCCCTCCTGCGGATCGTAAAAGCGGAGGATGAGCGAGAGGATCGTGCTCTTGCCCGCGCCGCTGGCGCCGACGAGGGCGACACGCTGTCCGGGCGCGACCCGCAGGCTGACGCCGCGCAGCGCCGGGGCGTGCGGGCCGTAGGAAAAACCGACGTTTTCCAGCACGATCTCCCCGCGACAGGCAGGCAGGACGACGGCATCTTCCGCCTCGGTGACCGTGCGCGGACGGCGCATCAGTTCGAAAATGCTGGTCGTCGCGGCGAGGCACTTCTGCAACTGGAGATGGATGCGGCTCAGAGCCTTGACCGGCTCGTAGAGGAGGAAGATGCCGGCCATGAGCGCGAGGAATTTCGCGGCGCTGAGTTGCGCGAGATAGACGTAGAAAAGCGCGATCCCCACGCCCACCGCGGCCACGATCTCGACGAGCGGCGTGGTGATTTCGGTGCTTTTTTTGACGCGCAGCGAGTTGCGGAACTGGCGCAGGGTCGCGCTCTCGAACAATCCGGTCATGAGCTTTTCGCGGGCGAACGACTTGATGACGCGGATCCCGGAGAAGGTTTCCTGCAGGATGACGTTCATTTCGCCGGCCAGTTGCTCCTCGGCTTTGCCCGCTTTGCGCACCTTGCGGCCGTAGATCGCCACCGGGATGATGCAAATGGGGAAGAGGACGAGGGTGATGAGGCTGAATTTCCAGTCGATGTAGAGCACGGCCGCGATGCCGGTGACCAAAGCAATGGGCTGTTTGAAAAGGTTGACGCTCAGCTGCGACAGCGTGCTCTGCGCGACCTTGGTGTCGTTCATGACCCGCGACATGAGCCGCCCCGTGCGGGCCTGGTCGAAAAATTCCATGCTCTGCGCGACGATGCCGGCGAAGAGCTTGCTGCGGATGTCGTTGAGCACGCGCAGGCTGACCCACGACATCTGGTAGGCGTTGAGGTAGGAAAAAAATCCCCGCAGAATCATGACCACCGGGACGAGCAGGCAGGCCAGCAGGACGCCGTCGACCCGCCCGCCGCCGCCCGATACCGCAGCGGCGTGGATCGCTTCCTGGTCGGCCCCGCCGGGAAAAACCCGGTCGCCGACGTATTTCACGATGATCGGAATCGACCCGTTGAGCAGCGCGTAAAGCACGCCCATGGCCACCCCGATGGCGAAACGGCGGCGGTAGGGATGGAGATAGGCGAGCAGTTCGGCGTAGGGACGCCATTGCGCCCCTAACCTCTCACCCCGAGTTTTGCGCGGCTTGGACATAAGTAAACCGGCGCGGCACCTTCCGCTCCGAACGCGCAGGCTAACAGCAAACCGCGTGGCGGCAAATCCCGCGTGCGCCGGCGCCGGGGATTGACGCCCCGGGCGCCCGGCGCGCATGCTCCCAGCCGCCGTGACCGAACAAGCCCTGCCCGGTTTCCACCTCGTGCGGCATCCGCTGGCCGACCTGAAGGTGTCCGCCCTGCGCGACCGGGACACGCCGCCGCCCGAGTTCCGGCGTCTCCTGCAGGAACTCTCGCAACTTGTCGCCTACGAGGCGCTGCGCGACTTCGAGACCGTGCCGGCCACCGTGCAAACCCCGCTCGGTTCCGCGCCGGGCGCGCGCGCCGCCCGCCCGCTCGTGCTCGTGCCTGTCCTGCGCGCCGGTCTGGCCATGGCCGACGGCGTCCTGCGCATGTTCCCCGCCGCCGCGGTCGGGCATATCGGCATGTTCCGCAATGAAGAAACACTCGAGCCGGTGAGTTACTACTTCCGGCTCCCGCCCGGCGCGGCCGGCGCACATGTGCTCCTGCTTGATCCCATGCTCGCTACCGGCAACAGCTTGGCTGCCGCGGCCGAGCGCTTGAAGAAGGAAGGCATTCCGCGCATGACATGCGCATGCATCGTCGCCTCGCGCCAAGGCGTGACCCGCCTGCGCAAGGCGCAGCCCGACATGCCGATCTACGGCGCAGCGCTCGACGAGGAGCTTGATTCGCGCGGCTACATCACACCGGGCTTGGGCGACGCCGGCGACAGGATTTTCGGAACCTGACCGCTACAGGCGCGGGGCCGAGCGCAGCTTGTCCTCCCACCTGGTCAACAGGTGGATGATCATGTTGGTCCCGAATTTGTAGGTGTCGAGCAAGCCCTCCAGCGGCGGGCGCGGGTCGACATTGTGGATGTAGAGTCCGTTGTTGAGGTAAAGGTCCCAGTCGAGCGCGACGCGCTCGCCGCGTTCATTCCGGTCGTTGTTGACCTCCCAATCGCGCGGACCCTTCTGCTTGATGCCGAACTGCCACATGTCGCCATAGTCGTTGGCCGTATAAAGAACCGCGATTTCACCGAAATACCGCATCACGTAAACTCGCTCCTGATAGTAGTTGAGCCCGGGTGGTTGCTTTTTGATTTCAGGAAAGTAAGGCGACCGTTTGAACATCGGGTCGTTCTCGTCAAGTTCCTCGAAGTCCTTGTCCTTGTCTGGAATGACTCGGCGCATTTCACGGCGGAAAGCGATGTCGAAGCGCGAACCGCGACCCGGCACGGAGCTGTCGCCCCAAATTGCGCCGCCCAAACGCACGTATTTTTACAGGTTTGCCACCTCCTTGTCGGTCAATTTGAAGTCGCGCGACCCGGTGAAAAAAATAAAAGGCGGTTTGACCGTGAAAATTTTGTCGCTGTCGAGCGGGATGGGCTCAACCCGATCGTAATTGGTTTTGATTTTGTCGCGGGACTCCTTGCTCATGAATTCGAGAAGGTTCGGCAAAGCACCCTGCGGGATCTTGTCGACGACGCGGAAGACGGAGTCCCAGTTGCCGCCGGCGTATTTGGCGATGAAGGCGGTGAACTCGAATTCCCGCTGGCGCGTGCCCGTGCCGCTGCCGGAACCTTTGCCCCAACCGCCGGTGAATCCCCGGATCTGGCCCGCGACCTCCGCGCTCAGGCCCGCCGCGCCCGCCGCCGCGGCCGGCGCGGCGGCCACGGCCGTGGTCGACGGTTTGACCACCGCCGAGGGCGTGATGATGGCGTCCATGGAGAAGTTGAGCGGGTTCTGGCCCGTGGTGGTGATGGCCGCGACCGTCGTGTTCTGCATGGTGGGCGTGGTGACGGTGAAAGTGGTTTCCTGCGGCTGCGCCGGCGCGGCGCTCGGCGGCGGCGCCGTTTCCTCCCCGCCGGCAAGGAATCCGCCCTCGCCTCCCTCGAAATCGGGCGGCTCCTGCATGGCCTCGAAGAGGACCGTGCCGCCGAAAATGAAGATCAACAGGACGTGCAGCACGAACGAGATCGTGAAGAACCTCGAGTTGTTGAACTTGTCGATCAAACGGTCGAGCAACGTTCTCTTTTCGGGGGCATCCATGGGCGAACGGTCAAATATCCCCGCGGCGCGCGGAAAATCAACGCCGGACTGGACGCTTGGCGCGTCGCGCACCGTTTGCCAACCTCGCGACCGCCATGCCGAGCAACCCGGTCCGCCCCACCGCCCTGCAACGCGCCGCCGCGTTCGCCGGGGCCGCGCTCATGCGCCTGCTCTTCGCCACGCTGCGGCTCCGTGTCCATGATCCGCACGGCCACCTCGCCGCGCCTCCGCCGCACCCGGTCATCTACGCTTTCTGGCACAACCGCATCCTCGCCATCACCGCCGCCTTCCTGCGCGTCTATCCGCCGGACCGCCGCGGCGTCCTCGTGTTGACCAGCGCGAGCAAGGACGGCATGTGGCTCGGCCTGGTCGCCCGCCACCTCGGCATGGGCTCCGTGCGCGGGTCCAGCTCGCGGCGCGGCGCGACCGCCATGCGCGAGTTGCTCGACCGCGTGGCGGATGGGCACGACATCGCCATCACCCCGGACGGACCGCGCGGTCCCCGCTACGAACTCGGTTCGGGTCCGGTTTACCTCGCGCAGAAAGCCGGAATCCCCGTCATCCCCTGCCATGCCCGCCTCCACGGCGCCGTCCGTTTGAAAACATGGGACCGCTTCGCCATCCCGCTCCCCTTCGCGCGGCTAGACGTCACTCTCGGCGAGGACCTGACGGTGCCGGCGGACGAAACAGATTTCGAAAGCAGCCGGAGAAAAATCGAATCGGTTTTGCGCGCGGAGGCCGACTAGGATCCACGCCATGGCCGAAATCATCGACGGAAAACAAACCGCCGCCCGCTGCCTCGCCGAAACCGCCGCGGAAATCGCCGCGTTGCGCTCGTCCGGCATCACCCCCGGCCTCGCCGTCGTGCTCCTCGGCGAAAATCCCGCGTCCCTGGCCTACGTCCGCGCGAAAGACAAAACCTGCCGCGAACTCGGCATGCACTCGCGCAAGATCGAGTTGCCCGCGGACACGCCGCAGGACGACGTGCTCCGCCTCGTCGCCGAACTCAACGCCGACCCCGCCATCCACGGCATCCTCGTGCAATCCCCGCCCCCTCCCCATATCGACGAGGCCGCCGTCGTGCGGGCCATCGATCCGCGCAAGGACGTGGACGGCTTCCATCCGCTCAACGTCGCCGCGCTGGCCATGGACGACCCCTCGGCCATGGTCCCCTGCACCCCGCTCGGCTGCCTCGAACTTCTCCGCGCCCACGGCATCGCCACCACGGGGGCGCGCGCCGTCGTCGTCGGACGCAGCCTCATCGTCGGCAAGCCGATGGCCCTCCTTCTGCTGCAAAAAGGCACGGACGCCACCGTCACCGTGGCCCACTCCCGCACCGCCGACCTCGCCGCCGTCTGCCGAGAGGCCGACATCCTCATCGCGGCGCTGGGACGTCCGGCATTTCTCGGCGCGGACCACGTCCGTGAAGGCGCGGTGGTCATCGACGTCGGCATCAACCGCGTCGACGATCCGTCCGCCCCGCGCGGCTACCGGCTGGTCGGCGACGTCGATTTCGCCGCTGTCGCCCCCAAGTGCCGGGCCATCACGCCGGTGCCGGGCGGCGTCGGACCGATGACCATCGCCATGCTCATGCGCAACACCGTGCGCGCCTGCCGGCTTATTACGGGGAAATGCTGAGGCATTTTGTGCTGGCCACACCCGTCCCGCGGGCCCATTGAAAGGGCGTGGCGATGACGGACGCACTCACCCCGGTGCCCCCGGCGAAACGCTGGTGGCTGCCGCCGGGTCCGGCCGTGCAGCGCGCCTTTTTCGGCGGCTGGACCATCACCGTCTTCGCCTTCCTCTACATTCCCATCCTCCTGCTCGTCGTCTATTCGTTCAACGACTCGAAGCTCAACCTCTACTGGGCCGGGTTCACCACCAAGTGGTATACCCTACTCTTCGGCAACGAAGTCCTGCTCCGCGCTTTCAGAAACAGCCTCATTGTGGCCGGCGCTTCCACCGTGCTGGCCGTGTTCATCGGCACCACCGCGGCGTGGCTCCTTTACCGTTACCGCTTCCCCGCGCAGCAGACACTCGGCCTGCTCATTTTCATCCCCATGGTCATGCCCGAAGTGCTCATGGGCGTCAGCCTCCTTGTCCTCTTCGTCACCCTCGGCATCCCGCTCGGCTACACCACCCTGATCATCGCGCACACCACGTTCTGTTTCCCCTTTGTCCTCGTCGGCGTGCAGGCGCGCCTGCAGGGGCTCGACCCTGCGCTGGAAGAGGCGGCACAGGACCTCGGGGCCACGCCGTTCAAAGCCTTCTGGATGGTCATCGTCCCCTACCTCATGCCCGCCATCGTGGCCGGCGCGCTCATGTCCTTCACCCTTTCGTTCGACGAATACATCGTCACCATTTTTACCAGCGGCGCCGAATCGCAGACCCTGCCGCTCAAGGTCTACGGCATGGTGCGCGTCGGGTTGAACCCGCAACTCAACGCCCTGAGCACTCTCTTCATTGCCGCCACGGCCGTGCTGGTCATCGCCAGCCAATTCTTCACCCGGAAAAAAACCACATGAAAAAACAGCACACCAAACTGATGGCCGCGGCCTGCGCGGGAGCCCTGCTCCTGGCCGGTTGCGGGAAAAAAGACGACACCCTCAAACTGTTCTGCTGGTCCGAATACGTCCCGCAGGCGGTCATCGACAAATTCACCGAGGAGACCGGCATCAAGGTCTCGGTGGAGAATTACGCCTCCAACGAGGAGATGCTGGCCAAACTTCTCGCCGGCGGCGGCGCCTATGATTTGATCCAGCCGAGCGAATACACCATCCAGGCCATGACCAAGGAGGGCCTGCTGCAGGAACTCGACCAGGAGAAGATCCCCAACCTCAAAAACATCGCCCCCGAGTTCCGCAACCTGCCCTACGATCCGGGCAACAAATACTCCATCCCGTGGATGGCCGGCTTCGTCGGCATCGTCTACAACGCGGAGACCGTCACCACGCCCATCGTCGGCTTCACCGACGTCTTCAAGCCCGAACACGCCGGCCGCATCGTCATCCTCGACGACTCCCGCGAAATCGTCTCCTGGGCGCTGGCCACCGCGGGCATCCCGGTCAATGACGTCAGCGACCAAAACCTCGCCACCATCACCCCGATGCTCAAGGACTGGCTCTCCAAGGTGAAAGTCTACGACTCCGACAGCCCGAAGACGGCCATGAGCAACGGCGACACCGACCTCGGCGTGGTCTGGAGCGGCGAAGGCGCGCTCCTCTTCGCCGAGAACCCCAAATTCCAGTGGGTCATGCCCGCCGAAGGCGTCCACATGTTCGTCGACAACCTCGCCATCCCGAAAACCGCCCAGAACAAGGACAAAGCCGAGGCCTTCATGAACTTCATCCTCCGTCCGGACATCAGCAAAATGATTTCCGACGAGTTCCCCTACTACAACCCGAACGCGGAGGCCCGCAAACTGCTCAGCGCCGAGCAGCTCAACAACCCGGCCAGCTATCCGCCCGGGTTCGACGTGACCAAGGCCGAACTGTTCACCGACATCGGGGAACAGGCCTCCAAGGTCGACGAACTCATCACCACCATCAAGGTCCAGTAAGCACGGATCATGGCCGTCACGGCGGCAACTGCAGCCCTGGCCTCCGGCCCGTCGCCCCAGCGGCGGGCCGGACTCGGCCCGTGGTTCGCCCTCGCCCCCATGCTGGGGTGGCTGCTGCTATTTGTCATAGTGCCCACCCTGATGCTCATCGTGGTGAGCTTCAGCGAACGCGACAGCCTCGGACGCGTCATCTATTCCTTCAACATCGAGAACTACCTCCGCGCCTTCGACTGGAAGTGGCTCAAGATCCTCGGCATCTCCGTCTGGTATGCCTTCCTCACCACCGTCATCTGTCTGATCCTCGGCTACCCGGTGGCCTACTTCATCGGACGCTCCAGCGAACGCGTCCGCGGTCTGCTCATCATGCTCGTCATGATCCCGTTCTGGACGAGCTTCCTCATCCGCACCTACGCGTGGATTTCCATCCTCTCCCAGGAAGGGCTGCTCAACGCCCTGCTCATGACGCTCAACATCACCAGCGCCCCGATCGGCTTCATGTATACCCCCTTCGCCGTGGTGCTCGGCCTGGTCTACAATTTCCTGCCCTTCATGATCCTCCCCATCTACACGAGCGTGGAAAAATTGGACGGCTCGCTCATCGAAGCCGCCTATGACTTGGGGGCGCGTCCCGCCCGCGTCTTCGGCCAGATCGTCCTGCCCCTGACCAAACCCGGCATCGCCGCCGGCATCCTGCTCGTCTTTGTCCCCGCCATCGCCATGTTCGCCATCACGACCCTGATGGGCGGTGGCGCGAATCCGACGATCGGCGAAGTCATCCAGAACCAGTTCACCAAAGCCCGCAACCAGCCCTTCGGCGCCGCCCTCGGCGTCCTCCTCCTCGCCATCTTCCTCTTCAGCCTCTGGCTGAGCACCAAATTCCGCCGCGGCGAGGAAGACTGACGGCGACATCGTTATGCGCTCCGGGCGATCGGCTCCATCGCTGGAGCCGAAGAGGGGATTGGCTTCGCGTTGCTCAGCCTTTCCAAGGTGGCCAGCAGAGGGTTGCCTTCGCTTCACTCAGGCAATTTTCGGCTCCACAAAGTGGAGCCGAAGAGGGGATTGCCTTCGCCCTGCTCAGGCTTTCCAAAGCTCCACGGAGTGGAGCCAACGACGGGATTCGAACCCGTGACCTGCTGATTACGAATCAGCTGCTCTACCAGCTGAGCTACGTTGGCGTCGGATGGTGGAAAATATCGGCCTTCCGGCGCCGTTGGCAAGTCCCGCCTCTTGCCTCGGGGACCCCGTCGCCCCATACTCCGCGGTCAATTTCATGGAAACCCTGCTCCGTCTCCTGCAACAGGACGCCACGGTGTCCCGCGAGGACCTCGCGCGCCAACTGAACCTCCCTGTCGCGGATGTCAACGCCCGCATCACCGCCCTGGAGAACGACGGGGTCATTCGCGGCTACCAGGCCATCGTGGACCGCGAGCGCTTCGACCAGAACACGGTCACCGCTTTCATCGAGGTCCGCATCACCCCGGAACGCGGCGGCGGGTTCGACCGCATCGCCCAGCGCATCGCCAAATTCGACCAAGTGGTCAGTTGTTACCTGATCAGCGGCGGCTACGACCTGCTGGTGGTCGTGCAAGGGACCAGCCTGCGCGAAGTGGCCAGCTTCGTTTCGGAAAAGCTCAGCACCATCGAATCGGTCATTTCCACCGCCACGCTGTTCCGCCTCAAGACCTACAAGGAAAACGGCGCGCTTTTCACGACCGACACGCCGGAGGACCGCCTCGCGGTCAGCCCGTAACGCCCGCCGGCCATGAACGACAAAATTGCCGCGCACGTGCGCGACATCCCGCGCTCGGGCATCCGCGATTTCTTCGAAATCGTGCAGTCGATGCACGACGTCATCTCGCTCGGCATCGGCGAACCGGACTTCGTCACCCCTTGGCACATCCGCGAAGCCGCACTCTTTTCCCTCGAGAAAGGCCGCACCGGCTACACTTCGAACCTTGGGCTACCCAAGCTGCGCGAAGCCATCGCCAACTACGTGGCGCGCAAATTCCACGTGCAATACCACGCACCATCCGAGGTGCTCGTCTCGGTCGGTGTTTCCGAGGCGATCGATATCGCCCTGCGCGCCCTCCTCAACCCCGGCGACGAGGTGCTCTACCACGAGCCCTGCTACGTGAGCTACAATCCGAGCGTCACCCTCGCCCACGGCAAAGCGGTGTCCGTGCCGGTGCACGAGAAAGACAACTTCCAACTCCGCGCCGATGAACTGGCCAAGCGCATCACGCCGAAGTCAAAAATCCTGCTGCTCAATTTCCCGACCAACCCGACCGGTGCGACCATGCCGCGCGAGGCGCTCGAGCCGATCGCCGAATTGTGCGTGAAGCACGACCTCATCGTGCTCTCCGACGAGATTTACGCCGAGCTGACTTACGATGGCGCCGAGCATGCTTCCATCGCTACGCTGCCCGGCATGCGCGACCGGACCGTCTTCCTCCACGGCCTGAGCAAAGGCTGGGCCATGACCGGTTTCCGTATCGGCTACGCCTGCGCGCCCGCACCGCTCATCGAGGCGATGATGAAGATCCACCAATACGCAATCCTCTGCGCGCCGATTATGACACAGGATGCCGCCATCGAAGCCCTCGAGCACGGCGATGCCGCGGTGGCGCACATGCGCGAGAAATACGAACTCCGCCGCAACTACATCGTCTCCGCCCTCAACGACATGGGCCTCCCCTGCCCCACGCCGCGCGGCGCCTTCTACGTCTTTGCCGACATCCGCCCGACCGGCCTGACCAGCCGCGAATTTTCCCTCCGGCTGCTGGAGGAACAGAAAGTCGCCGTGGTTCCCGGCACCGCCTTCGGCAAAGACGGCGAGGGCTTCGTCCGCTGCAGCTACGCCACCTCGCTCGAGCAGATCAAGATCGCCATGGAACGCATGGCGCGGTTCGTGACCGCCGCAGGCCGCAAATAGGATCAGCTGCCCGGGGCAGACTGCAACATGGTGGCCAGGCGCTGGTCCGGGCTGGAGCCCAGCTCGAGGGCTTTTTCGTAGTGGCGCTTGGCCAGCGCGATCGAGGGCGGTTTCGCGGTGGCGTAGATGACCGCGAGGTTGAAGTGTGCTTCGGCGTATTCGGGTTTGACCGTGATGGCCCGCCGCAGGGATTGCTCGGCCTTGCCGAACTGGCCGAGTTGGCTGGAGGCCACGCCGAGGTAGTTGAGGGTGATCGCGTCGTCGGCCCGGGCGTCGTTGGCCCGCTCGAGGTAGCCGATGGCATCCTCGATGCGGTTCTGCTCGATCATGACCGCGCCGAGCGTGGTCAGGCTGAACGCGTCGTTCGGGTCGGACTTGATGGCGCGTTCGAGGGCCAGTTGCGCGGCGGTGAGTTTGCCCTGGCGGAATTGCGCGACGCCGAGGTTGGCCAAGGCCACGACGTTGGACGGCTCGAGGTCGACGAATTTCTGGTAGAGTTCCTCGGCCTTGGCGAAATCGCCCTGCACGAAGGCTTCGCGCGCCTCGGCCACGATCGCCGCGGTCTCGCCGTCGCGCTCGGGCGGCGGGGCGGGAGCGACCTCGGGGGCGGCGGGCGTTTGCTCCGCGCCGGAGGAGGCCACGGAGGGGTCGCCAGCGGACGCGTCGGCGGGACCGGACGCCGTTTCGTCCGTCTGCGGCTTCATCATTTCGACGCGGGCGGACAGCTTGGCTTCGTCGGTTTCGGTCTCGAGCAGGGTGACGACCGGACGCTTGAGCATTTCCTGCTCGGCGGCGGTGAGCTGGAGGGTGGGTTTGGCCAGCTCGTTGATTTTGTCATTCAGCGTGTCGGAGCGGATTTCGAGGCGCTCCATTTCCTCCTGTGCGAGGCGGAAGGCCTGCTCGCGGCGCGCCTGCTCTTTGATCTGGCGCATGATGATGCCGCGGAGGACCTCGTTTTCCTGCTGGACGAGTTTGGCTTCGGCGGCCGTGACATCGCCGAGTTTGACCGCGGCCAGTTCTCCCGTGACCTGGTCGTATTCCTTGAGCAACTGTTCGTTGACGGCCTGCAGCTTGTCGAAGCGCTCGCGGTCGTCCTGCAATTTGGCCTGCGCCCCGGCCAGTTCCTCGCGAACCTTGTCGAGGTCGGCGTTGAGCGATGCGACCAGCGCGGTCTTTTCGGCGGCATCGCTTTCCATGCCGGAGATGCGTTCGGCGGCCTCGGCCAGCTTCTGCTCGAGTTGCTTGTTCGCCTCGATGAGGTCGGCGCTTTTTTCCAGAGCGGTCTTCGCTTCGGCGGCTTCCTGCTGTGCGCTGTCGCGCGCGGCGATCAACTGGGCGCGCTCTTCCTCGAGTTCGGTGACCCGCACGGTCAGGGTCTGCACTTCGCCCCGCGCCTCTTCGGCTTCGCGCCGCGCCGTGTCGCGCTCGGACTCGAGTTCCCCGACGCGCGACTTGGCCTGTTCGGCTTCGGTGCGCGCGGCGTCGATTTCGCCCTGCACGCCGGCCAGCTCGGCCTTGGCTTTCTCCGCCTCGCCCTGGGCCGCGGACAACTGGGCCGTGAGTTCCTCGATCTGCTTGGTGCTCTCGGCCACCCGCTCGGCCAGCTGGGCCTTCTCCTCCCCGGCCGCCGCGAGGGTTTCTTCCAAATCTTTGGCCACGCCGCTCAGCCGGTCGAGTTCCTCCTGCGAGGCCCCGTCCGGCGCCGATGCTTCGCCGGCCGCAGAGCCCGACTCTTCGAAACTGCGCAGGCGCGCGGTCAGGTCGACCACCGAGACCTTGGTTTTCTCGAGTTCCATGCTGACGCTGGTCAGTTCGGCCTCGCCCTGCTGGAGTCGCGTCTGCAATTCGGCGTTGCGTTCCTGCTCCATGGCGAGCCGGCGCTGCAGAGTCTCGACCTCCGCGCCGGAGGAAGCCGCGGGGGCTTCGACCGCGGGGGCGACGGTCGCCGCGGGCAACGCGGGCGGGGTTTCGGCCTCGCCGGGGGGGGCGATGGAAATGGTGGGGCCGGACGGGGCGGCGGCGCGGCGGGGACCGGTGACCGGCGGCAGAATGTCCTCGTCGCCGGGCGCGGCGAGATCGGGCGGGGGCCCGAGGGTCGGCGAAGCCAGCGATCCCTCGAGCCGCAAAACCGCTTCCTCGGTCTTGCGCAGACGGAAATCGACGACCAGCGGTTGCCAGTCCGGGTGCTGCGATTTGATCTGGCCGAGTTGCGCCGCGACGTAGCGGAACTTGGCGATCGCATCATCATTGCGCCCCTCGCGCTCCAGGCGCTCGGCGCGCTGGTATTCCTGATAGGCGGAGAAGAAGGCGCCCGACGGATCGTCTTGGGCGGACAACGGCGCCGTCCCCGCCGCCAGGGCCAGCAGGATCAACAGGAGTCGCGCCGGATTCATCGAACCGTGAAGGATACGGAAAGCCCCGGCAAATTGCAATATGGCTCCTCGGGGCTTTCCGGGGCCCGTTGACACGAAAACTTCCGGAAGCTACCTTGCGCAGGTCCGGCCGGAGCCCCCGCGCCGGCCACACCACCCATGGAGTCGCTGCTCGACAGGCATGTGCTGGTTCTCAACCGGCTGTGGCAGGCAGTCAATGTCTGCAGTGCCCGCCGCGCCTTCACCCTCCTTTACCAGGGCCACGCCAACGTGGTCTGGCGCGATGCCGACAACAATTACCTGACCCACGACTTCGGGAGTTGGCACGATTTTTCCCAAGCCGAACCCGGTCCGGATATGGTCCAGTCGGTGCGTTTCAACATCCGGGTGCCCACTGTGGTGGTCCTGCTCTTCTTCGACCGCCTGCCGAGCAAGGAAGTGAAATTCACCCGGCAGAACATCTACGAGCGCGACAACCACACCTGCCAGTATTGCGCGCGGCGCCTCGACCGGCAGGAACTGAATCTGGACCACGTCATGCCGCGCCAGCGCGGCGGCCAGACCACCTGGGAAAACGTCGTCTGCTCCTGCATCCCCTGCAACACGCGCAAAGGCAACCGCCTCCCGCACGAGGCCGACATGCGGCTGCTCAAGGAGCCGAAAAGGCCCCGCTGGCGTCCCTTCATCCACCTGACCTATTCCTCGCCGGTGCACGACACCTGGCGGCACTTCGTCGACGTGGGTTGCTGGAATGTGGAGTTGGGCGATTAGCGCGGCGCTTCCCCCTTGCCAAACGGCGCCGCCGCCGCTTATAAAGACCGGGCCATGAAAGTCCTCCCCGCCCTGACCGCCGCCGCCCTCCTGGTATCGCTGGCGCATGCCGACATCCAGCAACCGCCGGCCTCCGAGTGGGGCCCGACCCGCAAACTCGGCCGCGGCATCGGCAACATCGCTTTCGGCATCACCGAACTTCCGACCTCCATGATGTCGGTCAACTATTTCGACGGCAACAGCGCCGCCTTCAGCTACGGCATCGTGCGCGGCCTCGGCCGCACCTTCGCGCGCATCGGTTACGGTCTCTACGACACATTCCTTTTCCCCTTCCCTACCTACAAGGGCACCTACGCCCCGCCGTATAAGAGCAATGTCCAATGGATCTGGAGCGGCTACTCCGAGTTCCCGCCCGAGATGCTCTTCGAAACGCGCTACCCCTACGTGCGCAACGACCAGCAGGATCCCTGAGTCCGGCTGTGGCGTCGCCCTCCCCGGCGACCGCTACCTTTTGATCACGACCGGCCGCGGCGACAAACGCCGCTACACCGGAACCTTGTGCGGTTGGTAGCCGCCGACGAACTCACGCCGGAATGCGGCGAAGGTTCCCGCTTCCAGCGCGGCACGCACCTTCGTCATCAGACCCAGGTAGAAGTGCAGGTTGTGCAGCGTGATGAGCCGCAACCCGAGGATTTCCTCCGCCTTCACCAGGTGCCGCAGGTAGGCGCGCGAGAAATGCGCGCACGCGTAGCAATCGCAGCCCGCCTCGATCGGACCCTCGTCGAGGGTGAAGCAGGCGTTCTTCAAGTTCAGCGATCCCGCCGCGGTGAAAGCGGTCCCGTTGCGCGCCACGCGCGTCGGCAGCACGCAGTCGAACATGTCGATGCCGCGCGCCACCATCTCGACCATCTGCGGCGGCGTGCCCAGACCCATGGCATAGCGCGGACGGTCCGCCGGCAGATGCGGCACGGCATATTCGACCGCGGCCATCATTTCCGGTTCGGGTTCGCCGACACTGACGCCGCCGACGGCATAGCCGTCCCAGCCCATCGCGACCAAGGCACGCGCCGACTTTTCCCTCAGGTCGGGATAGGATGAACCCTGCACGATGCCGAAAAGGAGCGGACGCCCGCCCCCGTTGTCGCGGCCCGTCCACCAATCAAGGCAGCGCCGCTCCCAACCGAGGGTCAACTCGAGGCTCCGCGCCGCCTCCTCGTGCGTGCACGGGTGCGGGGGGCACTCGTCGAAGGCCATGACAATGTCCGAGCCGAGCGTGTGCTGGATTTCCATGGACGTCTCCGGCCCGATGAAGCAGGGAGTGCCGTCGAGGTGGTTCTGGAAATACACGCCTTCCGGCGTGATCTTGCGCAGCTTGGCCAGCGAAAAAACCTGGAAACCCCCGCTGTCGGTCAGGATCGGACCGTCCCACCCCATGAAACGGTGCAACCCCCCGAGTTTCCGGATGACGTCGAGCCCCGGACGCACGAAAAGGTGATACGTGTTGCCGAGGATGATCTGCGCGCGCAGCTCGTGCAGTTCGCGCGGACTGACCGCCTTGACCGTGCCTTGCGTGCCGACCGGCATGAAGACCGGCGTCTCGATCACGCCGCGCCGCGTGCGCAACCGCCCGCGGCGCGCGGCGGAGGAGGTATCCGCGGCCAGAACTTCTAATTGGTTGCTCACGCGTTCAGTTCCCACACCGTGCGTCCGCCCACGATGGTCCGCACCGCGCGTCCGCGCAATTTCCATCCGTGGAACGGCGTGTTCCGCCCCTTCGAGGCGAATTGCTCCTTGTCCACCACCCACTCGCGGCCCGGATCCAGAAGGGTGACATCGCCCGCCGCGCCAACGGCCAGCGTGCCGCGGTCCAAGGCGAGCAGGCGCGCGGGATTCGCGGTCAGCATGGCCACGAGGCGCGGCAAATCCACCACTTTCCGCCGGTGGAGCAAAACCTCGCAGAAAACCCCCACCGCCGTCTCGAGGCCGGTGATGCCGAAAGGCGCGGCGGCGAACTCGACCTCCTTCTCGTAAACGGCGTGCGGGGCGTGGTCCGTGGCCAGAATCCCGATCGTGCCGTCGGCGATCCCGCCGAGCAAGGCATCGATATCGTCCTGCTCGCGCAAGGGCGGATTCATCTTGGCATTGGTGTCATAGCCCTGCACGGCCCCGTCCGTCAGCGCGATGTGATGCGGACAAACCTCGCCGCTGAGGGCGATCCCCCGCGCCCGGGCCTCGCGGAGGAGGCGCACGCTGCCGGCCGAGGAAAGGTGCTGGCAGTGGATTTTCGTGCCCGTGGCGTCCGCGAGCATGGCATCGCGCGCCACGATGATTTCCTCGGCCATGCGCGGCCAGCCGGGCAGGCCGAGCACCGTGCTCCAGAAACCTTCGTGCATGACGGCCCCGGATCCGGCCAGCGAGGCGTCCTGGCAGTGGTCGAGCACCGGCAGGCCGAACATGCCGGCGTATTCGGCGGCGCGGCGCATGACCTCGTGGCTCTGCACGCAGCGTCCGTCATCGGTCACCGCGACAATGCCCGCCGCGGCCATCGCGCCGATCGGCGCGAGTTGTTCGCCCTGCGACCCGACGGTGATGGCTCCGGTGGGGAAAACATTGACCACCCCGGTTTCGGCGGCGCGTTCCTCCATCCAGGCGATGATGCCGGGATGGTCGGCCACCGGGCTGGTGTTCGGCATGGCCACCACGCTGGTGAAACCGCCGGCCGCGGCGGCGCGGGTGCCGGTCGCGATGGTCTCCTTGGCCCCGTGGCCGGGTTCGCGCAAATGCACGTGCATGTCGATGAAACCCGGACAGACCGCGAGTCCGCGGGCCCCGATCTCCACGGCGTCCGGTGCGGGCGCGGCGGCGAATTTTCCGTCGACGATGAAAACGTCGGCGACTTCATCGCGTCCGGCGGCCGGATCGATGACCCGCCCCCCGCGGATGTTCACCGAGCAACTCATGCGTCCTCCTTCGGCGGCACCGAGCCGCACAGGTAGAGCACGGCCATGCGCACGGCCAAGCCGTTCGTCACCTGGTCGAGGATGACGCTGTGCGAACCGTCCGCCACCGATCCGTCGAGTTCGACGCCGCGGTGGATGGGACCGGGGTGCATGACCAGCGCGCCGGGTTTGAGCCGGGCCGCCCGCGCGGCATTGAGACCGAAGAGCGCGGCGTATTCGCCCGTGCCCGGAAAATACCCGGCTTGCTGCCGCTCGTGCTGGATGCGCAGGAGGTTGACCACGTCGAGTTCGCCGAGCACGTCGTCGAGCGAGTGGCTGAGGCCCACCCCGAGGCGCGCGAACTCGCGGGGCACAAGGGTGGGCGGGCCGATCAGCGTGACCTGCGCCCCGAGTTTGGTCAGGGCGTGGATGTCCGAGCGCGCCACGCGGCTGAACCGGATGTCGCCGACGATGCCGACCTTGACGCCCGCGAGGCGGCCGAGGCGCTCGCGGATGGTGAAAACATCGAGCAAGCCCTGCGTCGGGTGCTCGTGCGATCCGTCGCCGGCATTGATCACGCCGGCCCGCAACCGCCCGGCGAGGAATTGCGGGGCGCCGGCGGCGGAATGACGCAGGACAATGAGATCGGCGGCCAGCGCCTCGAGGTTTTTCGCGGTGTCCTTGAGCGTCTCGCCCTTCGACAGGCTCGAAGCGGCGGCGGTGATATTGACCACGTCGGCGCTGAGGCGGACCGCCGCCAGTTCGAACGACGTGCGCGTGCGCGTGCTGGCCTCGACGAAAAGATTGACCAGCGTCTGGCCGCGCAGGCTCGGGACCTTTTTCAGGCGCCGTTGGCCCACACCTTTGAATTCCGCGGCGGTGTCGAGGATGAAGGTGATTTCCTCCGCATCGAGGTCGGACAGCGCGACGAGATCTTTGCGCGTCCACTTCATGATTCAAAGACCCCTTCCCGGCCGTCGTCGGTCTCGGTCAGGCGCACGCGCACGCGGCGACCGGGCGCGACGGAGAGGGTGATCCCGGTGAAATCCGGGCGGACCGGCAGTTCCCGGCCGCCGCGGTCGACGAGCACCGCGTAAAGAATCCGGCGCGGACGGCCGAAGGCGAGCACCGCCTCGAGGGCGGCCCGTGCGGTGCGGCCCGTGTGCTGCACGTCATCGACGAGGACCACGTTCCAGCGGTCGATGTCCATCGGCAACTCGGTGTCCTGCAAAGGGGTCACTCCTTCCCGCAGGCCGAGGTCGTCCCGATACATCGAGATGTCGACCGCCCCCCGGCGGCAGGCCACGCCGCGTTGCTCCAAGGCGGAAGCCAGCCGCGCGGCCAGAGCGATCCCGCGCGTCGGGATGCCCGCGAGAAAAACCGGTCCCGCCTCCCCGAGCGACGACGCGAGTTCGTCCGCCACACGCCCGAGGGCCGCCGCCACGGCACCGCGGTCGGCCAGTTCGCGGGCTGATTCAGCGCGGCTCATGCCGCGGGATACTGCCAGAGGCGCCGGGGCGCGTCAGCAACACAGTCTTCAATTCACCCCGGCCGCAACCCCGGCGCGGAGGCGCCCGCGGCTTTCGCGCCAACCGCCGCGATGGCGCATGACCCAATCCAGGAGGGCCTTTTCGAAGCCGATATCATGCCCGGCTTTCTCGCTCTCGATCCACTTGTGGCGCAAGATCTCCTCGCGCTCGGCGAGAAACTCGCGGTAGAGCGCGGAGTTGCGGACGAGAGACACTCCCTCGTCGTGGGAGGAGTTCATGGAGGGAACAATAGGCATGGGCTGCGCGACGGGTCAAGTATGACGATGACGGAAAAAATATGTTACGAATCGGTTACGCCCCGCCCACCGGCGCGGATGCACCTTCCAACTCTTCCCGCAAGGTGCGCGCGATCTTCATGAACTCCCGTCCCACCGCGCTGTCCTGCGCACGGGCCACCACCGGCATGCCGGTGTCGCCCGCCTCGCGGGTCGCCATGTCGATGGGCACTTCGCCGAGCAAAGGAACACCCAGCCGGTCGGCTTCGCGTTGCCCGCCGCCCGACCCGAAGATGTCATAACGCACGCCGTCGGACGGACAGACGAAATGGCTCATGTTCTCGACGATCCCGAGGACGCGCACGTTGGTTTTGTGGAACATGGCGACGGCCTTGCGCGCGTCGATGAGCGCGACCTCCTGCGGCGTGGTCACCACCACCGCACCGGCCAGCGCCACGGTCTGCACCACGGTGAGCTGGATGTCGCCCGTGCCGGGCGGCAGGTCGAGGATGAGGTAATCGAGACCGCCCCAGTCGACCTGACGCAAAAACTGCTGCGTGTAGCGCGTGACCATCGGTCCGCGCAGCACCGCCGGCGTGTCCGGATCGGTGAGGAAGCCCATCGACATCAGCTTCAGGCCGTAGCGCTCGACCGGCACGATGCGGTTGTCCTCCGTCGCCGCCGGCTGTTCGGTCGTGCCGAACATGAGGGCGATGCTCGGACCGTAAAGATCGCAATCGCAGAGGCCGGTGCGGGCGCCGCTCAAACTGAGCGCCTGGGCCAGGTTCGAGGCGATCGTGCTCTTGCCCACCCCGCCCTTGCCGCTGGCCACGGCGACCACGTGCCGCACGCCCGCGATTTTCGTCGCTCCCGGCGAGGCGGCCGCGGGCGGCTTTTTCAGATCGATCAGCACGTGCGGGGTGCGCACACCCGGCAGGGCCGCCAGCGCTTCCATGCAACCGCGGTGGATCTGCTGCGCGACCTTCGGATCTTCCACGGCCAGGGAAAGCTTCACCAGAACCTCGTCGCCCCGCACCTCGGCGGATTCGACCAGTCCGAAGGACACGATGTCGCGGCTGAAACCGGGATACTTCACCGCGCGCAAAGCCTCGCGGACTGCTTCTTCGTTCAACGTCGGCATGGTCCGTCCATTCTCCCCGCGCGTTCCGCCGGTCAAAAGGATTTTCGCAGATGACTCGGCAGAAGTCCGAGGGCCTCGCGGTATTTGGCCACCGTGCGGCGCGCCACGGCGAGGCCGTCGGACTCGAGTCTGGCGACGATCTGCTGGTCGCTGAGCGGCCGGTGGGGATCCTCGCCGCGGACCAGCGCGGCGATGGCGTCCTTCACGCTCGTGCTGCTGACCGCGGCCCCGTCGGCCGCGCGGTAGCCGCCGGTGAAGAAAAATTTCATTTCGAAGACGCCCTGCGGCGTGGCCACCGTTTTGCCGGCGATGGCGCGGCTGACCGTGGTTTCGTGCACGCCGACCGCCCCGGCCACCTGCGCCATGGTCATGGGCACGAGCGCGGCCACGCCCTCCTCGAGGAAGGACCGCTGCCGCGCGGCGATCTCGCGGGCGATGGCGAGGATGGTCTGCTGGCGTTGCTGGATGCTTTTGATGAGGAACTTCCCGCCGCGGATTTTGTCCCGGAGGTAGTGCCGCACCTCGGCCTGTGCGGCGGCCGTGCCCAGGAGGTCGCGGTAAGTGCGGCTGATGCGCAACTGCGGGACGCTGTCGCGCGCAAGCGACACGACGAACTCGTCGCCGACTTTCTCGATGATGACGTCGGGCGCGAGGGCCGGCGCGGCGGCGCCGGCGAAGGCGCGGCCCGGCTTGGGGTTGAGCGAGGCGATGACCGCCCCCGCCTCGCGCACGGCGTCTTGGCCGACCCGCAGGGCGGACGCGATTTCGGCGAATTTTTTGCGCCCCAGCAGATCGAGGTGGTGCTCGGCGATCCGCGCCGCCGTGCTCTGCGCCTCGCCGCGCCGGGCCAATTGCAGGCGCAGGCATTCCGCCAGATCGCGCGCGCCCACCCCGGGCGGATCGAGCGTCTGCAAAAGGTGCAGCATTTCGATGACCTCGGCGGTCTCCGCACCCGCCTCGTCCGCCACCTCCTCGGGCGCGGCCGCGAGGTAGCCGTCGTCGTCGAGATTGCCGACCAGCAAGGACGCGATGCGGCGCTGCACGGGATCGAGGGCCAGACGGCCGAGTTGCTTCTCCAAATGGTCGGCCAGCGTTTCCGGCGGGGCCACGCCTTCGAGAAATTGATGCCTCCGCGCGTCGGCGTCCGCCTCGCCATGTTGCACGCGCTCGCCCGCGTAGGCTCCCCAGTCATCCTCCAGCCGGCGCAATTCCTCGGCTTCCTCGTCGGCCTCGCTGTCCGGTTCGCCGGACGCCTCTTCCTCCGGCACCTCTTCCTCCAAGACCGGGTTGGACTCCAACTCGTGGCGCACCATCTGCTGCAACTCGAGGGCGGTGGCCTGCAGGATTTCCAGACTTTGCCGCATCTGGGGCGACAGCATCTGCTGCTGCGCCAGTTGCGCACTCTGTTGGAAACCGGACATGGGCACTACCACGCCCGTCTTGCCCGCTTACAGCAAGCAATTTTCGCGCCAGAATTCAGGCAGCCGCGAACCAATCCTGACCAAGCGTGGGAGAAATGTCCTGCGCCAGCGGAGACGTCCGCCCGGCCCGCCAGTGCAGCGCCGCCGCGTAGGCGATCATGGCCGCATTGTCGGCGCAGAGCTGCGGCTCGGCGAAACGCACGGCCAGACCGCAACGCCCCGCCTCCTGCGTCAGCCGCTCCCGCAACCGTCCGTTGCACCCCACCCCGCCGCTCACGGCGACGAGATCGCGGCGGCAAGCCCGCGCCGCGCGCACCGTCTTGTGCACCAGCACATCCACCACGGCCTCCTGGAATCCGGCACAAAGGTCCGGCCGGTCCCCGGGCGAAGTTTCCGGCAGAAGATAGCGCACCGCGGTCTTCAGCCCGCTGAAGCTGAAGTTGTGGTCGCCCGAGCACTGCATGCTGCGCGGCAACTCGAAACGCGCGGCGCGGCCGCCGCGCGCCTCCGCCTCGACCGCGGGTCCTCCGGGGTAGCCGAGCCCCAGCAGTTTCGCGACTTTGTCGAAAGCTTCCCCCGCGGCATCGTCGAGCGTGCGCCCGAGCAGTCGGTAATGCCCCGCCGCCGCCACGTCGACGAGCAGGGTGTGGCCGCCGCTGACGACCAGCCCGACGCACGGCGGCACTTCCTCCTGTCCGAAAAACGGGGACAGCAAATGTCCCTCCACGTGATTGACGGCGAGGAACGGTTTGTCCGAGGCCAGCGCCAGGCCCTTGGCCGCCGACGCTCCGACCAGCAGGGCGCTGGCCAAACCGGGCCCGGTGGTTCCGGCAAAAGCCCCGATCTGTTCCAACCCCGCACCGGCCTCCTCCAACGCCTGCAGGACCACGCCGCGCACCTGGGCAAGGTGGTTGCGCGAGGCGACTTCCGGCACCACGCCGCCGTAGGCCGCGTGCAGCGCGGCCTGCGAGGCGACCACGCTCGAGCGGAGGCGGGCGACGCCTTCGATGACCGCAGCCGCGGTCTCGTCGCACGACGTCTCGAGCGCGAGGAGCAGCGGCGCGCTCAACCTTCGCCGGACGGCTCCCCCGCCCCCTCCTTCGCGTGGAGCAGCACGCCGCGCAACGCCTCGACGGCACGCTGCAAAGGCACATCGTCGACCGGCTCGAGTTCCTCGCGCTCGGTGCCGGCCGGCAGGTCTTCCTGCCGCCGCAGGGCCAGCAGCCGCGCCTCGTCGGCGGAGGACATCGGCGCGCGCACGTGCGGGGCCACGCCTTTCTCGTGGATCGGCTGGCGTCCGGGCGTGAAATACTCGGCCGTGGTCAAACGCACCGCCGAGCCGTCCGGCAACAACACCACGCTCTGCACCGAACCTTTGCCGAAAGTGGTTTCGCCGACGAGCAAGGCGCGGCCCGAATCCTTGAGCGCGCCCGCCACAATCTCGGCCCCGCTGGCGCTCGAACCGTTGACCAGCACGGCCACGGGATAGCCGCGCGGACGCCGGCCCTGGCCGGGCGCGGTGTAGCGCCGCGCCGCCGCGGCCGAGCGTCCTTCGGTGTAGGCGACCAGCGCGCCGCCGGGCAGGAATTCACCGGCCACCTCGACCGCGCTGCCCAGCAAGCCGCCCGGGTTGAAACGCAGGTCGATGACGAGCGCCTCCATCCCCTGCTTTTCCAGCTCGCCGAGCGCGCGGGCGAACTCGCGTCCGGTCGGCTCGCTGAACTGGGTGACGCGGACGTAGCCGATGCGCGGACCGCGGCTGTCGAGGATCCTCGCACCGCGCACGCTCGGGACCTTGATCACTTCGCGTTCGAGCCGGAACTTCCGCGGGTCGGCCTCGCCCGCGCGCGCCACGGCCAACTCCACGCTGGTGCCCGCCTCTCCGCGGAGTTTGTCGACCGCGTCGCGCAAAGACATTTTCTCGGCCGACTGGCCGTCGATTTCGAGCAGGACGTCGCCCGGCAGGAGACCGGCGCGGAAGCCGGGCGTGCCTTCCATCGGCGCCACGATGACGAGGCGGTCTTCCTTGCGCGTCACCACCACGCCGAGCCCGCCGAATTCGCTGCGCGTGTCCTCCTGCATCCCCTTGAAATCCTTGGGGTCCATGAAGTCGCTGTGCGGATCCAGCTCCTCCAGCATGCCGCGCAGCGCGCTGTGGATGAGCTCCTCGTAGTCCGTCTTGTCCTCGTCGACATAATCCTGCCGGATCAACTCGACCGCGCGGGCCAGCGTCCTCATCTCTTTGTAAGGCGAAACGTCCTCGTCCTCCTGCGCGGAGGCGGGACACGCGGCGGCCGCCGCCACGAGGAAAAAAACGAACCGGCGTTGCATCGCCCCTTCACTAACACGGCCTCCCCGCCCGGGCAAACCGCCCCCGATCATCCTGTTCCCCGTCCCCCGGGCGCCCTACGATGATCCGATGCCCGCGGAACCCGCCGAAGCCCTCCCCGTCGGCCTCGCCCTCGGCTCCAACCTCGGCGACCGGCTGTCGCACCTGCGGTCCGCGCGCGATTTTCTCGCCTCGTTGCACGAAGCCGCCGGGCCGCCGTCCGTCTCGCCGGTTTACGAAACCGATCCGGTGGACTGTCCGGCGGACTCCGAGCCGTTCCTCAACGCGGTCATGGAAGTCGTGACCTCGCTCCCGCTGCGGGAGTTGCGGGCGCGGACGGAGGCCTTCGAACGGCGGCTCGGGCGCGACGCGCGCGGCGGGCGCAACGCGCCCCGGCCGATCGACATCGACATCCTCTACGCGGGCGACCGCGTCGTCCGCGCCGCGGAACTTGTCGTTCCCCATCCGCGCCTGGCGCAACGCCGATTCGTGCTGCAACCGCTCGCCGACCTCCGGCCCGGCCTGGTATTGCCCGGCGCGTCCGGTTGCGTGGCCGATCTTCTCGCCCTTCTGCCGCGCGTGCCAGCCGTCCGCCCGGCCTCCGCCGCGTGGTGAGACAACCGGGCTTGCTGACCGCGGCAATCGGCGCAAGATTGGCCGTATCGACCGCCGCATGAACGACATCGCCACCCGTTTCCGGGAAGACAAACGCAACGGGCGCAAAATCGCGGCGCTCACCGCCTACGATTACCCGACGGCGCGCCTGCTCGACGGGGCGGGGCTCGACCTCCTCCTTGTCGGAGATTCGCTCGGCATGGTCGTGCTCGGTTACCCGGACACCACGTCGGTGACCCTCGACGATATGATCCGTCACACGGGCGCGGTGGCGCGCGGCGCGAAGGACACTCCGGTGGTGACCGACCTGCCCATCGACACCTACGGCACTCCGGCGCAAGCCGTGGCCAGCGCGCAGCGTCTGGTCGCGGCGGGGGCGCAGGCGGTCAAACTGGAAGGCGGGGCCGCGGTCGCCCCGCAAATAGC
>Ga0172372_10000644_pt1 | contig 53456 bp, 32 predicted proteins | sample LakKiv5m_2_FD_114544 | JGI IMG/M metagenome (GOLD analysis project Ga0172372, IMG submission 114544) | Freshwater microbial communities from Kabuno Bay, South-Kivu, Congo - kab_092012_9.5m | ecosystem: Environmental > Aquatic > Freshwater > Lake | place: Democratic Republic of the Congo...
GTCCACTGGACGCGGTCGGCGCATTGGCTGGTCATCGGTATGTCCACCACAACATGTGGTGATTCTTGCGCAGCCCTGCGCAACTGAACACCCGGGATTACGGCCGAATTCGCCGGCAGTTAATGGGTTTGCAACACGGCATAACGCACGGGCGAGTGCCCCAGGTCGTGCGCCCTGTCAGCGGTTCGCGGCTGCGCTGGCGCGCACGTACGACGGGATCGAGATCTGCCGCATCCGGGTGTTCCATGAGGCGGTGCGGCTGTGCACCGAGGCCTCAGGTGCCGCTGCCAGACGGCCCTTCAAAGACGAAACCCCGCTGGCAACGGTTGTCGATGCAGGCCAGCGGGGTCAGGTTCACATTGGTGAAACACGACCCCGACACATGGGACAGTGGTGCGATGGCCTCCGCCGCCTCGGCCGCGGTCGCATAGCGGTCGGCAGCCGCTTTAACCTCGGCGGCGTTGGCGCTGTCGGCGGTCGAGTAGTCGAGGGCGGTGGTGTCGAAACACGGTGCCAGCGGCGAGCGGAAGGTCAGTGTGGCGCATTGCTCGTCCGACGTGCAATCGAGCATGGCCAAGGCCTCAGCCTCTGCCTTGGCCTCGTTGGCTTGCAGCAGGAGCGCGTCGTACTGCGCCTGCAGCGTGAGCGCCCCGTCGGCCGTGGGTTCCTGCGCATCGTTGCCGCCACACGCCACGAGCCATGCCGTGGTGACGAGCGCAGCCATCCTGAGTGCTTTTTGAAGCATGTTCCCTCCCTGGGATCGGTTATTGATCCCCAGAGGTTACTACCAACGGCGTAAACGAGGCCAACCAGACCGTGGCGGGTTCGCACCCGTGTCGATGCCGCCCGGGAAGGTATTGCGTTGTTCCCGGCTACCCCCGCTTGTGCTGGCAACGCTCACAGCTGCCGCAGGCCGGCGCCTGGCCGCGGTGCTTGCGCCACGCCCGCCGGATCACAAAGCCCACGGCGCCGGCCACGATGACCAGCACAACCCCGAATTGAACGGTTTCGCTCATGCCCAGCCCCAGGCCGCCGCGAGGCGGTAGGTGATGAAGGCGGCCGTGTAGGCCAGCCCGAACAGGAAGGCCGCCATGCTCACGGGCAGTAGCCAGCCGCCGCTTTCCTTGCGCACCACGGCCAGCGTGGCCAGGCACTGCGGCGCGAAAACGAACCACACCAGCAGCGACAGGCCGGTCGCCAGCGACCAGTCGGCCGCGATCAGCGGCGCCAGGGCGGTGCCCACGTCGTCACCGGTCTGCGAGAGTGCGTACACCGTGCCCAGCGCGCTGACCACCACTTCGCGTGCGGCCAGGCCGGGGATGAGGGCGACGGCGATCTGCCAGTTGAAACCGATGGGTTCGAACAGCACCGCCAGCGCATGACCGATGCGGCCGGCCAGGCTGACTTCGATGGGTGCGCCGGTGTAGCCAGCGGGCGCCACCGGGAAGCTGGACAGCGCCCACAGGATGACGGTGAGCGCGAGGATGATGCCGCCGACGTTGCGCAGGAAGATGAGCGCGCGCTGCCAGAGGCCGATGGCCACGTCCTTGGCACGGGGCCAGTGGTAGTCGGGCAGTTCCATCATGAGCGGGCCGGCCTGGCCGCGGGCGCGGCCCCACTGCTTGGCCACCCAGGCCACGGCCACGGCGCTGAGGATACCCAGCGCGTACAGGCCGAACAGCACCAGGCCCTGCAGGCTCAGGCCGCCCACCTTGCGCGCGGGGATGAAGGCGCCGATGAGCAGCGCGTACACCGGCAGCCGGGCCGAGCAGGTCATGAGCGGGGCGATGAACACGGTGGTCCAGCGGGTGTGGCGGTCGCTGATGGTGCGCGCGGCCATGATGCCGGGAATGGCGCAGGCAAAGCTGGAGAGCAGCGGGATGAAGGCCCGGCCCGAGAGACCGATGGCGTGCATGAGCCGGTCGAGCAGCAGCGCGGCACGCGGCAGGTAGCCCGACTCTTCGAGCACCGGGATGAAAAAGAACAGGATGAGGATTTGCGGCAGGAAGACCAGCACGCCGCCCACGCCGGCGACGATGCCGTCCACCAGCAGGCTGCGCAGCAGGCCGTCGGGCAGGGCGGCGCTGATCCATTCGCCCACGGCGGTGGTGCCGTCCTCGATCAGGCCCATGGGCCATTCGGCCCAGGCGAACACGGCCTGGAACACCAGGAACAGCAGCGCCAGCAGCACCACGGTGCCCACCACGGGCTGCAGCAGCCAGCGGTCGAGCCGGCGCGACCACGCGTGCTCGCCCAGGGGCTGGTCCAGCCCGGCGGCGGCCAGCCAGGCTTGGGCCTGGGCGTCGTCGGCGCGGGCCTGGCTTTCCACCGACAGGGGCGTCTGGCTGGCCGGGTGTGGCTGGTGCCAGAGCGTGTCGTCGTCGAGCAGTTGGCGCAGGGCGTCGGTGCCTTCGGGGCGGATGCCGGTGGCTTCCACCACGGGCACGCCCAGGGTGCGGGCGAGCTGCGCGGCGTCCACGCTGCGGCCCTGGGCGCGCACGCGGTCCATCATGTTGAGCAGCACCAACATGGGCACCTGCAGGCGCCGGAGGGCGGCCACCAGGCGCAGGCCGCGGCGCAGGCGGGTGGCGTCCACCACCACGGCCGTCAGGTCGGGGGCGCGTTCGCTCAGGCTGTGGCCCAGCACCACGCCGCAGGCCACGGCTTCGTCCTGGCTGCCGGCGTTCAGGCTGTAGGTGCCGGGCAGGTCGATGACCGTGACCGATCGGCCGGCGGCCGTCTTCATGAGGCCGCGCTTGAGTTCGACGGTGACGCCGGCGTAGTTGCCCACCTTCTGCTGGCTGCCGGTGAGGCGGTTGAACAGCGCGGTCTTGCCGCAGTTGGGGTTGCCCAGCAGGGCCAGGCGGCGCTGCGCGAGGCCGCTGATATCGACCTGAGCCCCCACGCTCGTCGCTGCGCGTACGTCGCTGCCCCCCGAGGGGGCGCGAGCTTGCTTGGGGCGGCCCGGCGCGGCGCTCATTGAGCTGGGCCCTGTACGGGCACCTGTGCCGCTTCGTCGGGCCGCAGGCCGAACACGGCGTCGCCCACCTGCACCACCAGGGCGCCGCCGGGCAGCCAGCTGCGCTGGAGCACGCGCACGTTTTCCAGCGGCAGAAAGCCCAGTTCCTGCAGGCGCGGGTGGCCGGCGCCCTGCGCCGCGATGCGGTGCCACTGCAGCAGCGGCACCTGGTGAAGCGTGGGAGCGGGAGCGGACGTGGTCATGGCACCGAAACAAATCAAATGAGAATTGTTTTCATCTTAGGCGCACATCGATGACCGGGTTTTGACTTTGCGCAAGTTCGTGTGCCGCACCCGCCGCGGACAACGCCGTACAGGCCACGGGCATGGCGACCGCGCTGCATGTCGGACAATCGCAGGCTGTTTTTTCCGTTTTGCCCATCCCGCACACCATGACCGACACCCGCCCCGCCCTGCCCGACCATCTGGCCATCGACCCCCGCAGCCCGCACCACGTGCGCGAAGTGTTCGAACACGACATCGGCATCCTGTTCAATGGCAAGGAACGCTTCGACGTGACCGAGTACTGCATCAGCGAAGGCTGGATCAAGGTGCCCGCCGGCAAGACGGTGGACCGCAAGGGCAACCCGCTGACCATCAAGCTCAAGGGCGCGGTCGAGGCCTTCTACAAAGACTGATTCAGAAGCCCTGCTGCGCGGGCTCGTCCTCGCCGCGCACCGGCGTGGCCTGGGCCAGAGTCATCCACACCGCCAGCGGCAGGCGTTCGATGGCCCGCCGCGGCGCTTCGCGCGCCACCACCAGTTGCCCGCCCTGCACCCACATCACACCGCACTCGGGCGGAACGTCGTCAGGCCCGCCCACCGGTCGGCCCTTCGCGTCGTTGCCCAGCACGTACCAGCAGGCGCTGGCCATGTCGAGGTAGGCGGCGCGCTTGGCGGGCTTCTTCAGGTCGCCCAGCAGATCGGCGCGGCTGACCTTGATTTCGTGCACCACGGGTTCCAGGTAGGCCTCCACTGTGCTGCGGCGGATGGAGAACACGTCCGGGCAGGCCATGACCCAGGCGTGATCCGGACCCGTTTCATACGCTGCGTCCGGCTCACCTGCGATCAGCGGCGATACCGGCAACGCCGGTGCCTCATCGACACCGAACAGCGCCAGCGATACCCGCGCGCGCAGCATCAGCCCGCGCCAGGCCAGCCGCCCCGCCCGGCCCATGGCCTGCGCCACCTGCTCCACCAGCGCCTCGTGCGGGCTGCGCGCGGCCCGGTTGGTGGCGAACACGCGCGCCAGCGTGACGATGCCGGCATCGGTCACGCGCAGGGTCTCAAAGCCGCCGGGCGAACGCACGCGCTCGATCTGGCCGGTGGCGAGCAGCTCCACCTCCAGCATGTCCTGGCAGGGCCAGCCGGCAGAGCGGTAAATCTCGCGCAGGCGGCGGTGGTGGTGCCGGTTGAGGATGGGCAACTCGCTCATGGGCTGATGATATGTCCAGTACGATGCCGGGGCCACCACCCGCCATGAACACCGAAACCCGCCTGGTCGAAGACGCCACCGAGGACGCCCCGCTGGGCGTGGTCGCGGTGCGCGCGCTGTGCGACTTTGCGGCGCGTGCAGGCGATCTGGACCTGCGCTTCACCCCATCGCCCAGCGGCAGCGAGGGCGTGGCCGGCCACGGCGAGGTGACCGGTCGGCGCGGACCGGCCTACCAGCGCGAGGTGCCGCTGTCCATCGTGTGGAACGGCCTGCGTGTGCAGGGCCGGGCCGACGGCTGGGACCCGGAGGCCCGCCGGCTGGAGGAGATCAAGACCCACCGCGGCGACGCAGCGCTGATCGCACCCAACCGGCGCGCGCTGCACCGCGCGCAGGCCCTGGTGTACGGCCACATCCTGTGCGCGCAGCTGGGGCTGGCCGGCGTGGACGTGGCGGTGGTGTACTTCGACATCGACACGCAGCAGGAAACGCCGCTGCCGCAGTGGCACAGCGCCGCCGAACTGCGCGAGCACTTCGAGTCCCTGTGCACGCACTACCGCGCCTGGGCGCAGACCGAACGCGCGCACCGCACCGCGCGCGACGCGCACCTGCGGGCGATGGTGTTTCCCTTCCCCGCCTGGCGGCAGGGTCAGCGCGATCTGGCCGAGGCGGTGTACCGCGCGCACAGCGCCGGCCGGGTGCTGATGGCGCAGGCGCCCACCGGCATCGGCAAGACCCTGGCCACGCTGTTCGCCGCGCTCAAGGCAGCGCCTGCAAAAAGCCTCGACAAGGTCTTCTACCTGACCGCCAAGACCACCGGCCGGCAGCTGGCGCTCGACGCGCTGCAAGGCCTGGCCACCGATCCGGAAACGGGCGGCGCCGCGCCGCTGCGCGTGCTCGAACGCGTGGCGCGCGACAAGGCCTGCGAACACCCGGACAAGGCCTGCCACGGCGAGAGCTGCCCGCTGGCGCGCGGCTTCTACGACCGGCTGCCGGCCGCGCGCGAAGCCGCTGCACGCGTGCGCTGGCTCGACAAGACCACGCTGCGCGAACAGGCGCTGGTGCACGACGTCTGCCCCTACTACCTGGGGCAGGAAATGCTGCGCTGGTGCGACGTGGCGGTGGGCGACGTGAACCACTTCTTCGACCACGGCGCGGCCTGGCACGCGCTGACCGAGGCCAACGACTGGCGCGTGAGCCTGCTGGTGGACGAAGCGCACAACCTGATCGAGCGCGCCCGCACCATGCACAGCGCCACACTGGAGCCGGCCGCCTTCCAGGCGCTGCGCAAGGACGCGCCGGCCGCGCTGAAGAAGCCGCTGGACAAGCTGCAGCGCCGCTGGAGCGCGCTGGCGAAAACGCAGACGACCGACCATGAGGTGCTGCCCGGGCTGCCGGCCGACTTCATCGCCACGCTGCAGGTGGTGTGCGCCGACATCGCCGACCACCTGGCCGAGCAACCGGGCGACGCGGTGGACGGCCCGCTGATGCGCTGGTGGTTCGACGCGCTGCACTTCGCGCGCGTGGCCGAATCGTTTGACGACCATTCCTTCGTGGACCTCACGCGTGAAGCACACAGCCGGTCCCAGCACCCGGTGCTCGCCATCCGCAACGTGGTGCCCGGCCCGCTGCTGCAACCGCGCTGGGCGGCGGCGCACGGCGTCACGCTGTTCTCGGCCACGCTGGCGCCCATGGACTACGTGGCCGACCTGCTGGGCCTGCCCGACGACACGCTGCGGCTGGACGTGCCCTCGCCCTTCGACCCCGCACAACTGGCGGTGCGCATCGCGCCCCACATCTCCACCCGCTGGGCCGACCGCCTGACCTCACTCGACGCGCTGGTGCAGGTGATGGCCACCCAGTACCGCATCGAGCCCGGCAACTACCTGGCCTTCTTCAGCAGCTTCGACTACCTGCAGCAGGCACTGGACCGGCTGCAGCAGCGGCACAGCGACATCCCCGTGTGGGCGCAGTCGCGCGGCATGGCCGAACCGGAACGCGAGGCCTTTCTGCAGCGCTTCACCGAAGACGGCCAGGGCATCGGCTTTGCGGTACTGGGCGGCGCTTTCGGCGAAGGCATCGACCTGCCGGGGCGCCGCCTGATCGGCGCCTTCATCGCCACGCTGGGGCTGCCGCAGGTGAACCCGGTCAACGAGCAGATGCGCGCGCGGCTGCAGGCCCGCTTTGGCCGCGGTTACGACTACGCCTACCTGGTGCCCGGGCTGCAGAAGGTGGTGCAGGCCGCCGGCCGCGTGATCCGCAGCGAGCAGGACCACGGCACCGTCTGGCTGCTGGACGACCGCTACGCCCGCGCCGAAGTGCGGCGCCTGCTGCCGGCGTGGTGGCGATACAGCCTTGAACCCGCTCAGCGGTAGCCGGCCAGGTGGATGCTGGTTTCGGTGGCCCGGATGCCCCCGATCAGCCGAACGCGTTCGAGCGCATCCGAGAGTTCCTTCATGGAACCCACCTCCAGCTGCGCCAGCAGGTCCCAGCGGCCGTTGGTGTCGTGCAGCGAGGCCACCGAAGGCTCGCCCAGCAGGCTGGCGATGACCTCGCGCGTGCGGTTGCCCTCGACCTGCACGCTCATCCAAGCGCGGATGCGCTCGGGCTGCGCCTCGGGCTTGAGGCGCACGGTGTAGCCCACGATGACCTGCCCGTCTTCAAGCTTGCGCAGCCGGTTGGTGACCGTGCCACGCGAGACGCGCAGCTTGTGCGCGAGGTCGGCCACCGACAGGCGGGCGTTCTGCCGCAGCAGGGCTATGAGTTGCTGGTCGAGGTCATCCATGATCAAAACGCCACTTTGTGTTGCCGTTTTGATCTATTTTCTGCCGATTTCACACTTTTTTGCCGCTTTTCATTGTCACGGGTCGTGGGCAGACTCTGCAAAGGCTGAATACAAACACCGAGACAACCCATGAAAACCACCGTCCACCACCCCGACCTGGCCCGTTTTGCCACCGCTGGCACGCTCTACCTGGGCGCCCATGAGGCCGCCGAGCTGGTGCGCCGCGTCGGCGTGCGCGAGAGCCTGGCGGCCGTGGCCGAGGCGATTCGCGAGGACTTTCTGCGCTGGCCGGAATTCGACAAGAGCGCCCGCGTGGCCGCGCATTCCGATGTGGGCGTGATCGAACTGATGCCGGTGGCCGACGGTCAGCGTTACAGCTTCAAATACGTCAACGGCCACCCGGGCAACACGCGGCTGGGCCTGTCCACCGTGATGGCCTTCGGCGTCCTGGCCGATGTGGCGACCGGCGCGCCGCTGTTTCTGAGTGAGCTCACACTCACCACGGCGCTGCGCACCGCCGCCATGTCGGCCCTGGCCGCGAAAACGCTGGCGCGGCCGGACAGCCGGGTGATGGCGCTCATTGGCAACGGCGCGCAGAGCGAGTTCCAGGCCCTGGCCTTCCAGCACCTGCTGGGGATTACCGACCTGCGGGTGTACGACGTGGACCCCGCCGCCACCGCCAAGCTGGTGGCCAACCTGCAGGGCAGCGGTCTGGCGGTCACGGTCTGCCGCAGCACGGCCGAGGCGGTGCGGGGCGCACACATCGTGACCACGGTGACCGCCGACAAACGCAACGCGCTGATCCTCACGCCCGAGATGATCGAGCCGGGCATGCACCTGAACGCGGTGGGCGGCGACTGCCCGGGCAAGACCGAGCTGCACGGCGCCATCCTGGATGCGGCGCGGGTGTTCGTCGAGTACGAACCGCAGTCGCGCATCGAGGGCGAGACCCAGCACAAGGGTGCCGACTTCGCGGTAACCGAGCTGTGGCAGGTGCTGCGCGGCGAACGGGCCGGCCGCACCGCCGCCGACGAGGTGACGGTGTTCGACTCGGTGGGTTTTGCGCTGGAGGACTTTTCAGCCCTGCGCTTCATGCACCAGCGCGCGCTGGCACTGGGGCTGGGGGCCTACATCCACCTGATCCCGCCGCTGGCCGACCCGAAGAACCTGTTCGGCACGCTGGCCGGGGCAGCGGCTGAGCCGCCGCCGGCACAGACCGACGCGCTGCTGGCCGCCTGAACGGCCGGTGCATCCGCGAGACCGGGCCGTCAGCGCTCGACGCGGCGGTAGCGGCCTTCGCGGATTTCGGTGAAGTACACCTTGCGCATGGTGTCGCCGTTGGCATCGAACACCATTTCCTGCTGCAGGCCCTGGTAGGGACCGCTGCGCAGCGCCGCCTGCTGCAGGGTTTCGCCGTCCTTGCGGTTCTTCAGCGCGGTCAGCACCACGGTGGCCGCGTCGTAGGTGGACACCGAGCTGTAGCCCGGGTTGCGCTGGAAGCGCTTGAAATAGGCGTCGCTGAACTCCTTGAAGCGCGGCGAGGTGTCGTCGCGGTCGTAGTTCTGCACGATCAGCAAGCCTTCCACCACCGCACCACCAAGGTCGATCAGCTGCTCTGAGGCCGCCCATTCGGAAGCGCCGATGGGCAACTGCGGCGCCTGCTCGCGCGCGGCTTTGGCCAGGCGGGCGACGTCGAGCGCACCGGAGATGAAGAACAGGCTGTCGGTGGGCTGGGCCAGCATCTGGCGCACCACGGCGCCAAAGTCGGTGCTTTCGCTGGATTCGTAGGGCACCTCGGTCACCACGGCGGCGCCATGGGATTTTGCCGCTTCGCGGAACTCGCTCAGCCAAGACTCGGTGAACTTGCGGTTGCGCAGGTCGTAGGCGATGGCAAAGCGCTGCTGGCCGCGACCCGCCATGAAACGCGCGTAATCACTGGCGTTGTCGCGCGTGGTGCGGTTGATGCGGAACAGGTTGTCGTTCTGTCCGAAGAACTCCATGGCGGTGATGGTGGGACTGACCTGGAAGATGCCCGCCTCACCGGTAATGGGCACGATGACACCGGCCATGCTGCTGGTGAAGGGTCCGATGACCGCTTCGACCTTGGCCTCCACCAGTTCACGGGCCGAACGGGCCGCGGTCTCGGGGTTCTGGGCATCGTCGCGCGAGACCAGCTCAACCAGCCGGCCGTTGGCGCCGCCGGCCCGGTTGAACTGCTCCACCGCCAGCGTCAGCCCGTTCAAACCGGACTGGCCGTTGTCCGAATTGGCCGATGTCAGGCCACCGATAAAGCCGATGCGGATGGGCTCGGCCGGCTTCTGGGAACAGGCAGACAAGGCCAGCATGAGCGCCAGCGCGAAAAAAGACAGCAACTTTTGCATGTTCGTACCGATATCAAGGACGTGCTGAATGTAGGTGGGCGTGTGAAGCCGCCCTCACCGCGAAATGCCCCCGACCGAATACCTATCGACCTTCACGCCCGAAACTGAAGCCCCGCCGTCCGGCGCCACTTCGTCTGGCGGGCGCTGGCGCCGCCTGTGGGCAAGCTCGCTGCGCCTGCGGCTGTTGTCGATCAGCCTGATGCCGCTGCTGCTGACTTTTCCGCTGGTGATGGCCGCGCTGCTGGTTCTGGGTGGGCAAGGCATGGATGACATCCTGCAAGGCAGCTTGCGTCGGCAACTGGGTGCCAGCTTGAACTACCTGGAACAGCTGCGCGCTGAACATGGCGTGCGCATGGGTCGCCTGGTCCGGGACAGTCGGGTGCAGATGCTGCTGGACGCGAACTCGACCACGGAAGACCGCCGCAAGGTGCTGGCCGAGATGGCCGAACGCAACAACCTCGACTACCTGGTGATCGTGCTGGCCGACGGCCAGGTGCTGGGTTCCAGCAACCCGGTGGACCTGCCCGCCCGCCTGCCCGAAGACGCGGTGCTGCGCCAGGCGCGTATCGGCGTGACCACCGCCGCCTTCGCCAAACTGCCGCCATCGGCGCTGGCCGCACTGGGCCAGGCCCTGCCGGCCGCGGCCAGTGTGCCGCGCAACGGCGGACCGGATGCGGTGCAAGACGGCCTGCTCATACATGCGGCAGCACACTTCCCGCTGGCGGTCGATGTACCCGATGCCGTTCTGATGGGTGGCACATTGCTCAACCGCCACACCACGCTGATGGGCCACATGCGGGAGCTGATCTTTCCGCTGGGCACGCTGCCTGATGACAGCGAAGGCCTCACCCTGCTGGCCGCCGACGGCAACGTGGTCGGCCTGAGCGAGCAGCGGCGCGAAGGCGGCCGGGTGCTGGGCATGCCGCTGGCACCCAAGGCCCTGGCTGCCCTGCGCCGCGGCGACGAGCAATGGCTGGGCCTGCTGGCCATGGGCGACGCCGAGTACATGGCCGGATGTCAGCGCCTGCTGGACGCGTCTGGCCAGACCATCGGCGCCATTGGCGTGGCCTTTCCGTACGCACCCTACAAACGCATGATCTACCTCCTGCTGTGGTCGGTGGGTGGGGTGCTGGCACTGGCCACCGTGGTGGTCTCGGGCTCCAGCGTGGTCGCGGCGCGACAGCTGATCGATCGCCTGGGCCGCATCGTGGGCACCATGTCGCAGGTGCGCCGGGGCGAGCGCGGCGCACGGGTGGCCACCGGCGCACACCAGGACGAACTGGAACACCTGGCGCTGCACTTCAACCGCCTGTTGGACACCATTGAGCAGCAGGACGCCGCGCAGCGTGAGGCGCAGAAAACCATTGCAGATGAGGCGTTGCGGCGCCGCGCGCTGTTCGAGCACGAGCGCGACGGCGTGGTCATCGTCAACCAAGACGGCAGCGTGTTCGAAGCCAACCCCGCCGCGGCGCGCATGCTCGACCGCACGCCAGAGCAGATGCAACAACTGCAACTGAGCGACTGGGACGCCCGATACAGCTTGGCCGAGGCCACCGAAATCGTGCGCAGCATGGGCCCCGAGGGCGCGACCTTCGAATCGGTGCTGCGCCGCCGCGACGGCAGCACCTTCCCGGCCGAGGTATCGCTGAGCAAGGCACGCTGGGGCAATCGCACCTTCACCATCTCGTTGCTGCGCGACATTTCAGAGCGCAAGGCGGCTGAAGAACAGATCGAGCGCTACCAGGAAAACCTGGCCCGTCTGGTGGACCAGCGCACCGCCCAGCTCAACGACCGCACGGAAGAGCTCAACACCGTCTTCGCCATCAGCCCCGACGGCTTCGTCGCCTTCGATCGCGAGCGGCGCGTGGCCTCGGTCAATGACGCCTTCACGCGCATGACCGGGCTGTCTGCCGCCGACCTCAAGGGCATGGACGAAGCGGCTTTCTCTGCGCGCCTGGCCGCGCTGTGCGCCCGGCCCGAGAGCTTTGCAGGCGTGGCACACCTGCGCCAGCGCCAGCTGGACGAAGCGGCCGGCGCCGATACCGCCGGCGAGGCCGCACCGGTCGGCCGCCGCTGGCCGCTGGAGCTGGCCGGCGCAGGCCAGCGCGTGCTGGAGGTGGCGCTGCGCCTGTCGGAATCGGCCAATGTGTCGCAGGTGCTGTATGTGCGCGACATCACGCACGAAAGCGAAGTGGACCGCATGAAGAGCGAGTTCCTGTCGACCGCCGCGCACGAGCTGCGCACCCCCATGGCCAGCATCTACGGCTTCACCGAACTGCTGCTGGCCCGCCGGTTCAGCGAGGAACAGAAACGCGACCTGCTCGAAACCATCGCCCGCCAGGCCACGCGCATGTCCACCATCATCGACGAACTGCTGGACCTGGCCCGCATCGAGGCGCGGCAGGGCAAGGACTTCGTGATGGAACCGGTGCCGCTGCAGGCGCTGGTGGACCTGGTAGTGAAAGACTACCGGCCGCCCGAAGGGCGCGCGTCACCTGTCATCACCCCCTGCGCCGCCAGCGTGACGGTGCACGCCGACCGCAGCAAGCTGCAGCAGGCGGTGCTGAACGTGCTGTCCAACGCCTACAAGTACTCCCCCGACGGGGGCGCGGTGCGCATCGCCTGCGCCATGGAAGCCGATGGCCAGCACGTGCGCCTGAGCATCAGCGACCAGGGCGTGGGCATGACACCCGAGCAATGCGCGCGCGTTTTCGAGCGTTTCTACCGTGTCGACGATTCGGGCCACATCCCGGGCACAGGCCTGGGCATGAGCATCGTGCAGGAAATCATCGAACTGCACGGCGGCCAGGTGGAGGTCAGCAGCGCGCCGGGCGCCGGCACCACGGTGACCTTGCTGCTGCCGGTGCAGTCAGTGGCGCCGGCCCTCGCCTCCGTGGACGACACGGCGGTCAGCGCCTGAGCGCCTGCTTTCAGTCGTCGTCGCCCAGGTCAGCCGTCCAGCCCATGGCCCGGGCGCGTTCCACCGCTTCGGCGTGGATGCGCGCATGGCGCGCGGCCAGCTCGGGCGGCAGGCGGCTGGGCAGCTGGCCGAACGGTTCCCAGGCCCGGTGCACTGCTTCAAACAGGTTCTGCAGGTCGCCCGCGCCCTTGCCGGCAAAACCGTCGCCTTCGGGCAGCAGGCCGAACACCCAGGCGTCGCGGATGATGCGGCCGGTCATGGTCATGCCATGGTGGTCTTCGGCATCGATGCCGGCGTAGGTGTTCTGGCGGCTGTGGATCATGCTCATGATCGGTTCCTGCGGTCAATGGGCTTTAGCGGGTCAGGCCAGCGTACAGCACCGGCAGCTTCTCGGGCAGCCGTTCCACTTTGTCCACCACCAGGTAGTTACGCGCGCCGAAGATGCGGCTGACGTACTGGTCGGCGCGCGGGTCCAGGCTCATGCAGTAGGTCGTCACACCGTGGCGACCGGCCTCTTCCACCGCCTTCTTCGTGTCCTGCCGCAGGTACTGCGGGTCGCGCACATCCACGTCGGCGGGCTCGCCGTCGGTGATGACCAGCAGCAGCTTCTTGCTGCTGCGCTGCGCCTTGAGCGCGGCCGTGGCGTGGCGGATGGCCGTGCCCATGCGGGTGGAAAGCTGCCCCTCCATGCCCGCCAGGCGCGCCTTGGCCAGGTCGTTGTAGGGCTGGTCGAAGTCCTTGAAGCGCCAGTAGTGCACGTCGTGCCGGCCATCGGAGCAGAAACCGTGGATGGCGAACGGGTCGCCCACCTTCTGGATCGCGTCGGCCAGCAGCGCGCAGGCCGCGCGGGTGAGGTCGAGCACGGTGTGTTCCTGGCCGGCCACCTTGTCATTGGTGGACTGCGAAAGATCCAGCAAGACGAGCACCGAGATGTCGCGCGTCTTGCGCACGCTGCGCATCATGATGCGCGGGTCCGGCTGGCGGCCCATGCGCAAGTCGGTGAGAGAAGCGAGAGCGGCGTTAAGGTCGATCTCGTCACCGTCTTCGAGCTTGCGGATGCGCTGCACGCCCTGCGGCTGCATCGCGTCCAGGATGAACTTCATGCGGCCGATCAGCCGTCGGTGTTCGGCCAGGATGGCGTCGATCACGGTGGCGTCGCCCGCCTTGGGGCGGCGTTCCTGCACCGTGGCCCAGGCCGGGCGTTCGAGCTGGATCAGGTGATCCCACTCGCCGTAGTGCACCGGCGGCATCACCGGCTCGCGACCCTCGATCTCGTTGTAGGACACGCCCAGGTCTTCGTAGGGAAACAGCTCGGTGCCCAGCACCCAGATCTCCTGCGCGTCGTCGCCCGCGCCCTCCACCTCCAGCTCGTTGACGAACGCCATCAGGTTGACCTGTTTGCGCACTTGTTGCGGCGGCTCGTAGCCGGCGGCAATGCTGCGCTCGAAGTCGAAGCCATCGAAGGCCCAGAAGTAGCGGTTGTCGTCGCGGTAGGCGGCGGTTTGCAGGTCGGTGCGCGGCTGGAACGTCGGCCCTTGCGTCAGTTCGCGGTAGCGGTGCGCCAGCTGAACGCCGATGTCCCAGGACACGCTGTTGTCGTAGGGGGCGGCCTGGATGCGCGGCAGGGCTTCGGCCAGCAGCGCGCGGCCCTGGGCGATCCAGGGGTGTGGGTCGTCATAGGCCGGGTCGAGCAGCGCGCGCGCCAGGCGGTTCAGCCAGTCGCCCGCTGTGGCCTGCTGCGTGGCCTGCGCGGTATGCAACTGCGCCCAGAGTGCCCGCATGCCGGGAAACTTGGCCAGCGTCAGCGCCTCGACCCGCACGTCCTCCACCAGACCGATCAGCGCCATCTGCCAGGGGTTCAGCGACTCGACCGAGATCGGCTGGCGGGTGAACACCAGGTGCGCCGCGGCGTGGGCGGCGGCGGCGCGGTAGAGCTGCGTCGCATCCACCGTGCCGGCATGGCCCTCCACCGCGTCGTAGGCGTCGGGCAGGTGGATGAAGTAGTCCTCGATGAAAGGCCGGTAGCCCTCACGGCTCTCGTAGTCGCCCGCCGTGGGCCGCATGAAGAAGTCGCGCCCCCAGAGCGCGCGCAAATACATGTTGATGCGCCGCTGCACGTCCACCAGCAGCGTGCCCTTGCGCTCTTTCTGCAGCATGGCCAGCGACTCTTTGGACTGCAGGCCGAAGTAGGCGATCTGCTCTTCGTAGTTCGTGCGATGCGCCTGCGCGCCCCAGGTGGCCCAGCGGCGCAGGCCGCCGAGCGTGAGCTGGCCGAACAGCGCGTCGAGCTGGCCCAGCATGGGCCGCAGGCCACGCGGCGCCTGCGCCACCAGGGTGTTGAGGAACTGCAGGTACTGCTGGAACAGTGCGCCATCGCCCAGGCGGCGCGCGGCGGTGGGTGCGGTGGCCAGCACCAGCTCGATCACCGCGCCCGAGGTCTTGGACGCGAGCATGAGCGCGGTGGTCGCGAGTTCGCCGACCACGTCCTCGCCAATCTCCTGCGCCACCTGCGGCGCGCCATCGATCCAGGCGTCGACCAGCTCGTGACCACGGCCCAGGCCGCGCAGCGCCGACGCCCCCTTGACGTAGTTGTCCAGCCCGCGCGCCGAGAAGACCTTGGCAGCTTGAGGCCAGCTGTGTTCCAGCAGCTCGCGCGAGGCCGGCTCCAGCTGGTCGATCCACTCGGCGTGGTCGTGGAGGTGGACGCTCATGGTGGACCTTGGCGGATCAGAAGAACGTAGCCACAGCGGCGTCGAGGGCGTCTCGCATGTCCGGGTCATCGGTGATCGGGCGCACCAGGGCGACGCGGCAGGCGGCCTGGGCGGCCACGCCCTGCGCGATCAGGCTGCCCGCGTAGATGAGCATGCGGGTGGAGATGCCTTCGTCCAGGCCATGGCCCTTGAGGTTGCGCGCGCGTTCGGCAATGCCGACCAGCTTGCCCGCCACGTCCAGGCCGACGCCGGTTTCGTGTGCCACGATCTCGGCTTCGATGTCGTGTTCGGGGTAGTTGAAGTCCAGGCCACCGAAGCGCTGCTTGGTGGACTGCTTGAGGTCCTTCATCAGGCTCTGGTAGCCCGGGTTGTAGGAGATGACGATCTGGAAGTCCGGGTGGGCCTTGACCAGTTCGCCTTTTTTCTCCAGTGGCAGCACGCGGCGGTTGTCGGTCAGCGGGTGGATGACCACGGTCGTGTCCTGCCGTGCCTCGACGACTTCGTCGAGGTAGCAGATGGCACCGTGGCGCGCGGCCGTGGCCAGCGGGCCGTCCTGCCAGCGGGTGCCGTTGGCGTCGAGCAGGAAGCGACCGACCAGATCGCTGGCCGTCATGTCTTCGTTGCAGGCCACGGTGATCAGCGGCTTGCTGAGTTTCCACGCCATGTACTCGACAAAGCGCGTCTTGCCGCAGCCGGTGGGGCCCTTGAGCATCATGGGCATGCGCACGGAGTACGCCGCTTCGAACAGTTCGACCTCGTCCGTTACCGGTCGGTAGTAGGGCTGCTGGGTGACGCGGTAGGCGTCGAGTTGTTCGCTCATGCTCGTCTCCGTTGCTTCGTTGGCCTGCACCGCGTGGTGCGGCGAGGCCGACTCCGTTCGTGTCCTCCGACGGCCTGCGGCCGTCTCCCCCTTTACCTCACTGCGTCAGCCACCCCGCGCCACGCTCATGGGCGCGGGATGGATTGTTCGTCAGACGGTCTTGCCGCGATAGATCACCATGGACGCTCCTTGTGATTGGCTGAAGTTGTCGTAGCCGATCAGGCGCACGTGGTTGTCCGGGTTGGCCTTGCGGCAGGCCTCGCACTCGGCCAGCACCTTGTCCACGTCGGTCTCGCCAAACATGGGCAGCTTCCACATGTACCAGTAGGAGTCCATCAGGTACTGCGGCTCGGTGTGCTCGATGGCCGGGTTCAGGCCCTTCTTGACCAGGTACTCGACCTGTTTGCGGATCTCGTCATTGCTCATCGCCGGCAGGTAGGAGAAGGTCTCGAACTTGCGGCTGGCGGGGTCGGAGAGGCGGCTGTGGTAGTCCTGCATGCTCATGGTGTGTGTCCTTTGCGTGATGGGGGTGTTTCCACCCTGTCAAGTTCGTGCCACGACGCGAAGCAAGACCGCAGACAGTGCTGAACGCACGGCAAGGGCTTGCGACAAAGTCATGGCGCGAAATCGACAGGGGTTTACTTGTGGGCGATGTCGAGCTTGTCCACTGTGTCGAACTCGAACTTGATCTCTTTCCAGGTTTCCATGGCGATCTTCAGTTCGGGCGAGTGCTTGGCGGCTTCGGTCAGCACAGCCTTGCCTTCCTTCTCGACGGCGATGCCCTCGTTACGCGCCTTGACGCAGGCTTCCAGTGCCACGCGGTTGGCGGCGGCGCCGGCGGCGTTGCCCCAGGGGTGACCCAGCGTGCCGCCACCGAACTGCAGCACCGAGTCGTCGCCGAAGATGTTGACCAGCGCCGGCATGTGCCAGACATGGATGCCGCCCGAGGCCACCGGCATCACGCCGGGCATGGAGCCGAAGTCCTGGTCAAAAAAGATGCCGCGGCTGCGGTCTTCCTTGATGAACGCGTCGCGCATCAGGTCGATCCAGCCCAGGGTGGAGGCGCGGTCACCTTCGAGCTTGCCCACCACGGTACCGGAATGCAGGTGGTCACCGCCGGAGAGGCGCAGCACCTTGGTCAGCACGCGGAAGTGGATGCCGTGGTGCGGGTTGCGGTCCAGCACGGCGTGCATGGCGCGGTGGATGTGCAACAGCATGCCGTTGTCGCGGCACCAGTTGGCCAGGCCGGTGTTGGCGCACAGGCCACCGGTCAGGTAGTCGTGCATGATGATCGGCGAGCCGATTTCCTTGGCGTACTCGGCGCGCTTGTACATCTCTTCAGGCGTCGGGGCGGTCACGTTGAGGTAGTGGCCTTTGCGCTCGCCGGTCTCGCGCTCGGCCTTTTCGATGGCTTCCTGCACGAAGTCGAAGCGCTGGCGCCAGCGCATGAAGGGCTGCGAGTTGACGTTCTCGTCGTCCTTGGTGAAGTCCAGGCCACCGCGCAGGCACTCGTACACGGCGCGGCCGTAGTTCTTGGCCGACAGGCCCAGCTTGGGCTTGATGGTGCAGCCCAGCAGCGGCCGGCCGTACTTGTTCATCATGTCGCGCTCGACCTGGATGCCGTGGGGCGGGCCACCGCAGGTCTTGATGTAGGCGAGCGGGAAGCGCACGTCCTCCAGGCGCAGGGCACGCAGGGCCTTGAAGCCGAACACGTTGCCCACCAGCGAAGTCAGCACGTTGACCACCGAGCCCTCCTCGAACAGGTCGATCGGGTAGGCCACGAAGGCGTAGAAGCAGGTGTCGTCACCGGGCACGTCTTCGATGCGGTAGGCGCGGCCCTTGTAGTAGTCCAGGTCGGTCAGCAGGTCGGTCCACACCGTGGTCCAGGTGCCGGTGGACGATTCGGCGGCCACGGCAGCGGCGACTTCCTCGCGGTCCACACCGGCCTGCGGGGTGATCTTGAAACACGCGAGGATGTCGGTGTCCTTGGGGGTGTAGTGAGGTTCCCAGTACGTGCTGCGGTACTCCTTGACGCCCGCGTTGTAGGTCTTCGTCGCCATCTGCTGTGCTCCTGGTTGGGTTGGAATGGGGCGTATTCTTGGGCGACGAAACAATAAATAAAAGTAAAATGTTTTGACGATGATGTTTAGATTTTCAAACCACCAGGACGGCCACCATGAATCTGCGACACGCCACCCTGCACCAGTTGCGCATCTTTCTCGCCGTCGCGCGGCACGGCAGCTTCGCCCGCGCAGCCGAGGCCTTGCACCTCTCGCCACCCACGCTGTCGCTGCAGGTCAAACAACTGTCCGAGACCGTGGGGCAGCCGCTGTTCGAGCAGCTGGGCAAGAAGATCTACCTGACCGCTGCAGGCCGCACCCTGGCCGCGGCCTGCGAGGACATCGACACCCGCCTGGAACGCTTGGCCGAAGACCTCTCGGCCCTGCAGGGCATGGAGCGCGGCAGTCTCAAACTGGCCATCCTGACCACAGTGAAGTACACCGTACCCAAGCTGCTGGGCGGCTTCTGCGCGGCGCACCCGGGTATCGACGTGGCCATGGTGGTGGGCAACCGCGAGAACCTGCTGCAGCGCCTAGCAGGCAACGAGGACGACCTCTACATCATGGGCCAGCCACCCGAACAGCTGGACGTGGTGAGCGAGCCCTTTGCCGACAACCCGCTGGTGCTGGTGGCGCCGCCCGGCCACCCGCTGGTGGGCAAGAAGCGCATGGCGCCCGAGCGGCTGAGAAACGAGCCCTTCATCCTGCGCGAGCCCGGTTCGGGCACGCGGCTGACGGCCGAGAAGTTCTTCGCCGCCCACGGCATCGCACTGAAGAACCGGCTGGAGGTGGGTAGCAACGAGGCCATCAAGCAGACAGTGGCCGGCGGTCTGGGCCTGGCCGTGCTGTCGGCCCACACCGTGACGGCGGAACTCGCCCTGGGCGAGCTGGTGCAGCTGGACGTGAAGGGCTTTCCGCTGATCCGCCAGTGGCACGTGGTCGTGCCGCGCGGCAAGCGCCTGTCAGCGGCGGCGCTGGCCTTCAAGGACTGGCTGTTCACCCATCGCTGAAGGCTGCCGGCAGCGGCCGGACATGTACCTGGTCGATGCGCCGGCCTTCGAGCTTGACCACCTCGAAACGCCAGCCCACGGCATCCACATGGTCGCCCTGGGCCAGCAACTGGCCAGCCTCGGTCTGCATCAGGCCGGCCACGGTGTTGTAGCGACCCTTGTCCTCGTCGGGCAGCGCGTCAATGCCCAGCCGCGATTTGAGTTCCGCCACCGGCATGGCCCCGTCCACCCGCCACGACCCATCGTCCTGCGGCGTGGCCCAGGCATCCACCGGACGCTCGGGCGAAAGCTCGCCGGTGATGGCTTCGAGCAGGTCCAGCGGCGTCAGCAGGCCCTGCACCACGCCGTATTCGTCGACCACGAAAGCCATGCGTGTGGCGCGTGCACGGAACTGTTCCAGCAGCTCCATGCCCGTCAGGGTTTCGGGCACGAAGGTGGCCGGCTGGGCATGCTGGCCGATGGTGCCGGCGGCACCCTCTTCGCGCAGCGCCAGCAGGCGCGGCAGGTGGATCACACCCACCACGTCGTCCAGACCGCCGCGGCACACCGGGTACCAGGAGTGGCCCACCGACCAGGCCTTGGGCACGGCGTGCTCCACGGTGTCGTCTGCGTCCAGCCACTGGATGTCGGCGCGCGGCACCATGATGGAAATGAGCTGCCGGTCATCGAGCTGGAACACGTTGCGCACCATCTGGTGCTCGTGCTGTTCGATGATGCCGGCGTCCACCCCCTGCTCCAGGTGGGCCTGCAGTTCGGCCTCGGTCACGTCACGCGGCACTTCGGACGGGATGCGCAGCAGGCGCAGCACCAGATTGGTCGAGGCTTCGAGCAGCCACACAAAGGGCCGGGCTGATGTGGCCAGGAACCGTACCGGGCGCGCCATGAAGATGGCGATCATCTCGGGCGCGCTCTGGCCGATGCGTTTGGCCACCAGCTCGCCGAACACGATGGTCACGTAGGTCACACCCACCACCACCACCGCGGTGCCAAGGGCACCGGACAGCGTGCTGCCCAGGCCCAGCGCCTCGAAGGCGTGTCCGAGGCCGGAACCGAAGGCGTTTTCACCCACGATGCCGTTGAGCAGGGCAATCGTGGTGTTGCCCATCTGGATGGTGGAGAAGAACTGCGTCGGGTTGTCGTGCAGTTGCATGACGGCACGGGCGCCCTTGCTGCCGGCTTCGGCCAGGGCCTCGATGCGGACACGCCGGCTGGAGACCACCGCGATCTCCGTCATCGAAAAAACGCCACTCAGAAAGGTCAGGAACGCGATCAGCAGTATGTCCATAATTTGTACATGTCACTTTACCTGATCGGCGATGTGCAGGGCTGCGACGACGCTCTGGGCCACCTGCTCGACACGCTGGATTTTTCGCCAAGTCGCGACACGCTCTACCTGCTGGGTGACCTGGTCAACCGGGGCCCGGCGTCCCTGGCCGTGCTGCGCCGGCTGATGGCCCTGGGCGACAGCGCCCGGTGCCTGCTGGGCAACCATGACCTGCACCTGCTGGCGGTGTCGCACGGCGTGCGCAAGCCGCACCGCAGCGACACGCTGGACGGCATCCTGCAGGCACCGGACCGCGAGGCCCTGCTGACCTGGCTGCGCCACCGCCCGCTGGCCCTGCAGGCACGGGGCTGGTTGCTGGTGCACGCGGGCGTGCTGCCGCAGTGGGACGCCGGCCGGACCCTGGCGCTGGCACAGGAAGTCGAAAGCGCGCTGCGCAGCCCCGACTGGGGCGTGCTGATGCACAACCTGTACGGCAACACACCCGACCACTGGAGCGATGCGCTGCGCGGGCACGACCGGTTGCGCGTGATCGTCAATGCCCTGACCCGGCTGCGCTTCTGCAGCGCGGCCGGTGTGATGGAGTTCGCGACCAAGGACAGCGCCGCCGCCGCGCCCGAGGGCTTCATGCCCTGGTTCGAGGTACCCGGCCGGCGCACCGCCGGCACGCCGGTGGCGTTTGGCCATTGGTCCACCCTGCGCACCACCGGCCGCACCGACACCCTGGCGCTGGACACGGGCTGCGTATGGGGTGGCTGCCTGACCGCCGCGAGACTTGGCGATACCCCCGAAGCGGTCGAATGCATCAGCGTGGGGTGCCCGCAATCGCAGAAGCCCTGACCCCCACGCTCCGCCGCTGCGCGGGTCGCTGCCCCCCGAGGGGGCTGATCCGGCTTGGGGCGGCCCGGCGCCGGATCAGGCGTTTTCGGTCGGCGGGGTTTCCGGCACGGGCGCGCTCTTGAAGAGCGCCGCGACCTTCTTGCGTGTCTTGATGTTGGGCGACAGGCGGCTGGTGGCCGGCTTGGCGGCCGCTTCCCAGGCGGGCGCGGCATCGGCAGCCGGGCTCGGCTCGTAGGGCTTGTCGAACAGCGGATCGGCCGGCGCGCGTGCGGGGCGCATGGCGCCGCGCCGATCGCCGCCACGGTCGTCGCGGCCGGCACGGCCTTCGCGGCTCTGGCGCGCTTCGCGGATCTCACGGTTCTCGCGCCCGCCTTCGCGCTGGCCTTCGTCACCTTCGCGCCAGGCGCGCTGGCCGTCGTTGAAACGGCCAGCCGGGCGGCGATCGGCCGCCAGTTCGACCGCTTCAAGTTCGAGCTTCTTGCCGATCAGCTTCTCGATGTCGGCCATCAGGCGCGTGTCCTTGCCGCTGACGAAGGAGACGGCCAGCCCCGAGGCACCGGCACGGCCGGTGCGGCCGATGCGGTGCACGTAGTCTTCGGCGTTGAACGGGATGTCGAAGTTGAACACCGCCGGCACGTCCTTGATGTCCAGGCCGCGCGCGGCCACATCGGTGCAGACCAGCAGGTCGACTTCACCCTTCTTGAAGGCGTCCAGCGCCTTCAGCCGCTCGTCCTGGCTCTTGTCGCCGTGCAGCGCCGTGGTCTTCAGGCCCTCACGCTCCAGCGAACGCGCCAGGCGCGCACAGCCGAGCTTGCTGTTGACAAAGACGAAAGCCTGCGTCACGCCACGCTCGCGCACCAGCTGCTTGAGCACGGCGCGCTTGTCGTCGTCGTCCACGCGGTAGAAGTGCTGCTCCACGGTGGAAGCGGTGGCGTTGGAGCGCGCCACCTCGATGGTGATCGGGTCCTGCAGGTAGCTGCTGGCCAGGCGCTTGATCTCGGGCGAGAAGGTGGCCGAAAACAGCAGCGTGGTGCGGGTCTTGGGCAGGTAGCTCAGGATGCGCTGCAAATCGGGCAGGAAGCCGATGTCGAGCATGCGGTCGGCCTCGTCGAGCACCACGTACTCGACCTGGTTGAGCACGCAGTTCTTGGCCTCGATGTGGTCCAGCAGGCGGCCGGGCGTGGCCACCAGCACCTCGACACCCTTCTTGAGCTCGAGCGTCTGCGGCTTCATGTCCATGCCGCCGAACACCACCGTGCTGCGCAGATGGGTGTATTTGGCGTAGAGCTTGATCTGCTCGGCCACCTGATCGGCCAGTTCGCGCGTGGGCAGCAGCACGAGGGCACGCACCGGGTGCCGCGCCGGCGAGGTGGAGGCGTTCTCGTGCTTGAGCATGCGCTGCAGCAGCGGCAGCGAAAAGGCCGCTGTCTTGCCGGTGCCGGTCTGGGCCGCGCCCATCACGTCACGGCCCTGCAGCACGACCGGGATGGCTTGCGCCTGGATGGGCGTCATGCTCTCGTAGCCCATCTCGGCGATGGCGCGGGCGAGGTTGGGCGAGAGCTGGAGTTCGGAAAAGGATTGGGTCATGGACTTTCGGTTTAGCCCTTTATTGTCTCACTTTGACCCTTTCGGGACCAATCCCGGCATCGGACGCGCCGCACGGAACCCGGCACAGGCGACGACCACCCGCTCAGATCTGCCGTGCATTGAAGGTGTCGCAGGCCTTGACGCTGCCCGTCTCGAAGCCCTTGTGGAACCAGCGCTGGCGCTGCTCGCTGGTGCCGTGGGTGAAGCTGTCGGGCACCACCTGGCCCTGGCTCTTGCGCTGGAGGGCGTCGTCGCCGATCGCCGCGGCCGCGTTCAGGGCCTCTTCGATGTCGCCAGGCTCCAGGATGCCCTTGGTCTGGTGGTTGTGGTGCGCCCAGATGCCGGCAAAGCAGTCGGCCTGCAGTTCCAGCCGCACGCTCAGGGCGTTGTACTCGCGCTCGCTCACGCGCCGCCGGGCCTGTTCCATCTGGTCGGTCAGACCCATGAGGTTCTGCACGTGGTGGCCGACTTCGTGCGCGATCACGTAGGCCTGGGCGAAGTCGCCCGGTGCGCCCAGTTGCTGGCGCAGCGTGTCGTAGAAGCTCAGGTCGATGTAGACCTTCTGGTCGCCCGGGCAGTAGAACGGCCCCATGGCCGACTGGCCGGTGCCGCAGGCGGTGGGCGTGGCGCCGCGGAACAGCACCAAGCGTGGCTTGCGGTACTCGCCGCCGGCCTGCTGGAACTGGCTGGTCCAGACGTCTTCGGTGCCACCCAGAACCGCAGCAACAAAGCGGCCCATCTCGTCGCCAGGCTGGCCGGTGCTGGCCGGCGCACGTTGCTCGACCGGCGCCATCAGCTCGCCCCCGCCACCGCTGAGCGCGCCCAGAATGGTCAGCGGGTTGATGCCGAAGATCCAGCCCGCCACCAGCGCGATGGCAATGGTGCCCAGCCCCACCCCGCGCCCGCCCACGCGGCGCGGCGCTCCACCGCCGCCGAACATGCCGCCGCCCGAGGCACGGCGGTCTTCGATCTGGTCAGACTGGCGGTTGTTTTCCCATTTCATGGTGGTGCTCCTGGATCGGGAACTCGGACCCGGACGATGACGTCTTATCCGAACGCGTACAAAAGAATGAAGAATGTAGCTTCTCATGACCCCACACAACCCCCTGCGGTTTTCACGCTTCTGGCTGGCCGGCCTGGTGCTGGTGCTGCTGTCGGCTTGTGCCAACACGCTGGGGGTGAAAGTCACACGCTTCAACCAGTGGCCGGCCGATGCGGCGGGCGCCAGCTTCCGCTTCACCCCTGCCGACCCGGCGCGCACGCTGGAGGTGCAGGCTTATCAGGCGCAGGTGGCGGCGGCGCTGCAATCACAGGGCCTGCGGCCCGCTGCCGACGGCGAGACGGCCCGCTTCAGCGTGGACGTGCAGGCTGACCTCAGCGAGCGGCAGCGCCAGCGCCTGGTACCGGTGTACAGCGACCAATGGGTCTACCGGCCCGCCTGGCGCGATGCCCAGGGCCGGTGGTACGGGGGCCACTGGGTGCCGGATCCGCTGGGCCCGCATTACGTGGGCGACCGGACCGTCATGCAGACGGTGCAGCACAGCCAGCTGAAGCTGCGCATCACCGACACCACCGCAGCGCGCACGGTGTTCGAAGCCACAGCCGTGCACGAGGGACGGGAAGACGATCTGGTGGAAGTGGTGCCTTACCTCGTCAGCGGCGTCTTTCAGGATTTCCCTGGCGCCAACGGGCAGGTGCGGCGGCTTCGGTTCGAGCTGCCGCAATAAAGCGTCAGGTCTTGGGCAGCGTGACGCCGACCTGCCCCTGGTACTTGCCGCCGCGGTCCTTGTAGCTGGTCTCGCAGACCTCGTCGCTCTCGAAGAACAGCACCTGGGCGCAACCTTCACCGGCGTAGATCTTGGCCGGCAGCGGCGTGGTGTTGCTGAACTCCAGCGTCACATAGCCCTCCCACTCGGGCTCGAAGGGCGTGACGTTGACGATGATGCCGCAGCGGGCGTAAGTGCTCTTGCCCAGGCAGATGGTCAGCACGCTGCGCGGGATACGGAAGTACTCGACCGTGCGCGCCAGCGCGAAGCTGTTGGGCGGGATGATGCAGACGTCCGAGTTGATGTCCACAAAACTCTTTTCGTCGAAGTTCTTCGGGTCCACCACCGAGCTGTAGACGTTGGTGAAGACCTTGAATTCGGGTGCGCAGCGGATGTCATAGCCGTAGCTGCTGGTGCCGTAGCTGACGATCTTCTGGCCCGCGGCGTTCTGACGGATCTGGCCCGGCTCGAAAGGCTCGATCATGCCGTGCTGCTCGGCCATGCGGCGGATCCATTTGTCGCTCTTGATGCTCATTGTGTGTGCTCCGGTTGCCCGCGATTGTAGGGACCCGCCACCAGCGGGTCTTGTGGCAGGTCAGGCGGTGTGCGTGCGCACCACCACCCGGTCGTCGCCCAGCACGATCAAGGCAAACAGCAGCTCGTCCAGCGAGTCGGCCTGCGCCGTCTTGCGCGCCAGCAGCGGCGTGGCCTGGGGGTTGAGGACCACGAAGTCGGCCTCGTGGCCGGGCGTGAGGTTGCCCACCACGCCTTCGAGCCCCAGGGCCCGCGCGGCACCCGCGGTGTGCTGCCACCACAACTGGCCGGGGGTGAGGCTCAGGCCGGGCTTGGTGTGGCCTTCACGCCCCACGTAATAGGCGGCGAGCATGGTGTGGAAGGGCGAGAAGCTGGTGCCGCCGCCCACGTCGCTGGCCAGGCCATAACGCATGCCGGCCGCGTCGGCGGCGGCGTAGTCGAAAAAGCCGCTGCCCAGGAACAGGTTGCTGGTGGGGCTGACGGCCGCCGCAGCGCCGGTCTCGCGCATCAGGGCGCGGTCGGTCGCGTCCAGGTGGATGCAGTGAGCGTAGATGGCGCGCTCGCGCAGCAGACCGAAGTCGCCGTACACCCCCAGGTAGCTGCGCGCCTGCGGGTAGAGCTCGGCCACCCACTTCACCTCGTCGTGGTTCTCGGCCACGTGGGACTGGATCCACACATCGGCGTACTGTGCGGCCAGTTCGCCGGCGCCGCGCAGCTGCGCGTCGCTGCTGGTGGGTGCAAAGCGGGGGGTGATGGCGTAGCCCAGCCGGTCCACGCCGTGCCAGCGCCGGATCAGGTCTTCGGTGTCGACCAGGCTCTGCTCGGTCTGGTCGCGCACACCGTCGGGGCTGTGGCGGTCCTGCAGCACCTTGCCGGTGATGAAGCGCAGGCCCCGCGCCTGCGCGGCTTCAAACGCCGCGTCCACCGATGCCGGGTGCGAGGTGGCGAAGGTCAGCGAGGTGGTCACGCCGTGGCGCTGCAGTTCGTCGAAGAAGAAGTCGGCCACGCTGCGGGCGTAGGCCTTGTCGGTGAAGCGACTTTCGTGCGGGAAGGTGTAGTTGTCCAGCCAGGGCAGCAGGCCGGCGGCCGGCGCTCCGATCACGTCGGTCTGCGGGTAGTGCACGTGCAGATCGACGAAGCCCGGGGCGATCAGGTGGCCCCGCAGGTCTTCCACGGCGACACCGGCAAAACGGTCAATCAGGGCGTCGTGGCTGCCGGCGGCGCGCACCACGCGGCGGCCGGTGGCGTCGGGGCCGATGACCAGCAGGCCGTCGCTGTCGTACAGCGGCTGGCCGTGGACGTCGAATCGCAAGAGGGCGGCACGAAAGGCTTTCATGGTGTACCGAGCATACCGGCCCCGGCACCCGCCGTCATACCGTCAGCCCGATAGCCGACATCCGGCGCGTGACAAGTCACACGCCGGATCGAAGCATCACTTTGGCAGTTTGGTGGCGACGCCCTCGACCAGCCAGTTCATGCCCAGGATGGCGCCGTCTTCGAGGGACTGGCCAGGGGCGATGACGGTCCTGTCTTCGTTGTCCTTCACGCCGGCGGTGCCACCGCGGAACACCACCAGCTTGCCGGCGGCCATGTCCTTCTGGCGCGCCAGCACCTCGGTCTGCACGGCGGCTGGCACCTTGCTGCCGAAACCGTCGACGCGAATCATGCCTTCGCGCACCCCGCCCCAGACCTGGCCGCTCTTCCAGCTGCCGTCCAGCACGGCCTTGACGCGCCGGGTGTAGTGGTCGCCCCACTGGTGGGTGACGGCGGCGACCTGCGCATCGGGTGCAACCTTGCGCATGTCGGAGTGGTAGGCGACGGCGAGCTTGCCGCGCTCCTGCGCGGCCACCATCACGGCGTTGGAGCCGGTGTGGAAGGCCAGCACCTCGGCGCCCTGGTTCATCAGGCTCATGGCGGCATCGCGCTCGCGCGGCGGGTTGAACCATTCGCCCAGGAACACCACGCGCACCGTGGCCTGCGGGTTGACCGAGCGCATGCCCAGGGTGAAGGCGTTGATGCCCTGGATCACCTCGGGAATCGGGAAACCCGCCACGTAGCCGGCCTGCGTGGCCAGGCGCCCGGCGGCAATGCCGGCCAGGTAACGGCCTTCGTAGTAGCGCGCGTTGGACGTGGCCACGTTGGGCGCGGTCTTGTAGCCGGTGACCGATTCGAACTTCACGTTCGGGAACTCGCGCGCCACCTTGAGTGTGGGCTCCATGTAGCCGAAGCTGGGCGTGAAGATGATCTGGTTCCCCTGCATCGCCAGATCGCGGATCACGCGCTCGGCGTCCGGCCCTTCGGCGACGTTCTCGACGTAGGTGGTCTTGACCTGGCCGGGCAGCGCGGCCTCCACGGCCAGGCGGCCCTGGTCGTGCTGGCGCACCCAGCCGGCGTCGGTGAGTGGCGCGACGTAGACGAACGCGGCCTTGACCGGCGTCGTCGATTGGGCAAAAACGGGGGAGAAAAAACAGGCGGCCGCGAATGCGGCAGCGAGGTTTTTGTACATGGTGGTCCTCTACATGGCTTCCGATTGACAAAAAAGAAGCGAGCCCGGGAAGCACCGGCTCGCTGGCGGCGATTTTAACGGGCGTGAACCGAAGGGCAGAGATGGGGGCCATTCCCCCGGCTATTCCCGCTCAAGTCCGGCGCCCCGGTTCCTAGAATTTCCTTCACGCACACTGCGCCCTCAAACGCGGTGTTTCAACCCCAGCCGGCATCCAGCCAAGGACGGAACCCTTGAAAAAAGTACTCAACGTGGGCGGCAACAGCAAGGCCATCCCCCTGCCCCCCGCCTACACGGGCTACGAACACCTGCTGCTGGACATCGACCCGACCGGTCAGCCCGACATCTGCTGCGACGCGCGCCTGCTGTCGAGCCTGGAGGCCGGCCAGTTCGACGCCATCTACTGCTCGCACAACCTGGAGCACTACTACCACCACGACGTGAAGAAGGTGCTGGCGGGCTTTCGCCACGTCATCAAGGACAGCGGCTTCGTGCACCTGCGCGTGCCCGACGTGGGCGCTGTCATGAAAGCCGCGGTGGAACGCGGTCTGGACATCGAGGACGTGCTCTACCAGTCGTCGCTCGGCCCCATCACGGTGATGGACGTGCTGTACGGCTACGGCAAGCAGATCGAGAGCAGCGGCGTGGAGTTCTTCGCGCACAAGACCGGCTTCACACCGAAGTCGCTGTCGCAAGCACTGGTGGCCGCCGGCTTCGGCCACATCTACTGCACCAGCGGCAACCTGGAAGTGACCGCCTGGGCCTTCAAGGGCCAGCCCGATCCCGCCGTGTGCAAGGCCTTCAACCTGGCCCCGCCCCAGACACAGACCGCCGTACCGGCCCTGGCCTGAGGCACTGGCCCCTGCGGGGGCTCGACGAACATGCAAAACAATACCCCCGTGGAGCGATCCACGGGGGTATTGTTTTGGTCAGCACCGGCCATGGGCTGCCGGCGGGTGGAGCGTTGTTCGCACCCGTGGCGCACGAACGCGCCGCCCGCATGGCGGCGTGGTGCTCAGCCGCGGATGGCCACGCGCTCGACCGCGTCGCCAAAGTCCTGCACGAAGCGCGGCATGTCGAACAGGGGCGACTGGGTGCGGCCGGCCTTCAGGCGCTGTTTCAGGTCGGCGTGCAGCGAGGGCTGGGTGGCGATTTCGATGGCGCGGGCTTCGTAGTCATCCAGCGTGGTGGTGATCAGCTCGGGCAGGTCCAGCGCGGTCAGCAGGCTGCCGGCCATCCGAGAGGCGAAGGTGCGGCCCGAACGGGTGAGCACCGGCAGACCCATCCACAGCGCGTCGTTGGCGGTGGTGCCGGCGTTGAAGGGGTAGGCATCGAGGAACAGATCGGCCGCGGTGTAGCGGGCCAGGTACTGCTCGGGCGAGACGCGCGGGGCGAACAGCAGGCGCGCCGGGTCCACCCCGTGTTCACCGGCGCGGCGCGTCAGCGAGGCCTGTGACCAAGGGTTGTCGGCCAGCAGCCAGAGCACGCTGCCGGGCACGGCCTGGAGCATGCGCATCCAGCTGGCGAAGACCTCTTCGGTGAACTTGTAGTTGTTGTTGAACGAGCAGAAGACAAAACCCTCTTCGGGCAGGCCGCAGTCGGCCCGGCTGGGCAGTGGCGCCACCGGCCGCTGGCGGTCGCTGCACTGGAACACGTGCGGCAGGTACAGCGGCGTCTCGGTGTAGAAGGGGCGCTCGGCGTCGGGGATGAGGAAGCGGTCGGCCACCACGTAGTCGATGCCGGGGTGGCCGGTGGGACCGGGGAAGCCCAGGTAGGTGATCTGCACCGGCGCCGGCTTGTGCGCCATGATGTCCGGCCGCGCGCCGGAGGTGATGCCCTGCAGGTCCACCACCACGTCGATCTCGGCCTCGCGGATCGCGCGGGCCGCGCTGGCGTCGTCCAGATCGGCGATGCGCACGTAGTGGTCGAACGACTTCACCACGCGGGCGCGCAGGGCCGAACCGTCTTCGCGGCTCCAGCAGAAGCCATAGACCTCGAATCGGTCGCGGTCCAGCAGTTCCAGCAGCTCCACCGTCAGCAGCGACACGGCGTGCAAGCAGAAGTCCGACGAGAGGAAGCCGATGCGCAGTTTGTCGTGCCGGTAGCCCTTTTCAGGCGCCAGGCGCGGCACGCGCAAGTTGACCTTTTCGGTGATGAAGCGGATCGACGTGGCCAGCTGCAGTCCGGGGTCGTCGCTGGCCGAGAGCATGGCCAGCGGCGAGGTGGCCTTGAGCACCTCGCCCTGCCCCAGCCCGGGCACGGGCGTGAACACCGGCCAGCTGCACTGCTTCTGGCGCAGGTGCACCCAGTGCTGGATGACCTTGGGCTGTTGCGGTTCGGCCAGCAGGCTGTCGAACAGCTTGACCTCGGAGCGGTCGTACTGGCGCATTTCTTCCAGCAGGCGGCCCATGCCGTTGACGACCAGCAGGTACAGGTCTTTCTGGTGTGTGGGGGTGACCAGCGGGTGGTCCAGCATGGACTGCCAGATGGTCAGCGCGTGTTCCTTGCGGCCCAGGCGTTCGACGGTGGCGCCCAGGTTGAACCAGGCCTGGGCGAAGTCGGGCTTGGTCAGGATGGCTTCGCGGTAAGCCGCCTCGGCTTGCTCGTGCAGCTGCAACTGGCCGTAGAGCACGCCCAGGTTGAACTGCACCACATGGCGCATGGGCGATGTGCTGCTGGCCAACCACTGCTGGTAGAGGGCGGCGGCCTGCTGTGGCGCCTGCGCGGCGCACAGGCGGTCACCGGCGGCGATGAGCTGAAAAGCGTCCAGCGGGACAACCGCGGGGTTGACGGCGTGGTCGGCAGCGGCGGCGGTGGTGGTGGCGTTCATGGGCGGCTTTCGTGGGCAGGGCACCCGACCCGCACGCCCACAGCGCACGGACTTGGTGTTGCCAGCCATGGTAGGCCGCAGCCCCGTCGCCAAAGCCCCGAACAGGCGGCCAAAGCCCCCCCAATCCCGCTGAACCGGCGTGACAAAGCCGGCGCCCCGCAAGGGGCACCGGCTTTGTCGGGGTGACAGGCCCGGCCGAAGCCGGCTGTCATCGGCCGGATCAGGCCAGCGGGTCCACCGGCGGTGGCGTCACGCCCACCAGCTGCACGCCGGCGTCGGCCACGGGCGCCTCGGCGGTGGCGAACCACACATCGGCGATCTCGTGCGTCTGGCCTTCGGCGGTCTGGTAGCTGGCGGTCAGGCCGATCCAGTTGCCGTTGTCCCAGACCGAGGTGGCCTGGCCGCTGGCGCTGATGGACATGATGCCCAGGTCGCTAAGGCTGCTCAGCTCGTCGGCCTGGCTGACGCCGTCGCCGTTGGCGTCCTGCCAGACGCGCAGGGCGGTGAAGTCCACATCGGCCAGGCTGATGACACCGTCACCGTTGCTGTCGAGCGCAGCCAGTGCAGCGAATCCGTCTTTGGCGGTGCTGCCGTCGGCCAGGCGCGTGGCGGTGCCGAACAGCTCCGAGCCGTCGTTGATCAGCCCGTCGCCGTTGCGGTCCAGCACCAGCAGGCCGTCGCCGTCGCCCACCCAGCCGGTCTGTTCGAGCTGGCCATCCCCGTCGATGTCGAACTGCACACCGTTGGCGCGGCTTAGGGTCTGGATACCGTTGCCGTCGAGGTCGAGCACCAGGGGAGAGACCAGACCGTCCACAACCGCGAGCTGCGCCTCGCTCATCGCCGCACGCTGGGTGCCGGTGAAGGCATCGGCCTGGCCCATGCTCATGAAACCCAGCTGAGTGGTCGTCAGCGCAGCCGCCTGGTCGGTGGTCAGCGCAGCCACCTGCGTGGCTGTCAACGCCTCGACCTGGGCCTGGACCAGGCTGGGGATGTCCACCGCCTGGATCGCCTGGATCTGGGCATTGCTCATGGCGGCCAGGTCGGTGTCGGTGATCGCCGCGATCTGGGCACCGCTGAGGGTGACGATCTGGGTGACGGTCAGGGCCGTGATCTGGTCTTCCGTGAGCACACCGATCTGGGTCGGCGTCAGGGCGGCGATGTCCTCGTTCTGGATGGCGGCGATCTGGGTTGCGGTCAGGGCCGCCAGGGCCGCATCGTCCAGGGCCACGAACTGGGCCGTGGTCAGGCCCTGGATCTGGGCGGTCGTGAGGTCCGGCGCCTGGGTGGCGGTGATGGCCGCCACCTGCGTGGCATCGAACAGGGCCAGGTCACCGACCTCGAACTGCGACAGCTGGGTGCCCGTGAACAGGGCGATCTGCGTGGCGGTCAGCGCCGGGATCTGGGCCGCCGTGAAGGATGCGATCTGGGCGGCCGTCAGGGCGCCGATCTGATCCGCTTCGAGTGCAGCGATCTGACTGTTTTGCAGGTTGCCGAAGTCCAGCGGTTCAATGGCCGCGAACTGGGTCGCGTCCAGCGACTGCAGGGTCACATTGTCCAGCGCCCGCAGCTGGGCCGACGTCATGGCCGCGATCTGTCCGGCAGTCAGCCCATCGGCCTGCGTGCTGGTCAGGGCGGCGATGTGGTCGGTGGTGAAGGCCGCCACATCGGCGTTGTCCATGGCCGCGATCTGCGTCGAGGTCAGCGCGTCGAACTGGGCCCCCGTCAGGGCCGCCACCTGGGCCGTGGTCAGGCCCGGGATCGCGGCGACGTCGATGACCGCCACGTCCGCGCTGTCCAGCGCCACGATCTGGGCCGTGCTCAAGGCCGTCAGCTGGGCCGCCGTCAGGCCGGGCACCTGGCTGGCCGTCAACGCGGTGATCTGGGCCGGGGTCAGTGCCGCGATGTCCTGCGTCTCCAGGATGGCGATCTGGTCGCTCGACAACGCGGCCAAGGCGGCCACGTCCACCGAGGCCCACTGGGCCGTGGTCATGGCCTGCAGTTGCGCATCGGTCAGCTCGGGCAACTGGGTCGCGGTCAACGCGGCCACCTGGGTCGGGCTCAGCGCCGCGACGACGGTGGTGGTCAGCAGCGGCAGCTGGTCGGACGTGAGCGCCGCCAACTGGGCACCGGTCAAGGCCTGCGCCTGGGCCGAGGTCAGGGAGCCGATGGCCGCCACGTTGATGACCGCCACGTCTTCGGTTTCCATTTTCTCGATCTGGGCCGTGGTCAGTGCCGCCAGTTGCGTACCCGTCAGGGCGTCCACCTGCTCGGTGGACAGGGCTTCGACCTGGGCCGTTGTCAGCGACGCGATCTGGGCCGTGCCGAAGTGGCCGATCTGGGTCACCGTGATCTCCGCCAGATCGGCCAGCTCGATGGCCGCCACCTGGGCACTGGTCATGGCACCGATCTGGCCGGCCGTCAGATCCACGATCTGGGTGTCGGTCAGGGCGGCGATCTGGGCCGGCGTCAGATGAGCGAAGTCGGCGTCCTCGATGGCCTGCAGCTGGGTGGTGTCGAACAATGCCAGCGCCGCCGTGCTGATGCCGGGCATCTGTGCCGAGGTCAGCGCCGCGATCTGGGTCGCGCTCAGTTCGGCGGTCTGCGTCGTGGTCAACGCTGCGATCTGGTCGCTGCTGAACGCCGGGATCTGGGCCGCTGTCAGCGCCACGATCTGGTCCGTGGTGAGCTTTTCAACATCAGCTGTTTCCATCGCCCCCAGCTGGGTGTTGGTCAGGGCCTGGATCTGGGCTGTGGTCAGCGCGGCCACCTGGGCCGTCGTCAGGGCCTGGATCTGGGCCGTGGTCAGCGCGCTCACACGGCTGCTGAGCGCCTCGATCTGGGTGGTGCTCATGTCGTCCAGGTCGGCCACCTCGATGGCGGCCACCTGGGCGGTGGTGAGCGCACCGACCTGACCGGCCGACAGGCCGGCGAGCTGGGTCGATGTCATGGCTTCGATCTGGGCCGTGGTGAAGGCGGCCACCTGGCTACCGGCCAGGCCCAGCAGCTGGGTCACGCTCAGGGCGGCCACGTCGGTCAGCTCCAGTGCGGCCAGTTGCGCGGTGGTCAGCCAGGCCATCTGGGCCTGGGTGATGGCCTGCACCTGGGCCGTGGTCAGCGCGGGAACGACCTCCGGCGAAATACCCGCCAGCGCGGCCGAACCCAGGGCCTGCAACTGGGCCGTGGTCAGCGCCGCCACCTGCGTCGAGGTCAGCGCACCCACCTGAGCGGCGGTCAACGCCTCGACCTGATCGGGCTTGAGCGCGGCCAGGTCGACCGTCTCCAGCGCGCGAACCTGCGCCGTGGTCAGCGCCGCCACCTGGGCCAGGCTCAGGGCCTGCATCTGGGCGGTGGTCAGGCTCGGGATGTTGGTGGGCGTGATGGCGCGCAGGTCGGCGGTTTCCAGGGCGGCCACCTGGGCGGTCGTGAGCGCGGCCACCTGGGCAGCGGTCAGGGCGGCCACCTGGGCGGTGCTCAGCGCCACGATCTGGGCCGTGTTCAGCGCAGCCACGTCGGCGGCCTCGATCTGCTCGATCTGACCGGTGGTCAGCGCGGCGATCTGGTCCGTCGTCAGGGCGCGGGTCTGGGCCGTGGTCAGCGCCACCAGCTGGGCGCTGGTGAGCGCCGGAATGTCGGCGGCCTCGATGGCGGCGATCTGGGCGGTGCCCATGCCGGCGATCTGCGCTGCGGTCAGCGCGGCGATCTGCGACGAGGTCAGCGCGATCACCTGGGCCGTGCTCAGCGCGGCGACATCCCCCACTTCCATGGCCTGCAGCTGTTCAACGCTGAGCTTTTGCAGCTGGGCGTTGGTCAGCTCGCGCACCTGTGCGGTGGTCAGGGCCACCATGTCGGCCGTCTCCAGCGCGCCGATCTGGTCGGTGGTGAGCTTGCTGATCTGGTCGGTGGTGAGCGCGGCGACCTGGGCCGCGGTGAGCGCCAGCACCTGGTCCGTGGTCAGGGCCACCAGGTCGACGGTTTCCAGCGCGGCGACCTGGGCCGTGGTCAGGTTGGCCACCTGGGCGGTGGTCAGTGCAGCGGCCTGAGCGGCGGTCAGCGCCACCACCTGGTCGGTGGTGAGCTTGGCCAGGTCGGTCGTTTCCATGGCCGCGATCTGCGCCGTCGTCAGCGCAGCCACCTGGGCGGTGGTCAGGGCAGCGGCCTGGGCGGTGGTCAGCGCCACGATCTGGGCGGTGGTCATGCTGGCCACATCGGCCGCGTCCAGTGCGACGATCTGCGCCGTGCCCATGCCGGCCACCTGGGCCGTGGTCAGTGCGGCGGTCTGGGCACCGGTCAGCGCGGCAATCTGGGCTGTGCTCATGCCGGCCAGATCGGCCACGTCGATGGCGGCCACCTGGGCAGCGGTCAGGTCGTCCACCTGCGCCGTGGTCAGGGCGGCGATCTGCGCGCCGGTCAGTGCGGCGATCTGCGCGGTCGTCAGGGCGGCCAGGTCCACGGTTTCGAGGGCGGCCACCTGGGCGGTGGTCAGATCATCGATCTGGGCCGTGGTCAGCGCCGCGGCCTGGGCTGTCGTCAGCGCCTGGATCTGGGCCGTGGTCAGCGCGGCCAGATCGGCCGTCTCCAGCGCGGCCACCTGGGCGGTGGTCAGCTGGCTCACCTGGGTGGGTGTCAGCGCCACGGCCTGGGCGGTGGTCAAGGCCTGGATCTGCGCCGTCGTCAGCGCAGCCAGGTCGGCCGCCTCCAGCGCCGCCACCTGCGCGGTGGTCAGCTGGCTCACCTGAGCGGGTGTCAGCGCCGCGGCCTGGGCGGTGGTCAAGGCCTGGATCTGCGCCGTGGTCAGCGCGGCCAGGTCGGCCGCCTCCAGCGCCGCCACCTGCGCGGTGGTCAGCAGCGGGATCTGGTCGGTGCTCAGCTGGGTGGCCTGCAAGGTGCTCAGGGCCGCGATCTGCGTCGTGGTCAGGGCCTGCAGCTGGTCGCTGCTCAGGTTCTGCAACTGGGCAGACGTCAGCGCCGGGATGTCGGCCGCTTCGATGGCGGCGATCTGCGCGGTACTGAACTGGGCCAGGTCAGCGGTCTGCAGGGCCACGATCTGGTTCGTGGTCAGCGCCGCGATCTGGGCCGTGGTCAGGCCGGGGATCTGGTCGGTGGTCAGCGCCACGATCTGGGCCGAGCCCAGGGCGGGGATGTCGGCAGCGTCGATGGCGGCAATCTGCGCGGTGCCCAGTGCGGCGATCTGCGCGGTGGTCAGCCCGCCCACCTGCGCGCTGGACAGTGCGGCCATCTGCGCCGTGCTCAGCGACGGCAGGTCGGCCACCTCGATGGCGGCGATCTGCGCGGTGCTCATGGCGGCGATCTGCGCCGGTGTCAAAGCGCCGATCTGCGCGCCCGAGAGCGTGGCGATCTGCGCGGTGCTCAGCGCGGCGAGGTCGGCGCCTTCCAGGGCCACGATCTGCTCTGTGGTCAGGGCGGCCAGCTGGCCATTGGTCAGTGCGGTGGCCTGCCCGGTGGTCAGTGCGGCGATCTGCGCCGGGGTCAGCGACGGGATGTCGGCCGCCTCGATGGCGGCGATCTGCGGCTTGGTCAGCACCGCGATCTGGCCCACGGTCAGCGCGGCCACCTGGGTGGCGGTCAGCGCTTCGATCTGGGCCGTGGTCATGAACGGCAGGTCACCCAATTCGATGGCCTGGATCTGGTCCGTCGTCAGCGCCGCGACCTGGCCGACGGTGAGCTTGTCGATCTGGGCTGTTCCCAAAGCGGCGATCTGTGCCGGGGTCAGCGCCGGAATGTCACCCACCTCGATGGCCTGCAGCTGAGCCGAGGTCAGTGCGGCCACGTCGGCCGCTTCGATCGCAGCCACCTGAGCCGAGGTCAGTGCGGCGATCTGCCCCACGGTCAGTGCACGGGCCTGGGCCGTGGTCAGCGCCGCGATCTGGGCTGGCGAGAGCACCGCCAGGTCAGCCACTTCGATGGCCGCCACCTGGGCGGTGGTCAGCGCCGCGATCTGGCCCACGGTCAGTGCGGCCGTCTGGGCGGTGGTCAGGGCCGCGATCTGGGCCGTGGTCATGAACGGCAGGTCACCCGCTTCGATGGCCTGGACCTGTGCCGTCGTCAGCGCGGCGACCTGGCCAACGGTGAGCTTGTCGATCTGGGCGGTGGTCAGCGCGGCGATCTGCGCCGGGGTCAGCGACGGGATGTCACCCACTTCGATCGCCTGCAGCTGCGCCGAGGTCAGCGCGGCCACATCGGCCGCTTCGATCGCGGCCACCTGGGCGGTGGTCAGCGCGGCGATCTGGGTCGGTGTCAGGGCGCTCACCTGAGCGGTGCTCAATGCGGCCACCTGGGCCGGCAGCAGGAGCGCTACCTGCGTGGCGTCCAGTGCAGCCACCTGGGCGGTGCCCAGGCCGGCGATCTGCGCACCCGACAGCAACACCAGCTGTTCCGGTGTCAGCTTGTTGAGCTGCGCAGCACCCAGCGCGCCCATCTGGGTCGGGGTCAGCGCGGCCACATCGTTTTCTTCCAGCGCCACGATCTGGGTGGTGCTCAGCGCGGCCACCTGGTCCGTGGTCAGGTTCGCCACCTGTGCGGTGCTCAGGGCCACCACCTGTGCGGTGGTCAGGCTGGTGATGTCGGCGGTCTCGATGGCCGCCACCTGGGCCGTGGTCAGCAGCTCGACCTGCGAGGTGGTCAGTTCGGCCAGCTGGCTGCCCGAGAGCGCCACGATCTGGTCGGTGGTCAGCTTGACCAGGTCTTCGTCTTCGATGGCGCGCAACTGAGCGCCGGTGAGCGCGGCCACCTGCGCGGTGGTCAAGTCGTCGATCTGGGCTGTGGTCAGCGCCGCGATCTGGGCCGTGGTGAGCTTGGCCACATCCTGCGTCTCCATGGCCGCCAGCTGGGTGGTGGTCAGGGCCGCGATCTGGGTGGTGGTCAGGCTCGGAACCTGATCGGTGGTCAGCGCGGCAATCTGTGCTGTGCTCATCGTCACCAGGTCAGCGGTTTCAATGGCAGCCAGCTGGGCAGCCGTGAGCACACCGATCTGGGCCGACGTGAGGGCCTGCAGCTGGGTTGCGGTCATGGCTTCGATCTGACCGGTGGTCAAGGTGACCAGGTCGGCCGTCTCGATGGCCGCCACCTGGCCGGTGGTGAGCTGGTTGATCTGCGCGGTGCTCAGGGCACGGAACTGCGCGGTCGTCAACGCCGCCACCTGATCGGTGGTCAGGGCCACCAGATCCGCCGTCTCCATGGCCGCGATCTGCGCCGTGGTCAGCAAAGCGGTTCGGACGGGCGTGAGTGCGGCCACCTGTTCGGTGGTCAGGGCCTGGATCTGGGCTGTGGTCAGCGCCACCAGATCGGCTGTCTCCAGGCCGTTGAGCTGCGCCGTGGTCAGCGCCGCGATTTGCGCTGGCGTCAGCGCACGGATCTGGGCCGTGCTCAGGGACTGGAGCTGGGCCAGGCTCATGGCGGTGACATCGACCGGGTCCAACAGCGCGATCTTGGCGGGCGTGAGCGCCGCCAGCTGGGCTGTGGTGAGCGCGGCCACCTGATCGGAACTGAGACCGGCCAGCTGGCTGTCGCTGAGCTGGGCGACGTCAGCGGTTTGCATCGCCTGAACCTGTGTGGTCGTCAGCGCCGCGATCTGGCCCAGTGTGAGCTGGCCGACCTGATCCGTGGTCAGCGCCACGATCTGGGCATTGCTCAGGGCAGGGATATCCCCCACCTCGATGGCCTGCAGCTGAGCCGGGCTCATCGCGGCCACCTGTGCGGTGGTCAGCTGGGCGATCTGGGCCGTATCCAGTGCCGCAATCTGGGCGGGCGTCAAGGCAGCGAACTGGCTGCTGCTCAGGCCCGCCACACGGGCCGGGGCCAGGCCGGCCATGTCGGCCACCTCGATGGCCGCCACCTGGGCCGGCTTGAGCGCGGCCACCTGGCTGGCGTCCAGCGCCGCGATCTGAGCGGAGGTGAGCGCCGCCACCACGTCGGTGGACAGCGCGGCCACCTTGGCCGTCGTCAGGGCCGCGATGTCGGCGGTTTCGATGGCCGCCACCTGGGCGCCATTGAGGGCATTGAGCTGGTCACCGCTCAGGGCATTGAGCTGGCTGGCGCTCAAGGCCTCGATCTGGGCTGGCGTGAGCGCCTGCACCTGGGTGGTGGTCAGCTGGGCCAGCACGGCGGTGGACACACCGGCCAGATCGGCGGCGTCGATCGCGGCGATCTGACCCGCCGTCAGGCCCGCGAACTGTGCCGAGGTCAGGGCCGCCACCTGGGCGGCGCTCAGTGCCGTGATGTCGCCATTGGCCAGGGCCTGCAATTGCGCCACGTCGATCGCGCGCACCTGGTCCGTGGTCAGAGCACCGAGCTGGGCGTCGGTCAGTGCCCCGAGCTGTGTGACGTCAAGCGCGGCGATGGCGGCTGTGGACAGCTGCACCAGATCGCGCGTCTCCAGCGCCGCCAGCTGGGCGGTCGAGAGTTCGGCGACCTGCGCAGCGGTCAGCGCACCCGCCTGCGCCGTGGTCAGGGCCACGATGTCGTCGGTACCCAGGCCGGCCAGGGCATCGGTGCTGAGGCTGGCCAGGTCGGCGGTTTCCATGGCGGCCACCTGGGCGGTGCTCAGGGCACCCACCTGGGTGGCCGTCAGTGCGGCGGCCTGGTCGGTGGTCAGGCCCTGCACCTGGGCATTGGTGAAGGCCGCCACCTGGGCGGTGCCCAGCGAGGCCAGCACGGTCGTGGTCAGGGCGGCCAGGTCATCGGTCTCGATGGCGCGGATCTGGGCCGTGCTCAGCTGCGCCGCCTGCGCGGTACTGAAGGCGCCCACCTGGTAGGGGTTGAGACCGGCCATCTGGGCATTGCTCAGGGCCGTGATCTGGGTTGTGGACAGCTGGGCAAACACATCGGTTTCCAGCGCTGCAAGCGCGCCGGGCTGGATGGCGGCCAGCTGAGCGTTGCTGATGGCGGGTAGCTGTGCGGCGCGCAGGGCCGCCACCTGGTCGCTGCCCAGCGCCGCAAACTGCGCGGTGCTCATGGCCGACAGATCGGCGTTTTCCATCGCCGCGATCTGAGTGGGTGTGAGCGCAGCCACCTGGCCCACCGTCAAGGCCGCCACCTGGGCCGTGCCCAGCGCGGCCACGGCGGCGGTCGAGAGCTGGCGCAGGTCGGCCGTTTCCAGCGCGCTCACCTGGGCGGTGCTCAGGGCTGCCACCTGGGTGGTGGTCAGGGCGGCCGCCTGGTCGGTGGTCATGCCCTGCACCTGGGCCAGTGTCAAGCCACCGATCTGGGCGGCGGTCAATCCGTCAAAGGTCTCCGGCACGATCAGGGCCAGGTCCTCCACCTCCAGTGCGGCGATCTGGGTCGGGGTCAGCGCCGCCACCTGGGCCGGGCTCAGCGACGAAACCTGCTCACCGGTCAGCGCCTCCACCTGGGCCGTGCCCAGCGCCGCCACAGCGGCCGTGGACAGCGCCGCCACCTGCTCTGTGCTCAGGGCCTGCACCTGGGCTGTGCCCAGGCCAGCGGCCTGCGTCGCGGTCAGGCGCCCCAGGGTCTCAGCGCTCAGGTCGGCCAGGTCGGCCGTCTCGATCGCGCCCACCTGCGCCGCGCCAAGCGCCGCGAACTGGGTGGACGTGAGCGCCTGCAGCTGCTCGGCCGTCAGGGCCACGATCTGTGCCGTGGTCAGCGCCGCCACCTGGGCGGTGGTGAGCCGGGCCATGGCAGCCGTGTCCAGGGCCACCAGGTCAGCGGTTTCGATGGCCGCGACCTGGGTCGGCGTCAGCGCAGCCTTCTGGGCGGTGGTCAGGGCCGCGATCTGGGCCGAGGTCAGCGCCGCGATCTGGGCCGTCGTCAAGGCCGGCACCTGGGTGGTGGTCAAGCCCTTGATGACGTCGATGGAGATGCCGTCCAGGTCATCGCCTTCAATGGCCGCCAACTGGGCATTGGTCAGCTGGGCGATCTGCGTGGACGACAAGGCGGCCACCTGCCCGGTGGTCAGGGCCTCGATCTGGGCGGTGGTCAGCGAACGCAGATCGGCCGACTCCAGCGCGCGGATCTGGGCGGTGGTGAGCTTGACCAGGCTGTCTTCGGGCAGGGCGCGCACCTGGGCCGTGGTCAGCGCCTGGATCTGGCCGGTGGTCAGCGCCTGGATCTGCGCGGTGGACAGGGCCGCCACCTGGGCCGTGGTCATGGCGGCAATCTGCGCCGTCTTGAGGGTGGGGATGACCGTCGGATCCAGGTGCGAGAGCTGGGTGGCCGAGAGCAGCGCGAAATCGCTGTTGTCCAGCGCGCCCACCTGGGTGGCGGTCAGGGCTGCGATCTGGCCGGTTGTCAGGGCCATCACCTGGCCGGCGGTCAGGGCCTGCACCTGGGCGGTGCCCAGGCTGCGCACCGCGGCGGTGGTCATCTGCACCAGGTCGGCTGTCTCGATCGCTGCAATCTGCACATTGGTGAGTTTGGGGGCCTGGTCCGTGGTCAGGGCCGACACCTGGGCGGGCGTGAGCGCGCGGATCTGCGCCGTGCTCAGGGCAGCGATGCTGGCGGTGGGCAAGGCGGCCAGGTCGGCCGACTCGATGGCCGCCACCTGCGCCGTGCTCAGCAGCTTGATCTGCGCCGTGCTCAACGCACCCAGCTGGCCGGCGGTCATGGCCTGGATCTGGGCCGTGGTCAGCACGGGCAGGTCGTTGGTGGCGATGGCACGCACCTGTGCCGTCGTGAGGGCCGCGATCTGGGCCGGCGTGAGCTTGCTGACCTGCTCGGTCGTCAGGGCCACGATGGCGGCCGTGGACAGCTGGGCCACATCGGCCGGGTCCAGCGCCACCAGCTGCGCGGTGGACAGCGCCGTCACCTGGGCGGTGCTCAGGGCGCCGGTCTGTGCGCCGGTCAGGGCGGCCACCTGGGCGGTGCTCAGTCGGGCCAGGTCCACGTTCTCCAGCGCGCGGATCTGGGCTGTGGTCAGGGCCGCGATCTGATCGGTGGTCAGGGCGGGGATCTGGGCCGTGGTCAGGGCCTTGATCTGGGCCGTGGTCAGGCCGGCGATGGCCGACGGTGAGAGTGCGGCCAGGTCGGCGTTCTCCATCAGCGCCAGCTGGGTGGTGCCGATCTTGGCCACCTGGGGCGCGGTCAGGGCCGCGGCCTGGGCGGTGGTGAGTGCTGCGATCTGGGCGTTGTTGAGCGTGGAGATCACCGCGGTAGACAGCGCAGCGACCTCACTGGGCGTGAGCGCAGCGAACTGTGTGGGCGACAGTCCTGCCACCTGCTTGGAGGTCATGGCGGCCACCTGGTCCGCTGTCAGCGCGCCAATCTGGCTCAGGGACAACGCGCGGATATCTTCCGTACCCAGCACCTTGATCTGGGCGTTGGTCAATGCAGCAACCTGACCATTGGTCAGCGCGGCAATCTGTGTCGTGGTCAGTGCGTTGATGTCCGCCGTGTCCATCGCGGCCACCTGGACGGGGGTCAGCGCAGCGACCTGAGCGGTGGTGAGCACACGGACCTGAGCCGTGGTCAGCCCGGCGACGGTCTGGGTGGCCAGCTGGGCCAGGTCCAGCGTTTCCAGGGCCTGGATCTGCTTCGTGCTCATGGCCGCGATCTGCTGCGGCGAAAGCGCGGATGCCTGGACCGATGTGAGGTCTGCAACCTGGGTCGTGGTCAGTGCCTTGACCGCATTGACCGACCACTGTGTGACTTCGCGGATGGCGTTCTGATCAGCCGACAGCGGCGTGCTCAGTGCCGCGATCTGAGCCGTCGTCAGAGCGCCGATCTGGACGTAGTTGAGCGCACCGACCTGACTGGCCGTGAGGGCCGCCACGTCGGCGGTCTGCATCGCGCGCATCTGGGCGCTGGTCAGCGCGGCCACGGCATCGGTGCTCAGTGCGGCAACCTGTGCGGTGGTCAGCGCCACGACCTGGGCAGTGCTCAGGCCCTTGATGGCGCTGGTGCTGAGGCTGGCCATGTCGGCCGAGTCGATCGCCACCAGCTGCGCCGTGCTGAGCGCGGCCACCTGGGCCGAGCTCAGGGCCCCGACCTGGCTGCCCGACAGGGCTTGCAACTGCGCGGTGGTCAGCGCCTTGACGGCGGCGGTGTTCAGACTGCCCAGGTCCGCATCCTCGAGCGCGGCCACCTGGGTGGTGGAGAGGGCCGCCACCTGGCTGGCCTTGAGAGCAGCGGCCTGGACCGTGGTCAGGGCCGCCAGCTGGGCGCCACTGAGGGCTTGCAGGTCGTTGGTCGCCAGGGCGCCCACCTGAACGGCGGACAAGGCCGCGATTTGATCCGTCGTCAGCGCCGCGGCCTGGTCTGTGGTCAACGCCACCACCTGGGCGGTCGTCAGACCCTTGAGCGCATCTGTGCTCAGGCTCGCGATGTCGGTGGAAATGGCCGCCACCTGGGCGGTGCTCAAGGCCGCCACTTGGGTCGAGGTCAGCGCACCCACCTGGGCGCCCGTGAGCGCGGCCATGTCGTCAGTACCCAGGCCCTTGATCGCCGTTGCGTTCAGCCGCGCCACATCATCCGCTTCCAGAGCGGCGACCTGTGCCGTGGTCAGACCGGCCAGCTGGGTGGACTTGAGCGCACCCGCTTGTGCCGTGGTGAAGGCCTGGATCTGGGCTGTGCCCAGCGCTGCGAGGTCATCGGTGGCCAACACACCCACTTGCGCAGTCGTCAGTGCCGCAATCTGATCGGTGGTCAGGGCAGCCGCCTGCGCAGTGGTCAGGGCCACGACCTGCGCCGAGGTCAGTCCCTTGACCGCGTCGGTGGTGAGGCTGGCGATGTCGGTCGACAGCCCGGCCACCTGCGCAGCGCTGAGCGAAGCCACCTGCGCCGAACCCAGGGCGCCCACCTGGCCAGCCGTCAGGGCGGCCATGTCATCGGCACCCAGCCCTTTGAGCGCTGACGCGCCCAATTTGGCCAGGTCGGCCGCTTCAATGGCGGCCACCTGGGTCGTGCTCAGGGCGGCCAGCTGGCTGGATTTGAGCGCCGCAGCCTGACCGGTGGTCAGGGCAATGATCTGATCGGTGCTCAAGGCCCCGATGGCAGCAGAACCCAGTGCGCCCACCTGCGCGGTGGAGAAGGCTGCAATCTGGGCGGGAGTGAGGGCGCCGATCTGCGCCGTGGTCAGACCGGCCACCTGCGTGGTGGAGAGACCTGACAACGACCCCGGGGCCAGACCCGCGATATCGGCGCCCATGGCCCCGATCTGCGTGCCGCTCAGGGCGGACAACTGCGCAGCGGTCAGGGCCTGCAGCTGGGCACCGCTCAAGGCATCGATCTGGGCCGTGGTCAGGCCTTTGACAGCGTTCGCGCTGAGCTTGGCGAGGTCGGCGTCTTCCAGCGCAGCCACCTGGGCGGTGGTCAGCTTGGCCACTTGGGCCGAGGTCAGCGCTGCGGCCTGGGCGGTGGTCAGCGCCGCGATCTGGTCCGTGCTCAGCACGGCCAGATCGTCGGTGGCCATCGCCGCGATCTGGGCGGGTTTGAGAGCAGCGATCTGCGCCGGGGACAGCGCCGCAAACTGGGCGGTGGTCAATCCGACAATCTGCGCCGTGGTCAGGCCCTGGAGGGCGGTATCGCTGAGACTGGCGATGTCGGTGGAAATGGCCGCCACCTGCGCTGCGCTCATGGCACCCAGCTGGGCCGAGGTCAGCGCATTGAGCTGTGCAACGTCCAGCGCGGCCACCTGCGCCGTGCTCAGACCTTTGATGGCGCCGGCGCTGAGCTTGGCCAGATCGGCCGTCTCCAGCGCGGCCACCTGCGCCGTGCTCAGGGCGGCCACCTGGGCCGATGTGAGTGCCGCCGCCTGCGCCGTGGTCAACGCCACGATGCGGTCTGCCGCCAGTTGCTGGATGTCGTTGGTGGCCATGGCGGCCATCTGAACGGGGGTCAATGCCGCGATCTGGGCGGGTGTCAGCGCACCCACCTGGGCGGTGGTCAGCGCCACGATCTGGGCGGTGGTCAGGCCCTTGATGGCGCTGGTGGAAATGCTGGGCACGTCGGCCACCTCCAGCGCGGCGACCTGGGCTGTGCTCAGGGCAGCCAGCTGCCCTGACGTCATCGCGCCCACCTGACCGGCCGTCAAGGCTGCCACCTGCGCGGTGCTCATGCCCTTGAGTGCTGCCGCACTGAGCGCCGCCACATCGGCGGTTTCCAGGGCGGCCAGCTGCGTCGTGGTCAACGCCTTGAGCTGCGCCAGTGTGAGCGCGCCGGCCTGAGCGGTCGTCAGGGCCGCGAGCTGGGTGGCATCGAGCTGGGTGATGTCGTTGGTGGCAATGGCCGCCACCTGGACCGGGGTCAGCGCCGCGATCTGGGCTGGCGTCAAGGCCGCGACCTGATCGGTGCTCAGCGCCACCACCTGGGCCGTGGTCAGACCTTTGACGGCGGCGGTGCCCAGGCTCGCGATCTCGGTGGACAGGGCCGCAATCTGGGCCGTGCCCAGCGCCGCCACCTGGGCCGACGTGAGGGCACCCACCTGGCTGGCGGACAGCGCAGCCGCCTGCGCCGTGGTGAGCGACTTGATCGTGATCGCGGTGATGGCCGCCAGATCAGCGGTTTCCAGGGCCGCCACCTGATCGGTGCTCAGCGCGGCCAGCTGGGTGGACTTGAGGGCGGCCGCCTGGGCCGTGGTCAGGGCGGCGATCCGGTCTGCCGCGAGTTGCTGCAGATCGTTGTTGGCCAGCGCGCCCACCTGCACCGGCGTCAGCGCGGCCACCTGGGTGGGCGTCAGCGCGGCGGCCTGTGCCGTGGTCAACGCCACGATCTGGGCGGTGGTCAGCCCACGGATGGCGCTGGTGGACAGTCCGGCGATGTCGGCCGGCTCGATGGCCGCCAGCTGCGCGGTGCTGAGCGCGGCCAGCTGAACGGAGGTCAGCGCACCGGCTTGCCCCACGCTGAGCGCCGCGATCTGGGCATTGCTGAGCTTCTTGATGTCATCGACCGCGATCGCGCCGACCTGGGGGTTGGTCAGCGCGGCGATCTGCCCTGTTGTCAACGCGGCCACCTGAGCGGTGGTCAGCGCCACGATCTGGGCGGTGGTCAGGCCCGCCAGTGCGCCAGTGGACAACGCCACCAGGTCGGCTGTCTGCAAGGCCGCCAGTTGGGCGACCGTGAGCTGGGCGAGCTGGGCCGAGGTGAGCGCCGCAGCCTGATCGGTGGACAGGGCCACGATTTGCGCCGTGGTCAGCCCGGGGATGGCGGCGGTCGAGAACCCAGCAACGGCTGTGTCCATCGCAGCCAGCTGGGCCGTGGTGAGCGAAGGCACCTGGGTGGCCTTGAGACCGGCGATCTGGCTCGACGAGAGCGCCGCGATCTGGTCTGTGGTCAGGACCCGCAAGTCGTCCGTGGCCAGAAAGCCCAGCTGACTGGCACTCAGGGCCGCGACCTGGTCGGTGCTCAGGTTGACCACCTGGGCCGTGGTCAGCGCCACCACTTGCGCGCTGGTCAGGCCTGCGATGGCGGCCACACCGATGTCGTCCACATCGGCGGTTTCGATGGCGGCGATCTGCGCCACGCTCAGCGCGCCGAGCTGGGCCGAGGTGAGTGCGGCCACCTGGTCCGACGACAGGGCCACCACCTGGGCGGTGCTCAATCCGCGAAGGGCTGCGGTGCTCAGATCGTCCACCGCACTGGCGCTCAGCGCCGCAATCTGCGCCGTGCTCAACGAAGCGATCTGGGCCGAGGTCAGCCCCGCTGCCTGGGCCCCCGTGAGGGCCGCCACGTCGTCCGTCCCCAGTCCCCGCAGTGCCAGCGTGGAAAGCTGGCCGATGTCCTGGCTCTCGAAGGCCTGGATCTGCGTGCTGCTCATGGCCGCCAGCTGGGAAGACGTCAGGCCGCTGGCCTGCCCCGTGGTGATGGCGGCGATCTGACCGGCGGTCAGCGAAGCCGCATCGGCGGCTTCAATCGCCGCGATCTGGGCTTTGGTCATCACCGCGATATCGGCCACCTCGATGGCGGCGATCTGCGCCCCCGTCATGGCCGCCACCTGACCGGTGGTGAAGGCGGGAACCTGAGCGGTCGAGAAAGCGGCGATGCTGTCGGTGGTCAGCGCCTGGATCTGGGCCGTCGTGAGCGCCGGAATCTGCGTATTCGTGAACTCGGCAATATCGGTCGAGGTCAGCCCGGCGATGTCGGTAGTGGCGAGAGCGGCGATTTCCGCGGGGGACAGACCGGTGATGATGCTCATGAGGCGCTCCTGGATGCAGGCCGCTGGCCAGCGTATGGGGTATTTCGGACAAACGACCAGCGGCTTCGTGCTGAAGGACAAAGGCCGGCCATTTCCATCGGATCGGCTTTTGGCGCCACAACTTGAGCGACCGGGGCTTGAGGCATGGTAGGAATCCGGGCGCCGCGCAATGGCGGAAAGAAGGGGGGCTTTGCCCTGCTGCTCCGGCGTTTGGTGTGTGCGGTATCGGGCAATCTAGGCATCTCGATACAGGTGAATGCCGCGGTGTTTTCGCGCGCACATCCGTGACACAGATCACGAACCGGTTGCACACCGGCTCGTGGTGACTGACCTGCCAACGCCGTCCCAACACGCACCATGCTGCCCCGTCCGCGATTGCCCCAAGATCCGATCGGCCAGGCCCTGGCCGGCTTCCGCTCGGCCTTTCGCAGCGTGGGCATCTTCAGTGCCGCCATCAATCTGCTCATGCTGGTGCCCTCGCTGTACATGCTGCAGGTCTATGACCGGGTGATGACCAGCGAAAACGAAACCACGCTGCTGATGCTCACCCTCATCGTGATGGGGGCCTTCCTGATCCAGGCTGGCCTGGAGTTCGTGCGCAGCTTTGTGCTGGTGCGGGTGGGGGCCCAGCTGGACCAGCAGCTCAACCGCCGCGTGTACACCGCCTCGTTCGAACAGCACCTACGCAAAGGAGGCGGCAACGCCAGCCAGGCCCTGGCGGACCTGACCACGGTGCGCCAGTTCATCACCGGGCAAGGGGTGTTCGCCTTCTTCGATGCCCCCTGGTTCCCGATCTATCTGGTGGTCATCTTCCTGTTCGACTGGGTGCTCGGTGTGTTCGCCGTCGGTGGCGTGGCCATCCTGGTGGCCCTGGCCCGGGCCAACGAACAGGTGTCTCGCCGACCGCTGGCCGAAGCCAACAGCCTGGCGGTGGCCGCCGGGCAGCTCGCAAGCAACCACCAGCGCAACGCACAGGTGATCGAGGCCATGGGCATGCTGCCGGCCCTGATGGAGCGCTGGCTGGCGCTGCACGGCCGCTTCCTGCAACTGCAGGCCGACGCGAGCGAGAAATCGGGCATGGTGATGGCCACCACCAAGTTCTTCCGAACCGCCCTGCAATCGCTGATCCTTGGCCTGGGCGCCCTGCTGGCGCTGGAAGGCCGCATCACCCCCGGCATGATGCTGGTGGGCTCGGTGCTGATGGGCCGTGCGCTCGCGCCGGTGGAACAACTCATCGGCGTGTGGAAGAGCTGGTCGGGCACCCGCAGTGCCTGGCAGCGGCTGAGCGAGCTGCTGGCCGCCCACCCGCCGCGCGCGGCATCCATGCCGCTGCCCGCCCCGAGCGGGGTCCTTTCGCTGGAGGGCATCGTCGCCACGCCGCCCGGCGGCACGGTGGCGGTGATCCGCCAGCTCAGCCTCCAGCTGCCCGCGGGCGAGGTGCTGGGCATCATCGGCCCCAGCGGTTCGGGCAAGTCGACGCTGGCCCGCCTGATGGTGGGCATATGGCCCGTGACGGCAGGCCATGTGCGCCTGGACGGCGCCGACGTCTTTCAATGGAACAAAGCCGAACTCGGCCCCCACCTGGGCTACCTGCCCCAGGACATCGAACTGTTTGCCGGCACCGTCAGCGAGAACATCGCGCGCTTTGGCCCGGTCGATGCCACACGGGTGATCGAGGCCGCACGCCGCGCCGGCATGCACGAGATGATCCTGCGCTTGCCACAGGGCTACGACACCCCGCTGCGCGAAGGCGGTGAAGGCCTCTCGGGCGGTCAGAAGCAACGGCTGGGGCTGGCGCGGGCGCTGTACGGGGACCCGGTGCTGGTGGTGCTGGATGAACCCAACTCCAACCTCGACGACGCGGGCGAACAGGCGCTGGCGGCGGCCTTGAAAGACTTGCAGCAGCGCGGCAAGACCGTGGTGGTCATCAGCCACCGCACCAGCGCCATCGCGGCCACCACACGGCTGCTGGTGCTGCGCGAAGGCTGCGTGCAGGCTTGTGGGCCCACGCCACAGGTCCTGGCCGAGCTGGCACGCGCCAGCCGTCCTGCCAGCCTTGCGGCCGCATCGTCCGCAGCGGCGAATCCCCTCCCCCAGGACGCCAAGGCGGCATGACACAGACCGTTCGCTCGACCCCCATGAACCACACCAGTCCTCTGCACCTCCGGGCCGTCCCCAACCCGACCGAACCGGCGACGGCCGCCCCGGCGCTGCAGACCGATGCACGCCAGCCGGCACGCCTGGGCTGGTGGCTGCTGGTCGTCGGCCTGGGTGGCTTCCTGCTGTGGGCCGCGCTGGCGCCGCTGGATCAGGGTGTGCCCATGGGCGGCAGCCTGACCGTGGCCGGCAACAAGAAGGCGGTGCAACACCAAAGTGGCGGCACCGTGGAGGCCATCCTCGTCCAGGAGGGCGAAACGGTGCGCGCCGGTCAGCCGCTGGTGGAAATGAACAGCGTGCAGACGCGCGCCAACGCCGACATCACCCGGACCCAGTACCTGACGGCCCTGGGCGCCGAGTCACGCTTGCTGGCCGAACGCGATGGGCGCAGCGCCATCACCTTCCCGGCCGACCTGCTGGCCGCAGCCGACCATCCCCAGACCAGCGCCGCCATGCTGGTTCAGCAACAGCTGTTCAGCTCGCGCCAGAGCGGGCTGCGCAGCGAACTGGCGGCCATCGACGAAAACATGGCCGGTCTGGCCCTGATGCAGACCGGCCAGAAACGCTCGCTGGAAAGCCAGCAGATGCAGCTGACCCTGCTCAGGGAACAGGTGGCCGGTCTGCGCGAGCTGGCGCGCGAAGGCTTCGTGCCGCGCAACCGCCTGCTGGAGATGGAGCGCGCCCAGGCCCAGCTGGCCGCTGCCACAGCCGAAGCCCAGGGGCAGATCGGCCGCAACCAGCGCCAGATTGCCGAACTGCGGCTGCGCCAGCTGCAGCGCCAGCAGGACTACCAGCGCGAGGTGCGGACCCAGCTGGCCGAGGTGCAGAAAGAGGCCGAGGCCTTGCGGGCACGCTTGCAGGGCCTGGACCACGAGGTGGCCAATGCCGTGGTGAGGTCCCCGGTGGACGGCGTCGTGGCGGATGTGAGCATCTACACCGTCGGCGGGGTAGTCGCGCCGGGCCTGCGCATGATGGACATCTTGCCCTTGAACGAGGCCCTGATCGTGGAGGGACAAGTCCCGGTGCACCTGATCGACTCGGTCAGGCCCGGCCTGCCGGTCGAACTGATCTTCTCGGCCTTCAACCAGAACACCACGCCCCGGGTGCCGGGCATCGTGACCCAGGTCTCGCCCGACCGTCTGGACGATCCCAAAACCGGCCTGCCGTACTACCGCCTGCGCGCCGAGATCACGCCCGAAGGACACCGCATGCTGCAGCAGCTGGCGGTGCGCCCCGGCATGCCGGTCGAGCTGTTCGTCAAGACCGGCGAACGCACGCTGATGTCCTACCTGTTCAAACCGCTGCGCGACAACTTCCGCCTGTCGCTGACCGAAGAATGAAAAACACGACGCACGGGCTGGTCGTCTGGCTGCTGGGCCTGGTGTGCGCTCTGCCGGTGCTGGCCGCCCCGGTGGGCTTGCTCCAGGCCTACGAAGCGGCCCTGCAACACGACCCTCAGCTGCGGGCCGCAGCGGCCGAACGCGACGCAAGCCGCGAGCAGGCGGTACTGGGCCGCGCCCAGTTGCTGCCGTCCATCTCGGCGCAGTACAGCAACAGCCTCAACCACGCCGACGTCACCGACGCCACGGGCAACCGCCAGCTGCGGCAATACCGCAGCGTCAACACCAGTGTGCAGTTGCGTCAGCCGCTCTACCACCCGGAGGGTCAGGCCGCCTGGCGCCAGGGACAGGCACTGTCCGCCGCGGGCGAAGCCCAGTTCATCGCGCGCCGGCAAGACCTGATCGTGCGCGTCTTCGAAGCCTACGCGGCCGTGCTGTACGCCCAGGAGCAGGTGGTGCTGGCGCAAAGCCAGCTCGATACCCTGGTGGAGCAACTGCGCACCAACGAGCGGCTGCTCGCCGGCGGTGAGGGCACCCGCACCGAACTGCTGGAAACCATGGCCAAACAGCAACTGGCGCAAGCGCAGTGGATCGAGGCGCGCGACACGCTGGCACAGCAGCGCCGTCTGCTGACCGACTTGACCGGCCTCGATGTCCAGGCGGTCTCGCCCCTGCGTGAGCCGATGGCCACCGCCATCGAATCGGCAGCGGCCGCGCAGACCTGGCCCGTCAGCGCCCGCACCCACAGTCCGCTGCTGCAAAGCCTGCGCTCGCGGCTGGAGGCCGCAACCGAAGACGTGCGGCGCGCCGACAGTGGCCACCGCCCGCGGCTGGACCTGGTCGCCAGCAGCGGCCGCAGCGAATCGGACACCGTCAGCACCTACCGCCAGACCCAGCAGATCAACACCCTCGGTCTGCAGCTGAACATTCCGCTGTACGCGGGTGGCGCGGTGTCCGCCCAGGCCCGGCAGGCAGTGGCCTGGCAACACCGCGCGCAGGCCGAACTGGATGCGCGGACCGCCGAGGTACTGGCAGAAGTTCAGCGCCAGCAAGACCTGTTGCGAAGCAGCACCCAGCGCATACAGGCGCTGGAACAGGCGCTGGCGTCCAGCCGCCTGCTCGTCGAGGCCACCCAGAAAAGCGTGATCGGCGGCATACGCACCAACCTGGACGTTCTCACCGCACGCGACCAGGTCACCCAGGCCCGGAGGGACCTCACGCAAGCCCGGCTGACCCACCTGCTGGCCCAGTTGCGCCTGCGACTGGCCGCCGGTGTGCTCACCGACGAGGACCTGCGCGCCATGGCAGACCACTTCGGACCGGGTACCGCCCCCTGAACGGGGCGGGATGCCCGCTCAGGTTTCCTTGGAGATCTTGATGCTGGGAAACTTGCTGGAAAAATCCTTGGCCTTGGCCGCGATCTTGATCGCCACCTGGCGCGCCACCGTCTTGTAGATGCCGGCGATTTCGCTGTCCGGATCGGCCACCACCGTCGGGCGGCCGCTGTCGGCCTGCACGCGGATGCTCATGTTCAGCGGCAGTTCGCCCAGGTAGTCCATGCCGTACTCGGCCGCCATCTTCTTGCCGCCTTCGGCGCCGAAGATGTGCTCGGTATGGCCGCAGTTCGGGCAGCAGTACACCGCCATGTTCTCGACGATGCCCAGGATGGGCACACCCACCTTCTCGAACATCTTGATGCCCTTGCGCGCGTCCAGCAGGGCGATGTCCTGTGGCGTGGTCACGATCACCGCACCGGTCATGGGCACGCGCTGGCTCAGGGTCAGCTGGATGTCGCCGGTGCCCGGGGGCATGTCGACGATCAGGTAGTCCAGGTCTTTCCAGTTGGTCTGGCGCAGCAGTTGCTCCAGCGCCTGGGTGGCCATGGGGCCGCGCCAGATCATGGCCTCGTCCTTGTCGATCAGGAAGCCGATGGAACTGACCTGGATGCCGTAGTTTTCCAGTGGCTCCATGGTCTGGCCGTCGGTGCTCTCGGGCCGGCCCTCGATGCCCATCATCATGGGCTGGCTGGGGCCGTAGATGTCGGCGTCCAGAATGCCGACCTTGGCACCTTCGGCGGCCAGCGCCAGCGCCAGGTTGACCGTGGTGGTGCTCTTGCCAACGCCGCCCTTGCCCGAGGCCACAGCGATGATGTTCTTGACGTTGGGCATCAGCTGCACGCCGCGCTGCACCGCGTGCGGAATGATCTTGACCTGCATGTTCACCGACACGTTCTCGACGCCCGGCACCGCCTTGGCGGCCTCGATCAGGGCGCGTCGCAGGGCCGGGATCTGGCTCTTGGCCGGGTATCCCAGCTCCACGTCGAACGACACGTCGCCGTACTCGGCCTGCAGGTTCTTCAGCGCCTTGGTGGACACGAAGTCCTTGCCGGTATTGGGGTCGGTCACCGCCTGCAGGGCGGCCAGCAGTGCCGAGGTATCAACAGCCATGAGTGATGTCTCCGGGGACGGGTGTGGGGTTGTGAACAAACGGCCCGAAGTCTAACGGGGCCGGGATGCCCCGCCTAAAATTGCGGGTTCCCCTGCAGAAAGATTCTCAACATGAGCCAGCGCCGCCTGTTCGTCACCACCGCCCTGCCCTACGCCAACGGCCATTTCCACATCGGCCACATCATGGAATACATCCAGGCCGACATCTGGGTGCGGTTCCAGCGCATGCAGGGCCATGAGGTGCATTTCGTCTGCGCCGACGACGCACACGGCGCGCCGATCATGATCGCGGCCGAGAAGGCTGGCAAGACGCCACAGCAGTTCGTGGCCGACATCGCCGCCGGCCGGCCGCAGTACCTCAATGGTTTTCACATCGGCTTCGACAACTGGCACAGCACCGATGGCCCGGAGAACCACGAACTCGCGCAGACCATCTACAAGGCGCTCAAGGCGAACGACCTGATCGAGACGCGCACCATCGAGCAGTTCTTCGACCCCGAAAAGAGCATGTTCCTGCCCGACCGCTTCATCAAGGGCGAATGCCCCAAGTGCGGCGCCAAGGACCAGTACGGCGACAACTGCGAGGTCTGCGGCGCGGTCTACGCCCCCACCGAGCTGAAGAACCCGTATTCCGCGCTCTCCGGTGTCACGCCGGTGCTCAAACACTCGGACCACTTCTTCTTCAAGCTGTCCGACCCGCGCTGCATCGATTTCCTCAAGCAATGGACCACCAGCGGCGCGGTGCAGCCCGAGGTGCTCAACAAGATCACCGAATGGATCGCGCCCGGCGAAGACGGCAAGCCCAAGATGGGCGACTGGGACATCAGCCGCGACGCGCCCTATTTCGGCATCGAGATCCCGGACGCGCCGGGCAAGTACTTTTACGTGTGGCTGGACGCGCCGATCGGCTACCTGGCCTCGCTGAAGAACCA
>Ga0172372_10000645_pt1 | contig 53337 bp, 57 predicted proteins | sample LakKiv5m_2_FD_114544 | JGI IMG/M metagenome (GOLD analysis project Ga0172372, IMG submission 114544) | Freshwater microbial communities from Kabuno Bay, South-Kivu, Congo - kab_092012_9.5m | ecosystem: Environmental > Aquatic > Freshwater > Lake | place: Democratic Republic of the Congo...
TTATCAACTTTCAACCAAAACTGAGCCTAAAAAAGATTTAGAACCTACTATTTACAATAAGATTAGCTTGAAATCAATTTTCCCAGATACAGCCACAACACCAAAACAAAGTTTCAACTTCACGGTGGTTGGTCATACCTATCCAGACTTAGCTCTAAAAGAGAATCAAACTCCACCCGGACAAATCGAAAGATACAATGAATTACAATTAGCTAATCGACTCAATTCACTAACCAACCAATCTACTGACTTTTTGGTGTTCCTGGGAGATTTAACCACTAGATTAGAAGATTCTCGCTTTACTTACTTTGATCGATTCTTTACAAAAAACTTTGTCAAACCAATTATCAATGCTCAACAAACGATTAACCCCAGGATGGCACAAGAGTACTTCGAGCCATTTTCTATTGGCGACACTTATTTCTTGAGACTAAAAACTTTGAATAACGATACTTTAGAAAAAGGCGAGCTGATTAAATTTTATAATCTTTATTTTGATCTCGAATATTCATCGGTCGATTACTTATTTATTTTAAGTTACCAAAATTTGAGAGAAAACAAAACCTTTATGGAAAAGGTTGTACCACTTCTCAACCAACTGACAAACAAAAGTATTTATGTTATCGCCGGCAACGGGGGAGAGCCAAATCAACAATACCAAAATGATCAATTAGGTCACGTTGGCAACATCACTTTCATCAAAACAGGCTTCAATGAAACTACTCCCGAAACTGCCATTAACGTTTCTATTGACCCAACTTTGGGCGTAAATATCAAGCAATTCTAGCTAAAATCATCAGCTTATAGAGCCTTTTTGCTTAAAAACTCAAATTTGCTATGATAGGTCAATGGCACTCGCTATTTTAATTATTATTGCAATTGTTTTAAGAATTCCGCACTTAGGTGGCTCATTTTGGCTGGATGAAGCGGCTCAAGCGCTTGAATCAGCCAGGCCTTTTGCTCAACAACATCTAATTCGAGCTGACTTTCAACCACCACTAATCCATTATTTAACTCATTTTTCCTTATACTTATCTGATTCTGAATGGTGGCTCAGAACAGTCGCAGCTTTAATCCCTGGAATTATCACCATTGCTGTTTTCTACAAATTAGCTTCCAGCTGGTTTTCCAAAAAAGTTGCAATTTGGTCAACTTTGCTGCTCGCCACTTCATCTTTTCACATTTTCTTTACTCAGGAATTAAGACCTTATTCTTTGCCTGCCATGTTTACTTTGCTCTCATGGTACTTTTTGAATAAAGAAGCCAACCTCAAAAATTTGTCATTCTTTACCCTCACCACTATTGCCGGCCTTTATTCCAGCTATCTCTATCCACTGGTGGCTATTTCCCAGGGACTATTTGTCATAATTTTCAAACGCCAAATCTGGCAAAAATTCCTCACTACCGCAATTCTTTCTGCTTTAGCTTTCTTGCCATGGACGCCGAGCTTTTTGGATCAACTCAGTGCTGGTGGGGACGTTAGAGAACAATTACCCGGTTGGGATCAGGTTGTTTCTTTGACGCAGGGCAAAGCGATCTTTTTAACTTTAGGCAAATTCTTGTTTGGTCTAGATAAAATCGATCCCACTCCTTTGGTCTTTTTATCCTTATTATCTCTACTTTTAATTGGTTTGTGCCTCGGCAAGGATTTTTATTTGGAAATCAAAAAAGAAAACAATCACTTCGCCAAAGTAAAAAATAATTACTTACAAGTATTGTTGATTTTCTTTGTGCCACTTTTGTTAGCTTGGGTTATTTCTTTTGTCGTCCCTGTTTTAAGTCCAAAAAGAGTCTTGTATCTTTTACCATTCTTTTATTTGTTAATCTCAGCCCCTCTTGATTTCTTGCCCAAGAAAACAGCACCAGTTTTATTAGTTTTAACCGTATTTTTGCTTAACATTTTTACTACCACTCATTACTATTTCAACAAAAACTTGCAAAGAGAGGATTGGCGCACCTTACACGCTCAAATTGTTAAAAGATTTGAAAATAAAAAAGCCATCGCGCTTTTTTCTCATCCTGAAGCTTTTTCTCCATGGCGTTGGTATGACGGCAATGATTTTCCAAGTCTGGCCACCGGCACACTTTCCGTTTCTCAAGTATCAGATTTAAGTGAAAAATTTAAAGTGATCAATGACTATCAATACGTCTTGGTTTTTGATTATTTACGCACTCTTTCCGACCCAGAAAATAAAATACCGGCCACTGTTTCCTCTTTTGGATTTAAGGAAATTGAAGTGATTGATACGCCCAATATTGGCTTTGTTAGAATTTATGCCAAACCAGAAGCAGTTCTTTCGTCGCTAGATCAAGAGTTTTAGGCTAAAATAGATGTTATGAACATTGGCGTTGATATTTCATCTTTGGTTTTTGATCGCGGAGTTTCTCGTTATACTGCCAACTTAGTTCGTAGCTTGGCCACTGACCCTAGCCTAAATCTTTATTTATATGGCTCTAGCTTAAGACAGGAGTCTTATTTAAGAAAACAAGTCAAAAGCTTGACCACAAATGCAAAGGCAAAAGTTAGTGTCAAAATCCAAAAACTGCCACCAAGTTTATTAACAAAATTTTGGGACTTTGGCTTCAACCCCGTGAGCAAAATTTTTCCTAAACTTGATGTTTTTCACTCTTGGGATTGGATTCAACCACCAGACAAAAAATTACCCTTAGTTTCTACGATTCATGATCTGGCAATTCTAAAATTCCCCGAAACTGCTCACAGTGAAATTTTAAAGCGTCACCAGAAATCATGGGATATTCTCAAAAAAAGACAGGCTCAAATCATCGCTGTCAGCCAAGCTACTAAAAAGGATATTATTGAACTTCTCGATATTCCAGCCAAACAAATCACTGTTATTCACGAAGCTTTGCCCCAAGAAACTCTTAGCGTGGCGGAAAAACTTAGCGATGAAAAATATGAAGAAATCAGAGCAAAACTAAAATTAAACAAACCTTATTTATTTTTTGTTGGTACCAGAGAACCAAGAAAAAACCTACTTAGACTCATTGAGGCTTGGCAAGAATTGGCTAGCGATTTTGACTTGGTTATTGCGGGAGCCGAGGGTTGGGATAAAAGCGATCAAGAAAGCACAAAGTTTAAACACCAGCCTCGATTTTTGGGCAAAGTTAGTGATCAAGAAATAGTCGTACTTTATTCAGAAGCCAAATGTTTTGTTTATCCAAGTTTATACGAAGGTTTTGGGTTGCCAATATTAGAAGCATTTTCCTTCGGCACTCCTGTGGTCACTAGCAATATTTCTTCCATGCCTGAAGTTGCTGGTAACGCAGCCGTTTTAGTAAACCCACTCAATGCAAAAGATATTTTGGCTGGAATAAAAGAAATTTTGAACGAAACCAAAGAGCAAGAACAAAGGCGTTTACAAAAAATGATTATCAGATTGCAAGTTTTTTCTTGGGACAAAGTCGCTGCCCAAACCAAACAAGTATATATTAAAGCTTATGAGCAACATACTTAGGATCGCTATCGATGGCAATGAAGCCAATATTACTAACCGCGTAGGTAGTAATGTTTATGCTTTTGAAATATTGACCAACTTATATAACTTGGTCAAAAATAAGCCAGTTGAAGTTGCAGTTTTACTTGCCAACGAGCCAATCAAAGATTTGCCAACAGCCAATAAAAAATGGTCATATAAAGTCATTAAACCAACCAAGCTTTGGACGCAGTGGGCATTGCCAATCCATCTTTTTTTATACGCCCATCAGTATGATGTTTTTTTCACTCCCGGGCATTATGCGCCCAGATTTTCTAGGGTTCCTTATGTTAGTTCGGTAATGGATTTGGCTTATATTAATTTTCCCGATCAATTCAAAAAACGTGATTATCTCCAACTTCTGAATTGGACCAAATACTCTGTCCAAAGAGCCAAAAAAGTTATTGCGATTAGCGAATTTACTAAGCAAGATATCATCAAACATTACAAAAAAAAGGAATCTGATATTGTGGTTGCTTATCCAGCCATTTATCCTCAAGCTACAAGAATTGCTCCAGTTCATAAGCAAAAAGTTTTATCCAAATTTAATATAAGCCAACCATACTTTTTGTATGTCGGTACCATTCAGCCTCGCAAAAATTTAATCAATTTGATTGAAGCGTTTGAAAAGTTGTCCAGACAATTGCCACTGGGAAAAAGAAAAAATATTAAAGAAATCAAATTAGTAATTGCGGGGAAAATTGGTTGGTTGGCCGACGATATCGTTAGTCGAGCCAAAAATTCACCTTTCAAAAATCAAATAATTATGACTGGCTTTATTTCTGATTTTGAAAAAAAAGTTTTACTCGATAATTGTGTTTGTTTAGTTTTGACGGGTTTATATGAAGGTTTTGGCATACCACCGCTAGAGGCAATTAGCCACCAAATTGTTCCGGTAGTCTCCAACACTTCAAGTTTGCCAGAAGTGGTAGGAAAAGCGGGGATTCTAGTTAACCCTCAAGATAGTAGCGACATAGCTCGAGGATTAAAAGAAGTTTTAAACCTAACCACCAGAGAAAAGCTTAACTTCAAAAATGCTGGAGAAATTCAGCTATCAAAATTTGACTGGAGAAATTCTGCCCGAGAAATTCTGAAAACATTAGAAAAAGTCGGCACTCATGAATAAAAATCCTTTGGTTATTCTTAGCATTGATCCGGGTTATGACCGCTGTGGTTGGGCCATTGGCGTTAAAGAAAATGGAGAATACAAAAATTTAGATTTTGGCTTGGTTCAAACCCATAAAAATCACTCAATCTTTGAGCGCTTTGCCGAGGTAAATAATTTTCTCAAAAACTTGATTCTTGAATATAATCCTACTCATCTCGCTATTGAGAACCTTTATTTTGCCAAAAACACTACTACCGCTATGAGAGTGGTAGAAATTAGAGGTTTAATTTTTGGCTTAGCTCTCACGCACCAATTGGAAATTTTTGAATATGACCCAGTCACCATAAAGTTGGCTGTGACCGGATTCGGCAAAGCCGATAAAGCCGCCGTTACCAAACTAACTCTTTCGCAACTAAAACTAACTAAGTTACAAAACAAAGAGCAAAAAATCATTGACGACGCTGTTGACGCCTTAGCTGTTGGTCTGACTCACGCCGTTAGCTATCGCAACTAGGTGCTAGAATTAAACACATGATTGCATACCTAAGTGGAAATCCAAAAATTATTGGTCAAGACCTCATTCTTATGACGGGCGGAGTGGGTTATGGTGTCAAAGTCACACCCTCAACTCTTTCATCTTTATCAACCCAAAGTAGCGCCGAGCTTTTTATTTACACCCACGTCAAAGAAGAAAAATTAGAACTTTATGGTTTCCTGACTATTCAAGAAAAAGAAACCTTTGAATTGCTATTAAGTGTTTCTGGAATCGGACCAGCTACAGCCATGGGTTTAGTGGCAGCTGGATCAACACAGCTGATTAATGCCGTTCAAAATGCTCAAGTCAGCTTTTTCACTTCAATTCCTAGAGTAGGTAAAAAATTAGCCCAAAAAATTATCATTGAACTTAGAGGAAAACTAGGCGAACTAAAAAGCCTTGATTTGGGTCCAAAATCTGCAGCTCATGTTGAAATAGTTGATACATTGGTTAGTCTTGGTTTCGATGAAAATAAAGTGACGGAAATTGTGGCTAACTTTGATATGGAAACCACAGATTTGCAAACTGCCATCAAGCTAGCAATGAAAGAATTGGCTTAATTTGAGCTTTTTCCAAACTGCTCCGCAACCGAAAAATCAACTTCAATCTTTTATTTGGTGGGTTTGTATTGTCTGAGTTTTACTCCAGCGGTGGTCAACATTTTTTTGGATGCTTTGATAATGTCGGTTTGGGCATACTTATCTGATAAGTAAACTACTTCTGAAATGCCACTTTGAATAATGACCTTAGCACACTCATTGCAGGGAAAAAGACTGACATAAACACTACAGTTCTCCAGAGAGCTTCTAGTGCTATTTAAAATTGCATTTAATTCTGCATGACAAATATAAGCATATTTGGTCTTAAGAAATTCACCTTCGCGGTCCCATGAAAATCGTCGTCCTCCAAGCCTCTTGGTAAACCGTTATAACCCAACCCAACCACCTTTTTATTTTTATCAACTATACAAGCTCCGACCTGTGTATTTGGATATTTACTTCTTTCACCAGAAAAAAGGGCGATGCCCATAAAATATTGATCCCAAGAAATATAATCACTTCGCTTTTTTTGCATACAACATTATAGATCTGGAGATTTCCAAATGTAAATCTTAAAAAAAAGGGTTACACTAGAGTGGAATGATCGAACAAAACACAAATCTAACTCCGGAATCATCGCCAGAAGAAGAACAACTTCTTAATTCACTACGTGTAGGGGAGTGGGGTGCTTTTCGTGGCCAAGAACAAGTCAAAAATTCTTTACTGATTGCCATTGAAGCCGCCAAAGAACGTGGTGAGGCAGTTGATCACATTTTGCTTTATGGACCACCGGGGTTGGGAAAAACCACCTTGTCTCATTTAGTAGCCAAGGCTATGGGTAGTCAAATCAAAATGACTCATGGCACTGCCTTAGCCAAAACTGGCGATTTAGCCGCAATTCTCACCAATTTGCAAAATCAAGATGTTTTATTTATCGACGAGATTCATCGTCTACCTAGACCAATTGAAGAAATGCTTTATTCAGCTATGGAAGACTTTGCCCTAGACTTAGTGATCGGCAAAGGTCCTTCAGCTAGAACCGTCAGACTTGACCTACCTCAATTCACTTTGGTCGGGGCCACCACCCGGTTTGGTTTGCTTTCTAGACCCTTTAGAGACCGCTTTGGCGTGGTCCACCGAATGGAGTATTACCAACCACCAGAGTTGGTAGGTATTCTTATTCAAGCGGGAGAAAAATTAAAAATTACCATTGACGGCGAATGTGCTCTAGAAATTTCCAAGCGCTCTCGTGGTACCCCTAGAATTGCCCTCAAACTGCTCAAGCGTGTTCGTGACTTTGCCCAAATTAGACACAACAATACCATTACCCCAGCAATCGTCTATGAGGCATTAGGACTACAAAACATTGATGCTTTAGGGCTAACACATTCCGACCGTGATTTCTTGGAAGTTATTATCAAACGCCACAGCGGTGGGCCAGTTGGTTTAAGCACGATCGCGGCCACACTTAATGAAGATCCGATTACCATCGAGGAAGTAGTGGAACCTTATCTAATTCAGGTTGGCTTCATCAAAAAAACACCCAAAGGTCGCATTGTTTCAGAATCTGCATACACTCACTTGGGAATCGAGTATAATGGACAGTAATATGTCAAACAGAACTTTCGTGGATAGAGTAGTAGGAAGACTGGAAGCTTTATATTTAGAATCAGTAACTGGTTTTTTATGGTGGGGAGTTGGCTATTTTCCTTCTCATCACTTCCGTCGCTTTTTTTATCGTTTATTTGGCATGAAGATTGGCTCAGGTTCAACTCTTCACATGATGGGTAGAATTTATGACCCCAGACACATTGAAATTGGAGCTGACACTATCGTAGGTGAAAAATTTTCCTTAGATGGCAGAAAGCAACTTGCCAATTCTCAAGGTGGCTTAAGCATTGGCGATCACGTTGATATTGCTAGTGAAGTCATGATTTGGACTAGCCAGCATGATATTCATAGTGACGATTTTCACGCTATTGAAGCTAAGGTAGAAATTGGCGATTACGTTTTCATTGGACCTAGAGCCATTATTTTGCCCGGTGTCAAAATTGGTAAAGGGGCAATTGTTGGAGCAGGTGCCGTAGTGACCAAAAATGTAGCCGAAGGAGAAATTGTTGCCGGTGTTCCTGCCAAAGCTATTGGTCAAAGAAAATCTAGCAGTTTCAATTACAAATTGGGAAGAGCCCGTCTTTTCCAATAATATGAGCAATAACCACGATATTTTTCTCTCTATTATTGTTGTTTCCTATAATACTGCCGAACTAACCAAACAAACCATTCACTCAATCTTCAGCTCTTTAGTAGATAAAGAAAAATGGGAGAAACATCTGGAAGTTTTGGTCGTTGATAATGGTTCGACTGATAAGAGTGTTGATGAAATAAAGTTACTAGCAAAACAATTTCCATCACTTAAACTTATTGAAAACAAAGACAACCTTGGCTTTGCCAAAGCCAATAACTTAGCCGCCAAGTCTGCCACAGGAAAGTATCTGTTACTGCTTAATAGTGACACCATTGTCCAAAAAAATGCCTTAGAAAAACTTGTTAGTGGCGCCGAAAGAAATAACCTAGCTGTCGCTGCACCCACTTTACTAAATCAAGATTTGTCTTATCAAGCCCAAGGCGGTGATTTACCCAATCTTTTTTCATTAATCAATCACTATTGGTTACTAGATGATTTGCCCATTATTGGTCAATATTTGCCTTCAACTCAAAAAACAGGATTGAATTTCCATGATCTACCAGAGGATGCTCTTGATGAAGAAACGCACACGACTGTTATTCCCTCGGGTTGGGTAGGAGGAACGGCAATGCTGGTAGAGAGAGAATTTTGGCAAAAAACCGGTGGCTTAGCTGAGGAAATTTTTATGTATGGCGAAGATGTTGAGTTTTGCTATCGAATTTCTAAACTGGAAGGGAAGATTGGCCAAATTGCTGAAGCCAAAATTGTTCATTTAGGCTCAGCTAGCTCGTCATCAGCTAACGCCTTGATCGGTGAAATCAAAGGCTACTTATTTTTCTTTGAAAAACATCGCCCTACTTGGCAAATGCCCTTACTTAAACTTATTATTAAAGTAGGCATAGCGTTAAGATTAGTAATTTTTTCCCTAATTAAGCCAAATCCTAGTAAGGTCCAGGCTTACCAAGCAGCTAACAAATTATTTTAATATCGTGAATAAAATCAAAAAAATCCTTTCCATCATTGATGAACAAATTATCTTTTGGCTGGCAGGTTTTTTGATTGTTTTCATTCCCCTTTACCCAAAGATTCCCTTATTTAGCCCTATTGAACAGTACATTGTTCGGGTCAGATGGGAAGATATTGCGATTCTTTTCACGGTTATTGTTTGGGTTATTTGGTGGCTGAGAAAAAAAGTCACCATCAACATTCAGTTTGCCAAACTAATTGGTCTTTATCTTTTATTTAGTTTTTTGTCAGTGGTATCGGGAATTTTCCTTACCAAAACAATTCCCCTAGAAGCAATTCACATTGGCAAAAGTTTACTTCACTTTTTCCGCTATCTTGAATACTTCACCTTATTTTTCATTTTGTATTCCGCTATTAAAACCAAGAAAGATGTCATTAAAGTTTTGATTGTTTTAGCCATCACGCTTTTTGGAGTGACTATTTATGGTTTAGGTCAACGCTATCTATATTGGCCAGTTTATTCCACCATGAACCGAGAGTTTTCCAAAGGTGTGCGACTATATCTAACTGAGCACGCTCGCGTTCAATCAACATTTGCTGGACATTATGACTTAGGAGCATGGTTGGTGATTGTTTTGCCTTTAATTTTAGCCTTGGCTTTCACTGCCAAAAACAAATTTATCAAACTAGGTCTTCACCTCCTTCACTTGGGAGGACTGTGGTTGCTGGTTGAAAGCGCAGCCAGATCTTCTTTTGCCGGCTACATTATTGCGGTGGAAATTGTGGTGGTGCTTTTTGCCATGCAAAGAAAAAAGTGGCTGACTAAGTTTTGGTACTTTTTAAGTCGCTCGATTTTCTTAGGCCTAAGCGTTCTTCTAACGATGATTTATTTTGGTGACTCAATGATTGAGCGTCTAGTTCAAACCATTGAGCCAATTCCGGTTTTGGCTCAATCTTACAAAGCTTTCGACCAAACCAGAATCGCCTTAGTTGATCAAACTTTTGGTAGATTACCAACACTTTTCCCCCAAGCAAATAAACCAAGTAACGGTATTTCTACCGATGAAGCTGTGCAAATCATTGTCAGCTCCGATGAAAGACCCACCACCGAAAATCCCAAAGATAAGCCTAGCGATGTTTACGTCAATGTTCCTGATTATGTTCAAGTTGCCACAATTTCTGCTACCGGCAAAACTGAATACATTACTGTGGCCCAAGAAAGGACCTATTCAGCTAACGCTTTGAAATACGGCCTATCCTTTGCTATTCGCTTAGATACGCTTTGGCCACAAGCCATCAAAGGCTTTACTACTAATCCGTTATTAGGCACTGGCTACGCTACTCTAAATAAAAACGTGGTTTACTTATTCACCGAAGCCGACGGCACTGATAACAACTTTTTGAGAACCTTAGGTGAAACTGGCGGACTAGGTTTCATTACTTTTTATGGCCTAATCGTTTTGGCAATTATCCAAGCAGCCAAAGTAGTTAAGAAAAACCAAGATCAACTTTTAACAATTATGGCGATTGGCTATATTGGTGGATCAATCGGCTTATTGATTAATGCTACCTATATTGACGTTTATGCTTCATCCAAAGTTGCCTACACCTTTTGGGCTCTAACTGGCCTTCTAATTAGCTATGCCGTAATCGTAGAAAAGAAAAACAATCTTTCTGAAGACTTCCTCAAAGCCAAGTCAAGAAAAGGCACCGCCTTCAAAAAAGCGCCCAAGAATACTACTTTCAAAAATGCTGTTACTCCAAAACGTCGTAAAAGGAAAAATGTCTAAAACCAAAACTTCACTGTTCAAGATCATTCTTGTCTTAGTATTGCTAACCATCTTTCCTAGACTTTATAGATTTAACAACCCCGTGGCTGATTGGCATGCATTCCGCCAAGCTGACACTGCCTCAGTTACTAGAGAATACGTCAAAAATGGCATCGATCTATTGAGACCAAAATATCAAGACCTGAGCAACATTCAATCAAGCAAAGATAATCTTGAAGGCTGGAGAATGGTTGAATTTCCTATTTTGAACGCACTGGTAGCGTTTGTCGTTATCAACATGCCATTCTTGAACTTAGTTGCAGTTAGCAGAGTCATCTCAATTTTATTTTCCGTTGGCACCACTATTTCGCTCTATTTCTTGGTCAAAAAAATTTCTGGGAAAAATGTAGCTTTTTTAAGTGCTGCTACGTTCGCCTTATTGCCATTTTCCGTTTTTTACGGACGAGCAATCTTGCCTGAACCAGCCATGTTATTTTTTTCCACTGGCTCACTTTTATTTTTCACCAAATATTTGGACAAAAAAAATACACTTTGGTCATATTTAGTTTCTTTGATTTTTTTGGCTTTAGCATTACTACTCAAGCCATTTGTAGCCTTCTTAGGTCCAGTTTATTTAGTGTTGGCTTGGCAAAGCTTTGGTAAAAATATTTTCAAGCATCTTGAGTTAATTTTATTTGCTGGATTAAGTTTTTTGCCTTTAGTGTGGTGGAGAAAATGGGTAGAACAATTTCCATCAGGCATTCCCGCCAATGGCTGGCTATTTAACAGCAACAACATTCGTTTTCGTCCTGCTTGGTTCAGATGGCTATTTTATGAAAGACTAACCAAACTTTTCATCGGTTTTTTTGGCTGGATTTTACTTTTTGGCAATCTGATTAACATGAAGAAAAAAATGAGTGAATTAATGGTTTATGGCAGTTGGGGAGTAGGCTTGCTTTTGTATCTAATTGTCATTGCTACTGGCAACGTTCAGCACGATTATTATCAAGTAATTATGTTGCCGTTTGTCTCAATACTCATTGGCAGAGGCGCTTGGTTTTTTTACCGCTACTGGAAAGGCAAGATTGGTACTAATTCAGCTCAACTTGCCACCTCAATGATTTATGTTCTAATGCTACTTTTTTCGTGGAAAGCCGTGAACGGTTATTTCAACGTTAATCACTGGGAATATGTGGAGGCAGGAAAAGTAGTTGATCAAAACACCCCAGCGGACGCCAAAGTTATTGCCCCTGCTTTTGGCGACACAATTTTCTTATTCCAAACAAACCGTACGGGCTGGCCCATCGGCTTTGAAATTGCCGATAAAATCAGCAAAGGTGCAACTCACTACATCACCACATCCTATGATGATGAGGCTAGAGAACTGGAAGCCAAATATCAAACCATTGTTAAAAATGAAAAATATCTCTTACTCGATCTTACAAAACCGATAAAATAAAATCATGAAAATTTTGATGTTGACTCCATATTTGCCTTACCCACTTTTGTCGGGAGGTCAAATTAGAACTTATAATTTACTCAAAAAATTGGCCAATAAACATGAGGTCACTTTGTTTGCGTTGATCAAAGACGATTCGGAAAAACAATACATCAATGAGCTCAAAAAATACTGCGCCAAAGTTCAAGTTTTCAAACGCTCCAAAAAACCTTTTATCCTAAAGAACATCATTAAAACTGCCTATTCTAGTTTTCCATTTTTGGTGATTAGAAACCATGCCAAAGAAACTATCTCGGCTGTTGAAAAAGAGTTGGCTAGAGAAAAGTATGACCTAATCCACGCCGAAACTTTTTACATGATGCCTCACTTACCAAAAACAGATATTCCTACAATTTTAGTTGAACAAACGATTGAATATTTGGGTTATGAAAGTTTTTCTAACAAAATTAATTTTCCATTCATCAAAAATCTGCTTAATTTAGATATCAAAAAAATCATCAAATGGGAAAAGCATTATTGGAACAGCTGCGACAAGCTTATTGTCATGAGTGAAGATGATAAAAATTTCATCGCCAAAGAAATTGGCCACCCAGAAAAAATTGCTGTGGTTTCCAATGGCGTTGATACGAGCTGGTTTGAAGAAAAAAAGAAAAACTTACCTCAGAATCCCACGCTGCTCTCGGTGGGCACTTTCAACTGGTTGCCTAATGTCGAAGCCGTTAACTTTTTGGTCAACGAAGTTTGGCCAAAAGTAAAAGAACAAATTCCTAATGCCAAACTTTGGATTGTTGGCAATGCACCTACTCCTGAGGTTTATAAATACCAAGAACAAGACAGTAGTATCACAGTTACAGGGGGAATTCCTGATATCAGAGATGCATTTAATGGCGCACACATCCTAACTGCGCCAGTATTTTCTGGCAAAGGCACTCGTTATAAGATCCTAGAAGCGATGGCTTCACACACACCAATCATCGCTACCGATATTGCTGTAGAAGGTCTGGGTGTAAAAAATGGAGAACACGTCTTGACCAGTAACACAGCAGAAGAGATGGCCAATTCAGCAGTCAAACTTTTAAGAGATTTGCCACTCCGGGAAAAATTAGCTAGAAACGGCTTTAAATTCGTCAAAGAAAATTATGATTGGCAAGAAATTTCAGTAAAACTTGATAACATATATAAAGAAATCGGTAAAAAGAGATAATCAATTTTATGTCAGACTTATCAATCGTTATTCTCAACTACAGCTCACAGTTTTGGCTCAAGCAAACCTTAACCACTCTCAAAAACCACTACCTTGATCAAACCAAATATGACGTGGAAGTCATTGTTGTGGACAATGCTTCAACTGATGACTCTACGACTATGATCAAAAGATCTTTCCGCTTTGTCAAATTAGTCGAACTACCAACCAACATTGGTTTTGCTGCCGGAAACAACATTGCGCTCAAAGAAATCACTTCACGCTATGGCATGCTATTAAACAACGACATGGAATTTACTGCCAATTCCAACTTAGACATTCTCATCGACCTACTGGAAAAGAAAGATGCCAAAAAAATTGGCATGATTACACCAAGACTAGAATTCAGCAATGGCAATATCGATCCAGCTTGTCATCGTGGCGAACCAACGCTTTGGGCAAGCTTTACCTACATGATTGGACTAGAAGATCTATTCCCAAGTATCAAAGCCTTTAGCCAATACCACTTGTGGTACAAAGATTTGGCTACAGCTCATGAGATAGATGCTTGTAGTGGTGCGGCCATGATTTTTAGAACAGAAGCCTTGAAAAAGGTTGGCTTACTCGATGAGAGATTTTTCATGTATGCAGAAGATTTAGACTGGTGTCGTCAATTTAGAGATAATGGTTGGCAAATTGTTTATTATCCCTATGTATCAATCATTCATCACAAAAATAAATCTGGCATTGCTAGTAGTTCCAAAACTACCGCTTCCAAGACAAAAGCATATTTTTACGATACAATGCTACAATACTACGACAAACATTATCAGAATGACTACCCAACCTGGGTACGCGCTTTTATTAAGTACTTATTAAAAATTAAGAAGGGTTAACAATGTCACACTCTCCTGCAGCTGCAAAAATTTCACACCTTAGACAACGAAGTATGGTTGTCACACTCGAAGCCGTTTTAGTGCTTTTTGGTGCACTTTTGGCTATCGCCATCTTACCAACTTTGTTACTTAGATACTTCTACGACACCACTACACTCATGGAGTCACCCGTCGCTCTTGAATACATTCCTGTCGTCGCTTTTGTCTTAGCTACAATTTATTTCTTGAGAGCCTTAATCGGCAACATGAGAAGAGAAAAACAAATTTCTCAACTTATGATGGAAATGGAAAACGATGATTGTTGTGGTGGCGCTTGCCACTCCGATCACGCTGAAGAATCTGACGAAGATTGGGATGAAGATCTTCAAGAATTAGAAGAACTTTTGGCTGAAGTTGAAGCTGAAGAAAAATCAGAAAAAAAATCAGCTAAAAAGGCTAGTAAGCCAGCCAAAGCTGCTAAAGTAGCTAAAACTGCAAAAAAAGCTAGTAAAAAATAATCACAGCTGATTCTGGTATATACTAGAATCATGTCTATAATTGTCTCAAAAAGAATTGGTATTGATTGCCGGCTAAGCGGAAACGCCCATGCCGGCATCGGTCGTTATATAGAGGAATTGATTCTTCGCTTGCCCAAAATCAATAAAGAAATATCTTGGGTGTTATTTTTTAATAACCAAAAACAGGCCAACGAATATTTACAAAAAATCGGGCCTCACAAAGACAATTTAAAAATTGTTATTGCCCCCATTCAACACTACACTTTGGCAGAACAACTCAAATTACCTCACATCTTTGCCAAAGAAAAGTTAGATCTTCTTCATGTCCCACACTTTAATGTGCCAATTTTTTACAGTGGCAAACTAGTAGTCACCATCCACGACCTACTGTGGCATGAGTTTGTTGGCTTAAAAGCCACCACTCTAAAACCTTATTTATATTTTCTAAAATATTTGGCTTATCGATTGATTACTCAACTAGCTATTTTCAAAGCCAGCTTAATTTTTGTTCCAGCCAATACCATTAAAAATGTAGTTCACAAATATTACCCCAGCTCCATCAATAAAGTCTTAGTGACCAAAGAAGGTTTTGCTCAAGAATTTTCACAAAATTTGCCAGCCAAAAAAACTAAACCCGAACTTCTATATGTCGGCTCGCTTTACCCACACAAGAATATTGAGGTCGTTCTAAAAGCTCTCTCAAGTTTGCCCAACTATCATTTGAACCTGGTTGGAGCAAGAAATATTTTCCAGGATCAAACTAAAGCTTTAGTTACTCAATATAAAGTGGAAAATCAAGTCAGCTTCCTAGGTTATTTGACCGACAAAGAACTCAAAAACGAAATGTCACAAGCTTTTGCTTTGGTTCAGCCTTCATTTTCCGAAGGCTTTGGCCTGACTGGCATTGAAGCGATGGCCGCTAGTTTGCCAGTAATTGCCTCTGACATTCCTATTTTCAAAGAAATTTATCAAAATGGAGCAGTCTTCTTCAATCCTCATCAGTCAAACGATTTCGTCAAAGCAGTCAAACATTTGGAACAACAGGACCGACCTGAAGTGATAAATAGAGGTAGAGAAATTTCCAAAGATTACTCATGGGATGAAATGTCATTTAAAACCCTAACTGCTTACAAAGCTCTACTTAACTAAAATCAATATGATGAGAGAACCCAAAATTGCTTTGGTTTATGATCGTGTAAATACACCCTACGGTGGTGCAGAAAAACTACTATTAGCTCTTCATGAAATTTTTCCCGACGCTCCTCTTTATACTAGCGTTTATGACGAGCAACTAGCTGCTTGGGCAAAAGTTTTCACTGTCAAAACAAGTTGGATCAATCGATTTGGTTGGTTAAGAAACAAACATCAATATATTGCCTTTTTAATGCCATTGGCTTTTGAAAGTTTTGATTTTTCTGAATTCGATTTAGTCATTTCTATCTCAAGTGCCGAAGCCAAAGGCATTATTACTAAACCAGAAACTAAACATCTTTGCTATCTATTAACTCCACCTCGTTATCTTTACTCACACCGTGATTTCATCATGGCTAATTCAGTCGTTTTCAATTTGCCCATCATTAGCTGGATTGCCAAAAAACTTCTTGATTACCTGACGCATTGGGATCAAATCGCCATTCATCGACCAGATAAAATCATTCCTATTTCCAAACTGGTACAAAATAGAGCCTTAGAATATTATGGAATTAAGTGTGAAGAACCAATTTATCCTAGCCTTGCTTCTGGTCAGCACGCTATTACAGCAAAGTTCAAAAAAGAAAATACACCACTCTTAATTGTTTCAAGACTCGTTCCTTACAAAAATATCGACCTAGCCATCAGAGCTTGCCAAGAGCTAGATCAGCCACTTAATATTGTCGGACAAGGAGAGTCTGAAGAACATTTCCAAGAACTCGTCACTAAGCATCATTTGATCAAGTTTTACAAAAATCTTGATGTCAAAAAACTGAATCAAATGTATGACGAATGTGCTGCTGTTTTAATGCCAGGTGAAGAAGACTTTGGTATTGTTGCCCTAGAAGCTTTGGCGCATGGGAAACCAGTTTTAATTAACTCCAACTCTGGAGCCAGCGAACTAATTGAAGATAAAAAATCAGGGCTTCTCTTAAAAAGACTTGATTTAGAGGGACTTAAATCTGCTATTCTTGAGGTCAAGAAGTATGATTTTGACCCTGCTATAATGAGCCGTTGTCTTAAACAACACAACGAAAAAACCTTTAAAAAACAATTTAAACAAGCGGTTGTTAACGCTTTAAAAGAAAGTTAAAGATGAAAGATCTTTCTCATGTTTATGCGGTTATTTTGGCTGGTGGCGGTGGCACCAGACTTTGGCCCACCTCTAGAGACGAAACTCCAAAACAATTTTTGAAGCTGACTGAAAACCGCACCATGATGCAAATTGCTGCTCATCGTGCCAATTTAATTGTAGATTGGGACAAAATTATCGTTGTCACCAATGCTCGTTATCTCCAAGAGATTAAAGATCAGCTTCCCGAAGTTCCTGCTCACAATATCATTGCCGAGCCAGAACGCCGAGATACAGCCATGGCGATGTTGGCTGGTACTTTGTTAGCTAAATCTTACGATCCCGAAGCAGTTATTTTTAACCTTGCCTCAGATCACGTGGTGGTTAATGAAGATGAGTTCGTCAGAGTCATGAAAACCGCTCTCGAAGTTGCTTCAAGAAAAGAAAGCTTGATTACTGTTGGTATCACTGCCGTTACTCCAAGTAACGCTTTTGGCTACATCAAGATTGGTGAACTTAATGAAACTCATAGCTCAGGTTTACCTATTTACCAAGTTTCCAACTTTACTGAAAAGCCTTCTACCGAAGTAGCCAAGGAATTTATTGCGACAGGCAAATACTACTGGAACGCCAATATGTATGTCTGGTCTGCTGAAACCTTAGTCGAAGCTTTCAGAAAATATAAACCAGAAATTTTGTCACCAAGTGAAAAACTTGGCTTCATGAGCGCTGAAGATTTCCACAAAAACTTGGGTGAAGTTTATGGCCAAGTTGAAAAGATTTCTATTGACTATGCCATTTCCGAAAAAGCCGACAATTTGGTTTTGATTCCTGGTGACTTTGGTTGGGATGATGTGGGCGACTGGACTGTCATGCACAATCTTTCTCACAAAGACAGCGAAGGCAATGCTGTCATTAAAACTGACAACAGTATTGAGCCGGTCATTATTGGTTCCAAAAATAACCTTATTTACTCAGGCGATCGTTTAATCGCCATTGCCGGTGTAGATGATCTAGTTATTGTTGATAGTAAAGATATTACTTTGATCGTGCCAAGATCAAAGAGTCAAGACGTCAAGAAGATTGTCGAGAAACTTAAAGAGGAAAAGAAAGAGCAATACCTGTAGAATTAGCGTTATGTTGTACGATACCCAAAAAAGAGTGCTCGATTTGCTTGTCTCGATTTGTCTATCTATTATATTTTTACCATTTTGGATTATCATTCCAGTTTTGATTTATCTTGAATCAGGCAATCCAGTTATTTTCAAACACCGACGGGTAGGCAAAGATGGTAAAGAATTTGATATTTATAAATTCAGAAGCATGATTCCAAATGCGGACGAATTTTTACACTCTGGTCAAGACAAAGAGTTGCTAGCCAAATTCAAAGCTGGAGACTGGAAATTGGAAAATGACCCTCGTATTACCAAACTAGGTAAAGTCTTACGCTCCTTAACTATTGATGAGTTTCCTCAATTATTCAACGTGTTGAAAGGGGAAATGAGCATGGTTGGTCCTAGAGCTTACGTCAAAAAAGAACTCGTTGAACAAACCAGTAAATATCCAGAAACCAAGGCCTTAGTCAAAGATATTTTATCTATCAAACCAGGCATCACTGGACCATGGCAAACTAGCGGCCGCAATGAAGTGCCATTCCGCCAGAGAGCAGAAATGGATGCCAAATATGCTCGTCGACGTTCAATTATCAATGACCTCAAGATCATGATAAGGACCCCTAGAGCCATGATTTCTAAGTGGTGATTTAAGTAAAAATCTTTAGTATACTGTTAACCTATGAGCCAAGTTGATCGGTTATTTGCCCACGAGCCAACTAAGAATGAAGATCCAGAAATGGAAAAGTTTTTTCCAAACAAAGAGATGAAGGATTGCTGTGAGCTCGGTGGATTTGGAGAAAATCACCATCACGATCATAAACCAAATCGATTCAGTCTCAAAAATTTAACTAAGAAACAAAAAATAGTTTTATCAAGCATCCTAGGTATTTTCTTATTCTTTACTGTTGTTTTTGGTGCCTTAGGTTTTTATACCTATCAAGTAGCCATTGAATTAAAAACCCAAGGCGAAGCTGCCAAGGTGACAGCAATGAATGCTTACACCAACTTCAAAAACCAAAATCTTCCAGGTACAGAATCAGAAATTGGCAACCTCAAGGAACAGCTCAAGAATATTAAATCTACTTACCAAAAATTAGCTCTTTATAAAGCTATTCCGATTGCTAACAACTACTTCAAGGACGGTGAGCATGCCTTGGCTGCTGGCGAAGCTGGACTAAACGCTGGTGGTAAAACAGTAGCTGCCATTGCTCCTTATGCTGATGTGTTGGGCTTTTCCGGTGAAGGCACTTTTGAAGGTGGCTCAGCCGAAAACCGCATCAAACTAATCTTGGAAACTTTGTCAAAAGTCACTCCAATTCTTGACGATATTCAATCAGATTTGAACATTGTTAATAATGAACTAGCTCAAATTGACGCCAACCGTTATCCAGAATCCATCAAAGACGCTCAAGTAAGATCAATGATCGTTGAGGCCAAGACTGGCGCGCAGCAAGCCAACACCTTGCTTTCAGAATATCGACCAATTATTGAGTTAATCCCAGAAATTGCTGGCGCTACAGGCGAAAGAAAAAAATACTTAGTTTTATTCCAAAACGACAATGAACTTAGACCAACCGGTGGCTTCTTGACTGCCTACTCGGTCATTTACATCGAAGATGGCAAGGTTACGCCAGAGAAATCTGATGACATTTATGAACTAGATAAAAAATTCAAGAAAAGACTACCTATTCCAGAAGCTTTAGGTAGATATTTAACCACCGAAAAATATTGGAATCTTCGAGATATGAATATCTCTCCAGATTTCAAAGAATCAATGGATCAATTTTTTGCCAACTATAGTGGTTTAAGTGGCGAACCAGATCACATCGACGGCATCATTGCTGTAGACACCCACCTGCTCACTGACTTAATTGAGGCAGTTGGCCCAGTGGAAATCGCTGGCTATGGTACCTTCAGTGCCCAAACTGAACCTCGCTGTGACTGTCCACAAATTATTTATGCTTTGTCTGAAATTATTACCAGACCAACTCCATATTTGAGACAAGACAGAAAAGGTATTTTAGGACCATTAATGTCTTCCATCTTGAGCAAAATCTACTCATCACCACGTACTTATATGTCTGATCTATTCAGAATTGCCTTGGAAGATTTAGAAGGTCGCCATATTCAGATGTACTTCCTCGATGAAAAACATCAACAAGCTGTTGAAACCATTAACGCCGCCGGTCGACTCGTCGGTAGTGACAAAGCTCAAGACTTCTTGGCCATCGTTAATGCTAACCTTGGTGGTGCCAAATCAAATCTCTTTATTGATTACAAAGTCAATCAAGTGGTCTCTGCACCAGAAAACGGTCGCATCACCAAAACTGTTGAAATTACCTATGAAAATAGGCACAAAGCCGACAACTGCAACTTAGAAGCTGGTCTACTTTGTCTTAATAGCACTTTAAGAGACTGGACTAGACTTTATATCCCTGCGGGTAGCGAGTTAGTTGAAGCTCAAGGCTTCAATGGCGAAGCTAAAGTCTATGAAGAAAATGGCTTTAATGTGATCGATGGCTTCTTTACCCTAGAACCATTGGCACAGGCTAAATTGAAAATCACTTACACCGTCCCTTATACAGCTGACACTTATAAAATCAAACTTTGGAAACAAGGTGGAATCAGTCCAATCCCAACTGTCATGGACGTCACTGGTGGCCAAGAAGAAATTCTGGTCAACAAGGACATGATCTATGAAGCAGAGTTCTAAAAGTTCCATTGCCAACGCCCTCATCATCAAAAGATCTAGTACTGGTGAAGCTGATCGCGTCATTACCATTTTGACTAGCGAGAGAGGTAGAATAGTGACGATTGCTAAAGGTGTGCGCAAACTCACTTCATCTCGGGGAGCTTTTTTAGAACCAGGCAATTTAGTCAAAATTCAATTGATTGAAACTAAATCAATGCCAATTTTGACTCAGGCTACTCTCATCGATGACACTGCTAAAATTAGAACGAGCCTTGCTCAAATTCGTCAACTCAGCCAATTGTTAGAAATTATTGATAAATTATTTGTCGAAGAAGAACTCGAACCACATATTTTCAATCAAATCTTGAAAATCAGACAAAAAATAGTTTTAGGTAGTAAATTTGATTTGAAAAAAGACATTGTTCAACTCGTGGAATGGCTTGGCTACCAAAATTTAGCTGATACCGAATTTGATAGCATTCTTGATTATGTTGCTCAATTAACAGGTAAAAAGATGAGAAGCTTTGAGTGGCTAAAGCCAAAATAAATCCCATAATAAATAATTAATGGTATAATTCCTGGGCAACAAAAACTCCATCGTTCAATTAGTGAAAGCGAGATAAAAGATGGGTTTCAAAGTTGAAGTGCTGGATAAGCAGGGCTATCCAAAGAAGGGCGTGAGTGTCAAGGTCATCTATACGGATGGTCAAGACAACGGCTCCACCGATAACAACGGCATCTTTGATACGGGCGGTAGTGGCGGCAATGTCACCTCCGTTCAAGTATCTGGGACTTCCGTTTACAGTTCGGGCGGACGCAAAGTCGGCTACAACGACACGCTTTCTGTGACTGCCTAACAAACAGCACACCACACAAAACAGCGTCTGCCATCACGGAGACGCTGTTTTTACATAGTGTTAGAATACAACCATGACAGAATCATCTTCACCCAAAAATTCTAAATTCAAGATTGGTGACCGAATTTCTTATGAAGGCAAAACTTGGACAATTGATGGTTATTGCCTAACCAATGGTATTGATTCTTATGAGATTAGTACTCAAAATGGCCAAGGTCTTTACATCAAAGGCGTACCAATCACCAAGGGCGATGAATACTTTTCTTGGGCTTAGTTTATTACAGTTCTAGACAATTTTTTCCCAACTAAACCATGGTCTGCCAAAATGGCCATAAGCAGCCTTTTCCAAAAATTGTGGTTTTCTTAAGTCTAACTTTTCAATAATTATTGCTACCGAAGTGTCAATGAGTTGATTGGCAAATTCCTTAATTTTCTTTTGCGAAACTTTAGCCGTGTCAAAGGTTTCTATTTCTTGCATCAAAGATTTTTTAGCACCGATTGAGTAAGCCAATCTCACTTCCGCTTTTTTGGCCAAACCGTGCGCCACAAGGTTTTTGGCAATAAAACGAGCCGCATAGGCTCCAGATCGGTCAACTTTAGTCGCATCTTTACCAGAGAAAGCTCCTCCACCAACTCTAGCGAAACCACCATAAGTATCAACAACAATTTTCCTACCCGTCAAACCAGTGTCACTGGCAGGACCGCCAATATGCCAAACCCCAGTGCCATTGACAATCAAATCTTTGGCACCAATAGAAAAACCATATTTATCCAAAACAAAACCCACTACCTTTGACATCAAGTCGACTTTAACATCATGAAGAGCTACATCTTCACGGTGGGGAACAGCTATCACAACTTTGGTTACTGCCACCGGCTTGCCATTGCGATACTGCACACTCACTTGAGTTTTACCATCGGGACGAAGATAGGGAAGAATATTTTTTTCTCGTACCTCATCCAAGCGCATAGCTAATTGATGAGCCAGTTCGATGGGTAGGGGCATGTAGTTACTGGTTTCGTCACAAGCAAAACCAAACATCATACCCTGATCGCCAGCACCTAATTCGTCTACTCCCTGAGCAATTTCTTTTGACTGTTCATGAATATTTAAAGTCAAGGGAGACTGATCGGTAAAACCAAACTTTGGATCGGTATAACCAAGTCTTTTTATTTCTCTTCGCGCAATTTTTTCGTAATCTATAGGCTTAGCTGAAGTGACCTCTCCAGCCATAAATATTTGGTTTTTTCCGACCATCGTTTCTACGGCCACTCGGCCAAATGGGTCAGCCTTCAGCACTTCATCTATTACAGCGTCAGAAATTTGATCACAAATCTTGTCAGGATGACCTGCACAAACAGATTCGGAGGTAAAAATAAATGAATTTGGCATAAAAAAAACTCCTCTCAACTTAAGAGGAGGTAATTTTTATTTTTTTTGCTTTGATTCGGTTGAATAAAGCCACATCGTTCGCCTCTTAAGTGAATGGGCACCGTGTCCTGGCCAAAGGCTCGGTTGCCGGATAAGTCATGAAGACTAATCTCTCTTGATGTATGAAGGTATTTTATCAAGAAAAACTCGATAACTCAATCTACTTTCAAGCGTTGACACTTTCGGGTTTTTTTTGATCAAATTAATTTATGTACCAAACAATAGGCGAAGAAATCTTAGTGGCGGGTAGTTACAAAGAACACCGTTTTCATCCCTTTAAATTTTTATGGAGAGGCAAAACTTATAAAATTGACCAGATTACATTGGCTTCTGATATCAAGGACGGCGGTGTAAAAAAACGTTGGTACTCAGTTTTAGTTGGTAGGGAGGTTTACCGAATTTTATTCAACCGAGAAACAGAAACTTGGACATTGGAGGAATTATGGGTCGAATAAATTGGAATAATTTAATTCTACACATCGATATCAACTCTTATTTTGCTACCTTGTTGCAGCAAGAAAATCCTCACTTAAGGAACAAACCTTTGGGAGTCATAAAAGACTTTGGTCGAACTTGTATTATCGCTTCTAGCAAAGAAGCTAAGAAGGTAGGCATCAAAACTGGAGCCAACACTCGTGAAGCCAAGCTCAAAGCCCCAAATCTAGTTCTTCTTCCCGCTCAATTTGATCGTTATTTAGATGCTACCAAAAGATTGAAAAAACTTTTCTTAGATCTTAGCCCTGACGTTTACATTTATTCAATAGACGAAGCATTTATAAATCTTAACCATTGTCAAAAATACCTTTACCAAAATCCACTCGAGTTTGCTCAAAGCTTGCAAAACCAAGTTAAACAAGAATTAGGGGAATGGGTGACTTGTAACGTTGGTATTGCTCCTAATTATCTTCTAGCTAAATTAGCTTCAAATATGGCCAAGACAGAAGGAATTATGGAAATCAATGAAGAAAACCTAGACAGTGTTTTGGCTTCGGCCAAATTTGACGATGTTTGTGGAGTGGGTTTTCGACTAGAAGAAAAGCTCAAACTGATCGGTGTCGAAAATCCCTATCAAATTCGCTTTTATTCACAGCCAGATCTGGAAAAAACTTTCGGTCCTTTTTGGAGTCGCGAACTACTCAAAATTGCTTACGGTGAAGAAACCAATCATTTTCAGCTCCTAGAAAAACCCGCTACGCAAATGAAAAGTGTTGGTCGTTCCATCACTGGCTACCATCTTTATGACAAAGAAGAAGAAATTAGAGCAATTATTTATAACCTGATTAGTGAAACCATTGCTAAAGTCAGAAAAATGAATTTGGCTGGCCGAGAAGTAGGAATTTTTTTGACTGGTGAAGGCCAATCTTGGTACAACCATATCACGGTCAAAAGACCCATCAATCATGAGTCAGAAATGTTTGAACTTCTTTATTCCAAACTTTATAAAAACTGGCATAGAAACTTCAAAATTATTCGCTTTGCAGTCAGAATTTCTTTACTCGAGCCAATGGGGCAAACTTCACTTCTACCTACTTGGCAACGTCGCGAAAAACTTCACCAAGCCTTGGATAAAGTTAATGAAAAATATGGCTTGTTTGTTGTACGCTCAGGAGCCCTGTTAAACCAACCAATCATTAGGCCAGAAGTAACGGGCTTTTTGGGCGATCGGATTTATCAACTGGGGGAGTAAGTTTTTAAAAGTCGAGCGACCGTTATTTTTTGAAATTATATTTCAAGTATTTAATCAAAAGCACATAGTTCAACACTAAAATTCCAAGCGTAGCCAAGGGAAAATAGAAAACCTGTTTCATAATTACAAATGGGAGATAGGAAATTAGCCAATTAACAAAAAGAAAGTAAAACGTTCTAACTAAGAAAACCAAAGAGAAAAAAATAAAATTGGCAATCACATACTTAAATGACTTTTTAAATGATGCAGAAATCGTCGAATCATCGACCACCATTTTTACCATCACTTGATCAAAATAAAAATAAAAAATACTAATAAGAAAAGTTAAAACTGATAAATAAACAGGTGTTTGATAAGAACTATCCGTCAGCAATAAAAGAAAATCTGATTTTTTTCCTGACTGAGAAAAAGTAAAAAGAAGAAACATGCAAAATAAAAACAGTTCTATAACTTTAAATGAAAAAAGCTTTCCAAAATATTTTTTGATCAATGGCCAAAGATCTTTCAAAATAAACACTTGATTTTTACGAGCTTTCAGTTGTAAAGCGATGATGACTGCAGGCCAACCAATTAAAATGATTGATAATGCCGTAGACACTAAATTTAAGGGAGCAATAAAAACGCCACCAACTCCCGCAAACCTCGATAAAGAGTTAATCAGATAAATAATTAACGGTCGGAATTCAACGGCTAGACATAAAAAATATAAATAAGGATTTTTAACCAAAAAAATCAAAGATTCCACAAAAAAAGATTTGAACTCAAAGAAAGTTGCTCTATTTTTTTCTAACATTATCTTAATAAATCAGAAATTCTAGCCAATAAAAACAAAACTGGCAATATCAGAAGAACTCCTGAAAATATTAGTCTTAAAAAAAGTTTTCTTTTTAGAGTTCTATTAAAATCAAATATGAATAAGAACAATGAAATTGTAGCAATTAAATCGATTAAGTTGTTATAAATTGAGTAAGATATTTGCTCAGAAAATATTATGTCCCAAGAAAAAGGGAACAGCATTACAGAAATAGCAACTATATACCAAAGACTTATTGAAATAAAAAAGTATGGTTTATAAATTTTTGTTTTCATATTTGAAATATTATAGCAAAAGTGAAGTGACCACCGATTTTGAGTGTATCGGTGGTCCTTGATTGTTATTAGCTCATTTAACGAGTCAACAGGGATAAGAGATGAACCATAGAGAATCATCGTCCCAATTTAGGTTTCGACCAGTCAGGTTGGCTATCCATCTCTTTCCAACTCCTAGATAGGTATTTCCTCCAGAGCTTTCACCTGCGAAACCATTGTGTCTAACACCCCAATCAGAATCTGGAACCTCCCTTCCTTCAAAGTACAGAGTGAAAGATTGAGGCAATGGATCGAGGGGAATTTCTATAATCTCGCCTCCCCTAGAGCTATCTCTATATGCTCTAATTGAGACTGAACATCGCTGAACAGATTGAAACTGAGAAACAGCTTCAATCCAGTTATCGCCATTCGTCCCCTCCACCGTCCAACCAGTTATACCTTGATAGCGAATCTGCCACCACCAATAACCGTCGGCGCAAGTAGGGCCACTAAGAACATCGAAGGCGGTGCCTGGTCTGGCTGTGCCAACTTGCTCAAAGCCCAAGCCAGCACCAGAACGAATTCTGTTGGAAAGTCCCGGAGTTACTTGCCCGCGACCACCAACACTAACTGGCTCAGCATGAGCATAGCAATCAGATTGCTGACTAGAACTTATTGAGCCTCCATTATCACTATTTGACACTGGAGGAGAACTCTGACCACTATTGCCGTTACCATTGTTGCTACCGTTATTACTCTGGCTATTATTACCACCAGAGCAATACCACGAATTTGCATCGTTGAAATTTGAATAGCTAGCCCGGTAGCTTGAGCCATATTGCATCCGGCAAGCTTCATTCAAATCCATGTCATGCAATCTGCCAGAGGAGTCTTCGCACTTCCAATCGTAGGCGGTGTTACCAACGAGTATCGCCCGACCCCAACCCTTACTTGAACAGTAATTGTTGAGATCAAGACCTGATTGAGCAAAAAGGCTTTGAGTGGTAAACAAAATACCCACTCCCAATAGTACCAGCATCGTCAGTTGGACTAGATACTTCATCGAAACTATCTCCTTTACCCAAATTAGTCGGTTTATCCGCTGAGAATTCACAGCGGCTTTTTACCCACTACCTAGTGAACAAAAAGCCACTGTGAAAATAACACCCTTTGTTAAAGAACTTGGCGGGTATTATAAGGACATGAAAACAATATGCAAGTGAAAATTTGTCAAAAAATTCCCAACTACTCCACCACCACTCGGCCATCCAAAACCAAAGCTTTTTCGGAAAGAGCCAAGAGAGGATTGATGTCCAACTCCACAATTTCTGGGAAATCAACAACTAGTTGAGATAAACGACCCACACACTCAATCAGTTTTTCCTTATCAACTGGCAGTTGGCCACGAGCACCATCAAGCAATTTACTAGATTTAAGATTGTTCAGCATTCTGACAGCATCGCTTCTCGTCAAAGGGGCAAAGGCAAAATTAACATCTTTGAGAATCTCCACATAAATACCACCTAAGCCAACCATAATCATCGTTCCCAAGCCCGGTGCTTTATTGACACCCAAGATCATTTCCAAACCTCCTGCTGGAGCCATTTCCACCAACAGAACACCTTGCAGATTAGCCTCTGGTTTTTTACTCGCCACTGTTGCCATCATTTCTGAATACTTTTGTTCAACGTCTTTGGCAGTCACATTCAGCATCACGCCACCCACATCACTCTTGTGAAGAATTTCCGGAGAAAAGATTTTCATGGCAAAACGAGCTGATGCGCCCAAACGTTCGCAAACCTCACGAGCTTCCGCTGGAGAATGAGCTACAGCGGAGGCTAAAATTGGCAAACGATAAGCTTCAAAAATAGCCAAAGCTTCAGCTTCGGGGAAAGAAGTTTGACCTTTTTTCTTGGCATCAGCCAAAATAGTCTCGACTTTATCTCGATCAACGTCGTTATAGGTAAGCTTTGCTTCTACAGGAATTTTGCTCCAAGTAGTAAATCTGCTCAAAGCAGCTAAACTAGCAGCCGCTGGCTCGGGAAAAGTAGTAGTCATAATGTCATCAGCTTGCAACATTCTGACGCCCTCATTAACAGTTTTTTCACCCATAAAACTGACTACAGTTGGTTTTTTGCGACCAGTTTCTTGTTTGTAAGCAGCCATCACGTCAATTACAGCTTGAGCAGTTTCCTTAATCTCGGTCATGGATTGAGGCGTCAAAAGCACAATCAAAGCTTCCACACCCGGATCTCGGACAACCAACTCCAGAGCCTGCCTATAACGATCAGACACAGCGTCACCCAACACATCGATTGGATTGTGAGTACTAGCAGCAGGAGGCAAGACCGCCTTAAGCTTAGTGACGGTTTCTTCACTCAAATCAGCCATTTTGAAACCGTTGTTAATGATGCCATCAGCAGTCAAAACGCCAGGGCCACCAGCGTTGGTAATCACCGCAATTTTCTCAAAACTGGTTTGCTCGTTTTTACAAAAAACCTGAGCAAAGTTAAATAAGTCTTCAATCGTATTGGCGCGAATAATGCCTGCCTGAGCAAAAAGAGCTTCGTAAGCATTATCGCCGCCACTCAATGAACCAGTGTGTGAAGCGATAGCGCCAGCGCCAGCTTCAGTGCGACCAGACTTAAGAATCACGACTGGCTTAGGATTATCACCTTTGTTGAGCTCAATTAATGTTTCAATAATTTCTGGAGCATTACTAAGCTGCTCTACGTATAAAGCCACCACTTTGGTTTGTGGATCAGTGTGTAAGTAACGAATCAAATCAACTTCATCGACGTCAGCTTTATTGCCAATGGAAACAAACTTGGAAAAACCAATCGACATTTTTTCGGCATAATCAAGAACAGCGGTACACAAAGCACCACTTTGAGACATGAAAGCAATATTGCCAACCTGAGGCATCAAAGCGGCAAAAGAAGCATTCATTTTATTTTGAGCATTAATCACACCCAAACAGTTCGGACCAATCAAAGCTACATGATTTTGTCTGCAAACATTACGAAGTTCTTCTTCCAAAGCTAAGTTACCAATCTCCTTGAAGCCTGCTGAAATAACCACAGCTGACTGAGCGCCCTTAGCGGCTGCTTGTTTGATGATTTCCGGAACCATAGCGGCAGGAATAGCCACCACTACCAAATCAATATTTTCGGGAATTTCAGTCAGGTCGTGGTAAACCTTGATGCCATACAGCTCATCAATTTTAGGATTAATAGGGAAAATTTTGCCGGCAAAACCTTGGTTAACCAAGTTTTTGACTAGATCATTACCAACAGTTTTTTCGCGCGAAGAGGCTCCAACAACTGCTATAGATTTGGCATTAAACAAGGCATCGAGATTCATATCGATTCATTCTAGCTAATTTTTTACTTGACGACTACTTTCGAAAAATAATGACTCAAAATTTTTCTAGCATTTTCTACGCTTTCTGGCGAAGGCGGGTTGATATCTTTGAGCTGATAGTCCAATCCCAATTCTTCAAATTTATAAACACCTAAGGTGTGATAGGGAAGTAACTCCATTCGTCAATATGCTTAACATCCAAAATTACCAAATCAGTCAAATCATACAACATTGCTTTAGCCAAGTTACAACGAGCTCCGAAAAATTGCATTTCTTTACCGGTCTCCATCATTGAAACACAGCAAGCAATAGAGTAGTCATCACATTTACCCAAACTCTTCATCAAAGCATCATTTTCATATTGGATAGAAGAAGTATCGGCGGAAACTTTGGCACAGAATTTTTTGAAACTTTCTGGCAAACGTTCATCCCAAAAACAGTCAAGTTTGGTTCTGGAGCTGGACCTAGATTGTATAAAGTTTGAAGAAATCTATAGGAAGTTTTAGTCACCTTTTTTAAATCTTTTTCTAGATAAATATCAAAAAATCCAGAAACGTTGCCCAAAGACATAGCAGCACCATAATGCTCTTTGACAGCGGCTAAAAAAGCAAAGTAAGTCCATTGAATAGCTTCACGAGCATTGGTGGCAGGCTTGCTAACGTCGTGTCCATATGAAGCAGCCATTTCTTTGATTTCGAAGAGTGCCTTGATTTGTTCGCTAATTTCTTCACGATCGCGAATCAACTCATTAGTCATATCGCCAAGCATTTGATCGCGATCAGCTTCTTTGGCTTTGACCAATTCATCAATTCCATACAAAGCCAAGCGGCGATAGTCGCCAATAATTCTGCCACGACCATAATTGTCTGGCAAACCAGTCAGAATACCAGAACGACGTAAATTTCTCATTTCTTCGGTGTAGGCAGAAAAAACACCGTCATTGTGGGTTTTTCGATACTTTTGACAAAGTTCAATGACTTGAGGATCGAGTTTGTAGCCATTTTGCTCGCAGGCTTCTTCAACAATTCTATAGCCACCAAAGGGCTTGATTGATCTTTTGAGTGGAGCATCGGTTTGAAAACCAACAATTAATTCCAAATCTTTATTCAAATATCCTGGTCCATGTGAAGTAATCGTCGAAATAGTTTTGGTATCGATATCCAAAACGCCACCTTTATTTCTTTCTTCGTTCAATAATTTTTTCGCTTCTTCCCATAGTTTAGTAGTCTTGTCAGTTGGCCCCTTTAAAAATTTCTCATCGCCATCATAAGGTGTGAGGTTTGCAAAGATAAAATCTCTAACGTTAATCTGGAGAGGAGTATAATTGTTAGCTTTAAAAAAATTTAAAAAGCACACCAGAACACTGGCGTTTTATTGTTCCAAAAAACTCTCAAAAGCTTCGATCGCGCCGTGCAATTCCGGCTGAGCAATCACCACTGACAACTCAGTATAGGTAGAAACAATTTCCAAAACATTAATTTTTTTAATAGCTAAGGCTCTAATCAAAGTATAAATAACGTTGGGTGTAGGGATGTATTGTTCAGAAAAACTAACACTGACACAAACCAAATCGTTGATCAAAGCTTTGGGCTTGATGGCAAAGTGACTCACAATTTCATCACGACGACTAGCGGGGACAATCATTGTAATCTCTGTAGAACCTTGGGTAATCGTCAAAAAATCTCGACCTTGCTCAAGTTTTTTTCTCAAAGAACTAAGTTTTTCCAAAGTTTCATTATTTTTTTCAAAAGTAATGTCAGTCAAAGGTGATTTGATAATAACGTCATTAAGTTTAATTTTAGGAATCAGTGCCGACTCAGCTTGAATTTTTGGCATCATGCGGGCCAATGCAGTGACTATAGTGGTTTTTTTGACCAATTTAAAAGTTTTATCTTCCACAAAATCATGAATTTGCTCTGCATAAGCACTCAAATTCAAAAAACCAGACCTCATAGCTTCAAAAGCGACAGGGTCATTTCTTAGTATTTGCTGGACAACTTCCGCGACTGAAATCATATTTTAGTTTATTTAATGTAATATTTGTTACATTATGTTTTATTTTTGTATTATATCATAGTTTTTTTTACATTTTAGAACTTTGGACTTAAAGTACCAATACGTAATAACTGTGTAAAGGAAAAATGCAAAGAAATCGAATTGAGGGTGATATAAGCGCCATCAGCAACGAACTTGAGTTTTGCTTAAGGGGCATTTCAGCTCCTGAGGTAATTTCAGCAAACATAAATCGACTAGAACTAGACCCAGAGGTCAATCGTCGCGATGTTGTAGAGCTATTAATTAGTATGGCGCTCGATATTGATGAGTTAAATGGTTTATTGCCAGTATTTCTCAATCAGCTCCTAGAAAGTGTTTCTGAGTTAGGCGGTGAAGTTTATGCCGGATCATCACTACTTAGAGATACGAGTGGACTAGAACCAGCTCGCTATAGAACAACCAGCTTATCAGAAACATTAGCACAAAATTTACTTGATATTTCCAGTCAACAAGTTGTTATTGGCATAGCCAATGAAGGCAGCGGCAGTAACCCAGGCGAGCAATTCGGAATGCAACTATATAACTCACTAAGGCAACTTACTCCGATTATTTTGGCCTTATCAAGCTCATCACCATTCAGATACGGACAAGGACAACTGATTGATACTGGAGCCAGAAGCAGGAGAATTGATCAGTACGCCAGAGGAACATCAATGTTGCCATCTGAAATTTTACACGCGCCTGCGCTTGGCTCACTTGATCAATATCAGGAAATTTTGCAAGGAATATCTGACGAAGTTAATAGAAGGTTGGAGTCTGGAGAACTCGATCAAAATAACGCTGAGCTATACCAAAATCGAGAAAACGGACAGTATGCGCCATTTGAAACACTCGATCCACATCAAATCTATTGGATGGTTAGACCAAGAACTGACCACAAAAATGCCGATTCTGTATTTTCTTTAGAAATGAGAGTTTCTGACTTACCACTCCAAGTTGAAACCATCAAAACAATCAATTCATTTGTTATCGGTTTAGCTTATTATGCAAGTCAAAATGGCTTTGAAGAGTTGCAGAATGTAACTGCGCAAATGAATGTAGGGAACACTCCTGCAGAAGTTTATAGAACTTTAGAAAGAGTGGCTCGTCAGGGAACACACTCAAACCTAAATGGTGTAAGTATAAAATCATTTATTAAAAAACTAACTGAATTATCTGCAAGAGGCTTAAATAGTAGAGGTTTTGATTCTCAACCTTTAATTCAAGACGTTACCAGAATTTTATGCCAAGGTAACGACGCGGAACAATTATTGAGAACAGTAGAGAGTCAGAATATTAGCACACCAGATGAATTAGAAAGCCATCTGGTTTATTTATTAGCAAAATCACTAACCTAAATTTATGCAAACAACCCAATCTCTTCTGGCCAAACTGATATCAATTCCTTCAGTTTTTCCCAATGAACAAAAAGTAGCTGTATTTATAGAAAACTATTTGAAAAAAATTGGTTTTAGTGTTGAAAGAGTTGAGGTTTCCAAAAATCGCTACAACTTAATTGCTCAGTTCGGACAAGCCAAACAATATCTTTGTTTTTATGGCCACATGGATACAGTACCAGCCGATCCCAAATGGGAGCAAGATCCTTTCAACATGACCATTGATAAAAATAATCACGCTCATGGACTTGGTGTAGGCGATATGAAAGGTGGCATTGCTGCCATTCTCAAAACAGCAGAATTTGCCGTTAAACAACAACTATCCTTAAAAATTGCATTCGGTGTAGATGAGGAGAATATTTCGCTTGGATCGCACATATTGACCAAACATAAATTTTTCAACGATGTTGATTTTATTATTTCTGCCGAAAGCGGACAAATTATCAACAAAAATCAAGCGTTTTCTGTCAATTTTGGACGTAAAGGTCGATTTGTCATTGAGTGCGATGTTAACGGTGTAACTGCTCATGCCGCTGAAGCCAGACTAGCCATCAACGCCATCAATCAAGCTAGCAAATTAATTCAGCTGATAGAAAAAATTCATTGGTCAAAACATAACAAATTAGGCAAAACTGAAGTTATTCCTTTTGAGGTTACTTCGACTACTGATTCATTTAGCATTCCAGACAAAGCAAAAATCAAATTTAATGTCTTAACCGTTCCAGGAATAAATAGTGATCAGGTTTTAAACATTGTCAGAGAAATTGCAGAGAAAAATAGCATTTTGATTAGTGCAAAACTCATGGATAGACCAACTCCATATATGGAATCTTATCAGGTTAATATGAGTGATCCAAAAATCAAAAGATTGAAAAAACTTTTCAAAGAATATGGTGTTTATGGTGGATATGCTCAATCCGTAGCTGATGAAAATAGATTTGCCAATGACTTAAATATCCCCGTGATTAGCCTTGGCCCAGTGGGTGGTGGTGATCATACCGCTCATGAATGGGTGAATTTAAATTCATTAGACTCAACCGCAGAAGTTTTCAAAAAAATTACTAACTTACACAGTGAGAGTCATTAATACCCCTAACCACCAGCTACACCAATCACCCTACGAGATTTGGAATGGTGAACAAACTCCGCATCAGGAAATACCTGCACGTGTTGAAAATATCGTTGCTGCATTGAAAAACACCAACCATGAATTGGTAGAGTTAGAGCAAAAAGTACCAATGAGAGTTTTGCGAGCTATTCACTCATCTAGGTATTTAAACTTCTTAAGTGATTTTTGCCCAACCTTGGGTGATGGTGAGTATAAATATCCATCAGTTTTTGCTTTGCATGCTCAATCAGAAGATCACTACAAATATCCGCTGACTAGACTTGGATTCTATAGTTTTGACATGTACACTCCACTCTCTAATGCGACTTTTAGAGTAGCTTTAGATTCTGCGAGTGCAGCTTATCAAGCTGCCTTTGAGGTTAAAAATAGAGGCCAAAAAGTTGCTTTTGCCTTGTGTAGACCACCAGGACATCACGCTGAACCAAACCAAATGGGTGGATATTGCTACATTAATAATGCAGCCGTAGCAGCGCAGTTTTTTAGTCAATTCGGCAAAGTCGCTACTCTAGATGTCGACTTCCATCATGGTAATGGTACACAACACATTTTTTACGAAAGAGAAGATGTTTTAACCGTTTCATTGCACGCCGACCCAGATTGGAAATTCCCACACTTTTCTGGCTATGCCGATGAAAAAGGTACTGGCGATGGCGATGGGTTTAATTTTAATTTACCTTTGCAACAGGGAACTACCAACGCTCAATATCAACGTTCATTAGTCAAAGCTTTAGCCAAAATCAAAGAGTTTGGCGCTGAATATTTGGTAGTTAGTTTTGGAGCCGACACTCACAAAGATGACCCAATTGGTGGTTTTGCTTTAACAACTGAATATTTTAGTAAAATGGCGCAAACGATTGCTGATCTTAATCTTCCAACCGTTATTGTCATGGAAGGTGGATACAACACTAGCAAATTAGGTGACAATGTAGTGTCATTTTTATCTGGTTTTGAGAGATAAAGCTTTTTAGCTAGCTGAGCTAGATAAAACTTAATTAAAAAAAATTAAGAGGCTTTTCTTTGAATATTCTCGTTTAGATCTCCGACCAATTCTGGAATAAAAACTTCAAAAGTCAGAGGTTGGTCGAGGTCTATGCTGGGAAGTGGATCGCCATTGTGAATAACGCCTTCTCTGGCGACGGTGATAACTTCAATTAAGGTGTCATTATAGTGATCGCCCATGATTTCTTTGAGACCCACCAAAGCTGCTTTAATTGTTGCGCCGCTACTATATACATCATCAATGATACCGATTTGTTGGCCGCTTCTGATGGTTTTTAGAATCTGCTGTTGTGCATACGCGTCGAAAGCCATGAATTTAGGTTTTGCCTGAGAAGTAATGGGGTAGTATCCATAAACTCGACCAGCTTCTCCCGCTTGTTCTTTTAATAACGCTTCGTCCTTACCACCTCTAAGAGTGAGGAGAGGTAATTTTACTTCACGACAAGCTTCTTCGATCATTGGTCCGGATTTTGATGAGTATGGAGTAATAGCCAAACCAAGGTGACCCATATCATCTAACATTTGGATAAGTGCTTCGGTTCCAGCTTTTTGAACTTGAGATTCTCTTGGATCAAACCAGGCAATCCAAATAGGTTGTTCCTCTGAACCAACATTTTTCAACATTAACTCCAAAGCCATTTGACCCAAGATTATAGAAAGATAAGGATTTCCGTCTCTGAACTTGATATCTTCTGGTCGATAAATTTTGGGAAGGTGCTCAAAAAGTTGATTTGTCATTTAAAAAAATCTTACCACTTTTTTGATAAAACAGACTTGAGTCCTAGGATTACCCTTAAGCTTGATCTTATGTGGCGATTTGTTTATCAAGAATTTGGCGTAGAGATTCGGCTTTACTGGTTTTGTATTGATAAGAAACCCATTCTAGATAACGATCGAGGTGTTTTGGCAAAACTAAGGAAATTTTGACGAGTTGATCGTCACTGATTTGGCTGTTACTAGCTCGATCAAAATTTTGTTCACACAGCTCCATTTCCAATTCCAACTCACCTTTGGAAAGAAGAAGATGAACCTCGCTAGGAGATAAATAACCCATCCCGGCCGCTGCCAAAAATTGATTGGCTTGATAAACATTTTGGATTGCTTTATGTGAGATAAATATCTTGATTAAAATGAGAAAAACATCACGATCTTTGGGTAAACGCAAATCTTTTTGCCAACGAGACAACAAACTTTCACTATAAATCAAACCTTCATCAGTCAATGCATCGACAAGCTGTTTTATGGTTTTGAAGCCGGCTTGTTGCCTATACCTTTTCAATAATTCGCCAAATGTGAGTTCTTGCATTTATTTAATTATCTCAATGCAGGCAATGTATAAGGTTTATACAAAGGGATTGTTACAAATACCTATCCTCAATTTTCATCTCATTAACAATCAAACTTCTAATTATTTCAGCCTTGGATTTACCTTTTTTCTCAGAAAGAGAGTCAAGATAAGCAACTAAATCATTAGATAGTATTAAGTTGAATCTTTGGTCTTTATTTTCACCGATAAATTCCATTGCTTCGCTTACCACACTTTTGAGATTTGTTTTATTGTAGGGGAGAATGATTAACTTTTCTGTCTTGATATCAGTTAAAACATGAGGCTTTACTCTTTGATTATGCAAAGCAATAACATACTTGTTATGAAGCAAAGCCATACTTATTTCTTGACCAATGCCAATTGAGGGATTAGTAATTTCCACAATCACGACATCAGCATCTTTTTTCTGCCTTGATATCTTGTGCTGTTCCTCAAAATTTTGTGATTCATTTTTATTCAAATAGTAATTTTTTTCATTAAATCTTCTTTCGAAAACAGCAATGTGACCTAACTTCACCAAATGGTCACAAATTTCATTACAGTCAGCCCTCAAGTCGTCAGTCATTTTGCTGATGGAAACAGAGAAGTAGACTTTCATAAATTATCTTTCTCCATCATCTTAGAAATTAAATTTCTTATGATTTGAGATTTAGGGATACTTATTTCTTTAGATTTTTTATTCAAATAAGATATTAAATTTGGTTCAAGCATCAGGTTAAATCTTTTTAATTGTCTTTTTTTAACATATTCAATACTATTTTTTACCACTTTTTCTAAGTCGCTGTCTGAATACTCAATATAATTAAAGTTTTCATCTTCTATTCCATTTAAAAAAATGGATTCTGAGCCTTTTTTGTAAAATGCTAAAACTGGCTTCGCCATTTCTAAAGCCAAAGTAACTTCATGACCAACATTTATTGTCGAAGGGAATGAAATTTCAGCAACTACAACATCTGCTTCCGATATCCACTTTTTTACTCTTTTGTAATAGTCAACAGATCCTTGGTATGTCGTAGCTTCAATGTCATTCATTGAAATATTCAAAATATGATCAGACTGAACTTCAATATTTTCTTCAACTAGACTTGAAACAATCTTTTCAAAATTCTGGCCACATTGGTTTTTGAAATAAATAGATCCAGTAAAGTATACTTTCATTTATTACTTTCCATATCCTTTTCAATTAGTCGTCTCAAGTAAACAGCCTTAGAAATTTTTTTCTCTTTGGACAAATTGTTTAAATACTCACTCAAGGATTTGTTAAGCATAATGTTGTACCTAACATCCTTATCCAAAAACAAACCGTCAATTGCAAAATTGAGCACTTTTTTGTAATTACTCTTTGAGTACTCATAAAGTTGGAACTTTTCATCATCAATTCCCTCAATGAAAAGCTGATTATTTCCTTTGGTATATAAACAAACAACGTTTTTTTCCATTTTTAAAGCTTGGAATATCTGAAACCCAATTGTAACGCTGGGAGTAGAAGTTTCTAATATAACTAGATCACATGAGGAAATAAGTTTGTTTGCTTTATCAAATATATGTTTTACGTGCTGAGCTGTTGGTTTATAAAAGTCGCTAAAATTTTCCGGAGAAAAGTAATCATGAACAATCTCATGACCTATATTTTTCAAATATTCTTGAACGTTGGAAAAAAGTGAAATTTGGTCTTTTTCAGACCGACCAGATAAATTCAAGTAAATTTTCATACTTGAGAAGGTATTTTATCACAAAAAAGAATTGACTAATCACCCATTCCGCTTCATTAAAATGGTGATAAAATACTGAGAATTTGGTATAAAATGGTATGTATCGAATAAATATTAAAGGAAATCGATGAAAATCTTTTTGGCCGCATCTATCTATGGAAAACAAAACCTAGAAGACAGTTGCAAGAAGATTGTCGATTTAGTTAATAAGTCTGGCCACACAATTATGGCCGACCACATCCTCAATACCACCAACGAGCAAATGGCTCAATGGAAAAAATCTCAAGATTTAGAGTTTCATCATTATGTTATGGATGGCATTAAAAATGCCGATGCTTTGTTTGCGGAAATTTCACATTCAAGTACCAGCGTTGGTTATTTAATTTCTCTTGCCGCCCAGGCCGGTAAACCAGTGGTTTGTTTTTATAATGGCAGTCAAAAACCACACCTTTTCACCACTCTAGAGGAAGCCAATGATAAATTTGTGGTTGCACAATATAGTGATTTACATGAATTAAACAAACTTGTCCCAGAAATGATCGAGTTTGTTCACGAAGGTCAAGACACTAGATTTAACTTTTTTGTTACTCCAAAGCACATTAACTACCTCAACTGGATTTCTAAGAGTCGCCGCATTCCTAGATCAGTTTTCTTGAGAAGACTGATTGAGGACGAAATGAAGAACAGTGGCTTTAACAAATGAACAATCCCTGGGAAAAAATCTATACGGAAGCGACGCCCGCCGACTTTGAAAAACCATATTCAAAGTTTGATTTAATTCTGTCTGAACTAAAAATAAATGACGTAGAAAAAGTTTTAGATGTAACAATTGGCAATGGAAGACATTGTATTGAGCTAGCAAAAAATGGATTTTCTGTTTATGGCTTTGATATTTCAGAAAAAATAGTAGCACTTTGCAGAAAGAAAATTGAAAAACTTGGATTAAAAGCAAATATAGATAAAGCAGACATGTTCAAAAGATATCCTTATGATGACGCTTATTTTGATGCTGTAATCGCAATACAAGCCATATACCATGGAACTATAGATAATTTTAATGACGCGATAAAAGAGACCAGAAGAATATTGAAAAAAAACAAACCATTCATTTTCACTGTTTCAAAAAATAAAACACGATCAGCTCTTGGAGCTATGAAGCCTGAATTTAAAAAAATTGACGAATATACATTGATTCCAATTAATGGTAGAGAGAAAGGACTTATTCACTTTTACCCGACAGCAGAAATGATAAACAATATTACTACTAAATATTTTAGTAAAGTTAAAATTATAGATGATAAGGATAATCAATATTATTTAGTAATCTGCATTTAGATATGAAAATATATTTCATGGGTTCTCCAAGAGGAAAAAAAGAGTTTTCTAAACAGTATTACAAAATATATAAGACTATTGAAAAATTAGGACACACCAACCTAACTGATTTTCTAATAAGTGTAGACACAGAAAAATTTTATGTTGAGGATATTTCTGACTTTTTCAAAAAAACAAATAAAGAGTTAAAAAAAGCAGACATCTGTATATTTGACGCCTCAATTGCAAGTATAGCAATTGGACATTTAATTTCTACTGCAATACAAAATAATAAACCCGTAATCGTCTTCTATATAGGAAACGAACCGCCACATTACTTGACTGGCATAGATGATTTAAAAGTTCAACTTGTTCGCTACGAAGACGATACTATTTCCGAAACACTCGCTGAATCACTAGACTACGCCTCCTCCCAACAAGATACTCGCTTCAACTTTTTTGTTTCACCAAAGCATATCAACTTCCTAGATTGGATTGCTCAAAATAAGAAAATTCCACGCTCTGTTTATCTTCGTCGCCTGATTGAAAAAGAAATGGCAAACGATGATCAATACAGTTCACAGCAAAGCTAAACTTCGTATAGAAGTATGATGATTTTTTCACTATAATTTTCTATAACCGATATGATTGTCGGAAAAAGCTTTATATACACACCCATTGCGTATGGACTGTTGTAGGCATTCCGATTTATAATATAGGACATATAGAAAGTATTCATAAAGTTAAGGTTGGGAGAGATCCCAAAAAAATTTTGCCAATTTTTAAAAGCCTATAACTTAGAAATATAAAAATATGCCAACCAACGTCGAAATAAGACCACAGGAGGTATTTAGAAGTTTAGAAAGCTGGAAAAGATGGTTTATGACCATGCTTTTAATTGGTTTTCTTGCAGTTGCTTGTAAAGATGTTGACGCTGCCGACGCAGACACTATGTATGCCGAAAACCAAGCGATTGAGTTAACAGTCGAAAATATTACTAACTTCTATGACAGTTTAAATCAAAGTAATGATGTTGAATTGCCGATGAATCCCGAAAGAGAAATACTGAGGGTTAATATCAGAAGTGGTGTAAACGTCAGAAGTCTAGATAGTAGTGCTAGTACTATAAATGGTTTTCCAAGAGGAAGTGCCGATGTTGTTGGCTACTTCAATGCTACTACAGCTGATAGCTTTGGTAGAGTTGCAACAGGAATTTGGTTTGTCATTAATAATAATGGCGAATTAGGTGCTGTTCACAGCAATTACGCAAATGAAGTAGATGAGACAAAGCTCACTGCTGAAGAACTCAATGAAGCAGGTATTTCTCTATTTACATTTGAAATGGGCGTTCCAACTCCACCTGCTCCGGTACAAACTGAAGTTGAACCTACTGAAGGCGCTTCAACTGAAGATGAAGCTGGAGTAGAGGTTGCTATGGCACCCTCAGAAGGATTAATTGCTCCTGAAGTTCCTAGCAGCTTTTCTGTCTCCACAAGTGAATATAGCGCAGCAAGTAATTCATTTATTTGGGTTGAAAATACTGTGACACCCACAGGAGATATAATGCCACTTCCATTCGGCATTGTTGACTTAAATAGATACCCACAACTTAGAAATTTTGCTCAATTAATCGAAAGTAACTTTAGATTTGGAAGCAGAACAGAGATGGTTGATTTTAGAGCAATGGGTATTCATGCTATTTTTGTAAAATCATCTGGCGATGGATCGGGCGGAAATATTTATCACTTTGCCATTCCAATGGAAGGCCAAAGTGAAGATGAATGGGCTACCTTTACAACAACAACATTACCTGGAACATTGGCAATATTACCTGTAAGCAATCAATTACAACCAATTAATGATCCAAACAATTTACTTGTTGTTGATCCTGGTGTGAGATTGGGAGCTTCAAGATTTGAAATAGCAGCAAACCCTGTGGTTCCAGGCGACATTTTAATTGTATTTGTATACGATTCACAAAACGATAACGGAACTGCTGCTGATTCTCTTAGAAGAGTTTGCAATGGTCTGAACACTCAACAACAAGTTGAACTAATATCAGAAGGTGATGTTTGTACAACGATGACTGGTTTTGATGTATCACCCAACTTCACAATTGGCGGAATAGCCTCTCCAAATGAATAAATTATAAATAAAAATCAAATCTTTTTGCCCCCTTCTAAAGAAGGGGGTTTTTTGTTTTACAAAGTGATCACTTCACATCCATAAAAAACCTGTCTATACTTAATGATATGAACTGGAAAGTTTTGCTTGCTGGCGCTATTTTTATCCTAGTAGTTTTTGCCGGCTACCTTAGTTTTCAGTTTGTTCAAAATCGCCAAAGAATCTCCAGTCAAGCAGAGCCACTGCAAATGTCCAGAGTTACAGTTTTTGAGAACGGTGTAGTTCCTCCTAATACTCAAGAGGCAGCCAAAGCCGAAGTTTACTCCCAAACAGTTCTTATTCGTGGCGAAGTTACACAGTATAATCAAACAAGTAAAGTTGCCACAGTTGCTGTTGAAACTAAGCAGTTAAATGGTCAAATGAGCGTCATTGGCTTATTAGAGGTTTCCATCGACCCTAAGCTGGTCAAAGAATTTTCCTGTTGGCCTAATGCTTTTAAAACTCCTACCGGCCAAGATATTTCTATCCGCGATGCTTACATGCCCATCTCAACTAATTCAATTCTTTATATAAAAGACGAAGTAAAGAAACCTATTGCTCAAATCAATCAATACTTAACATCTAGACCATTTGCTTTTATTCTATTAACAAGTTCGCCAACAGACGCGCAGAAATTATTAGAAGATACTACCGGCTTAGCTACTCAATTAGCTAAAGACGTTGCTATTTTAGGATGCAATTAATTAAGAAAATCTTTACTATCTTTCTAGTCACTTTTGTCTTGTTTAGCGGTGGTATTTTCTTGGCTAATGATGTCAGTGCTTCCTGTACTGTTAAGGCTACTTGCGACGCCCCACCTGGCACATGTGGATCGACCTGCAATGGCGGTGGCTCATGTATCATCAACCAAGGTGTTGTTACCAGAGTATGCTCTAATCCTGTCATGGTTCAATGTACAAATTGTTCTGCAGCAGAATTATTAAGAGATCCATACTGTCAACCAACATGTGTTGCCGTAGATGGATGTCCTGAAGGATGTGCAACTAACCCAAACGGACCTGGCTGCTCATCCAGCGTCACCAGCTGTGTCGATACTATCTGGGCTCAATGTTGCTCACCAGGCACACCTCCAGGTGTTTGTGGTGACCGCTCTTGTACTGGCACTGAAAACTGCAGTACTTGCGCTTCAGACTGTGGCGCATGCAGAACTCAATGGTGTGGAGACAAAACATGCAATAATGGTGAAACCTGTAGCACTTGTGCGGGAGATTGTGGTGCATGTAATTTGTGTGGCAACAATAACTGCGATGGTGGCGAAAGCTGTTCTAACTGTGCAAATGACTGTGGTACTTGTCCACCGACTGGCGGATCATGTGGCGATGGCTCATGTAATAACGGAGAGTGGTGTGGTAGTTGCCCTGGTGATTGTGGCCAGTGTACTTCTTGTGGCGATGGCTCATGTAACGGCGGAGAAAATTGTTCGAGCTGTTCTTCAGACTGTGGCACATGTCTTAGTTGTGGTGACGGATCATGCAATGGGGCAGAAAACTGCAACAGTTGCGCTATTGACTGTGGATCATGCAGTAGTACAGGCTTTTGTGGAGACTTCACTTGCTCTGCCTTTGAAAGTTGCTCTACCTGTTCTCAAGATTGTGGAGCCTGCGCTCAAAACGAAGCTTGGTTCCAAGTCAGTGGTGGTCACGTAGGAAGTGCCAACGAAGGCAATGCCTCGGTGGCTATTCAAAGCAAAATCACTGATACCCAAGACTGTGTTGCTCCAAATTGTATTAGATCTTTGATCAAAGAGGACAAAGATAGTACTAGTTTGTCTGATGGATTCGCTGTCGTAGGTAACGGTGTTATCGATGCCAATGGCTTAATCAACGAGCGTGGTACCAACATTTTCTCTTTAAACACCACTAAGTCTAGATATCAAGAGAGATATGATTACTTCTATAGAAATTCGAACCTTGGCACCAACCCAACCGATGATTTCTTAAGTCAGTCAACTGATGCTCTCAAACCTACCTATAACGCTAATAAAATTGCCTATTACCATAGTGGAAGCCTCACCATTCAAAACCCATGGGTGGTCAATAGTGGTGAAAAATACGTCATCTTCGTTAACGGCAATTTAACCTTAACTGATGGCAACGGCAGTAACGATGACCTAATCAGTGTCAAAGAAGGTGGATTCTTAGCTTTCATTGTCAAAGGTAATATTTCGATTGATGCCAGCTTAGGCAACTCAACCCTAACTAGTACCACAGCCAACCTCGAAGGTGTTTACATGGCAGATGGCACCCTATCTACTTTATCCAGAGGTACAGCCGCCGGTGGAGATGATAGATTTGTCGGCGAAGGCGTCTTCGTGGGTTGGTCTGGAGTTAGTCTTAATAGAGATTTCAGTAACGGCAGCACTCGCTCGCTTGAAAACAACAACAAGCCTGTTGAAACCTTTATCTATAGACCTGATTTCTTGGTCAACATGCCAGACATCATGTTAGTTCCAATCAGACTCTGGCAGGAAACCAACTAGATTTACCTGTTATAATGAATCAGTAATTACCTCAAAGAAGGAGCAGTATGCCATTTATTTTAATCTTAATTTTAGTAGTCGGATTAGGTGCTTACTTTATTACCACTTACAATAAATTCCAACAATTTAAAACTCAAATTGTAGCTTCTATTCAAGAAATCGGTAACCAATTGAAACGTCAAGCTTCATTGATTCCTAATTTAGAGAGTGCCGTTAAGGGTCAACTTTCTCACGAAAAGGAAGTTTATAAAATGCTAACTGACGCCAGACAAAAAATTGCCAAAGCTGAAAAATCTGGTGCAGCCATCGACATTGAACAAGCTATTCAATCTGTTCAAAATATGGTTCCATCAATTAATGTTGCTATCGAATCAAACCCAGAATTAAAAGCTGACCGCACTATCACTAAATTCATGGATGAATTGACTGACACCGCTGACAAACTGATGTATTCCAGAAGATCTGTTATTGACCTTTCTCAAGCTTACAACCAAATGTTAGTTACTTTTCCATCTAACATGATCGCCAATATGTTTGGCTTCATCAAAGAAAAAGGCCTAGAAGTACCTTTGAATGGCAGTCACGTCTCAGTTTCCAAAGAAGAAATGAACGACGTCAAAGTTAGCATCTAATTTTTAACTTTAATGACTCATTACCAAGCCATTCAGGCTAATAAAACTAAATCACTTGTTGTTGTCACAGCATTTGTAGCTTTTATTGCTGGTGCCACCTATTTAATGGCGACCGCTTTTGGCTATGGTCTTGATATGGTCGGCATTGCTTTGATTGTGTCGGGGTTCATGTCTTTTTTCTCATACTATTATTCTGACAAAATCATTCTCACAATTTCTGGAGCTCGCGAAGCCAAAAGAGAAGAGTTTTTTGACTTTTACACTGTCACTGAAAACTTGTGTCTGGGTGCCAAAATGCCCAAACCCAAGCTTTATGTCATCGAAGACACGGCTATGAATGCTTTTGCCACTGGTCGCGATCCAGAGCATGCTGTGGTTTGTGCTACCACTGGTCTTTTGTCTCGGCTTAACCGCAGCGAAATTGAGGGTGTTGTGGCTCACGAGTTATCACATGTCAAAAACTATGACATTAGATTGATGTCCATTGTCACTATTTTAGTTGGCTTTGTCGCTTTGCTTTCTGACTGGATGATTCGCATGACTTATTTTGGTGGCGGCAGACGAAGGAGTAGAGATAACCAAGAAGGTGGTCAAATTGAAGTTATTTTGTTTATCGTTGGCTTAGTTTTGGCCATTTTATCTCCAATTATTGCCCAGCTTATCCAACTCGCTATTTCTAGAAGAAGAGAATTCTTGGCTGACGCTAGTGCCGTTGGCTTTACCAAAAACCCAGAAGGCCTAGCCAAAGCTTTGGAAAAAATTACTGCGGACAAAGAACCTTTAGAAGCAGCCAATAAAGCCACCGCTCACCTTTATATTGCCAACCCACTTAAAAACACCCACAGTGCTGTTGGCATGTTTGCAAAAATGTTTGCCACCCATCCACCAGTCGAGGAAAGAATTAAAGCCCTGAGGAAACTTGGAAAATAATGTGTTATTATATTGTTTATGCTTAGTTTCGTAAAAAGTAACCAACAAAATCAACAAGCCAACTAAGTTGTGGGCTTTTTGAGTTGTTTTTACTACAAAGGGCCCCAGATAGGGGCTTTTTTACTAAAAATATGTCTACTAAAATCACCAACACCCAAGTTCAACACATTGCCAAACTAGCCAACATTCCAGTTTCCGACGAAGAAGCCAGCAAGTTAGCTCAAGGTTTTGAAAAAACCCTTGAAACTATTGCTGACCTCAAATCCATTGATACCACAGGTGTTACTCCTACAAGTCAGGTTACTGGCTTAGAAAATGTTTGGCGTGAAGATATTGCCGATGAAAAAAGAACATTTACTCAAAAAGAAGCTTTGGCCAACGCCAAAGTTACTTATAGTGGCTACTTTGTAGTTCCTAGATTAATCAAGAAATAAATCTATGCTTAATACACTCACCCTCAAAACTACTCTCGAAAAAATCGCTAAAAAGGAAATTACCACCAAACAAGTTATCGATGATGTCAAAGCCGCTATCGCTAAAGAAAATAGCAAGCTTAACGCCTACTTAACACTCAATGATGAATCTTTTGAAGCTGATAGCCAAAAAGACACCACACTCAAAGGCCTCCCGATTGCCGTCAAAGACAATATTTGTACACGCGACTTGAGAACTACTGCTTCTTCAACTGTTCTTGACGACTTCAAACCTCAGTACGACGCCACTATTTCCACCAAATTAAAAAATGCTGGTGGCTACATCATTGGCAAAACCAACCTCGATGCCTGGGCTCATGGCTCATCTACCGAAACCTCTCAATACGGACGCACTCTTAATCCCCGTAATTTAGAACATCTACCCGGTGGTTCATCCGGCGGTAGTGCTGCGGCCGTGGCTGCTGATCTTTGTATCGCTGCTCTGGGCACTGAGACCGCTGGCTCAATTCGTCAGCCATCCGCTTGGTGTGGCGTCGTCGGTCTTAAACCAACCTATGGTCGCTGCTCAAGATACGGTGTTATTGCTATGGCCTCTTCCACTGATAGTCCTGGTCCAATTGCCAAAACCGTAGAAGATGCTGCCATCATGCTGAATACCATTGCCGGACACGATCCTTACGACGGCACCACCACCCAACAAGAAACCCCAGATTTTACTTCTTACTTAGATCAAGATGTTAAGGGTATGAAAATTGGTGTGATTTATACCGAGCTTGAAGGTCTAGAAGATGTTAGTAAGATTTTATTAGAGCAAGTCAAAGTTTTTGAAAAATTAGGCGCCACAGTTGAAACCGTCAAAGCTATGGATCCACACCATTCAATTGGGGTTTATACCATCGTCCAGCGCGGAGAAGTTTCTTCCAACTTAGGCAGATTTGATGGCATTCGCTATGGCAATGACCGCTCACACCTTGGTCACGAAGCCAAAAATCGAATCATGCTTGGCACCTACACCTTGAGCAAAGGCTATGCCGACCAATATTACAACACTGCTCAAAAAGTCCGCACTCTTTATATCGAAGACTACAAAAGACTTTTCGAGAAATATGATGTTTTGATTAGTTTGACTTCACCTGGATTTGCCAAAAAAATTGGTGCTTCTAAAGGCTCTGCTATGTTTGGCGAATTAGAAGACATGTTGGTCGAACCAAGCTCAATCGCTGGTTTGCCAGGCATCTCAGTCCCATGTTACCACGATAAGAAAACCAATCTTTATCTGGGAATGAACATCATGGCTCCAATGTATAGAGAAGACTTGGTGATTAAAGTTGGCGATGCCTACGAAAAAAATAGCAACTGGAATAGCTGGAGGAACAAGTAATGAAAAAAGACTACCATTTAGTTTGTGGCATGGAAGTTCATGCCGAACTCAAAACCGAATCTAAAATGTTTTGTGGCTGTAAAAATGATCCTTTTGGTGCCAAAGAACCTAATATTCACACCTGTCCGGTATGTTTAGGTATGCCAGGAGCTTTGCCGGTCGCTAATAAAAAAGCTATCGAGTGGACCATTAAACTAGGTTTGGCTTTAAACTGCAAAATCAATCTTTTTTCTAAGTTTGACCGCAAAAACTATTACTACCCAGACTTGCCAAAAGCCTATCAGATTAGTCAGTACGATTTGCCTTTCTGCTATGGTGGAGTTTTAGAAACTTCCTTTGGCCCGGTGGGCATCACTCGCATTCACCTAGAAGAAGACACCGGCAAACTTCTTCACAAAAATGTCGATGGCAAAGATTTGAGTTTAATCGATTTCAATCGCTCGAGTGTTCCTTTGATTGAAATTGTGACTGAACCCGATATCAAATCACCCGAACAAGCCAAAGAATATGCCAAAAATCTCCGTGACATCATTCGTTATTTGAACATCGGTGATTGCGACATGGAACAGGGTGGCATGAGACTTGAGGCCAATATTTCTCTCAGAGAAGATGGGGCAGAGGGTTTGCCAAACTACAAAACCGAAGTCAAAAACATTAACTCCTTCAGATTTATGGAACAGGCCATTAAATTTGAAATGGAAAGACAGGCCGAAATTCTCGATGCCAACGGCATTCCACCCCAAGAAACTAGAGGTTGGGACGCCAAAAAAGGTATCACTTTTGCTCAACGAACCAAAGAAGATGCAGCCGACTATCGTTACTTCCCAGATCCTGATTTAGCTCCAATTCATTTGACTGAAGAATTTATTAGTCAACTCAAAGCCGAATTACCAGAACTACCAGTTCAAATCTGCGAACGTTGGCAAAAAGTTTTTGGTGTCGAAACTAGATTTTCAAACTTAATGTTCTCACTGCCAAGTGAGGCCGAGTGGTTAGAAAAACTGTTTGTCTTGACTCAAAACAAAAACTTGGATCCAAATAAATTAGCTGGTTCGATGGTAAACAAAAAATTCACCTTTAGCTTCGGCGACGCTCCAGAAGAAATTTTGACAAAATTTGCCGCTTTAGCTCAAACTGATGAAGTTAAAGATGACGATTTGTTGGATGCTATTAAAAAAGTCATTGCCAACAATGGCGACGCCTTAGCCAAATACAAAGCTGGACAAACGCAATTACTCAACTTCTTCTTTGGTCAAACCATGAGAGAACTAGGAAAAAAAGTTGATGCTGCTCAATTAAGAAAACTACTTGAAACAGAACTTAGCAAATAAGACTAAGAAAAGACTTCGGTAGCAGGGAAAAACATGGTGTCTTGAATAGATTCAGCGTTGGCAAAAATCATAACCAAGCGATCGACCCCCACAGCGATCCCACCGGTGGGTGGTAAACCTGCGCGCAAAGCGTCGATGTAGTCGGTATCCATACCATAGTCTGTTTTGCCCAAACTTTTTCTCAATGCCAAATCTTCTTTGAATTTATCTTCTTGAATTTGAGGATCATTTTCTTCAGAAAAAGCGTTGCCAAGTTCATAGCCTCCTAGATAAAACTCAAATCTCTCGGCGAATCTAGGATCGCTAGCCTTCTTTTTTGAGTAAGCAGCTTGGGAAGCAGGGTAGTCGCATAAAATTACTGGCACATCAAATTTGGCCAACTCTGGCTCGATTAAGTTGAGAAGCAGTTGATTAAAGGCTTCCTCCCAAGTAGTTTCTGCATTTGTTTGATAGCCTTCCTTTTCAGCTCGAGCTACCAACAAATCACGATCAAGCATAGTTTCTTCATCAACACCCACCCATTTGGCAAAAGCCCCACTTAACGTAAATTTTTGCCAGGGCTTTGCCAGATCATAAGTACGACCGTGAAATTCAATTACATTCTTACCTTGAATTTTGTTAGCCAGACTTAAAAGCAAATTCTGACAATCCTTCATAATTTCTTCATACGAAGCATTAGCTCGATACCACTCTAAAATCGTAAACTCAGGATTGTGGCGAGAACTAACACCTTCGCCGTTACGAAAACTTTTACAAATTTGGAAAATTTTGTCTAAGCCCGCTACCAATATTTTCTTCATGGCAAACTCGGGACTGGTTAACATGAAGGCGCGTTCTTTCTTACCTTCAGCCCACTTAAGCTCAGTCTCAAAAACTTCCAAAAATGGCTCGGTGCCTGGATATTTAACCATCATCGGTGTTTCCACTTCGTGAAAATCTTGAGTTTTGAAAAACTCACGAATACCGTCGATAACTTGCTCACGAATTAAAAATTGAGATATTAACTGCGGATGTTGTTTGATTTTTAACCAATTAGGCATGCAGGTATTATACCCTGAAGATGCCAAAGGTCGGCTATTGTGTCAAAGCTTGATTGACCAGTTTTTTGCTCTCTTCCACACCAGGTTGGTCAAACCCATTCACTTCGAATAAATCGGCCAAATAAACCACAGCCAACTCGAACAGCATGAATAATTCACCCAGTGCTTTTTCATCAAGTTCGCTAATACTAAGCAAAGCATTGGGTCGACCGTGGTTAGTCAAAGAAGTAGCGGTGGCTTCAGCTTCCAAATTCACTAATTGGTTGAAATCTTTGCCTTCCAAATACTGCGCTTCGGGAACATCAATCTCACTTAAAACAAAATTATCTTTTCTGTTTTGTACCTTAATTATCAGTACCGACTGAAGTGGGGAGCCTTCGTTGTAAAACTGTAATTGTGAGTGTTGGTCAGCAGGTCCCCAGGCTTTGATCGGTAAAATACCGGTGTCATTTTTGCCCAGTGATTCGGCAAACAACTGTCTGTACCATCTAGCAAATTCTTGAAGTTGTACCGAATATGTCATCATCACAGCAATTTTAATATTTTGCTGGAAAAGCTCATAGTAAGCTTTGGCCAAATTTTTCGCCATCATCCTAGAATCTAGATTTTGAGAAAACTCATAAGCTGCAGTAGTTAGTTTTTTGATATCAATACCAATCGCCAAAGCTGGCAACAAACCAACCGGTGTCAAAACACTAAAACGTCCGCCTACACCCTCAGGAACAGGTAAAACCATTACCGAATGCCTTTCAGCTTCTTCTTTGAGAATGCCATTAACTGAGCTAGTGGTAAACACAAAGTGTTTGGCCCAATTGGCCGTGACTTTTTTCACCTGTACTTTGAAAAAGACATAGGTAGATAAAGTTTCCAAAGTACCACCAGATTTTGAAACGACATTAAAAACTGTTTTATTTAAATTAATCTGGTCCAACAATCTCTTCAAAGAAACTGGATCAGTCGTATCGCCAACAAACAAAACCTTCATCGCCGCATCTTGCTGATAAAAAGCTTCGATCAAAGCTCTACCACCCAAATCACTACCACCAATACCGATGACCACTAAAGTTTCTGCCCACTTCAAATTATCTAAAGTAGTTTCGACTTGGGTCAAATAACGTTCAGATCTTAACTCTTCAATAAAGTCATACTTTTTAGCTTCGATTTTTTGGTCAGTTCCAGCCAATTTACCTGAAATTTCTTCAGCAAAACTTTGGACAGTTTCGTTTTTAATAAAATGGCCAGCTTGTTGTGACTGATATAAGGAGCTTATTGATAAAGAAAGAGATGAATTATTCATACTTCGTCATCTTAACTGATCTAGATTATGATGTCCAATCTAGTCAGGGACAAAAAACTTTTATAGAATGAAGAAGTGAAAAAGATTTCTTTGAATCTGATTATTTTTTGTTTAATCTTAGTTTTGGCTGGAGCATTGCGTTTTTATAAACTAGGTGAAGTGCCGATCGAACTTAATCGCGACGAAGCTTCTCTTGGCTACACAGCCTTTTCCATTTTGAAAACTGGCCACGAAGATCACAGCGTTTACTGGCCAATCAACATTGAATCGTTTGGAGACTGGAAACTGCCGCTTTATGTCTATACATTGATTCCTTTTATTAAAGTTTTTGGTCTTTTGCCGTGGGTGGTAAAACTACCCAGTGCTTTGGCTGGGCTGGGGATAGTGGCTGTTAGTTGGCTTTTGGCTTGGAAATTAGGTGAAGGTTTTGTTGAATCAAAATGGCGAGTACCACTTGCGCACTTGGTGATGCTCTTATTGGCTATTTCACCTTGGGATATTCATTTGTCTCACATGGCTTACGAAGCACATTTAGGAATGCTACTCATGCTTTCAGCCACAACGATTTTTGTTTTCACTATGGAAAGCAAAAAAATGGCTCATCGCTGGTGGCTGGTTTTAAGCACTCTTTTGTTTGGCCTTACACTTTTTACCTACCACTCATATCAGGTATTTACACCTCTTTTTGCCATAGCCTTACTATTAACTTATAAAAATGAATCAATAAATCTTTTCAATAAATCTAAAGCAATTTTTGCGGCTTGCACCTTGGTAGCCGGTTTTTTTAGTCTTAGTTTAGTTTTAACCTCCGTCAAAGCTAACCAAACCAAGTTTGCAGCTTTATCTATTTTTGATAAAAAAGCTTATGCTACTGTGGTTGAAGTTAATCGAGGTTATTTTGAAAATCGCAACAACTTATTGGCCAAAATTCGTGACAATTATCCAAGTCTTCTAATCAATCAAGTTCAAAGAAATATTACAGATTTATATTCAACCAAATTTTTCTTTTTTGAAGGTGGCACCCATGGATCTCATGATATTGCCGGCACCGGAAAATTGTACCCTATAGAAGGGTTTTTCCTCTTATTTGCTGTTTATCAAATTTTAAAAAAATGGCAAACCAAAACTTTAGATAAGACAACAAAGTTAATTGTTGGCTGGCTTCTAATTGCCAGCATCGCTCCGGTTATTACGTTCGAAGCTGCTCATGCTATTCGTTTTTCGCCAGCCTTGTTTGCCCTAGGTTTTTTGTCAGCTTTTGGCCTACTAAACATTGTCAAAAATTATCATCAGCTTTCCGCCAAGGTAGCTTTACTGATCATTTCTGGAATTTTAATTTACTCTGTCATTTACTTTGCCACCACTTATTTTGTGGTAGCGCCAAAGAGAGATATCAATCTTCATAACTGGCACATAAAAACTTTAATTAGTCTAATCAATGATCGCTATGACCAATACGATAAAATTGCTTTGCCTGGAGCAACTTGGTCTCCATATATCTATTTCCTTTTTTACAACCAAGTTGATCCTGCCACTTTATCAGAACAAATTGAGTACTTCCCGGTTGGTAGTGACGGCTTTAAACACGTTAAAAGACTAGGAAAGTTAGAATTTTCTGATGTAGATTGGAATGAGGATAATAATAAAAATACCTTGTACGTCATAAAACAAAAAGAGGTCCCCGGTGATAAACTAGAATCTAATAACTACCAGTTGGAATATTCCTTAACCCAACCATTGGCCAAAGATGAATGGCTATTACTAAGCCACCCATGAAAAATAAAATTTCTTTAACTATTTTTTTCACAATTTTGCTCTTCGCTGCAGTAATTAGGCTTTTTAAATTAGATACCTTAATTACACCATATTGGGAAGAAGCCGCTCTTGGTTATGATGCCTATTCGATCAGTGAAACTGGCAAAGACCATCATGGCAATCCTTTGCCGATCGTCGCTTTTGAATCCTTTGGCGACTGGAAACCAGCAGGATATTTTTATGCAACCGTTCCTTTTATTAAAGTCTTAGGTCTTGGTGTGTTAGCAACCAGGCTTCCCAGTGCCTTGGCAGGTTTGAGCATCATCATTGGTGTTTTTGTTTTGCTCAAACAAATTTTGCCAGCGGCTTATTTGAAGAACCAACCGTACCTGCCTCACCTCGTAATGTTTGTTGCTGCCATATCACCATGGGGAATAATCTTTTCTCGCGCAGCTTGGGAAGTGAATTTGGCTACAGCTCTTATTACTTGGGGAGTAATTACTTTCTTTAGCTTTATCAAAAATCAAAATTACAAAATGGCCAAGTTTTTGACCAGCATAATATTGCTGGTTTTATCAATGTACACTTACCACTCGACTAGAGTAATCGCACCCTTGCTTGGCTTAATGCTCATCGCCGTTTGGCTATCAGTAGAAAATCACTCAATCAAGTTTATCGACAGTTGCAAAAAATTCTTTAGCCATAATCTTAGCTACTTAATTACTGGTTTAGTTTTCTGCCTCCTTTTAGTTGGTCCGTTTATTTTTTCCGATGCCACCACTACCAGTCAACGTTTCAAAGAAACTAGCATTTTTTCCGACCTAAGTATTATTGAAAAAAGCAATGAAGGTCAA
>Ga0172372_10000646_pt1 | contig 53322 bp, 47 predicted proteins | sample LakKiv5m_2_FD_114544 | JGI IMG/M metagenome (GOLD analysis project Ga0172372, IMG submission 114544) | Freshwater microbial communities from Kabuno Bay, South-Kivu, Congo - kab_092012_9.5m | ecosystem: Environmental > Aquatic > Freshwater > Lake | place: Democratic Republic of the Congo...
TCTCGGCCGGGCTCGACCGTTACTGGCGGCGACGGGCGATCAGGTCGCTGGGGCTGACGGGGCGCGAGCGGGTGCTGGACGTCTGCACCGGCACGGCGGATGTCGCCATGGCCGCCGGCCGCGCCACGCCGGGGGCGGCGCGAGTGGTGGGCGTCGATTTCGCAGGGGCGATGCTGCAGCGGGGCCTGACCAAGGTCAACGATGCCACGCTGGCGGCGCGAGTGACGCTGGTGCGGGGTGATGCCATGCAACTGCCAGTCGCTACCGAGTCTGTCGACGCAGCCACCATCGCGTTTGGTATCAGGAATGTACACGAGCCGACGGTGGCCTGCCGCGACGTGCTCCGCACACTGCGTCCGGGGGGGCGGTTGGCGATCCTCGAGTTCGGTCTGCCGGTCATTCCAGCCGTGCGTCCGCTGTATCTCTGGTACTTCAATCACGTGCTGCCGCGCATCGGTCGGGCCGTGTCGCAGCATACGGCTGCGTACGACTATCTGCCCCAGTCGGTCGAAGCGTTTCCCTGGGGCGAGCAGTTTGCCGACGTGCTGCGGCAGGCTGGCTTTGTGCACGTGCAGGCCAACCCGCTGGCCTTCGGGATCGTCTATCTCTATACGGGCCAGCGTCCGGGCGCCACGACTGGCGTGTGATAGTCTCCAGATTCACCGATGTTCTTCGATTTCGACGATCGATATACCGACGTCGAGCCCGTCGGTCGTGCCATTTCCCTGCGCGACGGCATAGGCCTCGCGGTGCTGGTGCACGTGCTCATGGGCCTGCTGTTGCTGTATGGGCCACAGTGGCTGCGGATGAACGTCCTGTCATCGCCGGAACAGCAGGTGGCCGAGGTCGCGCCCCCGCGTGAACCAGACGACTCGCGGTTTGTGTTTGTCGAACCGCGTGTCGACACGCCGGCGCCCCGGGCGCCAAATCGCGCGGAACTCTCGGACGTGGACCGCGAATCCCGGACCATGGAACGGGCCCCCGTCCCTGACAACCCCCTGCCGTTTGCACGGGGCAACACCACGGAACGCGTCGAGGCCAGTCCCGAGGAACGGATGCGCGGCAAAGGACCTGCCGAGCAGCCGGCGCCAGAGGCACCCCCGGCCGTGGAAACACCGCCCCGCGAAGCCGACACGCTCGCCGATGGGCGTCTGTCGGCCCCTCGGCCTCCGCAGACCTCCGCACCGCCGCCCGGCGGCCAACTGGGCGATGCGCTCCGAAATCTGCAGCGGTATGTCGACCGCGAGTCGTTCGACAACCAGAAGGGCGGCATGCAGGAATTCGGGCCGGCCATCCAGTTCGATACCAAGGGCGTCGAGTTCGGGCCGTGGGTGCGGCGTTTCATTGCCCAGGTCAAGCGCAACTGGTTCGTCCCCTACGCGGCCATGTCGCTCCGCGGACGGGTCGTCATTACGTTCAACGTGCACCGGAACGGCGCGCTGACCGATGTGACGGTGGTGCAGCCGTCGCCGGTCGAATCGTTCAATCTCGCGGCCCGAAATGCGTTGCTGTCTTCGAATCCGACAGCGCCGCTGCCTCCGGAATATCCCGAGGACAAAGCGTTCTTCACGGTGACGTTCTACTACAACGAATCGCCTGACGGGCGCCCGCCGCAGGACTAGGCGTACCGATGTCCGTGCTGCTGGCGGTGCTCGGGCCGACGGCCACGGGCAAGAGCGCGTTGGCCCTGGCGCTCGCCGAACGTCTCGGGGGTGACATTCTCAACTGCGACTCGACGGCCGTGTTCCGCGGGTTCGACATCGGCACCGATAAGGTGCCTGCGGCCGACCAGCGTGGCATTGCGCACCACCTGATCGACATCGCGGCTCCGACCGACGACTACAGTGCCGCTGACTACGCCAGAGATGCCGCGGCTGCGGTGGCTGACGTGAGTGCGCGGGGACGCGTGCCCATCCTCGTCGGAGGCACCGGGTTCTACTTCCGGGCACTGACACGGGGCCTGTTTCCCGGCGTGCCGCGTGATGCCATCCTGCGGACGCGCCTCGAGCAGCTGGCCCGACGCTTCGGCGACCGGCGCCTGCATCGGTTGCTGCATCGGGTCGATCCGCCCTCGGCCAGACGCATCCAGCCCGCCGACCAGAAGCGCGTCGTGCGTGCCCTCGAGGTGTACTTCAAGACGGGACGCCCCCTGACGCAGCACTTTGCCGATACGGTCTCGCCCCTGCCGGCTTCGGTGCGTGTCGTGAGCCTCGCCCTGCATCTGCCCCATGAGTCACTGCTGCCGCGGCTGCAGCGTCGGGTCGATCAGCAGTTTGCGTCGGGCCTGCTCGACGAAATGCGTGCGAACCTCGCCAGCGGCGTCCCACCCACGGCGCGTCCGTTCACGGGGCTGGTCTATCGGCAGGCGCTCGAACACTTGCAGGGGGTGCGCGACGAGGTGGCCACCCGTGCGCTGATCGTGCAGGAGAACCGACGCTACGCACGGCGTCAGCTGACCTGGTTCCGCCAGGAACCTCAGCTACAATGGTTCGAGGGGCCGGGCGAAGCCGGCGAGGTGCAGGCCCGCGTCGTCGACTGGCTGAGGGCTCAGGGTGTTACCGCATAACCGGGGGTCGTAGACCGATGGCCGAGTCCAAGGCAGGCACACCGAACATCCAGGATGTCTTCCTGAACTATGCCCGGCGCGAGCGCCTCTCGGTGGTCGTGCACCTGCTGGATGGTCGGGAACTTGAGGCACGCATCAAGAACTTTGATCGGTTTGCGGTGATTATCGAGCACAACGGCGTCGACCATCTGGTCTTCAAGCACGCGATTGCCACGATTCGCACCCCGCGCAGCGTGCCCAATTACTTCTCGTCCCACCATCCCTGATGCCCCGGTTTCGTCGCGCGATTGTCATTGTCCTCGATAGTGTCGGGGCCGGTGAACTGCCGGATGCGGCTGACTACGGCGACGAAGGCAGCCACACTCTCGGGCACATCTGTGAGCAGGAGGCGGTAGACCTGCCCACACTGACGCGCCTCGGATTGGGCTGTGCGGTGCCGCTTCGCGGCGTGCCATGTGCGGAGACTCCCGAGGCGGCATATGGCCTCATGGCCGAACGGTCGGCGGGCAAAGATTCCGTCACGGGACACTGGGAACTGATGGGGCTGGTGCTGGCCCGGCCGTTTCCGACCTTTCCCGCCGGTTTTCCAGATGCCCTCATTCAGGCCTTCGAGGCGCGCATTGGCCGTCCGACGCTGGGCAACGTCGTGGCCTCGGGGACGGAAATCATCGACAGGCTCGGCGCCGCCCATCTGGCGAGCGGACATCCGATTGTCTACACCTCCGCTGACAGCGTCTTTCAGATTGCGGCCCACGAACAGCTGGTGCCCGTGGCGCAGCTCTATGACTGGTGTCACGTGGCCTACGCCCTGGCCGTTGAGGGCATGGGGATCGGACGCGTCATCGCGCGACCGTTTGTGGGCGAACCCGGGCGGTTTGTGCGCACGGCCAACCGTCACGACTATGCCATGCCACCCACCGGGTCGACGCTGCTCGACCGGCTGACCGAGGCGGGAGGCGACATCACGACCATCGGGAAGGTGAGTGACCTGTTTGCCGGGCGTGGCACCGGGCTCAGCATTCCCACGGAGTCTGATGCCCACGGGATGGATGCGCTGGCCGAGGTGATGGCGACGCAGCGCGAGGGGCTGATTCTGCTGAATCTGGTCGACTTCGATACGAAGTACGGCCATCGGAACGACGTTGCCGGCTATGCGCGTAACCTCGAGCGATTCGACCGTCGGCTGGCCGATGTGCTGCCGAGGCTCGGCGTCGACGACCTGCTGATGGTGACCGCTGACCACGGCAACGACCCGGCCACCCCCAGCACGGACCACTCACGTGAATATGTGCCGCTGCTGTGCACCGGACCCCGGGTTCTCGTCGGGCACTCGCTCGGCACGCGGGCGACGTTTGCCGACCTCGGACAGACGCTGGCTGACGTCTTCGGCGTGCGTCCGCTTGACGCGGGCGAGAGTTTTCTGGGAGACCTCACGTGACCATCCGTGAACAGCTTGAGGCGCGTGAGCGTGCGGCGCTGGCCCCTGAGGCCGCGAAGAGCGGAGACAGCCGCGGACGGATGCGTCCCGAGGTGGAAGATGCGGTGCGGCCGGCGTTCCACCGGGACCGTGACCGGATCATCCACACGAAGGCCTTCCGGCGGCTGAAGCACAAGACGCAGGTGTTTTTTTCCCCGCAGGGCGACCACTATCGCACGCGACTCACGCACACCCTCGAGGTGTCGCAGATCGCGCGAACGATGGCCAAGGTGCTGCGGCTCAACGAAGACCTGACCGAAGCGGTTGCGCTGGGGCACGACCTGGGCCACACCCCCTTCGGCCACGCGGGCGAGCGTGTGCTGAGTCGCCTGGTGCCCGGGGGATTCGAGCACTACGAGCAGAGCCTCCGGATTGTGGATGTACTCGAGCGCGACCGCACGGGCCTCAATCTGACGTGGGAGGTGCGCGACGGCATCGCCCGGCACTCGAAAGGGAAGAATGGTCTGCCGGTCGGGTCGCCGCCGGACCAGCGGGCCTCGACGGTTGAGGGCCAGTTGGCCCGTGTGGCCGACATCGTGGCCTACGTGAACCACGATATCGACGATGCGGTGCGGGCCGGCATCATCAGGGAAGAGGCCCTGCCAGCGCACGCGGTGGCGCTGCTTGGGCGCACGCCGTCCGAGCGCATCGGCACCCTCGTGACCGACGTGGTGACGCAGACCCTGGACGGAGGGCTAGGCGAGGTGCGGATGACGCCTGACGTGCTGCAGGCCATGCTCGACCTCAGGGCATTCATGTTCGAGGCCGTGTATGAGAACCAGACGGCCACGGCCGAGTTTGCGAAGGCCGATGGCATTCTTGGCGGACTGTGGGAGCGTGTGCGGCAGGCCCCCGAGCGCTTCCTGGATATGAGAACCGTTGAGGCGGAGGGGCTGGACCGGGGCGCGCAGGACTTTCTGGCGGGCATGACGGACCGGTATGCGGTGAACCTGTTCGAGCAGTTGTTCATTCCCAAGCCGTGGGTGCGGCTGACGGACGGCGTCCGCGTGCTATAATCGGCCGTTTGATGCGGCTGGATCTTTCGCAGCTTCGACAGGCGGAAACGCCGGTCGACCGCCAGTATGCGCCTGATGCGTTCGCGCCCGACCACGACGATTTTCGCGTGGTGGCGCCGGTGCATCTGTCGCTGGTAGTGCACAAGGATCACGAACGCTACCGCCTGGTCGGGCAGTTGCAGACCACGCTCGAACTGACGTGCAGTCGGTGCCTCGAGCCGTTTGCGCATCCCGTGGCGGTGCCGTTCGATCTCCGCTACTTTCCGGCGGGCGCTGACCTGGCGCCGTCGGGAGGGGAGGAGGGCGAGTCGCGCGTGGAAGACAGCGACACGTCGGTGTCGGTGTACCGCGACGACGAGATTGACCTCGGCGCGCTGATGAACGAGCAGTTCTATCTGGCGTTGCCGATGAAACCGCTGTGTCGCGAGGCCTGCAAGGGGTTGTGTGCCCAGTGCGGGGCCAACATGAATGGAGCCCCCTGTCAGTGTGTGTCGGAGTGGACCGACCCGCGACTGGCAGGCTTAAAGTCGTTACTGACTGAACGAAAGCACGACGATGCCTAATCCAAAACGACGTCATTCGAAGACCCGAGGCCGGAAGCGCCGGACGCACGATGCCCTGACGGCCACCACCGCAGGCCGCTGCCCCCAGTGCAGTGAACCCAAGGCGGCGCATCAGGTCTGCAAGTACTGCGGCTACTACCGCGCACGCCAGGTGCGGGCGGTCGACGAAGAATAGTCGACCGTCGATCCGATGCGCATCGCGGTTGACGCCATGGGGGGCGACTTCGCCCCCCGTCGTCCCGTGGATGGGGCGTTGGCGGCGGCACGTCATCTCGGCGTCGGCATTGACCTGGTCGGTCGTGCGGCGGTCCTCCGCGATGAACTGATTCGGCACCCGGACGCTGACCGTCTTGGCGTGCGAATCATCGACGCCCCTGATGTGCTGGGCATGGACGAGTCCGCGGCGCAGGCGCTGCGTCGCAAGCCGCGGTCGTCGATTATGGTGGCCACGGCTCGCGTGGCGTCTGGGGAGGCGCACGCGGTGGTGTCGGCCGGGCACACCGGCGGCAGTGTCGTGGCCGCGCACACGCTACTGGGCATGCTCGACGGTGTCGATCGCCCGGCCTTGGCGCCGATGGTGCCGACCGGAGACGGGTCAGCCGTCCTGCTCGATGCGGGCGCGACGGTCGAATGTCGTCCCCAACATCTTGCGCAGTTCGCCCTGCTCGGAGCCAGCTATGCCCGTTCGGTACTGGGGTTGGCGAGTCCCCGCGTCGGATTGCTATCGATAGGGGAAGAGCCATCGAAGGGCAATGACCTCACCCGCGAAGCCTTTCGCCTGATGCAGCATCTGCCGCTGACGTTTGTCGGGAATGTCGAACCACGCGGCGTCTTTCAGGGGGCGGCCGATGTGGCGGTCGCCGACGGGTTCACCGGCAACCTCGTGCTCAAGATGAGTGAGGGGGTGGTCGAAATGGTCGAAGCACTGCTCAAGCGAGAATTGCAAAGCACCTTCTCGAGTCAGATGGGCTACCTGCTGTCGCAACGCGCGTTCCGCAGGTTTCGGCGTCGTATTGACTATTCCGAGTATGGGGGGGCTCCGCTGCTTGGCGTGCGGGGTCTGGTCGTCGTCGCGCATGGGCGATCGTCAGTGAAGGCCATGCGCAATGCCGTCGCTCAGGCGGCGCGCCTTGCCCAGCAGGGCGGCTGGGAGCGTTGGCAGCAGGAGATTTCGATGCCTGGACAGGACCTGTCGCGATGATGGCGTGTGTGTTTCCCGGGCAGGGGTCGCAGGCTGTGGGCATGGGCCAGTCGCTGGTGGCGGCGTCACCCGACGCGGCCGAGGTGTTCTTGCAGGCTGATGCGGCTCTGGGCTTCCCGTTGTCGACGGTCATGTTCGAGGGGCCGGCCGAGACGCTGATCCTTACCGAGCACACGCAGCCTGCCATCCTGACGATGAGTACGGCCGTCTGGCGCGTCCTCGAGCGCCGCGGCATCAGGCCCGACTATGTGGCGGGGCACAGCCTGGGTGAGTACTCGGCGCATGTGGCGGCGGGGACGCTGGCCTTCGCCGATGCGGTGCGCCTGGTGCGGAACCGGGGCCGCTATATGCAGGAAGCCGTGCCAGTGGGCACAGGGGCGATGGCGGCCATTCTGGGGCTCGAGGAGGCGGACGTGGCCGCCGCGTGTCTGGATGCAGCCCAGGGAGCGATCGTCAGCCCGGCCAACCTTAACGGAGCGGGACAGATTGTGATTGCCGGGCATGCCGAGGCCGTGGCCCGCGCCGGGGACGCCTGCAAGGCCCGAGGCGCGCGTCGGGTGATTCCGCTGAAGGTGAGCGCCCCGTTCCACTGCGCCCTGATGAATCCGGCCCGCGACCGGCTTCGGCCGGAACTCGAGCAGGTGCCGACCAGCGATCCCCGCATCCCGGTGGTTGCCAACGTTGACGCCGAGCCGCGTATGACTGCCACGTCGGCGATTGATGCACTGATCAGCCAGGTGTCGCACCCGGTGCGGTGGGAGGCCACCGTGCAGTGGCTCGTGTCCCGGGGCGTCGACACCTTCATCGAGGTGGGACCCGGCGCGGTGCTGAGTGGTCTTATCAGAAAGCTGGCGCGCGAGGCGCGCGTACTGTCGGTGGAAACGCCCGAGGACGTGGAGGCGGCGGTGGCCGCGCTGAACCTATGACTGCATCGACTGAGCGCGTCGCGATTGTGACTGGTGCCTCACGGGGTATTGGGCGGGCCATCGCGCTGCGGCTGGCGGCCTCAGGGATGCGCGTCGTCTGCGTGGCCCGAGGCACGAATGCGGCCGAGACGGCCGACCTGATTCAGGGACTGGGGCAGCAGGCCGAGGCACACGGTGTCGACGTCACCGATGCCGGGGCGGTCGAGGCACTGGTGGCTGACGTGCTGGCGCGGCACGGCCGCATCGATGTGCTGGTCAGCAATGCCGGCATCACGCGCGACCAACTGATGCTGCGGATGAAGCGGGCCGACTGGGACGCGGTGCTGGCCACCAACCTGACCGCGTCGTTCACCTGGTGCCAGGCGGTGCTGAAGCCGATGATTCGACAGCGGGCCGGACGCATCATTGCCATCAGTTCGGTGGTCGGGCAGATGGGCAATGCCGGTCAGGCCAACTACGCTGCCTCGAAGGCTGGCCTGATCGGGTTCTGCAAGTCACTGGCGCGCGAAGTGGCGTCGCGGCAGGTCACGGTGAATGTGGTGGCCCCCGGCCTCGTCGAGACCGACATGACGCGAGTCATTGCGGATGCGGCGAAGACTGACTGGGCCAGCCAGATTCCCCTGGGCCGGATGGGCACGCCCGAGGACATCGCGGCGGCCGTCGGGTTTCTCGCTTCCGAGGATGCGTCGTATATTACTGGGCAGGTTCTCGCCGTGAATGGCGGGATGTACATGTAAGGCAGGCACCACTTCGGTGCCGTCAGGAGGATTGCTGTGGCCGTTGCCGACAAGGTGAAGAGCATCATCGTTGAACAGCTGGGTGTCGATGAAGACGAGGTGACTCCGGACGCATCGTTTCTGGAGGATCTGGGCGCCGACTCACTCGACACGGTCGAGCTGGTGATGGCGTTCGAAGAGGAGTTCGGCATCGAGATTCCCGATGACGAAGCGGAGAAGATCACGCGCGTCAAGGATGCCGTCTCGTATATCGAGGCACACAGCAAGAAGAAGTAGGGCCGGCGGGACGTCCGGCGACGGAGGCCATGTGAGCAGACGAGTGGTAGTCACAGGAGTCGGTCTGGTGTCCGCCCTGGGCATCGGCACAGACGCCAGCTGGCACGGTCTGCTGGCAGGGCAGAGCGGGGCCGGCCCCATCACCCGGTTCGATGCATCCGCGTTTTCCACGCGGTTTGCCGCCGAAGTGAAGGGGTTCGACCCGCTGGCGTTTCTTGACAAGAAAGACGTCAAGAAAATGGACCCGTTCATTCACTACGCCATTGCGGCGTCCCAGTGTGCTGTCGACGATGCCGGCCTCTCGGTGTCGCCGGCGAACGCCGACCGGGTGGGCGTCTTTATCGCCTCGGGCATCGGCGGGTTCTCGTCGATCGAGCGCGAGCACCGTGCGTTTCTTGAGGGGGGCCCCCGCAAGATCTCGCCGTTCTTCATTCCCGGGGCCATCATCAACCTGGCCTCCGGTCAGGTGTCGATTCGCTTCGGCGCCAAGGGGCCCAACTCGGCGACCGCCACGGCCTGCGCGGCCTCCGCGCATGCGGTCGGCGATGCGTTCGAGATCATTCGTCGCGGTGCGGCTGACGTCATGATTGCCGGGGGGGCTGAAGCCGGCGTCTGTGCGATGGGCGTGGGTGGTTTTGCGGCCCTGCGCGCCCTATCGACCCGGAACGATGACCCGGCCCGGGCCAGCCGTCCGTTTGACAAGGACCGCGACGGCTTCGTGCTCGGGGAAGGTTCGGGCGTGGTCATTCTCGAGGCCCTCGACTCGGCGCTGGCTCGAGGTGCGCGCATCTACGCCGAAATGGTGGGCTACGGCATGTCGGGCGACGCCTTCCACATGACGGCGCAGCCCGAGGATGCGGACGGCGCCTATCGGTCGATGATGGCGGCGCTGGCATCTGCGGACGTCGCTCCGACCCAGGTCGACTACATCAACGCGCACGGCACGTCGACGCCCATCAACGACCCGACGGAAACGCTGGCCGTCAAGCGTGTGTTCGGGGACCACGCCTATCGCCTCGCGATGTCGTCGACCAAGTCGATGACCGGCCACCTGCTCGGGGCCGCTGGCGGGCTTGAGGCGGGCATCTCTGCGCTGGCGCTGTGGCACCAGATGCTGCCTCCGACCATCAATCTGGACCAGCCAGGCGAGGGATGCGACCTCGACTATGTGCCGAATACGGCACGTGCAGCCGCGGTGCGGTACGTCCTGTCGAACTCGTTCGGGTTTGGCGGCACCAACGCGTCGCTGCTGTTCAAACGCTACGAGTAGCCCGGTCGGGCGCACTCCGCGACGACGGGCCGTGCCGGACCGCATCGCAGAAGGACTGACATGAAGATTGCCGTCTGTATCAAGCAGGTGCCCACGCGCGAGTGGCAGCCACGGCTGAATGAGGCGCACACGTGGGTGCGCGAACAGGATGCCAGTTACGAGATGAACGAACCCGATGCTTACGCACTCGAAGAGGCGTTGCGCCTGCGCGAGAAGCATGGAGGGGAGGTGGTGGTCTGTTCCGTTGGCCCGGCCCGGGTGCAGCAGGTGATTCGCGAAGCCCTGGCCCGCGGCGCTGATCGTGCGGTGCACGTCGAAGACGAGGCGCTCGGCTCGGCTGACGCGGCGACCGCGGCGGCTGCTCTGGCCGCTGCGCTGCGCGAGGAGGCGTGCGACCTGATCCTGACCGGCCTGCAGTCAGATGATCAAGGCCACGCGCAGTTTGGCCCGGTGCTGGCCGCATCGCTTGATGTGCCGCACTCGACCATCATCATGGAAGTGCAGGTGCAGGACGGTCACATCAGAGTCAAGCGCGAGCTTGAAGGCGGCTGGTTCCAGTATGTCTCAATGCCGAGGCCGGCCCTGCTGACGATTCAGAGCGGCATCAACCAGCTGCGCTACGCCACGCTCAAGGGCATTATGGCCGCGAAGAAGAAAGAGATTCGCAAGGTGGCGGCGCCGGCCGGTCTGGCTGCCCGCCTGCAGGTCGTGGCCATGTATGCGCCACAGAAATCGAAGCAGACGGTGATGCTTGGCGGGACCCCGGCCGAGGCGGCCCGTGAACTGGTCCGCCGCCTGCGAGAGGAGGCGAGGGTTCTATGATTCTGGTCATTGCCGAACAGAAGGGAGGCGTGCTCAACCGCGCCTCCTGGGAAGCCCTGGTCGCGGCCCAGCAGCTCAGCGCAGGCGCGGTGCCGGTGCATGTGGCGGTCATCGGGCATCAGGTCGCGGCCGCGGCGACGGAACTGTCCCAGGCGGCGGTTGCCGGGGTCATCGTCATCGACCATCCAGCCCTCGAACACTACACCGCCGACGGATTTGTGCACGCTACTCGTGCGCTGGTCGAGCAGCTGTCGCCGTCGCACGTGCTGGTCGCCCATACATACCAGACGCGCGACTTCGTGCCCGTCCTGGCCGCGCGTCTCGACCGGGCGCTGGTCACGGATGTGATCGCCATTCGTCAGCACAACGGTGCTCCGGCGTTCGCACGGCCGATGTTTCAGGGCAAGCTGGTGGCCGACGTGGTACTCGCCGGGCCGACCCCGCACCTGGTCACCATGCAAATCGGTGCGGTGCGCGCTGATGCCCTGTCGAAAGGCTCCAGCCCGGCTCCGGTCACGACGCTGGTCATCGACGTGGCGCCGACGGCAATCCGTCAGCGGGCAGAAGCTCCCTTCCAGGAAGCCAAGCAGGCCGTCGACCTGTCGCAGGCCGAGCGCATTTTGGCGGTGGGGCGCGGCATCAAGTCGCAGGACAACATCGCGGTGGCGCAGCAGTTGGCCGACGCCCTGGGCGCCGAGCTGGCCGCCTCGAGGCCCATCTGCGACAACGGCTGGCTACCGATGGAACGCCAGATCGGCAGCTCGGGTCAGACGGTGGCGCCCAAGCTGTATGTGGCCGTCGGCATCTCAGGAGCCATTCAGCATCTCGTGGGTATGAAGGGTGCGCGCACCATCGTGGCCATCAACAAGGATGCCGAGGCGCCCATTTTTGAGATTGCCGACTACGGAGTGGCTGGTGACCTGTTCGAGGTGGCTCCCGCTCTGGTCGCGGCCCTGAAGGTCTGATGCCATGACGCGCGAAGTACTCGACGTCGACATTCTTGTCGTCGGGGGCGGTCCCGCGGGGTTGTCGGCCGCGCTGCGCCTGGCGCAGCTGCAGAAGGCACAGGGAGGTGACCCCCTGTCGATCGCTGTGGTCGAGAAGGCCCGCGAGGCGGGGGCGCACCAGCTGTCTGGAGCCCTGCTCGACCCTTCGACGCTGGCCGATCTGATTCCGGACTATGCCGCCAAGGGCGCGCCGCTGGCCTGCGAGGTGACCTCGGATCAGATCTATTTCCTGACCCCGCAGAAACACTGGCGCCTGCCCCTGACACCCCCGCCGTTCCGGAATCACGGCAACTACGTCATTTCGTTGAATCAGTTCACGCGGTGGCTGGCGTCTCAGGTCGAGGCCGAGGGCGTCGATCTGTTCTGGGGGTTTGCCGCGCAGTCGGTGCTGTTTGACGGTGCGCGCGTGATCGGCGTGCGCACGGGCGACCGCGGCGTGGGCAAGGACGGCCAACCGCGGGGCATGTTCGAGCCCGGGGCCGACATTCACGCGAAGGTCACGATCTTTGCCGATGGGGTGCGCGGGCACCTGACCAAGCAGCTGCTGCGGCTGCGCGGGCTGGCACGCGACAGTCAGCCGGCCCAGTTTGCGGTGGGCATGAAGGAGTTATGGGACGTGCCGGCCGACCGTCTCGCGCCCGGCACCGTGATCCATACCCTCGGCTATCCACTGCACGAGGAAGAGTTCGGAGGCAGCTGGCTCTATGCAATGCCGGACGGACGTCTCTCGCTGGGGTTCGTGGTCGGACTCGATTACAAGGACCCGCTGCTTGACCCGTATTCAGACTTCCAGCGCTTCAAGCAGCATCCCTTCCTGGCCCGCCTGCTCGACGGCGGCACGCGCCTGAAGTACGGCGCAAAGGCCCTGCCGGAAGGGGGCTGGAACACGTGTCCGCAGCTCTATCTCGATGGTGGCCTCATCGTGGGGGATGCGGCGAACTTCGTCAATTCCCTGAGACTGAAGGGGATTCATCTCGCGATGCGCAGCGGGATGCTCGCTGCAGAGACCGCGTTCGAGGCCGTGCGGGCAGACGACACCTCGTCTGCCCGCCTGTCGGCCTACAAGGCGCGTGTCGACGCCAGCCCGATTCGGGCTGAACTGTACCCCGTGCGGAACGTGCATCAGGCCTTCGGCGCGGGGCTGCTGGCTGGCAGTGCGTTCGCCGGACTGGCGATGGCGACCGGTGGGCGCTGGCCCGACGATCTCGAGGGACACCCCGGTCACACGCAGATGCAGACCCTCGAGCACTACTACGGGCTGCGGAAGGCCGATGTGCTCACGCCGTCGAATGCGGTGGTGCCCGACCGCGCACTGACCTTCGACAAACTGACCAGCGTGCATTTTTCGGGCACGCATCACGAGGAAGACCAGCCCTCGCATCTGCAGGTGCACACCGAGGTCTGTCACTCGATCTGCGGCCCCGAGTACGGCCATCCGTGCACGCGCTTCTGTCCGGCCAACGTGTATGAGATGGTCGACCACGGCGAGGGCGGACGCCGCCTGCAGATTCACGCCTCGAACTGCGTGCACTGCAAGACATGCGACATCATGGATCCGTATGGCGTCATCACCTGGGTGGCTCCCGAGGGTGGTGAGGGTCCGCAGTACGACGGCATGTAGAGCCGACCGGCGTGACCGACCAGAGCAGCGGGCCGGCGTGGCAGCAGTCGCGGACGAAGCGGCTGCAGGTCTGGATGATCGCCGCGGTGGCGACGCCGTTGCTGCGCCTCCTCATGGCGACGTGGCGTATCCGGGTAGAGGGTGACGAGCCCCTGACGGCCCTTGCGGCTGCGCGCCAGCACGGCATCTTCGCTTTCTGGCACGGACGGATTCTTCAGGGCATCGCCTGCTTCCGCGACCAAGGCATCGTTGTCATCACCAGCGAAAATTTCGACGGCGAATGGATCGCGCGCATCATCACGCGCTTTGGCTTCGGCACGGCGCGCGGTTCATCGTCGCGAGGCGGCAGGAAGGCCTTGCTGCAACTGGTGCGCGACGCGCGGATGCATTCCACGGCCTTCACCGTCGATGGTCCTCGGGGACCGGTACGGCAGGCGCAGCCAGGGGCTGTCTGGCTGTCGAAGGCGACCGGGCACCCGGTGGTGCCATTCCATGCGGAGGCCTCATCGGTGTGGACGCTGTCGAGCTGGGACCGGACGCAGATCCCCAAGCCATTTGCGACAGTCGTGCTGGTGATTGGCCCTCCGTTCCAGGTACCAGGGGATGTGGATGAGGAAGGGCTTGAGCGCGCGCGTCAGCGTCTCGAGACTTCCCTGGCGGACTGTGAAGCCCGCTGCCGAGCCCTGTTGCCGTCGACGCCCGTGTGAGGAATGTTCAGATGCTGACTGTGGTGACCTCTTCGCGATTTGCCGACCACCTGACACCGCCGGGCCATCCCGAGAGTCCCGAACGAGCGGCCGTCATGTCGACCGTGGCCGGGCGGTTTGCGGCGGCCGGCGGACGCGTCGTCGAGCCCCGCCAGGCTGAGGCCGCCGACCTGCTGCGCGTGCACACGCCGGCGCACGTGGCGGCGATGGTGGCCACGCGCGGGCGGCCAGTGATGCTCGATGACGACACCTTCACGTCGCCGTTGTCTGAGGAAGTTGCTCGTCTGGCGGCCGGAGCAGTGCTGACGGGGGTCGACCTCGTGCTGGATGGAGTCCCGGGTTCACGGGCTCTGGCGCTGGTGCGGCCTCCGGGCCACCATGCCGAAGCTGAGAAGCCGATGGGCTTCTGCCTGTACAACAGCATCGCGGTGGGCGCGGCATATGCCCGTGCGCGCGGGCTGTCTCGGGTGGCGATTGTCGACTATGACGTGCACCACGGGAACGGTACGCAGCAGATCTTTGATGCGGATCCGTCAGTGCTGTTTGTGTCGTCGCATCAGTATCCGTTCTGGCCGGGGTCGGGGGCCGCGCACGAGCGGGGCAGCGGGGCCGGGGTGGGCGCGACAGTCAATTTGCCGCTGCCACTCGGGGCAACGGACGAGGAGGTACTGGCGCGCTATGCCAGTGAGGCCTTTCCCGTCCTCGAACGCTTCCAGCCGGAACTGCTGCTGATTTCCGCCGGCTTCGACGCGCATGAGCGTGATCCCCTGGCCGGATGCCGGATGACCACCGGCGGTCTGGCGACGCTGACGGCGCAGTTGCTCGACGGAGCGACGCGCTGGTGTGAAGGGCGAGCCGTGATCGTGACCGAGGGCGGGTATGACCTGATGGCCCTTGAGGCGTGCCTGACGGCGGTCGTGGAAGTCGCCGGCGCATCCCGGTGAGGCTCCGGCATACGGTATCCTTGTGGGGTCTATCCCTACGAGAGCCGCCGTGTCTGAATACCGTCCCCAGGAACTCGACCGCAAGTGGCAGGCCCACTGGGCGGCCACCCGTGCCTTTGAAGTCACCGAAGACCTGAGCCGTCCCAAGTTCTACTGCCTCGAGATGTTCGCGTACCCTTCGGGGCATGCGCACGTCGGGCACGTGCGCAACTACATCATCGGCGACGTCGTGGCACGGCTCAAGCGTCTGCAGGGGTTCAACGTACTGCATCCGTTCGGGTGGGATGCCTTCGGCCTTCCCGCAGAGAACGCCGCCATCAAGCACGGCATTCATCCCGAGGAATCGACGCTCGGCAACATCGCGCACATGAAGGGGCAGTTGCAGCGCCTCGGCATCAGTTACGCGTGGGAACGCGAACTGGCGACATGCATGCCCGACTACTACCGCTGGAATCAGTGGCTGTTCATCCGCATGTTCGAGCGGGGGCTGGCGTATCGGCGCCGCTCCACGGTCAACTGGTGCCCGGTCGATCGCACGGTGCTGGCGAATGAACAGGTCATCGACGGGGCATGCTGGCGGTGCGGCACGCCGGTCGAGCAGCAGGATCTCGAGCAATGGTTCTTCCGCATCACGGCGTATGCCGACGACCTGCTCGACAGCACCGAGGCCCTGTCGCAGTGGCCGGAAAAAGTGCTGACGATGCAGCGCAACTGGATTGGGCGGTCAGAAGGGGCGCGTGTGACGTATGCGCTGGCCGACCATCCGGGCAGCGTCGATGTCTTTACGACGCGCATCGATACGGTCTACGGCGCGACCTTCCTGATGCTTGGCCCCGAGCATTCTCTCGCTCAGCAGTTTGCCGACCTGTCGGACGACCCGACGGGGTTTCGGGCGCAGCTGACCCGCTTCCGCAGCCAGGACCGATCCGCACGCATGTCCGGTGAGGTCGACCAGGAAGGCTTCTTCACCGGGCAGTTCGCCATCAATCCGTTCACGGGCGAGCGCGTGCCGATCTGGGTGGCCAACTTCGTCCTCGGCGAGTACGGCACGGGTGCCGTCATGGGCGTGCCCTTCGGCGACCAGCGTGACTTTGAATTCGCCCGCAAGTACGGGTTACCGATTCGTACGGTGATCGAGCAGCCGGAGCAGCCTCGTGTCGACCCCTCCACCATGAGCGAGGCCCTGCCGGCCGAAGGCATCCTGTGCCGGTCGGGTCCGTATGATGGCCTGCCATCCGGTGAGGCCCGCCGACAGATGACGGCCGACGTCGAGCGTCGGGGGATTGGCGAGGGCACGGTGCAGTACCGGCTCAAGGACTGGGGCATTTCCCGCCAGCGGTACTGGGGCACGCCGATTCCCATGATTCACTGCGCGTCGTGCGGTGTCGTGCCGGTGCCTGACGACCAGCTGCCAGTTACGCTGCCCAAGGTGGCGCAGTTCACCGGGCGAGGGGATTCACCACTGGCCAGCATTCCCGAGTTTCTGCACGCGGCGTGTCCGCGGTGCGGTGCGGCCGCGCGGCGCGAGACGGACACGATGGACACGTTCGTCGATTCGTCGTGGTATTTCTACCGGTTTGCCGACGCGCACAATGACCAGCGGCCCTTTGATCCCAGGAAGGTGGGCTACTGGGCGCCGGTCGACTTCTACAGCGGCGGTGTCGAGCACGCCATCCTGCACCTCATTTATTCGCGCTTCTTTGCCCGGGTGTTCCGTGACCTCGGGATGGTCGACCACAGCGAACCGTTCACGCACCTGCTGACGCAGGGGATGGTCCTGAAGGACGGCGCGGTGATGTCGAAGTCGAAAGGCAATGTCGTCGACCCCGACACCATGCTGCAGAAGGTCGGTGCCGATGCACTTCGGCTCTACGTGATGTTTGTCGCTCCGCCCGAAAAGGAAGTGGAGTGGACCGACTCGGGGCTCGACGGCAGTTTCCGCTGGCTGGCACGCGTGTGGCGCATCGCCGATCAGTGGCGCGAGGAGGCGCTGGTGGCGGGGCCGCTCGAATCACACGTCCTGACGTCTGATGAACGGGCGCTGCGGCGCAAGACCCATGACACGATCCGTCGCGTCACCATCGACATCGATCAGCGCAAGCAGATGAATACGGCCGTGTCGGCCATGATGGAACTGGTCAACGACCTGTATGCGTTCACCGACAAAGGTGAGCGGTCGACCCAGGCCGGGGCCGTGGTACGCGAAGCGATCGAATCGCTGGTGCTGCTGCTGTCGCCGTTCGCGCCGCATACGGCAGAGGAGCTCTGGGAGCAGTTCGGCCATCAGCAGGGGCTGGGCTCGGCGAGATGGCCCGTCTTCGATGCTGAGGCGGCACGCGCGGAGATGCTGGTGCTCCCGGTGCAGGTGAATGGCAAGGTGCGCGGACGCATCAGCGTGGCGCCTGAGGCGGATGCAGGCGAGGTGGAAGCCGCCGCCCTGCAGGCGTCGTCGGTCGTGCCTCATCTCGAGGGGCGCACGGTGAAGAAGATCGTGATCGCGCCAGGACGGCTCGTCTCGATTGTGGTGGCCTGATGACTGCACTGTCACTGACCCGCCGCCGGTGCCTCGCCCTGCTGCCCTCACTGGTGGCGGGCGGCTGCGGCTATACGCTGGCCGGGCGCGGGCAGTATCTGCCGTCGTATATCACCGCCATCAGCGTGCCTCCGTTTGCGAACACGACCCCCATTCCACTGATTGACCAGATTTTCACCAACAAGGTGCGGACGGAGTTCCAGAACCGTGGGCAGTATCGGGTCGTCACGGGCGAGACCGGTGCCGACGGGCTTGTCAAGGGCACCATCACCGGGCTGAGCACAGCCCCGGTGGCGTTTACCGCCTCACAGCTTGCCCGGCGGCTTCGCATCAGCGTGATTCTGGCGGTCTCTTTTGAAGACCTTCGGCAAAAGAAGGTCCTCTGGGAAAATCCGGCGCTCTCGTTTGCCGATGAGTACGAACTGGCGAGCCCCGGCGGCCTCGGCGGTGACGCCGGCGCATTCATCGGCCAGGAGACCGCCGTGATCGACCGCCTCGGCGACGACTTCGCCCGGAACGTCGTGACGGCGATTCTCGAGGCCTTCTGACCCATGACGCCGGCGCAGCTCAAGGCCGCTGTGTCGAAGGGCGAGGCCAGTCCGCTCTACCTGCTGGAAGGCGCCGACGCTCAGGCGCGCCATGACCTGTCCCAGGTCTTCGTGACGCTGGTCGACGAAGGGCTCCACGCGTTCAATGTGGAATCGGTGCACGCGGCCGATGCGACCTCGGCGTCCGTGCGCGATCAGATGCTGTCGTCGCTTATCGCCTCGGCGCGCACGCTGCCGATGATGGCCCCGCGGCGGGTGGTTCTGGTGTACGACGCTGATCGACTGCTCTCGCCGAAGCGTGGCCGCGAGGACGACACCGAGGTGCTGCCGCTGGCTGACGGCCCCGTTGCGGGTCGCGGTCGGAAACGGGCCCCGGCTCCGCTGACGCCCGCCGAGGCGTTTGAGGAGTATCTGCAGAAGCCGGAGCCCATGACCACGCTGGTGCTGGTGGCGGGTCCGCTCGATGCGTCGCGCCGGCTCGTCAAGCAGGTCAGGTCGCATGCCATAGCCGTCGACTGCGGCACGATTGACAACGTGGACGAGGCTGCGGTCTGGATTCGAAACCGGCTGGCGGCCGACGAACTGACCCTTGAGCCGAGGGCACTGCAGCGCCTGCTGCATGCGACCGGGCTGAACCTGGCCCGCATCCGCGCGGAAATCGAAAAGCTGGTCCTGTATGCGGCAGGTGAGTCCACCATTACCGAGCGACACGTGCGTGATCTCGTGCTGCCTGAGGCCGAGCCTGGTGAAGGGTTCGCGATGGGAACGGCCATCTGGAACCACGATGTGCGCGGCGCGCTGAGTGAAATCGCCGCGCAGCTGGAGGCCGGTGCGCAGCCCCCGATGGTGCTGGGACAGATTCGGGCGGCGGCCGTCAGAATGCGTCCGGAGACCCGCATACGCCGGGCGATGGATCTGGTGCTGCAGACCGACCTGGCACTCAAGACGTCGGGAGGGACACCGCGCCATTTGCTGGAGCGGCTTGTCGTCGAATTGTGCGGGAAATAAGAAGGGCCGGGGGCCGAAGAGCCCGCCGGCACTCTATACGATCACTACGGAAGGTCGCCCCGAATCAGGCCGCCGTTGAGGACAGCCGAGCCACGAGTCGCGACTTGTAGCGAGCCGCGGTGTTGCGATGAATGATGCCCTTGGTGGCCATCTTGTCGACCAGTGACTGCACGCCTTTCATCTGACCGCGGGCGCCGTCGACGTCGTTGGTGTCGAGGGCCTTGCGGATGGCCTTGAGCCCGGTACGCAGGCGCGACCGCAGGGCACGGTTCGCTTCATTCCGCTTGATGTTCTGCCGGTTGGCCTTGAGGGCCGACTTGGTTCGCTTTGCCACGTGTCTGAAGCCTCTGAGACGGGGTCGTCGGAAACACCGATTATAGCACGACGAGCGGCCTGACGACACCTTCAACGGCGGCCAGCATCGCCTCGATCTGCGAAGGGTCCTTTCCGCCCGCCTCGGCGAAGTCGGGACGACCGCCGCCGCCTCCCCCCACGAGCGGTGCCAGTGTCTTGACCAGCTGTCCGGCCTTGACCCGATCGGTCAGATTCGGGGTGACGCTGGCCACCATGGCGACCTTGCCATCGGCCGTGGGGCCGGCCAGGAAGACCACACCACAGGTCAGGGTCGACTTGATCTGGTCGGCCACCGAGCGCAGCAGGTCTTTCGAGGCGTCGTCGACGCGCTGGACCACGAGGGTCACGCCGCCGAACTGCAGACGATGGCCATCGGCTCCAGACTGCCCGGCCGCCGCCCTGGCCAACTTGCGGTCGCGATCCTTGATCGCCTTTTCAAGCTGCTCGATGCGCGACTCGAGGCGCGCCAGCACATCGTCGGTGCCGGCGTTCAGATACCCTCGCACGCGGTCGAACTCGCTGAGCCGAGGGCGGGCGAAGCGCAGGGCCCCGGCACCAGTCTGGGCCTCGATGCGCCGGACGCCTGCGGCCACCCCTGCTTCCTCGGTCACCAGCAGCATGCCGATTTCACCGGTGGCTCCGACGTGTGTGCCACCGCAGAGTTCCGTCGAGAAGGCGCCGTCGCCGACCTGCACCACACGCACGCGATCGCCGTACTTTTCCCCGAAGAGGGCTGTCGCGCCAGCGTCGATGGCCTCCTGCGTGTTCTTCACGCTGGTCTGCACGGGATCGTTGCGCATGATCGACGCATTGACGAGGGTTTCGACGCGAGCCAACTCGTCGGTCGTCAGGGGGGCAAAGTGTACAAAGTCGAAACGCAGCCGGTCAGGGGCAACAAGCGACCCGGCCTGCTTCACGTGCGGCCCCAGCACCGTGCGGAGCGACGCATGCAGCAGGTGGGTGGCGGTATGGTTGCGGCGCGTCGCCTGCCGCGTCTCGGCGTCGACGACAGCGGTCACCGTGGTGCCAGTGTGGAGTGGCGCAGTGCCTGCCGAGACCCGATGGAGCCGCGGCAACCCCCGCGCGAGCCGCAGCACACCTGACACGTCGCGCAGGCTGGTACCGTCAGAGGTGGTGAGTGCGCCGTGGTCGGATACCTGGCCACCGGCCTCGAGATAGAACGGTGTGGCTGACAGGCAGACATACCCTTCAGCGTCGGCCGGCAGTGTCGACACCTGCCGACGGTCGACATCAAACACCGCGAGCACTTCGACATCGGCCAGTCGGGTGTGGGCATAGCCGTCAAACTGGTCGCCGACGCGCGCCAGAGCCTCGCGGTCGTCTTCCGATCGAAAGACCACATCGTCAGCCTTGCGCGTCTCAAAGCCGCTGCGCGCGCGGGCCTTGTCGCGCTGTGCTGCCATTTCGCGGTCGAAGCCGTCGGCGTCGAACCTGACCCGCTGGTGGGCGGCGAGGTCTTCGATGAAGTCGCGGGGCAAACCGTACGTGTCGTAGAGCTTGAATGCGTCGTCTCCCCCGAGAACCCCTGAACCGGCGGCGGCCCGTTCGAGGGCATCCTCGAGGCGGGGCAGTCCGCCGGTGAGTACGGCGTCAAAGCGTTCTTCTTCGCCACGGACCACCTGGCGCACGGCGTCACGCGCGGCCCGCAGTTCCGGGTAGGCATCGCCCATCTCGTGCACGACAAGGTCGACGAGCCGGTGCAGGAACGGTTCCTGCAGGCCAAGTTTTCGCCCATGACGCATCGCGCGCCGCATGATCTTGCGCAACACATAGCCGCGCCACTCGTTCGAGGGCACCACACCATCGGCAATCAGGAAGGTCATCGCCCGCAGGTGATCGGCAACGACGCGCATCGAAATGTCGTGCGGTGCCATCGTCCCCTGGTAGGCGAGACCTGCCAGCGTGGCTGTGGCCGAGAGGATGGGCGTGAAGAGCGGCGACTCGTAGTTTGAGACGGCACCATTCATGAACGCCGACACGCGTTCGAGGCCCATGCCGGTGTCGATGGAGGGGGCCGGCAGCGGCGTCAGCACGCCGTGCTGATCACGGTCGAATTCCATGAACACGTTGTTCCAGATTTCGACGAACCGGACGCCTTCTCCCTCGACTTCATCAGTCCAGCAGGTCATGGCCCCCAACTCTGGGGCGCGGTCGAAGTAGATCTCGGAACAGCGGCCACAGGGCCCGGTATCGCCCATGGCCCAGAAGTTGTCCGCCATGCCCAGTTCACCGATGTGAGCGGTCGGCAGGAAGTCGCGCCAGCGACGGTATGCCTCGTCATCGCGGGGAATGCCCGGAGCACCCTTGAAGACCGTGACATACAGGCGCGACGGATCGATGCCCCACTCGCGCGTCAGCAGGTGCCAGGCCAATGCGATGGCGTCCTGCTTGAAATAGTCGCCGAATGAAAAGTTGCCGAGCATCTCGAAGAACGTATGGTGGCGTGGCGAGGGGCCGACGTTGTCGAGGTCGTTGTGCTTGCCGCTGACACGCATGCACTTCTGGGCCGTGGTGGCCCGCAGATAGTCTCGCCGCTCGCGTCCGAGAAACAGGTCCTTGAACTGGTTCATCCCCGCGTTGGTGAACAGCAGGGTCGGGTCGTCGCCGGGCACCAGCGGGGCGCTGGGCACGACGCGGTGTCCCTGGCGCCCAAAGTACTTCAGGAAAGAGGCGCGAATGGCATTCGGATGCACGCCGGTATTTTACCGGCATTCCCCGGTCACCTCAGCGGCCGAGCCGCTTGAGCACGCCGTCGAGGGGAAACCCCTGCTGGACGAGGGCCCGAATGAGCCGGTGCCTGGTGCGATCATCGAGTGTTGCCGGGGTCTGCCCGCGCAGGCGACGCGTGAGCGCCTCGTCGAGTCTGGCATCCACATCGACCTCACGGAAGGCCTCCGACACCGCCTCGTCGACAAGGTCGTCAGACAACCCCATGGATCGCAGCCGCTGTCTGACGCGCGCGGGGCCCTTGCGCCTGATGGACGTTTCGAGATGAGCGGCGGCCCGGGCCACCCGGGCATCATCGAGGCTGCGCTGATCCCGCAGGCGTGCGAGCGCTTCGTCGATCCGGTCGTCGGGGCAGCCCCGGCGCCGCAGGCGATCGCGCAGCTGCGCCGCCGACAACTCGCGGCGCGACAGCAGCACGAGCGCAGTCAGATAGGCGTCGGGGGGCGTGTCCGGGGCGTCCCCGTCAACCGGAGGAACGCGACGTCGGCGGAAGGCCATCAGCGGAGGGGCGGTTGCGTTTCGCGGCAGAACGGACACACATCGGCGCGCGCCGGCAAGGCCTTGTCGCAGTGCCAGCAGAAGCGTGACTGCGGAGTTTCCCGGGCCTTGAGCCGGCTCTGCACGTCCTGCATGGCGCCGGTGGCAGCGGGGGCCACACTGCCCGCGGCCCGCCAGGGACGCCTGGGGGCCAGGGCGGCACGCGCGGACAGCACGGCTTCGAGCAATTCTCCGGCCCGCTGATACCGGTCGGCGACCGCAGGTGCGAGGGCGCGCATGACAATGTCGGCAATGGCCTTGGGCAGACGGGGATTTCGCACGCGCGGCGGCGTGGTGAGTTCTCCCCGCATCAGGCGGTCGAGGTCGCGGGGGGCTGGTGGCTGATACGGAAGGCTGCCGGTCAGCATCTGATACATCGTGACGCCCATCGAGTAGACATCCGAGGCAAAGACCGCCTTGCCGTGGAACTGCTCGGGCGCCATGTAGGGCGGACTGCCAATCACGGTCGTGCCGTGTGCGGCAATTTCGAGGAACCGCGAGGTGCCGAAGTCGGCCACCTTGCAGAGCCCCTGATCCGTGACGATCACGTTGCCTGGACGCAGGTCGCGGTGAATGACGCCCTGTTGCTGCGCGTGGTCGAGGGCATTGCAGATCTGGCAGGTGAAGTCGAGCGCCTGATTGATGTCCAGCGTGCCGTCACGGTCAAGCAGGGTTTCGAGCGTTTCGCCGGGCACGTACTCCATCACGATGAAGAACACCTCGTCCTGACGTTCCGCCGTAAGGACGGTGACGATGTTCGGATGGGCGAGTGAGGCGAGCAGGCGGGGTTCGCGCAGCAGTTCGGTGAAGTCGGCGGTCTGCCGATGCGGCACCTTGAGTGCGACCTTCTTGTCGATCCATGTGTCTTCCGCAAGATAGACCGCGCCGAATCCCCCGCTGCCCAGGGTCGATACGATGCGGTACTTGCCCACCGTCTGGCCACGGAAGAACATCCCGGGCAGTATACCGGCAGAGGCGATCGCCGCTTGGGTGAGCCGGGCCGCGCATACAATCAGCAGGTGCTTCCGCGGTTCTATCTTCCCGCTATCGATGCGTCGGGGCGTGGCCTGCTGCCCGAGGACGAGGCCACGCATCTGTCGCGGGTCCTGCGGCTCGGCGTTGGTGCCAACGTCGAAGTGTTCGATGGGCGCGGCGGCGTGTGGACGGGACAGGTCGCAGAGGTGTCGCGGAATCAGGTGGCGGTGCAGATCGGAGATGCCGTGCCCGCACCGGCCGAGCCTCGTATACGTCTGCGGCTGGTTGTCGCGGCGCTGAAGGGCGACAAGCTCGATGATGTGGTGCGCGACGCGGCCATGGTGGGCGTGCACGACATTCAGGTCGTGGTCACGCAGCGCAGCGAGGTGTCGATGACGACACTGGCTCGCTCGGGCCGTGCCGAGCGATGGCGACGCATTGCCGTGTCGTCGCTCAAGCAGTGTGGTCGTGCGGTGTTGCCGACGGTTCCCGATCCCGTGACGCTGACACAGTGGGCGTCGTCGCACCCGACGGGCCTGCTCCTCGTCATGTGCGAGCCGGCCGCGGGGCACGGGCGGCGGATGAGCGAAGTGCCGAGGGCAGCCGAGGTCACCCTGGTGGTAGGGCCCGAGGGCGGTTGGTCCCCGGACGAACTGGTGCTGCTCTCTGGGCTCGGGGCGACGGTCGTGCAGTGCGGAGGACTCACGCTCAGGGCAGACGCGGCACCCCTGGTCGGCGTCGCGGCCCTGTGTGAGGGATGGCAGGTCTGGTAGGAGGAGAACCCATGAGACGGATGCGGATGGCGGGCTGTGTGCTGGCCCTGATGGTGGCGTCGATGCCGTCGATGACGGCGCAGGATCCGGTCGCCACGTTTTCGATTCTTGGCTACGACCCGGCCACGGGCGAAGTGGGGGGCGCGGTGCAGTCGCGCGTGTTCAGCGTCGGGAACGGCGTGCTGTGGGCCGAGGCCGGTGTCGGCGCGGCCGCCACACAGGCCATCGTCGACGTGAGCTACGGCCCCAAGGCGCTCGACCTGCTGCGGGTCGGCATGCGACCAGAGGCGATTATCCGTGCCATCTGGGACAGTGACCCCGACCCTTCGCCGCAGCAGTGGACGAAGGAAGGGCGGCAGTTCGCCGTGATTAACCATCGCGGCGACACGGCGGTGTACACGGGACCGAAGGCCAGTTCGTGGGCCGGACATGCGCAGGGGAAGTACGCCACGGCGCAAGGGAACATTCTTGCGGGCAAGGCGGTGGTCGACGGGATGATTGCCGCCTTCGAGTCGACCTCCGGGCACCTGTCGCAGCGGTTGGTGGCCGCGCTCGAAGCGGGCCAGCAGGCGGGCGGTGACACGCGTGGAATGCAGTCGGCGGCCATCCTCATCGTCGGCAAGGGCCAGGGCGTGTGGCTGAACAACGATGTCGTCATGCGCTTGCAGGTGGATGACAGCGGACAGCCGATTGCCGAACTGCGGCGTCTGGTGACGTCGTGGAACGAGCGCAGGGCCAAGGGGCAGCAGCGCGCCGTCACGCCGCCGCGCCCATGAGCAACAGTCCCACCCAGCGGTGGGGCTCAGGTGAGGTGCAGCGCCACCCAGGTGGCTTCTTCGAGCCGGGCCTGCGGCTGCAGGGGCAGGAAGGCCCGGGCCACCTCGGGCTCTTCCTCGCGATCAAATCCGCTGATGATGAGCGTGCCACCCGGCCTGACGAGTCGCCTGAGCTCGGCCGCGGTGGTGCGCAGCATGCCTCCCGTCAGATTGGCACACACAATGTCTGCGGGTGCATAGGGTGTCTGCCTGAAGTCGGCCCTGACGAACTGCACGACCGGCGGCAGGGGATTGAGCCGTGCACTGGTCAGGGCCGAGTCAATCGCATCCTGATCGACGTCAACACCGATGACCTCGCTGGCGCCCGAGAGCGCGGCGGCCATGGCCAGCACACCTGACCCCGTCCCCATGTCGAGCACCCGGCGTCCGTCACAGGGCAACGACGACAGCAGCGCCAGGCACATGCGCGTCGTGGGGTGATGACCTGTACCGAATCCCATCGACGGCTCGATGACGATGACGGTGGTGTCGGGGGCCGGAGACTCCGGAACCTGCCAGGGGGGCGCGATCATGAAGCGCCCGGCGGTGACGGCCGTCAATGATGCCTGCGACCGTGCGGCCCAGTCGTCATCGGGCACGTCGACCGGCGTGAGTGTCAGCTCGGGCATCGCTGCTGTGATGTCGGCTGCCGCCTCGCGCCGCGCCGCGTCGTCCGCGAAGAAGACCCGCCACCGAAGCGGCGTGGGAGGCGGTTCGGGGATCGGTGGAAATGTCGGATCCCAGAGTCCGCCAGGGGGCAGCGGCCGTTCGGCCAGGTCTTCGATGGCCAGGGGCGAGTGGTCGTCGAGCACCACCGGGAGCAGATCGTCGACGCCGGCAGGCACGTCGACGGCGGGCGCTTCGATTTGCAGCGCGTACCACAGCCGGCTCATCGGAACAGCTTCGAGAAGATGCTTTCCGATTCACTCTCGTCTGAGGTGCGCACCGGACTGTGACTTTCGGGGGCCAGGGTCGCCGCCAGCTGCTCGAGCAGCGCCCGCTGTTCCTTCGAGAGCTTCTTCGGTACGGTGCCCCGCACGGTGACCAGCAGATCGCCGCGTACACGATTCCCCCCGATGTCGGGCATACCCTTCCCCTTGATTTTCAGGGTAGAGCCCGGCTGCGTCCCCTCGGGGATGCGCAGCAATTCGTCGGCGTCGATGCCTGCCACATTCAGCTCACCACCCAGGGCGAGCGTGGTCATTGCGACGGGAATCTCACAGATCAAGTCGTTGCCGTCACGCCGCAGGAACTCGTGTTCGCGCACGTGAATGACCACGTACAGATCTCCCGACGGCCCTCCCTGCGACCCGGCCTCGCCCTCGCCCGTGAGGCGCATACGCTGGCCGGTGGCGATGCCAGCCGGCACCTTCACGGTGAGCTTGCGCTGCTGGGTGACCGTGCCCTGTCCCGCGCAGGCCTTGCAGGGCTTCTGAATCACCTTGCCGGCACCGCGGCACTGCCCGCAGGTGCGTGCCATGGTGAAGAATCCCTGCTGATACCGGAGCTGCCCCGCGCCGCGGCACTGCGGACAGGTCGTGGCGGTGGTCCCAGGGGCCGCGCCCGAGCCCGTGCAGGTATCGCACGTTTCCTGTCGGGGAATCTGAATGGCGATGTCGGCGCCTCGGGCCGACTGCAGAAAGTCGATCTCCATGTCGTAGCGGAGGTCGCTGCCGCGCTGCGGACCGGAGCGCCGGCGACCGCCGCCGAGGGCGTCGCCAAAGCCAAAGATGTCGCCGAGTCCGCCGAAGATGTCCTGGAAGTCGGCGAAGATGGTCGGATCGACGCCGCCTGGCCCGCCGGCGGCGCCACCCACGCCTGCATGACCGAAGCGATCGTAGCGCGCGCGCTTGTCTGCATCGGCAAGCACGGCGTAGGCCTCGGCCGCTTCCTTGAACTTTTCCTCCGCGTCCTTGTCGCCGGGGTTGCGGTCGGGATGGTACTTGAGCGCCAGCTTGCGATACGCGGCCTTGAGGTCCGACTCGGACGCGCCTCGTGCGACCCCGAGCACGTCGTAGAAGTCGCGCTTGCTCACGACGAAACCTTGGCGACCCGCACCATGGCTGGACGCAGCAGACGATCGCCCAGCAGATAGCCCTGCTGCAGCACCTGCACGACTTCACCGTCGCGGGCTCCGGCCACCTCGTCGTAGGACACCGCCTGATGGTGATGCGGATTGAAATCCTTGCCGAGGGCGTCCACCTCGGTCACGCCGCGTTTGCGGACCAGGTCGTGCAGGGCCTTGTGAATCATCTCGACGCCGGTCTTGTAGGGACGGGCGGCCTCTGGCGTCTCAATCCTGAGGGCCCGGTCGAAATCGTCCATGACGGCGAGCAGGTCGCCCAGCACGTCGGCGGCGGCCCACTCGGTGAACTCCTTCCGTTCACGCTCGATGCGCTTGCGGAAGTTGTCAAACTCTGCGGTCTTGCGCAGCAGCCGATCGTAAAGGTCGTCGCGCTCCTGCTGCAGCGCATCGGCCGGGGGCTGCGGAGCCGGCGAGCCATGGCCGTCGGGAGCAGGAGCAGTGGAAGGGTCGTGGAGTGAGTCGTGGGTGTTCATGACAATCCGTTACTGCACGTCGCGCAACACACGGGCGACAGCCAGCGCGGCGATGTCGACCGCGGCAATCGCGCGGGAATACTTCATGCGGGTGGGGCCGATGACGCCGACCGTGCCTGTGCCGCGCCCATCGAAGTAGGTGGAGGCGATGAGGCTGAACGGTCGCATCTCGGGGTCGTTGTGTTCAGTGCCGATGACGACGGTGAGGCCGGGGCCATCGATGTACTCGTTGAGCAGGCGCACGAGCCGTTGTTTTTCCTCGACCATGCGCAGCAGCGCCCGCAGCGTTGCCGGGGCAATGCCGCTGACGGAGACGACCTGCTCGAGCAACGTCGAGGCTCCGTCGATGTAAACGGTGGTGGGCCCCTGCAGGGTATCGAGCGACTGGTTCGCGAGGCGGAAGGCCAGGCCCAGCAACTGGTCGTAGAGGGTGCGTTCCTCGCGAAGGCGGGCACGCACGCCGGCCCTGACCTCCTCGAGGGGTCGCCCGGAGAACTGCTCGTTCAGATACTGCGCGGCGTGGCGCAATTCATCGAGACTGACCCCTTCACCGATGTCGACGGTCTTCTGCGACACCTGATTGCCGCGCGAGACGAGCACCACCAGGATGCGCGTGCCACTCAGCGGCACAAACTCGATCCGGTGGAAGACCGCATGCTCATTCGCGGGCGCGATGGCAAAGCCCACATGCCGCGATGATTCCGACAGTGCGTGCGACGTGGACGAGAGCAGGTCGTCGATGAGGGGCTGTGCCCCCGCTTCCTGGCGGATGCGCGCTTCGATGCCCGTGGCATCACGCGCGGCACGACGGCTGTCGAGCAGCTGGTCGACGTAGAAGCGGTAGCCGAGGTCGGTCGGTACGCGGCCGGCCGAGGTGTGGGGCTGCCAGACGTAGCCCATGTCTTCCAACTGCGCGAGGATGTTGCGCACCGTGGCCGATGACACGGCGATTCCGAGGCGGGGCAGCAGGGTCGCTGAGGCCACCGGTTCGCCGGTTTCGATGTACTCGCGCACAAGCGCGGCCAGGACGCGGCGCGTACGGTCAGAGAGGGCGGGCGCGATCATTGGCAGTCGCTACTCGAGACTGCCAACAGTATAGCAGGCCGCGGGCGGCTAGCGGCTCACGCGCGGCATCCAGCGCAGCGAGGCATCGGCCAGGGCCGTGGCCCGGCCCCGGCGCACGGCGACCAGCTCGGCCACGATGCTGACGGCAATTTCCTGCGGAGTGACCGCCCCGATGTCGAGGCCGATGGGGGCGTGCACGTGCGACAGGTGTTCCAGCGTGGTCTGGCCCTGTGCGAGTAACTGTTCGTAGATACGCGCCACCTTGGCCCGGCTGCCGATGAGGCCGAGATACCGCAGCGGCCGACTGGCCAGTGCCTGCAGGGCGTCGAGGTCATGCCGGTGTCCGCGCGTGACAATGACGGCGTAGGCCGAGCTGGGCAGTGTGGTGGCTGCCAGCCAGGCCGGAATGTCGTCGACGACCACCTCTGCGGCTCCGGGGAACCGCTCGCGGTTGGCGAACGCGGCGCGATCATCCACCACGTGCACCTCGAAGCCCGCGTCGGAGGCGAGGCGTCCGACGTAGAAGCCCACGTGTCCTGCACCGAAGACGTAGAGGGCCGGTGGCGCTTCGAGCGGCTCAATGAACACTTCCATCTGACCGCCGCAGACCAGGCCGGTGTCTTCCGCGAAATCGTCATTCAGGTCGTACTTGGCGCGGATAGCCTTGCGGGTGCGCAGGGCATCGCGGGCCTTGAGCAGCGCGTCGTTTTCGTAGCAGCCGCCGCCGATGGTGCCCACCGTCCGGCCATCGGCGAAGACGAGCATTTTCGCGCCGACGCGTTGCGGAGTGGAACCGTTTGACGAGACGATGGTGATGAGGGCCACTTCGTCGCCCCGCGTGAGCGCCTCGCCTATCGCGGCAAAGATTTCGTGGTTCACAGGGCGATTATACGTGCCGGCCTACCACTGGTGCAGGCGGCACAGCTCCCAGGGTTCGGTGCCTGACAGGAAGACCTCGGTCACTGTGCGCGGGCAGTTGGGCGTGGCCAGGTGGCCCGTGTCGCGGTCGATGTCGGCGGTGGCAATACCCTCGGGGGCTTCGAAGGGCAGATTGGGACGTCCGGCGAGGGCCTGCTTCATGAAGTCGGTCCAGATGGGCGTCGCCGCCTGCGAGCCGCTCAGGCCGAGCGGCTGGTTGTCGTCGAAGCCGACCCAGACGACCGCAAGCACCTCAGGCGTGAAGCCGACGAACCACGCATCGCGCAGATCGTTGGTCGTCCCCGACTTGCCGGCGGCATCCAGCGAGAAGCCCGCGCCGCGCGCGCTGGCGCCGGTGCCTTCGTTGATGACGCTGCGCATCATGTGAGTGACGAGATACGTGGTGTCTGGTCGGGCCACGACCGGCCCGGTGCGCGCTGGCGGTCGAAGGTCGTCGGTGCCGCTCCGCACGCGTGTGATGCCCGTGAGCGGGGCAATCGTGCCGCCGTTGCCGAAGAGCGTGTACGCCGTGGCCACCTCGAGCGGTGTCAGTTCGGAGACCCCCAGCGCAATCGACGGATAGCCCTTCACCTTCTCGGGGCCCACACCGGTGCGGTTCCACAAATCGGCTACGCGGTCGAAGCCGATGGACTCGGCGACCTTGATGGCGACCATGTTTTTCGACAGCGCCAGGGCGCGACGCAGCGTGATGAGCCCTTCGTATTCATTCTCGAAGTTTCCCGGCGCCCATTCTTCCTCGCCGTAGGTCCAGACGGTGGGCTCGTCATTCATGAGCGTCGCCGGCGTCAGGTCGGTGCGCCCTTCCGACGCAGCGTGCTCGAAGGCCGCGAGATAGACGAATGGCTTGAAGGTGGAGCCTGGCTGGCGTCGCGCCGACATGGCACGATTGAACTGCGACTGGTTGTAGGAACGTCCGCCGACCATTGCCAGAATGTCGCCGGTGCGGGGATCGACGGCAACCAGGGCGGCCTGCGGACGACGGTTCTTCCGGCCCCGACGTGCGAGGGCGTCGTCGACGCGGGTCAGCCCGATGCGCACCGCCTCCTGGGCGGCGCGCTGCATGTTGAGGTCGAGCGTCGTGTAGACCTCGAGGGCGGCCGTGCGGTCGGTAACGCCAGGAAACCACTCATCGAGCACAGGGCCGATGTAGTCGACGAAATACGGGGCCTCGTTGTCGATGGCCCGCGGCACGACGATCACCGGCTCAGCGGCGGCGGCGGTGACCGCCTCCTCCGAAATATAGCCAGCCTCAACCATGGCCCGCAGGACGACATTGCGCCGGTCGCGCGCACGGTCGGGGTTGCTGAACGGCGAGTGGTTCGAGGGCGACTGAATCACGCCGGCGAGCAGCGCGGCCTCGGCCAGCGTGAGATTGGTCACGTCCTTGCCGAAAAAGGTGCGCGAGGCCTCGGCCATGCCGTGAATCGCAAACGAACCCCGATGGCCCAGATAGACATCGTTGAGGTAGAGCTCGAGGATGTCGTCCTTGCTGGCCTTGGTTTCGAGGATGAGGGCGACGAACTGCTCGACGACCTTCCGCTTCAGGGATCGCTGACCTGATTCGAGTTCCTCAGCCATTTCTTCGGTGAGGAAGAAATTGCGGGCCAGCTGCTGCGTGATGGTGCTGGCTCCGACGAGGTAGCCGCGCGTCCCGCGGAGATTGGTGACGAGCGCCCCGACCATGCGAATCGGATCGACACCAGGGTGATAGTAGAACCGCCGATCTTCGATAGCCAGCACCGCACGCTGCACCTGCACCGGGATGGCATCGAGGGCGACGCGGCGCCGGCGCTCGCGCGGACCCGTGATGAGCGAGGTCAGGGCCGGCGGATCGAGCGACACCTCTGGCGCTGCGGCGTCGTCGATGACGATGCCCGCAATGCGATCGGGTGGTGGCGGTGGGGGCGCCGGTGCCTTGGGCCGGGGTTTCGCCGGTGGCACGGGCACGGTGAAGTCGATGGCGACGGCCTTGCCGGCGAAGTCACCGGAACGCGGTCTGAACCGGAGTTGGCGACCATCGACGGCGAACTCGCCGGGACCGTCGGCCGAGGGGCGCTCGGCATAGCCGACGTCGTTCAGCCGCGTGACAGCGTCGCTTGGGCTCAGCACCTGGCCCGTGCGGAAACGCAGGGGGCGCGCGTAGACGCGGGGGATGACACGGTCACGCTCGCCGGCCAGCCGCTCGTCGACGGTGCGCGAGAACTGGGCGTAAAAGTAGCCGAAGGCCACGAGGAAGGCGGCGAGTGCGGCCAGCGCGAGTCCGCCGAGCACGCGAACCGCACGGTGGCGGAAAAATGCGAGGCGGCCCGGGGCGGGGTGTGTCACAAACGGCAGGGGCGAATCAGATGCTCAGCACGTGATGCTGCCCCATGGCGAGGGGCAGCAGCTCGAGCAGGCGTGGCACGAGCGCATCGCCGTAGCGGTTGACGAACCAGACGAGGCCCACCTCACGCTCCTGGGAATGCCCCAGAGGGAAGGCGAGGGCGCGGGTGCGCTGGAACTGGCGTCGCAGGGTCTCATCCTTGCGCTTGGCGGCCTGGATCACCTTGGTATGCAGCGTGTGCATCTCGTGCTGCAGGCGTCCCTGTGTGGTGCGCACCGTGCCCTCGAGCGTGACGTCGATCTGCGGCACGACGCGCATCAGCTGATCGAGCTCGTCGCTGATGCGGGCGGCGGCCGAGGTCAGGGCGGCGTCCACAGTCGGGGGCAGCTGTGCCTCGAGCAGATCGTTCAGCGACCGCTCGTCCTGCGCCTGGAAGGCTGTCAGCGGCAGGGCGTGCTTGCGAATGAACCGCAGTGATGCCGAGTCGACCAGCGTCGCCGTGGCACGCTGATACATCAGCGGCATGGCGATGCCGAAGCGATCGTAGATGCCGCGCAGCTGGCCGAGGTAGGCGAGTTCGTTCGGACCGGCCACGTAACAGATGGTCGGAAAGAGCGTGTCCTGCACAATCGGCCGCAGCAGCACATTGGGGCTGAAGTGCTCGGGGTGGGTCTGGCACTCATCGAGGAGCTGCTGCTGGGTCAGGGTGCGGTCACCGATCGTCACGGTGTCGCCCTGCATGCGGATGGCCTGGCGGCCCTGACCGAGGTGAAACAGCGCGACCGCCCCTTCCTGCGGCGTGACCTGCGCGTGATAGCCCGCGGCCTTGAGGGCCTCGCCAGTGCGGGTGGCCAGCGCGGCAGTCACCCCGGGTTCGCGGCACTCGCGAGCGAAGACCTGCGCCGCCAGCGGTTTGGTGGCCAGGTCAGACGAGTCGTACACCACGAGCCCGTGCGGGCCGAGGATGGCGTCGAGCCACCGACCGAAGGCATCGGCCACGCCGCGCCCCGGGGCATAAGCGTGCCGCAGGGCCTCGAGGGTGGCTGCGGTGAACTCGGTGACCGGGAGCGCCGCGGCCAACTGGTCGATTGTTGACGCCAGAGACTCGTCGAATCGGAGGCGCGCGATCGACTCGTGTCCTGACCCTTCCACATCTGCGGCCCTGACGCTGACGGCCTCCATGTCGGCGTCGAGGACGGTCGTGCCCGAGACCTCGGGCCAGTCGTGATCCTCGGCGTCGATCCAGAACACCGGCACGACGGGCACGCCGTGCGCGGCCTCGACCTCCGCGGCGAGCTTCATCGCGGTGAGCGCCTTGAGCAGGGTGAAGAGCGGGCCGCCGAAGAGGCCGGCCTGCTGTCCGGTGATGACCACGCGCGTCGACGGCTGCGCCAGTGTCTGAGCCGCCGCGACTGCCTGCGGTGGTGCCTGGCGTCGTGTCAGTTGCGCGATGAGGGCACGTGACAGTGCCTCAGGCTGCCGGGCCGTGGCCTGCGAACGGGCGATGGTGTCGCGCCACGCCTCGGGCGTGGACGGGTCGCCGGCGAAAAACGCGTCGACCCTCGAGTACTCGAACGCGTAGTCGGAGGCCAGCGGACGAATCCACGGCAACTGACGGATGTCGACTGTCAGAGCGGGCACGGAGAGTGAGGAGTCGGCAGGCACCATCGCCCACTCTCGCAGACGGAGCCGGGTGTGTCAACTCTCGCGTGGTAAACTGAGGGCCGATCACGTGACCGGGGAAGGTTCGCTTTTTGACGTTCCACCAGCGGCCATCGGCCGCTACCGTGTCCAGCATCCTCTGGGGGCCGGCACGAGCGGACCCGTTTTCAGAGCCGAGGCTCCCACCGGCGAGACAGTCGCGATCAAGCTTCTGACCATTCCCATCAGACCCGAGCGCGTCGACGCGGTCCTCGACGGTTTGCAGCGCCTCGTTGCCGATGGCCCTGGCGTGACCGGCGCTGTCGACCCCACTGAGGCGGGCCTGCATGACGGAGCGACACCGTTTCTGGTCACAGCACTCGCACCCGGCGACTCGCTCGATGTGGCCCTACGGCGGTTCGGTCCGGCCCTGCTCACAGACCTGCTGCCTCGACTGGCCCTTCTGGCAGACGCACTCGACTATCTGGCATCGCTCGATCTCCATCACGGGGCCCTGCACCCCAGGGACATCGTCGTCGACGAAGCCTCGACCCTGATGACTGGCGTCGGCGTGTGGCAGGCCCTCGCGGCGGGCGGCGTGCGATTGCCGAGGCGCAGTCCCTATCGTGCCCCCGAGTTGGCCGATCTGGCCCTGAGTGCGGCGGGCGACCAGTTTTCGATCGGAGCGGTCGCGTATGAGTGGATCACGGGGCGGCGGGCCCCGGCGGCCTTCGTGGCGGGTGACATGGCGGCGTCAGTGGGCGCGAGGCGTGAAGCGCTCGGGGCGGTCTTCGCCCGGGCCATGCACCTCGACCCGGAGTGCCGCTATCCGACCTGCCGTGAGTTCGTGGACGAACTGGTGCGCGTCGACAGCGGGTGGTCCGACGAGCCTGACTCGTCCCAGACCATTGAGGATCGTCCAAGGCGTCGCTCGCGGCCAGCAGCCGAGCCACTGCCGTTGCTGACGCTGGAACTCGACGCACCCTCAGGTTCCGAGATGCCACTGCAGTCGGTTTCTGTGGGTGCCGAGCCCGCGTCGTCGGCGGCACTTCCGGACCTTCCGTTGCAATCGGCGGACAGTGATGGCACACGCCCCCTGCCTGCGATGCCGATGGCCGATCCCGCGCCCGAGGTTGTGGACGCGCGGCCCGGTGCCCGTTGGGAAGTGTCGGGGCCCGCGCAGCCCTCGGCTGACGTCGAAGAGGACGAGGAGGACACCCACTCGACCGAGGAGGGCCCCATCGCATCGGACTGGAGGACGGGTCCGACGGATCACGACAACGAGGCGCGCCTGAGGCCTGCGGTCTCTGCCGCGGGGCCGGCGTTACCAGCTGGTGGCCCGGGGCCGACGGGCATGCCTCCACTTCTGCCTCCGGTGTCACCCCCCGCCACGCCGTCGGCTGATCCCTGGTCGGCTCGCGTGCTGCTGGTGGCAGTCGGCGTGGCCCTGGGCCTCGCGATTGGCTACGTCACGTGGGGACGGGCGGACGTCGAGCCCGGAGCCGGGGAGACCGTGGTGATGGCCCCGGTGTCGACCGGCGCGACGCCCGCGGCACCCGTGGACGCCCCGTCGGTGATGCCCGCCAATGCGACCGCCGCCGCGAAAGTGGGAGCGGAGCCACCGCGTCCGCCTGTGGCCGGCGACACCGCTCCCCCCGCGTCGACGTCGGCGGCAGCGGACGTCGCTGTGCCCACCCCGGGACCGGAACAGCCCGCCCCCGTTACGTCCAAGGCGCCTGCGCGGCGTGCACCCGCGTCAACGGCCGCACCCGCAGCGGTGCCGAAGAACCAGACACGGCGGCAGGCCCCGGCCACGGGCCCACGCGTCACGCCCGCGAGTCGCGGAGCGGTGCGCGCGGTCTCCACGCCGTCGGGGGCGATGGTCATGCTCGACGGCAAACTGGTGGGCAAGTCGCCCATGACCGTGCGCAATGTGACGCCCGGATCGCACTCCATCGAATTCCGACGTCAGGGACATCGTCCGGTCACGCGACCCGTGCAGGTGAAGGCCGGCGCGACCGTGCGTGTCTCGGCGACGTTACCTCGTGCTCAGGAGCCCCAATGATTGCTGTGCTCGCCCTGGAAGACGGCACCTGCCTCACCGGCGTCTCGGCCGGTGCGCCTGGAGAGACCTCCGGCGAGGTGGTGTTCAACACAAGCCTGACGGGCTATCAGGAAGTGCTGACCGACCCGTCATACGCGGGGCAAATCGTCACCATGACGGCGCCGCAGATTGGCAACTATGGCGTCGCCGCGGCCGACGAGGAATCGTCGCGACCGCAGGTCGCGGGCTTTGTCATGCGCGATGCATCACCGCTGGCGAGCAACTGGCGGGCGCAGCACTCGCTGCGCGACTACCTCACAATGCACGGCATCGTGGCCATTGCCGACGTTGACACGCGTGCGCTCACACGGCGGCTGCGGTCCGGCGGGGTGCTGCGCGGCATCATTGCCACCGGAGCGGTGGCGCATGACACCGAGGCACTGGTGCAGCGCGCGCGAGGCATCACGCCGATGGAAGGCTGCGATCTCGTCTCGACGGTGACATGCGCTGCCCCTTACGACGTGACTCTGAGTGCGGAGGAGCAGGCGGCCGAGGCTGCGTTCGCGCTGCAGCCGACCCACAGGCCCGCGCGCCCCCTGCGCGTGGCCGCCTATGACTTCGGCATCAAGCGCACCATCCTGCGGCGCCTGGTGGCCCATGGGTGTCACGTGCGGGTGTTTCCCGCCTCTACGCCAGCCGCAGACGTGCTGGCGTGGCAGCCCGACGGTATCTTCCTCAGCAACGGCCCCGGCGATCCGGCGGCGGTCAGCTATGCCGTCAGCACGATCCGCACGCTGGTCGACGCCGATGTGCCCATGTTCGGCATCTGTCTCGGCCACCAGCTGCTGGGCCTGGCTCTCGGGGCCCGCACCTACAAACTCAAGTTCGGTCACCGTGGGGGCAATCATCCGGTCAAGAACCTCGATACCGGCGCGGTAGAGATCACCGCGCAGAACCACGGCTTTGCGGTGGACCCCGACTCGCTGCCGGCCACCGCACGCGTGACACATCTGAACCTGTACGACGGCACCGTCGAGGGCCTGTGCCACCGCGAGCGCCCCATCACGTCGGTGCAGTATCACCCCGAGGCCGCGCCCGGACCGCACGACGCCGACTATCTGTTCCAGCAGTTTATCCAGCACATGGAAACGCACTGAGCCATGCCGAAACGGACTGACATTCACCGCGTGCTGGTCATCGGGTCGGGCCCGATCGTGATCGGGCAGGCCTGCGAGTTCGATTACTCTGGCACCCAGGCCCTGAAAGCCCTGCGCAGCGAGGGCATCGAGGTGGTGCTGGTCAACAGCAATCCGGCCACCATCATGACCGACCCCGAACTGGCCGACCGGACCTATGTCGAACCGCTGACGCCCGAGGCTCTTGAGAAGATTATGGCGGCGGAGCGTCCCGACGCGGTGCTGCCGACGGTGGGCGGACAGACCGCGCTCAACCTCGCCGTGCAGCTTGACGAGCAGGGCATCCTGGCCCGCTACGGGGTCGACCTGATCGGCGCACAGATTCCGGCGATCAAGGTTGCCGAGGATCGGCTCCTGTTCAAGAACGCGATGCAGGAGATTGGCATCGACATGCCGCGCAGCGCCGTCGTCAAGTCGATGGACGAGGCGCTGGCGACGGTGGCCGAGACCGGCTTTCCGGCCATCATCCGTCCGTCGTTCACCATGGGCGGCGTCGGCGGCGGCATCGCGTACAACCTCGAGGAATTCCAGGAGATCGTGACGCGCGGGCTCAATCTGAGCCCGGTGCACGAGGTGCTCGTGGAAGAGTCGGTGATCGGGTGGAAAGAGTATGAGCTCGAGGTGATGCGCGACGGCGCCGACAACTTCGTGGTCATCTGTTCCATCGAGAACATCGATCCGATGGGCGTGCACACCGGCGACAGCATCACGGTCGCTCCGGCACAGACGCTCACCGACCGCGAGTATCAGCGCATGCGCGATGCGGCGCGCCGCATCATCCGCCGCGTCGGTGTCGAAACGGGTGGCTCGAACATCCAGTTTGCGGTCAACCCAGCCGATGGCCGCATGACCGTCATCGAGATGAACCCGCGCGTGTCGCGGTCGTCGGCGCTGGCGTCAAAGGCGACCGGGTTCCCGATCGCGAAGATCGCCGCCAAGCTGGCGCTGGGCTATAGGCTCGACGAAATTCCCAACGACATCACCCGCACCACCCCGGCATCCTTCGAGCCGACCATCGATTACGTGGTCGTCAAGATTCCCCGCTGGAACTTCGAGAAGTTCCCGCAGGCCGATCGCACGCTGACGACGCAGATGAAGTCGGTGGGCGAGGCGATGTCGATCGGGCGCACGTTCAAGGAAGCCTTCCTGAAGGGGATGCGGTCGCTGGAGCTCGGCAAGGAGGGCCTGCTGTTCAGCCGGCCCAACCCTCGTGCGGATCGTCCACGCACCGATGAAGAGGCAGACGACGAAGACGTGCAGCTGCGTCGGAAGCTGATCGTGCCGACCGATCGGCGGATGTGGGCGCTGTTCCGCGCGCTCGAAAAAGGCTGGTCGACCGAGACGCTGCACACACTGACCCGCATCGACCCGTGGTTCCTCGAGCAGTTCCGCGAGATGGTGGCACTGCGCCAGACTGCAGGACTCGTGGGTCTTCGGGAAATGTCGTCTGACTTGATGCTGGCCCTCAAGCGGGCCGGCTTCGGTGATGCCGAGCTCGGGCACTTCCTCGGCACGGATGCCGCCGCCGTACGCGAGCGTCGTCGCGATCTCGGCATTGCCCCGGTGTTCAAGCGCATTGACACCTGTGCGGCCGAGTTCGAATCGTTCACGCCGTATATGTACAGCGCGTACGAGTTCGAGTGCGAGTCGCAGCCCACCAGCCGCCGCAAGGTGATCATCCTCGGGAGCGGTCCCAACCGCATCGGGCAGGGCATCGAGTTCGACTATTGCTGTTGCCACGCCGTCTTCGGCTTCCGGAAGGAAGACTTCGAGACAATCATGGTGAACTGCAATCCCGAGACCGTCTCGACCGACTATGACACGGCCGACCGCCTCTATTTCGAACCGCTGACCTTCGAGGATGTCATGGCGATTGTCGAACGCGAGCGCGAAGGCAATCCCGACGTGGGCATCGTCGTGCAGTTCGGCGGACAGACCCCGCTCAAACTGGCGCTGGCCCTGCAGGAGGCCGGCGTCACGATGTACGGCACCAGTCCTGACTCGATCGATCTGGCCGAAGATCGGCAGCGGTTTGCGCAACTGCTGTGGGACCTGGGCATTCCGCAGCCGTCGAGTGGCACGGCGACGTCGCGCGACGAAGCCCGGGATGTGGCGGCCCGGGTGGGCTTCCCCTGTGTCGTGCGTCCGTCCTATGTGCTTGGCGGCCGTAACATGGCCATCGTCTACGGCGTGGCGAGCCTCGATCGCTACATGACGACCGCGGTGGATGTGTCGCACGATCGGCCGATTCTCATCGACCGCTTTCTCGAGCATGCCAAGGAGATCGACGTCGACTGCGTGGCCGATGCCACCGGTGCCGTGCTTGTCGGCGGCATCATGGAACACATCGAGGAGGCCGGCATTCACTCGGGCGACAGCTCGTGTGTGGTGCCGCCGCCGTTCGTGGCCGAGAAGCACCTCGTCACCATCCGCGATTATTCGCGGCGCATCGCCCGTGCACTGAAGGTCGTCGGCCTGATGAACGTCCAGTACGCCATCAAGGACGACACGGTGTATGTGCTCGAGGTCAATCCGCGCGCATCACGCACGGTGCCGTATCTGGCCAAGGCGACCGGTGTGCCGCTGGCACAGGTGGCGGCGCGCGTGATGGCGGGCCGCACCCTGGCGTCGCTGGGGCTGACAGACGACCTGCAGCCGACGGGCGTGTTTGTGAAGAGCCCCGTGTTTCCGTTTGTGCGGTTCCCGGGCGTCGATTCGATTCTGGGGCCCGAGATGAAGTCGACGGGCGAGGTCATGGGCGGGGCCGAGTCGTTCGGCATGGCCTTCGCGAAGGCCATGCTCGGCGTGGGCCAGCGGTTGCCCGAGAGCGGTGCGGTCTGCATCAGCGTCAATCACGAGGACAAGGAAGCCGTGCTGCCGATTGCGCGCGAGCTGGCCAGCCTCGGGTTTCGCTTGATCGGCACGCGGGGGACTGCGGCCTTCCTGCGAGCCCACGGACTTGACGCCGACGTGGTCTTCAAGGTCAACGAGGGACGCCCGAGTCTCGCGGATGAAATTGTCAACCGCCGCATCGCCATGGTCATCAACACGCCGCTCGGTCGCGAATCGTTCTTCGACGACAAGTCCGTGCGCCGGGCGGCCATGATGAATGCGGTGCCCTGCATCACGACGATCACCGGCGCGGCGGCGGCGGTCGAGGCCATCCGCGCCCTGCGGCAGGAAGGCCTCAGCGTCAAGTCGCTGCAGGACTACCACGCCCCCACGTCAGAACCTGCTCACTGAATCTGAGTCGCACGGTGCAGTCCATGCACCGTGCAGCACTCACGGCAGGGAGCATCCCCGGGGCAGCACGCCCGTCACATCTCTTGCATGACCGGTCGCCATGCGCGTCGGTGTGCTGTGTGCGGTTGCGGTGTGTGTGGGCCTCGTCTGGGGGCTTCACTGGACCATCGTCATTCCGGAACTGGTGCTGCTCGTGGGAGCGGCTCTGATGGGTGCCGCTGCCGTCCTGTGGTGGCGCGGATCGATGCTGGGCACCGGCGTATTGCTCGCGCTGCTGCTGTGCGGAGCGGCGGCGCTCGAAGGGCACCGCGCCGCGGTAACGCTGGTGCAGTCGCCCCTGCGTCGCTGGCTCGACGAGCGCGCCGTGCTGACGGCAGATGTCCGCAATCTGCCGCTCGTGTGGCTCGAAGGGACCCTTGCCGAAGACGCCGAGGTGACAGGCGACGGTGTGCGGCTGAGGCTCGACGTGTCGTCGGTGCGGCTCAGCCCCGAGCCGAGTCGCACGTCGGGGCGCGTCAACCTGACGGTCGGCGGCGGCGGGGCCCTCGAGGCGGCCCGGCAGTGGACGCAGGGACGGCGTGTGCGTGTGTCGGCGCGGCTGCGCCTGGCATCGGCGGTGCGTAACCGCGGATCGGCCTCGGCCTGGCTGCAACTGGTCCGGCGTCGCGGCGGGCTGTCTGGCAGCGTCAAGTCAGCGGCGCTGGTGGAGGTGATCGGCACGGGTTCGTGGTGGGAAGAACGGTCGGCCGACATCCGCGCCCGTGTCCGCGAGGCGCTGCGTCGCCATGTGCGAGGAGACGACGAGGCGAGCCGTGCGGTGGCAATGGCGATTCTGATCGGCGAGCGCACCGCGCTCGACGAAGACCTTGAGCGGCGCCTCCAGCATGCCGGCACGTTTCACACCATCGCGATCTCTGGCGGGAACGTCGCGATGCTGGCATCGGCCGTCGTTGCCGTGCTATGGCTGTGCCGCGTCCGGTTTCGTGCGGCCGCGGTTGCGGCAGCGATCGTGCTGCTGGCACACGCGGCCGTCATTGCCCCAGGGGCCTCAGTGCGTCGGGCCACGGCGATGGCGTGTCTGTACTTTGGTCTGCAGGCTTTCGATCTTCGTGGGCGTTCAGGGGCCGTGGTCGCCTGGTCGTTCGTCGGGACGCTGCTGCGGATGCCCGAGGACGTCATCAACGCTGGGTTCTGGCTGAGCTACGGTGCGACGATGGCGCTGCTGGCGACATCAGCGATGCTGGCGTCGCCTTCCGGATGGCGCGGCCTCGTTGGCGCGGCGGTACTGGCAACGGCGGCGGTCGAACTGATGCTGGCCCCCGTCGCTGCGGGCGTTTTCGAGCGGATGACGCTCGCGGGACTCGTGCTGAACCTGCCGGCTGTTCCTGCGATGGGCGTGGTGCAGGCAGCGGCGTCGCTGACCGTGGTGGCCGACTGGTTTGGGCTGCCCTCGCTGGCGATGGTCGGGGGCTGGTGTACCTGGGCTGGCACCCGTGTGCTGATCGACACCAGCCGGGTGGTCGAATGGTTGCCGTGGCTGACGTGGCGCGTGCCGGCACCTGGGCTCGTGACCTCGCTGCTGTACTACGGGCTGCTGGTGGTCTGCTGGTATCGCTGGTCACAGTGGTCACCAGCGACTCGGCGTTCTGCGGTGCTGTGTGCCCTGGGGCTGTGGGGATGGGTGGCCATCGCACCGTGGGCCCGACTGGGTCCCCGCGGGGACGGCACGCTGCAATTGACCATGTGGGACGTGGGCCAGGGGGATGCTCTGCTGGTCACGTTTCCCCGGGGACAGACGCTGCTCATCGATGCGGGAGGACGGCCGGGTGACCGTGGCCCTGACACGGGCGAGCGCATCGTGGGTCCCGCGCTCCGCGCGCGGGGGCTGGTGTCGGTCGACTGGCTGCTGGTCACGCACGGCGATGCCGACCATATCGGGGGAGCGGCCACCCTCGTGCATGAATTCCGGCCCCGTGAAATCTGGTACGGCATCGCGGTGGAGGGGCATCCGGCCGAGCAGCGGTTGCGAGAGGCGGCTGCCACCGTCGGGGCGTCGTGGCGCACGGTGCAGCGAGGCGATCTCGTCGAGGTCGATGGAGTACGAGTCCTGGCCCAGCATCCACGCCCTCCCGACTGGGCGAGGCGGCGCGCGCGGAATGACGACTCGGTCGTGCTGACGCTGTCTCTGGGCCAGGTGGACCTCTGGCTCACCGGTGATGCCGGCATCGAGGTCGAACCAGAGTGGACCATGCCTGAAGAGCCCCGCTTCGTCGTGCTGAAGGTGGGTCACCACGGCAGCCGCACCTCGACGGGCGCGTTGCTGGTGGCTGCGCTTCGTCCGCAGCTGTCGCTGATATCCGCAGGCCGGGGCAACGCATTCGGGCATCCAGCCCCGGACGTGCTGGCGCGCCTGCGGGCGGCCGGCAGTGCTATCGGCCGAACTGATGTCGACGGCCAAATCGACGTGCGGACAGACGGGATGGAGGTCTGGCTCAGGAGAGTGGATGACCGAACGCGTCGGTGGCAGCCTTTGCGGCCTGCCAGCGTGCTTCGAGGCTCTCGAGCGATTCCTCCGTGAGCGCGCGGCCTTCGGCCCGTGCGGTGGCTTCCATCTGCCCGAAGCGGCGCTGAAACTTGTCGGTGGCCCGCTGCAGGGCCCACTCGGGAGACAGCCCCATCTTGCGGCCGAGGTTGGTGAGGGCAAACAGCACGTCTCCGTATTCGTCCTCGACGGCCGCACTCTGCAAGCCGTGCAGGGCCACGGCCTCACGCAGTTCGGCGACTTCCTCGTCAACTTTGTCGAGGACGGGAAGCGCATCGGGCCAGTCGAACCCGACGGAGGCGGCCCGTGCTCCGACCTTTTCGGCGCGCAGCAACGCCGGCAGGGCGCGGGGAATGCCTCCGAGCAGGGGCTTCTGCGGCTTGCCTGCCTGGGCGCGTTCGGCGGTCTTGATGTCGTCCCATTGGGCCCTGACGCCAGTCGACGTGATGTCGCGCGTGGCCGACAGGGCCAGACCATCGGGCGTAAACACGTGCGGATGGCGGCGAATGAGCTTGTCGATCACGGACTGCAGGGCGTCGGCCAGGGTGAAGTGCCCGGGTTCGCTGCAGAGCTGTGCAATGAACACCGCCTCGAAGACGACATCGCCGAGTTCCTCGCAGATGCCCGCCCAGTCGCCTTCGTCTATGGCGTCGAGCAGCTCGCAGGTTTCCTCGAGGACGAACGGGCGGAGGGTGGCGAGGGTCTGCTCGCGGTCCCATGGGCAGCCCTCGGGACTGCGCAGCATCTGCATGATTTCGATGAGTCGGTCAAGGTGAGGGCCAGCCGGACGGGACATGGGCGAATGCTATCATTCGAGGATTGCGCGCACGGGTGACGGTTCTCGGAAGCGGCACCTCGCACGGGGTGCCTATGATCGGCTGCGAGTGCAGGGTCTGCCGATCAGGTGATCAGCACGATCGGCGCCTGCGTCCGTCGATTTACATCGACGTGCACAACGGTCCCGCCATGCTGGTCGATACCTCGACCGACCTGCGCCAGCAGGCGCTGACGCACCACCTGACGCGACTCGACGCGATCCTTTTCACGCACCACCACGCCGACCACGTGCTCGGATTCGACGAAGTCCGTCGCTTCAATGCGCTGACCGGCGGACCGATTCCGATGTGGGCGGCGCCCTCGACCGGCAGCGAACTGCGCCGCATCTTCAGCTATGCCTTCGGGGCCCTGTCGCAGAAGGGCGGTGGCCTTCCCGAGGCGGACCTGCAGGACATCGACGGTCCGTTCCAGATCAGTGGTGTGACCGTTCAGCCGGTGCCGCTGCTGCACGGCCGCATGCCGATCCTCGGATTCCGCGTGGGCCGTTTTGCCTACCTGACTGATGCCAGCCGTATTCCTGACGAGTCGTGGCCGTTGCTGCAGGGGCTCGACGTACTGGTGCTGAACGCCCTGCGTCATCGTCCGCATCCGACGCACTTTACGCTGCTCGAAGCGGTGGCCGTGGCCGAGCGACTGGGGGTGCGAGAGGTCTGGTTCACGCACGTGTGCCACGATTTGCCGCACGCCGAGACCAACCGGTCGCTGCCGTCGGGCATGGCACTGGCCTACGACGGTCTGGTGCTCGACGTCGAGGTGGCCTGAGATGGTCATCGCGCACTATCCGGACGAGGCCCGGCCGGCACGGTGGTCGGGGCCGGTGGTGGCGATCGGCAATTTTGATGGCGTGCACCGCGGACATCTCAAGCTCATTGAGCGGATCCGCGACGCGGCGCAGGCCCGCGGCACGGTCGCGGTGGTGCTGACGTTCGACCCGCATCCTCCCCGGGTGCTGCGTCCCGACAAGGCGCCGCCCCTGCTGATGACGCTCGACCAGAAGGCCGCTACCCTTGAAGGTGCCGGCGTGGCCGGTCTGGCAGTGGTCAGGTTTTCTGCGGCCATGGCCACGTGGGAGCCCGAGCAGTTTGTGCGCCGTGTGCTGGTCGACTGGCTGCGGGCCAGCGAGGTGTGGGTCGGGGCCGACTTCCTGTTCGGCCGGAACCGGTCGGGGACGTTCTCGCTGCTGCGCACGCTGGGGCAGCAGTGGGGCTATCGCGCCGGGAAGGTTGACCCGGTGCGCTACCGTGACTTCATCATTTCGAGCACGCGCATTCGACGGCTGCTGACCGAGGGGCGGGTCGATGAGGCCTCGGCGCTGCTCGGGCGCCACTATGCCATCACGGGCGCGGTGGTGACCGGACAGCAGCGTGGGCGCCTGCTCGGGTTTCCCACGGCGAATCTGGCAATGTCCAACGAGCTGGTGCCGATGCCCGGGGTCTATGCCACACTCGTGTCGGTCGATGGCCATACCTATCGGGCGGTGACCAACATCGGCATGCGGCCCACGTTCGGCGACGCTCTTGCCCCGACCGTCGAGTCGCACCTGCTCGACACCACGCTCGACCTGTATGGCCGAACGGTGGCCGTTGCATTTGTGCAGCGACTTCGCGATGAGCAGCGCTTTGCTGATGTCGAGGCGTTGCGCGGACAGATCGCGGCCGACGTCGCGCAGGCTGTCCGGTTATTCGATAAACTCTCGGTGTGACCTTGCCCTTGACGGCCGTGACGATGACGGTCACGCCTGACGCCTCGGGCCGAGCGCTGCTTGATGTGGCGTGCCGGCAGCTGTGCTGCGATACGGGGCTCGGGGCCGACGCCGCCGATCGCCTGTGCCGGGCGCTGGCTGACGCGCTGCCGGAGGCAGGCCACCGCGCCCCCGAGTGGTGCGTGTCCTTTGACTGCACGGACGGACACCTGCGCCTGGCCCTGCAGGGGCAGGTGGTCGCCGAGGAATGACACAGCGATGATGCGGCTCTATAACACGCTCACCCGACAGCAGGAACCGTTCGCGCCCCTGCGCGACGACACCGTGCGCATGTACACCTGCGGCCTGACGGTCTATGCACGCGGGCACATCGGCAACTTCCGCACGTTCGTGAGCGTTGACGTGCTGCGCCGGGCGCTCAAGCACGTGGGCGGCTGGAAGATGCATCACGTGATGAATTTCACCGATGTCGACGACAAGACGATCATCGGGGCCCAGAAGGCCGGGATGGATCTGCGGCAGTACACCGACCAGTACATCGAGGCCTTCCGCGAGGACGCTGCACGGCTGGGCATTGAACCGGTGGAAGAGACGCCGCGGGCCACGGACGAGGCGAACCTCGAGGCCATGGCCCTGATGATTCGCCAGCTCGAAGCCAACGGTCACACTTACGAGAGCGACGGGTCGATTTATTTCCGCATCGCCACGCTGCCGGGCTACGGCAAGCTGGCGCGTCTCGATCATGACGGCATCCAGGCCGGGGCGCGGGTGGATGCGGACAACTACACCAAGGAAGATGCACGCGACTTCGTGCTCTGGAAGGCGACGCGACCGGGTGAGCCCACATGGAACTGCGGGCTGGGCCCTGGGCGGCCAGGTTGGCACATCGAGTGCTCGGCGATGGCGCTGCGCCTGTTGGGCGAGTCGCCCATTGACATCCACACCGGGGGGATCGACCTCGTGTTTCCCCATCACGAGAATGAAGTTGCGCAGAGTGAAGGGGCCACCGGTCAGCCGTTCTCGCGCTTCTGGATTCACACGGAGCACCTGCTGGTCGACGACCAGAAGATGTCGAAGTCGCTGGGCAATGTCTACACGCTGAGCGATATCACGTCGCGGGGCTTCCGACCCTCCGCCCTTCGGTATCTGCTGCTGTCAGCGCACTACCGCAAGCAGCTGAACTTCACCTTCACGGGCATGCAGCAGGCGGAAGAGGCCCTGCGGCGCCTCATCGATTGCCTCGATCGCATGGCGACGGTGACCCATGCCGGTGCGCACGCGGCGCTGCAACAGGGTGCGGCCGATGCGCGACAGGCATTCGACGAGGCTCTCTCGGACGACCTCAACACGTCGGCCGGTCTCGCGGCCATGTTCGATCTGGTGCGTGTGGTGAATACGGCCATCGATCAGGCCCAAATCGGGCGCGATGATGTGGCGGCGCTCGAGAAGGTCTTCGGGCACTTCGACGATGTGCTGGGGGTGATGTCGCTGCGGCGGGCGGAAGACCGCGAGCCACCGATTCCCGAGGCCGAAATTCAGGCGGCGATCGAGGCACGTCAGGCGGCACGGCGGGCCAGGAATTTTGCGGAAGCCGACCGTATCCGCGAGGACATGGCAGCCCGGGGCGTGCTGTTCGAGGATAGTGCGCAGGGGACCCGCTGGAAGCGAAAGTGATGGCCTGACCGTTGCATCCGCAACGGCATGACGCAGGCGAGACAGGCCCTCGGCCTCCGGGGAGAATCACTGGCGATCGTATGCCTCGAGCAGGCCGGCGTGGTCATGCTGGCGCGGCGGTTCCGGACGAGACACGGCGAACTCGACCTGGTGGGACTCGATGGCGACACGCTGGTGTTCGTCGAGGTGCGGGCCCGCACCCGGGCATCGCGGGTGCCTCCGGCCGCGACGGTGACCTGGCGGAAACAGCAGCAGGTGTCGGCGATGGCGATGGTGTTTCTGCACGTGCACCGCGACTATGCGCGGCTGCGATGTCGGTTTGATGTGGTGGCCATTGATGCCGGGACCGAGCCCCCGCGGGTGACCTGGCTGCGAGACGCCTTCCGGCCCGGCTGGCGCTGATGATGGGTCGGGGCCGGACTGAGGACGCGCGACCGACGCGACGTCCTGTCGGCCTGGCGCCCCGGGAAGACTTGCCCGGGGCCGTGGCGTTTGTTACACTGCCAAAGTCGCTGGCGAGCGGGAATAACTCAGTGGTAGAGTGCGACCTTGCCAAGGTCGAAGTCGCGGGTTCGAATCCCGTTTCCCGCTCCAACTTCCTTCCGCCGCGACGCAAGCCTTCCGGCGCCGTAGCCAAGTGGTAAGGCAGAGGTCTGCAAAACCTCCATTCCCCGGTTCAAATCCGGGCGGCGCCTCCAACTCCCTTCCAGACATCAATGCTGTCCCCTGACGAGGTCGTCGTGGATGGGGCATCCATGCCTGACGGCGGCCCGGGTGCCGGCTCAGGGATCCGCCCTACGGATGCCGGTAGAGTCCCACGAGGGCACCTTTGCCGCGTACATGCCCTGCCATCGCGGCCATCACCGCTGCGCGTGTCTCGGCGGGCGACTGGCCGACGGCGGGGACGTTCAGTACGACGTCGAGGGCGTAGATATCGAACACGTAGTGATGCGGGGCGCCCGTGGCCGGCGCGGCCGGCCCGCGATAGTACGGCCCTGTGCCGCTGATCTGCCGTGTTCCGTCGGGCAACTGGCTGATGCGATCGAGGTCTGCCGGCAGTGCGCGCGACGCCTTCGGAATGTTCCAGAGCATCCAGTGGAGCACGTCGTCGGTGCCGTTGCCCGCCGGGGCGTCGATGTCGTGCGCGATGATGACAAAGCTCGCTGTGTCGTCGGGGACGTTGCCCCAGGTCAGTGGCGGCGACACATCGCGACCTGCCTGACTGTGGGTGGCAGGCATCACGCCGCCGTCCGGCCACGCCGTGGTTGAGAACGTCAACGTGACCATCGGCGGTCGTCGCTGAAACTGCCCGACGGGTTGTGACGGGGCCGCCGGTGCGCCAGGGGCGGAAGGCGGGGCAGCAGCGGGCCGTTGCGTCGCTGAGAGACTCGTCGTCGCGAGGGCCAGTGCCAGGACGGTGCAGTGCGTCAGTCGCATGGGTGGCTCCTACCTGAACGAGGCGGGCTGCTGGCGACGCCACGCATCGTAGCGAGTGCGAAGGCTCTTCACGGGGTTGAGATTTTCGCCGGCGCCCGGTTTGATCTGGTGGGGCCCCTTGTCGGCACCCGGCTGCGAGACGGTGATGTACATCGCGTACTTGCCGTTGTTGTGTGAATCGCCGTTGGTGTCCGTCGACTCGGCCATCAGGATGTAGGCGATGTGCGACGTCCTGCCGTCGCACGGAATGGGAGGCGGCATCCCGTCCGTCGGCCACGGCGGGCAGACGCAGCGGCTGTCGCCGCCAGAGCCGTCAGCAGCTTCCATGGCAGCCATCACCCGGTCGGTGAGCGCACCGTTGGTTTTGAGGAAGGCCTGTACCGCATTCGGGACCACCTGGCCCGGACGCAGGATGTTGCCCTGGATGGAGTAAAAAATCTGCGTACCGGGCACCTGGCCCTGCATGTCCTGCGACACGTAGCCGTTGGTCAGTCCCGAGTGTCCGGCCGTGCGGCCCTTAAGGTCGAGGACTCCGAACTGGCGAGACTGGAACGCCGGGTCCTGGCTGAGCAGGTCGATGATGGCTTTCGGGTCGGTACCCTTCTTGAGTTCCTCAAAGACCAGCATCTGGTTCCGGTGCGTTCCGTCGACGCCGGCCTGGCACGCGGCCACGCCCTTACCGGGGACGACGACGGCCTGAACGCCCATGAGGAACTGGTCGTCGCGATCAACGCACGTCGCCGAGGCAATCACGACGCGGCCCGTGGCCTGGTCAACGGCAATCACCGACCAGGTCGCGAAGGCAGAGGACGGCAGGATGAGCAAAGACAGCAGGGACAGCAGAATGGGCACGGTGCGCTTCATGAAGAACCCCCTGGGGTGGCGGCGATTATAGATGATGCCGCCGCTGTGTGAACCGACGTGCGCACGCCAGGCCTCTGGGGCCCGACCAGTCGCTGCCAGTTCAGTGCAAGATAGCATCATGAAACACGCCTGCTTCGCTGCGGTGGTCCTGTGGGTAATTGCGGCGTCCATCGCTGATGTCCCTGCGGGACCAATCGAGGACGCCGCCCTGGCGCGCATCGCCACGATCACGAAGGACTTCACGGGCACCGTCGTGCTGCACGCGCAGAACCTGCGGACGGGCGCCACACTCTCGGTCGATGCTGACGCCAGGGTGCGCACTGCCAGCACGATCAAGCTGCCAATCCTGTGCGCGCTCGAGGCGCTCGTTGCGAAGGGTGATGTCCGGTGGGACGAGCGGATTGTGCTGCGCGACTCGGCGAAGGTCTCGGGCTCCGGCGTGCTGCACGAACTCGCGGATGGCACCGTGCTCACGGTGCGCGACCTCGCGCGGCTGATGATTGTCGTCAGCGACAACACTGCGACGAATCTCATCCTCGACCGGATCACGGCAGATGCCGTGAATGCATGGCTGGACACCGTCGAATTGACCGCGACCCGGTCGCTCCGGAAGATCCGCGGTGACGGCACCGACCTGGTGGCTGCGAGCGGGTGGAGTGCGGCTGGCAAAGTGCCGGGCAACGATCGCTTCGGCATCGGGGTGTCGACCTCGCGCGAGATGGTGCGGCTGCTGGAACTGCTGCATCAGGGACGGGTGGTCAGTGCCGCCGCGTCGGCATCGGTGCTCGAGACGCTCGAGCGCCAGCAGTTCAAGGATGGCATCGGGCGGCGGGCCGGTGCACGTCGGGTGCAGAGCAAGAGCGGCGCGCTCGATGCCCTGCGCAGCGATGTCGGGATCATCCATACGCCCGGAGGACCGATCGCCATGGCGATCACGGTCGATGGCATGCCAGTCATCGACTATTCGCCAGACAACGCCGGCAGCGAACTCATCTGGCAGCTCTCGCAGATCGTGCAGGAAGCGCTGGGACGTCCGTGAGGTCGTGATCAGCGTAGCCGCGCCGGCGACGGGTCCCCACACCGTGTTCCCCCGCGCGTTGGACGGGACACCGACGTGGAACGGTGGGCCTCATGGGGGGCCAGTGATGAGGAAACACGGCAGGGCCCATGACGCTGTCGCCCGGTGTCATGGACGGTGGCTGACGCGAGCTGCAAGGAACCCTCAGCGGCGGGGCCCTGCATGGCGCGTGCGGCCACCACTCCGAGGGGGAGCCGTGGCCGCAGCGATGACGACTAGCGGTGGCGAGCGAAGACCGAGGTGCTGCCGCCCTTGGTGAAGGCCAGCGTGGCGTAGGGCTGGCGCATGTTGCCCTGTTCCATGCCGGGCGAACCGATCGGCATGCCCGGGACGGTGATGCCTGTGATCGTCGGCTTCTCCTTGAGCATCCGCTGGATGTCGGCCGCAGGCACATGACCAACCACGGTATAGCCGGCGACCGTGGCGGTGTGGCAGGACGACAGCTCTGGCGTGACCCCGGCCTGCATCGCAATCGCGTTGAGCTGGGCGTCTGAGACATTGGTGGCTTCAACCCGGAAGCCATTGGCCTGGAGATGCGACATCCAGGCCGTGCAGCACCCTCAAGTGGGTGATTTGTACATTTTCAGCAGCGGGGCCGATGTCGCCGCGGCCTGCGATCCCGCCGAAGCGGTCGCCGGTGCTGAAGGTCTGGCCGCCGCACGCTGCGCCGCCGCGACGGTCGCCGTCGACCCCAGCAACGAGAGGGTAGAGACCCGAAGAAACGATCGTCGATGCATCACGTCAGCAAACTCCTCAGCACTCGGAACCTCACAGTCAGCGGCCGCCACCGGGCGGGCGCGGTACGGCGGTACGGGCGCCGCTGTCGCTGCCCCCTCCGCCACCGGAACTGCTGCCACCGGAACTCCCTCCCGATGAGGACCCGCTGCCAGACGATGCGCCACCGCCCGAGTATCCGGACGAGGTGACTCCGCCGCCCGATCGCCGGCGCGGCCGGTCGCCCGAGGAGGCATCGCCGTCACCGCCACTGCCACTGGCCACAGGTCGGGCCGGCTCCCCGCTGCGGGGTTGGACCCGGGTGTATCCTCGGCCATTGATGACGCGTCCGCCCGACTCCCGACGGTCGTCACCCGGATCCACGGCGAACCCGCCGGGTCGGTTCCATCCACGCTGAAAGCGGCCTGCCGGATATCCCCAACCATAGAACCCGTAGCCGAAGGGCATGTACATCCCCGACCACGCCCAGGCCGGAGGTACGCCACCGAACCCGGGTGACTGCCAGATGCCGGGCCCCCACGCCCACGGGTCGTTCCAGCCCCAGGGATCGCCCCAGCCGTAACTCCAGCCGTTCGGCACACTGCGCACCGACGACCGGTTGCTGCGTTCGATCACGAACTCTTCCGGATAGCGCAGGGCCAGCAGCAAATCGATGGTGTCGTCGGGCACCTGGGCACGAGACAGGTCGCGGAGGCGGGCCGTCGACAGGTCGAGACGGGTGCCCGTGTCGACGAGCGAGGCCTGGATGGCACCGGACGCCACGACGCGCGACGCCTCCATCACTTCCGGCAGCGTCCAGTGATCGAACGCCGGGCCCTGGACGCCCGAGACACGAGCCGACCGGCGCTGTTCGTAGCGACGCACACGCACCAGCGGAGCGCCCTCGATGTCAGCGGCCTGAATCTCGACCCACACCGGGCCGCGCGAGATGTAGCTGAGGCCGCTGACCTCTCGGGTCGGCTGCCCGTCACACTCGACCCGTCCCCTGGTCAGCAGCAGGCGACCCGACGTGGACCACTCGGCTGTGCGGCTCGTGCGGCAGGTGCCTTCGGTGGCGTAGGTCGTACTGCCATCCGCGGCCACCTGGTCGGTGCCCACCAGTTCGCCATTGAGCTGCATCTGCTGCGAGATCACGAGGGGGCGCTCAGTGGGCGAGAGGCACACACGCACATCATCGCGCCGCTGGTTGGGGGCAGGAAGGGCGCGTGAGGTGGCCGACTGCAGGTCGGGCAGCGAAGCGGCGGTGTTTTCGTGCTGCAGGTCCCAGCAGCCGAGGTAGCCGTTCCAGCGGCTGTCAGCCGTCTGTGCTCCGGCGAGGGCCGGCAGGGCAATCAGAGACAGCAGGGCGACGAGTGTGCGCGTCATCACATCCTCCTCCTTCAGCTAGAACACCAGCCGCAGGGCGACCAGCCCCGAGGCCCCCGACAGGTCAATCGGGTCGAAGCCCACGAAGTCGTCCGACAGGTCGTCCGTTCCGAACCGATAGCGTCCCTCGAGGCTGACCTGCAGCCATCGGGTAATGCCCAGGTGCGTGCCGGCCAGCACCTCCGAGGTCAGCGTCGTGCCTGTCGCAAAGAAGTAATCGGGAAACACGGCGAACGTTTGAAAGTCGACGAAGTCGCCGGTCTGCTGCAGGTTCCAGCGGTTGATGCCGACCGAGCCCCCCACGTAGGGCTGAAAGCGCGAGGGGATGTACGCATACGAGCCGATCCGCTCGCCGCGCGGCAGCGGATAGAGCCGAAGGCCCAGGGTCGAAGTCGTCTGCCTCAGGGTGGTGTTCTGCTCGATGGGCAGGCCCTTGTTGTCGACGAACCTCCGATATTCCGAGTCGGCATCAGACCGTGCGGTGTCGACCGAGAAGAACAGATCGGCGCGCTCGGCCAGACGCACCGAGAAGTCACCCCCGACGAGGAGGGCGCGGAAATCACGCGAGTCGAGCGTGAGCACGTCCTTGAAAAAATCATAGATGTCACTCTGCTGCCGCGGCACGTCAAGGCCCACGTGAACGCCGAGCGAGAA
>Ga0172372_10000647_pt1 | contig 53285 bp, 36 predicted proteins | sample LakKiv5m_2_FD_114544 | JGI IMG/M metagenome (GOLD analysis project Ga0172372, IMG submission 114544) | Freshwater microbial communities from Kabuno Bay, South-Kivu, Congo - kab_092012_9.5m | ecosystem: Environmental > Aquatic > Freshwater > Lake | place: Democratic Republic of the Congo...
CCGTAGTTGTAGTGCCGGACCTCTCCGTCCTCCAGCATGGACAGTCCGATGTAGGCGTCCGAAGGCGGCGTCCCGACCCTGACGGGTGCGAAGATGGAGTCCAGGCGCGACTGTGCGATCAGGCAGGGATGCAGGCAGGTGAGCGTTGCCGTGAGGAGCATCCGGTAGCCTGCGGATGCGGGGCGGGTGGTTGTCTGCAGGCAGGATCTGGCGCGGGGCATGGCGTCGGTCGCTTATGCTATGTCGGCTGTACGGCCATGCCTGCCGTCGATGGCACCCGGTCGAAGAAGGAGATGGCATCGAGTTCCTCCTGGAGCCGGGCGTACTGCTGCTGCGACAAGGTGTTGAGCGGCAGCCGACAGGGGCCCAGGTCCCATCCCAGCATCTTCATGATGGCCTTCTGGGCCGGGACGGAGGGATATCTGGCGAAGATGCGGATGACCTCGACCATGAAGGCATGTTGGTCCCGGGCCTGGAGGGTCTCGCGTTGTTCGTAGAGCCGGATGGTCTTCAGGTATTCGGCGGCGGCGAAGGTGTAGGTGCTGCCAATGGCGCCTTCGGTGCCGATGGACAGGGCGGGCAGCAGCAGTTCGTCGAAGCCGAACAGCACATCGTACCGGCCGTCATCGTATGTCAGGCAGCTTTGGAACTCATGGATGGTGGCGGCGGTGTATTTGATGCCGGCGAGGTTGGGGATGCGGGGGCCGGCATCCTTGAGGAACTGGAGCATGTCCATCCCGACACCGGTGAGGGTGGGGATGTGATAGTAGTAGAACGGCAGTTCGGGGGCTGCGGATGCGATCTCCGCCATGGCGTTGACCAGTGTCTGGAGTGCGTCGGGCTTGAAGTAGAACGCCGCCACCGAGGAAAAGGCGTCTGCACCGACCGACTGTGCATGGGCGGCGAGTTTCCGGGATTCGCGGATGCTGCTGTGGCCCACATGCACGATGATCTGCAGCCGCCTGTCGGCCGCCCTGACGAAGGCGGAGGCGACCTGCATGCGCTCTTCGGTGGTCATGTTGGGCCCCTCTCCGTTGCTGCCGCAGACGAAGATGCCCGTCAGTCCGTCATCCACCAGCTTGTCGACCAGGGCGGGGATCATCTCCAGATGCAGGGACCCGTCTTCATGGAAGGGGGTGAAGGCGGCGGCTATGAGTCCTTTTGTCTTTCGCTTCATCTTCATGTCGGGCATTTGCATTTTCATGTCCCCTCCCGGCCATCGTTGCCGTGGGGCATGCGACAGCCGGAAGGGGGGTATGCGATCAAGTAAGCGGGTGTCAGGGCTTGGTGGAGGCGTAACCCGGGGTCTGGTTCACGAGCGGGTCGTTGGTCCAGATGGCCGGCTCTATCGGCCAGAGGAGCCGATAGGGGTGCGTCGCCTTGTTCAACACGCCGTACGGATGGCTGGCACTGATGAAGGCCAGCGGTTCCGGACCGGATTTCATCCTCCGCAGATCGTACCAGCATTTGCCTTCGAAGACGAATTCCTTGGTGCGTTCCGAGAAGATGAAGAGTTCGTTGGCATCTTTGCCGCTGTTGACGAAAGGTGCGGGATCGTTGGCGGCTCCGCCGAAGGCGCGGTCACGCACCGCCTTGATGAAGGTCGTCGGATCACCGCCTTCCGCGTTGACGATCTCTGCCAGCATGAGCAGCCTGTCCGCCTCGCGGTAGATGGGCCAGTCGTCGGAGAAATAGCGCTTGTTCAGTTCGAAGGTGCCCAGGAATTTGCGGAGCACGGTGTTCCGGTGGAGGATGCGGTAGGGGGGTGCTCCGGTCTTGTTGACCTTGTAAAAATCATAGAAGGTGGCCAGCTTGCGGCGGTCGTTGTTCTGATAGCTCTGGAAGAGTTGGAACTTGTACCTGTACCGCTGGATGATCTGCTGCGCGTTGACCTGTCCGATGTTCAGCGGGTCGGGGTTGGTGGAGATGAACGAGCCGGATGCGAGCGAATCGGCGTAGAAGCCGCCGGCCAGACCGGGCAGGTCGTAGGTGAAGGTCGATACGCCGGGCATTTCAGCCTCTGCGGCCGAATAGCTGAGGGTGAGGATGATCTCGCTGTTCTTCTTGTTGGCATAGGAGAACACATCGGCGAAATTCGGGCGGAGCGTGAAGCCCGTCACCGCGTTGAGTGCGGTCTTGGCTTCGGCCAGGTCGGCCGTGTTGTTGTATACTTTGGCCGACCACAGAAAGACCTCGCCCTTGAGCATGAGGGCCGCCATCGGGTTCCACTGTCCCTTGTTGGCCAGCGCGGCCGTGCCGAAGGAGGCAATGGCCTTGTTGACGTCGCTCTTGATGGCGGTGAGGACTTCCGCCTCGGTGGCGCGGGCCTTGCGCAGGGCGACGGGGTCGGTGACACCATTGGGCACTTCGGGCTCCAGCCGCAACGGCACGCCGCCGTAGGTGCGCAGGAGATGGAAGTAATAGTATGCGCGCATGGCGTAGGCCTGTCCGAGCAGATAGTTCTTCCGGGCGGCCGCCAGGAAATCCGCCTTCTCGGTTTTCTGGATGAACAGGTTCAGTTGGAGGATGGGTCCGAAGAAGCCTGCCCAGTTGCTGGTGCCCGACTGGTTCTCCTCGAGATTCTGCAGGATCAGCGGCACTTCGTTGAGCGATACGGGAAACACCTCTTCCGTGGTGAGCATTCCGCCCCTCATCTCGCCCAGCCGGTAGAACTGGAACATGTTGCCCCGGAACTGGGCGTGGAGGCCCTGCATGTATCCCGATATCTGGGCCTCGTTCTGCCAGAAATTGCCGCTGCCGAACGAATCCTCCGGCGACAGCTCCAATGTCTTATTGCAAGATGTGTTGCCGATGGCGACCACCATGATGAACAAAAACAGCCTGGTCATATTTGTTTTCATCTTCTTGAGTTGATCGGTTAGAGCGTGATGTTCGCCGAGAATACCACCTGTGTGGGGATCGTGTAGGCCCCGTCCTGCTGTCCGGTCCGCTCGGGGAGCCGCAGCAGTTCATTGCTGATGTAGCCGAGGTTCTGGCCGGTGAGCATGAGCGAGAGGCCCTCTATGCGCGCTCTTTTCAGCAGTGCGGGCGGGATGGCATAACTCAGGGTGACCTCCCTGAAGCACAGGTAGTTCGACTTCACCCAGAACATGTTGCTGTTGCGGTCGTAATTCTTCTTGAGCTGCTGATCCTGGTTCATGTAGGTCGGCCATCTGGCATTCGGATTCTCCGGCGTCCAGCTGTCCTTGACGAACTGGGTGCCGTTGAATTCGCCCTGCATGCTGCCCATGGCCCACATCTGCCGGGTGTCCATCTGCATGAAGTCGAGGGCGTAATCCATGCGGGCGAAGAGTTGGAGACCCTTCCAGCCGATGGATACATTGAAGCCTCCGGTCCAGCGGGGGATGGAACGTCCGAGGAATACGCGGTCGCGGAAATCGATCGTATCGTTGTTGTCGACATCCTTCCAGCGCACGTCTCCCAGGCTGGTGGTCCACCACTGGTTCGGGTTCAGCCCCCGCTGGGTGAGCAGTTGCTGGCTGGTCAGCGGACGGCCGGCGGCGGCGTTAAGCTGCACCTGACCGGCGGCGAGGTCGATCTTGTTGTATGCAGCCAGGTCCTTGGCGTCCCGGATCAGGCCCTCCATCACGTATCCGTACACTTCACCCGCCTCCTGTCCTTCCTGGAGGCCGCCCACCCAGATGATCCGGCCGGTGCGGGGATCGAAGATCTGCGTACCCCCCTGACGGTTGTTCGCGTTCCCGTTGAAGGGGAGTTTGAGGATCTTGTTTTTTATCCAGGAGATGTTGGCGCCCACCCGGATGTCCCACACCTTGTTCTGCAGCACCTTGAGGGACATGTCCGCTTCGAAGCCCCTGTTCTGCATGGAGCCGTTGTTGGTGCGGATGCTGCTGACGCCGGTGGAGTTGGGGAGGAGTACGTTGGCGATCTTGTCGTCTGTGATCCGGTCGTAATAGGCGAGGGTGCCGGTGATCCGGTTCTTGAACAACCCGTATTCGATCGCCCCTTCCACGGTGTTTGTCTTTTCCCACCTCAGGCCGGGGTTGGGAATGCCCCCCAGCCCGAAGCCGATCACGTTCTCATAGCGGGCGGTGGTGTTGTAGCCACCCTGCAGTTCGTAGAGTCCGATGCCGCCGATGTTGCCGTTCTTGCCCCAGCTGCCCCGGAGTTTGAGGAAGGAAAGCCAGCCGGCGGTGGGGTCCATGAATTTCTCCTTGTGCGCCAGCCATCCGAAGGAGGCGCCGGGGAAGACCCCGAACTGGTTGTCGCCAATGAGCCGGGAATAGCCGTCGCGACGCACCGTGAAGGAGGCGAGATACTTGCCGTCCCAGTCGTAGTTCATCCGGCCGAAGGAGGACAGGATCCGTTCGCGCGTGCTGTAGGATCCGATGCTTCTCAGGTTGGCATCGGCCGAGGTGTAGCCGAGGGCCCCGAAATCATCCGTCGGCGCCAGGCGGCCGCTGGCGGAAAGCCCGCGGTTGTGCACGTTGAAATATTCAGCTCCGATCATGGCGTCCAGGGAGCTGCGTCCGAAGAGCTCTGTCTTGTAGTTGAGGATGGCGTTGTATGTCTCCCGGAACACCCGGTCGAAGGAGGCGGAACTGACCCGGTCGCGGTTCCATCCGGCATTCGGGTTGGTCAGACTCAGGATGCCGGTGCGGAAATCCTTGTTGAAGGATTGGGAGACCTGCTCGTCGTACATGAAGATGCCGCCCACTTTCAGGTAGAGGTCCTTCAGGATGTCCGCCCTGAGGGATTGCGAGAGGGTGAACTTGTCGGACTGGTTCTTTCGGATGAATCTGGGTTCATTCATCGTCGGGTTGCCATCGCCGGCGTTGCGGCCCAGCAGGATCTCGCCTTTGTGGTTGATGCCCCGCATGGTCGGTGCCGCCATGAGGATGCGGCCCCAGTAACTTTCATCGGATGTCTGGGCCTGGTCCCTCCAGTTGGCACGGGCATAGGCCACGCTGCTTTCGGATTTCAGCCAGTTGCGGATCTTGTAGTCCCCGTTGATGATGAAATTGAGTCGGCGGTAGAAGGCTGTCTTGGCGATGCCGTTTTCGTTGTACAATCCGAGGTTGGCATAGTAGGTGCCCCGGTCATTGCCGCCCGACATGCCTACATTGTGCTCCTGCAGCAATGCCTGGTCCCTGAAGGCGTTGTCGGCATAGCTGAACTCCTTGAAGAGGATGTCCTTGAATGTTCCGTTGGGGTCGAACTGGCCTGCGGCGTTGGTGGGTATCGCATCCTTCATGACGCGCCAGCCCTGTCCGGAGGCCAGCAGTTCGCGGTTGGCATCGGTGAGGAACATGGGACTGAACAGGGCGTTCAGGTCGTAGTTGCCATCGAGGATGTTGCCGTTGCTGTTCTTGTAGAGGTTGCCCGTGCCCCGCGGACCTGACGAGTTGAGGAGGCTCTGGTTGCCGTTCACCTTGAAGGTTTCCACGAGTCCCCGGCGGCCCCACCAGAGGTATTCTTCGGCCGTCAGCAGGTCGTAGGGCGTGTTCAGGTAGTTGTAGCCCGTCCTCGATTTGAAGGTGATGGACGAGGTGCCCGCCTTGCCGCGCTTGGTGGTGATCAGGATCACGCCGTTGCTGGCCCTCGCCCCGTAAATGGCCGTGGCGGAAGCGTCCTTCAGGATCTCGAGACTTTCGATCTCCTCCGGGTTGATATCACTCAGGGAGGGCCGGAACTGCCCGTCCACGATGACCAGCGGACTGCCGGAACCGTCGAAGTTGGTGCCGCCACGCAACACGATGATGGGCAGGGCACCCGGCTTGCCGCTGGTGGTGGACACCCGCAGGCCGGGGATCGTGCCCGCCAGGGCCTGTGCCGGGTTGGCCCGGATGCCTGTCTCCAGGATCCGCTTGTCCAACTTGGTCACCGATGCCGTCAGACTGCTCTTTTTCTGCGTACCGTAACCCACGACCACGATATCTCCCAGATTCGACCCGTCAGGCTTCAGGACGACCGCCAGGCTCAGTTGCTCTCCCACCTTCAACTCCTGCGACAGGAAGCCCGTGGAAGAGAATACCAACACGTCGCCGACAGCCGCCTCCAGTTGAAAACGCCCGTCATCGCCCGTTTGCGTGCCACCGGGATTCCCCTTGCGAAGAATGCTCACGCCGGCCATCGGACGGCCATCCTCGGAGGACGTGACCGTGCCGGTGATCGTCCTAGACTGCGCCCAGGTTACCTGATTGCCCGTCACCAGCACGAATACCAGCAACAGCAATGCCCTGATCCCTGATCTCATAAACAGATGTTTGAAGGTTTCGGTATGTATTCAAGTGGCAAGTTATATATGTATTACATAATAACCAAGAAACATGGAGTTCTTTCAGAATTATGAGTGCCTGAGCGCAATGCATCTCGGGCTGGCGGGAACCGTCGCCCCATAAGCAACACATCGCCAGTCAGTTAGTCACTGGCGGTCGAGGGGAGGTCCGGCAAGGGGGGAACGTTTGGAACCCGGGAACATGATGACGAACATAATACCCGATCTGCCGCATCAGTGCGGGCGGCAGGCCTTCAATTCTGCGACCGTATCATCCAGCAGCCGTCCGTAGGGGTAGCGCACCGGTCCCCGCAGGTAGTATTCGTTCTTGGGGATGTGGTTCCATTTTCCGACCTGTTCCGTCACCAGGTCGTCGTAGCTGAGGTCGAAGCGCCGGTAGAGGTCCCGGATGAAGTCGTTCACGAACACCATCCGCCCGGAGCCGATGACGGTATCGCCGGCGAGCTGCCGGCAGACGCTGGCGACGTATCCGGTGTGCAGGAGGTCGCGGTAGTAATGCGTGTCGCCGATCTCGATGGGCCTGCCCGACAGGATGCCCTGGAAGACCTTCCCGAAGAGGAAGTCCGCCTTCCGATGGATGGAGTTGTGGTTGAAGGGATAGACGACGGTAACATTTTGCAGGCCCCTGCGCCGGATGCTGTCGACGATCCGCCATTTCGAGAGGATATAGGGCTCGTGGTGGAACCTGAACGGCGTGTCCAGGTCGACAGGGCCCCAGCAGTCCGACCACAGCTCGCAGGTCGAATACAGCACGACCCTCCGGCTTCTGCGCAGGAACCCCTTCAGCACCTCCAGGGTGTAGAGGTGGTTCACCTCGTCGTAGGCCGTCGGGGTAAGGCCTTTGATGTTGAGGCCGAACACCAGGTGCACCTCATCGTAGGATCGGTCGAAGAGATGTCCGGGGATGTTCCTGGACGGCACTTTCGCATGGTCGGCCGGGAAATACCGGGCGATCTGTGCACTGTCTCCAACGATCAGTTTCATTCGAATCGATTGCTGTCCTGAGCCATCAGGCGTCCATCCCTTCGTCCTGGGTTGTTCCTTCCCTCCGGCATCTGTCACGGCAGGCCTCCGCCGGCTGTTCTGGCATCGGCGAGGAGTCGCTTGAGGGTGGCCGCGAACTGGGCCTGTGAGTAGTGTTCCAGGATCCAGGCCCTGCCCTTGGCGGCCCTGGCCCGGTAGGCCTCGTGCTGTGCATGTATCCTGCGGAGCTTGGCAGCCGCATCATCCGTATCGGGCTCGGCCCATAGCAGGCGGTTCTCCCCGTCGTACAGTTGCCGATAGAAGCTCTCGTCGCAGACATCGACCATCTCGAAATCGACCAGCTCGCTCCATTCCGGCCGGCAGAAATCGACGTTGCCGGAATAGCCCGTGCAGAGCGTCGGCTTTTCGAGCAGGATGGACTCCATCAGCGTGAGGCCGAGGCCCTCGCTCCGGTGCAGCGAGATGTACACGTCGCTGGCGTTCATCAGCAGGTTCTGCCGTTCGGGGTCGAAACGCTCCCGAAGGTGGAGGATCCTGGCATCGCCGTCGATGGCGGCTTCCATCGTGCGGATATCCGCTTCCTTCGCATTGATCGACTTGATGATCAGCCTGGCCTTGCCGTTGTCTGCAAAGCACTTGCGGAAGGTGTCGATGACGGCGAAGGGGTTCTTCCGGTACACGTCCGACTGATAGTCGAAGACGAAGAGGCAGAGGAACTCGTCGGGCGCTATGCCGAAACTTTCCTTTGCGCGGTCGGTGTCGACCTTCTCGGGGACCTCCACGGGCAGGTTGATCCGGCTGACGCGGGTGCTGTCGCCGAGGTTGCGCCGGAAGACATCCCGCAGGAAATCGGTGGTCGCCCATACTTCGGAGAACAGGGCCGCATTCCGCTTCCACGACTCCGGCATCTCCGGCATCTCCCAGTACCACACGCCGATGTTGTACCTCCCCTGCAGGTAATCCTTCGGCAGGAGGGTCAGCGACCCGTCGGGGCTCATGACGAGGATGTTGCGGGTGTACGGGTATGTGAGCGACGCCTTGTAGCGATAGACGGGCTCCTTCTCGTTCGGATAGTGCACGTTGACATGATGGTTGAGGGCGTTCTTCTCCAACCCGTCCTTGATGAGCTGACAGGCCCTGGCGATGCCGAAGTTGGCATTGATGAATCCGCACAGGTTCACGCCCTCTTCGGGTCGCGGGATGGCGGGGGTGAAGGGCATGGCCGAGAACTGGGCATACCCGTTCCGGTGGACGCTTTCGATATAGTGGGTGAAGAGCCCGAGGATGTCCGTCCGCTGGTCGAAGCCGTAGCGGTCGAAATGCCGGGAGATGTCCTCACCGAAGCCGTAGCCGCTGTAATGGAAGAACACGAGTTCGTCGGTGTCGTTCACCCGTCCGCCCTTGCCGACCTTGCGCTCATGCAGGTTCCAGTAGGCCATGTTGTAGCCCGTGTGACGCAGGATCCCCACGTTCCGGAAGAACAGGGGGACGAAGTTGACCCATAGCTGATCGACGAAGACGCCGTTGCAGAAATCTATCTTGCACTGGTCGGTGAGCCTGTACGACCACCACCTGAGGAAGTCGAAGGCCTGTTGCGAACGCTTGAGCGCGATGAAGCCGAGGTTGTAGAGGCCGGCGTTGAGGATGCCCTGCTCGGAGGGCGACTTCGCATCGTAGATCGGGCTGGTGATATGCGGGGTCAGGACGATGTCGCTCTCCTGCAGCATCCCGTCGAGCGCGGTGAGAGGGGCGTAGAGGATGATGTCGGGGTCGAAATAGACGACCCTGTCCGCATCATGGAGGTGGAAGAGGTAGGAGAAGCAGAAGGGTTTGACGGCGGTGGACAACTCGGTGATGTCGTAGTTGACGACCATGTCGCGGTAGTTGTTGATGCCGACATGTCTGACTTCGACGATGTCATGGCCCAGGTCGGCGTCCTGCAGGCTTTCGGGCAGGCTGTCGACCAGGAAGATGACGAACCGATGGCCGGGGTTGTGCGCCAGCAGCGACTCGCCCAGGGTGCGCGCCTGCGCGAGGTAGTTGCAGGCGCAGATGGTGAAGGCGATGTCGCCCCCGAGAGGCGAAGGCCTTTGGCCGTTTTTCCGGGGCAGGGGCTGACAGGCGTCGATCCCCTTTTTCCGGGCCTTTTGGAGGAGAAGGGCGGTCGACCGGCTGACCTTCGAGGGTCACCGGTAGGCCCGTTGCTCGCGTTGTCCGTGATCGAGGTAATGCCTGACCGCATCGGCCTCGGTGCAGAGGCCTGAGCGCCGCAGGTCTTCGTGCTGCTGCAGGTAGTAGGCCCAGTCGAAATCCTCGGGCAGGGATGCCCGTCCGGCGTCGGATGGATCCACCGCCATGACTTCAGCATGGACAGGCGTGTCGGTCGCCGCTGACGCGGGGTCAGCATGCCTTTTGATCAGGGGTGAGGGTTTTCCGGGGAGGCCTGGGAGGATTCCGAAGCGCTTCCCAACCCGGTGGAGGAGATGTCGGAGCATGGGTACGAAAGGTGTTAAATGTATTCACTCTCTTGCCGACCTACAAGTCAGGCATCGGGGCGAAAACGATTACGGGGGCGGTCGGACCGACATCGGGGCCGTCAATTCCGGTTCAAGGGATTGCAGTGCCGCCGAGAAGGCCCGCTCCTCCTTTCCCTGCAGCGAACAGATCCTCTCCTCGAAATACTGCCGGCCCTTCCCGGCCTCGATGGCCAGCTGACGCTCGACCCAGTGAAAGCAGGTGGTGCGGGCCCGCAGATGCTTTTCTGCATCGGTGATGCCGAGGAGCCGGGTGGCCTGTTCGTGCTTGGCCATGAAATGCCGGTAGCCCCGGATGTGAAAATGGGCCAGGGCCAGCCCGGTGTGGATATCGCCTTCAAAGGGACGAATGGAGCCCCTGTGGTTCCCGTCATCGGTCGACTCGAATACTTCCCAGGGAAGAAGACCTTTGAGACGGCCTGGGTAGAGAATACGGGGGTCTCCCAGGGAGGGAAGTACCGGAAATGGCACATCTCCGTCAAGGGATCTTCGTACGCCCCATCAGGCGTGTTGCAGACGTCGAAGGTGCCGAGCCGGAAGGTGCAGGGCCTGTCCGGCTGCGCCCTGAATGCATCAACGATCCGCGACGGGGAACAGTCCATCCCCTCCTCCGTCTTCAGACAGAGGAACTCGTCGCAGTCCAACGGCACCAGGTAACGGTAATGTTTGAACCGGCGCATGACCGCCGACAGCACCCTTCCCTTATCCGTGAACGGATGCATGCCGGCATCGCATGACTGAAGCCCGTCGCTGGCGTGCTGCGCAATGACGCGCTTCGTGTCCGGCCCGGAGCCGTGGTCGATCACGAAGAGGTTCGACATCCCGAAGATGCGGGCATGGTAGGCGATCCAGCGGGACAGCAGGTAGGGCTCGTCGCGAACGAAGCAGAACAGCATCGCACCGGCACCCCGGGAGCCCGCCTCGACCATCGCTGAAGGCAGCACGGGCAGGTCGTCCTTCCCGAAGAACCGCTTCTTGTCGTCGAGGTAACGGCTGTGCCAAATGTGCCTGGCGAAATGGTCTTCCGGGGGCCGGGCAGGGGTTTGGATGATCTCCCTGAAGCTCACCGGGTAGAACAGTCGGGTGGGCAGGGTGATGCGACGACTCCCCTGCACACCGGCATGGAACAGTACGGGGCCCGTGTGGGTGACGATATGCCCCATGTCAAAATCACCCGTGTTCAACGGCCCGGTCAATGCCTGTTGGGCGATCTTCGTCACGGCCGGGTTGTCCTTTGAACAGGCGAAGAAACCGTTGGACACCTTGCCGACAAGATGTTCCTCCTCGTTGCACAGGAGCAGGGTCTCTTCGCAAAGGATGCGGGATATCGGCTCGATGCGCTCGACAGGCTCGAAGTCCACGTCAAAGTACCAGCCACCGTGCCTGCTCATGACCTGATACCTCAGGATATCGGCCTTCTGCACCCCATGCGGCGCCTCCTGGATCCTGTCCAGGACCTCCCGGCTGAAATGGGCTTCCGTGAGGTCCTCGTTCGTCCACAACCTGACCTGCCAGGCATCGCCCATGATCCGCTTCCAGGCCTGCAGGTGATGCAACGCACCGGGTGGCAGGGGGGCACCCCCGATCCATATGAGGTGGATCTTCCGGGGGATCTTCGGTGGCGTCTCGGGCAGGGGGTACAGTTCGGGGCCATGCATGGCGAGCAGGTGCGGCAGGGTATCGCCCCGAAACAGGATGTCCATCTGCGATGCGTACATGCGGGTCCGCCGCTCCCAGTCCGACAATGCCTCCGCCCCCACCCGTGCAGGGTCGCGGATGTGATAGGGGAACTCGTCGTAGAAGAGGACCCGGTTCGGCAGCATCTCACAGGCCACACGGGTCAGGATATGATCGACGTGGCCGCAGCGGGCGGAGGGTGTCACGACGAGGTCCGTCGCCTCCAATCGCTCAAGGAGGGCATCATAGATCCGGTTGACGAGCGGCAACTCGCGCAGGTCGACATGGTGAAAGAGGGATCCCAGGTCGGGATAGCGCGGGAGCCCATCCGCCGATGACCTGTAGATGGCGTCCGAAAATGGGAGATGCACCCAGGGCACGCCCAGGTCGCGGCAGACATCGGCGTCTTCCTGGATCCTGCGTGCCACGCAGGCCTACGGGTCATGCTGCGACAATTGCAAGGCGAGGCCCGAACAGGATTTCGTCTGTTCGGGCCGGCCGGCCATGATGGTCCACACCTCGGGGTTTCCACCCTCGTCCATGCATGCCCTGATCAGGGGGTGGCAGGAGAGGATCGCATCGTCGAAGTGAGGGGAGATGAAGACGGTCCTCCCTGCCCTCATGCTGGCGTGTGTCCGCTCCATGCTTGTTTTTTCCGCCCGAAATAGATCTGGAACGATTGCCCGTCTCCGTTGAGGAGGTCGATCCGTTCCATGGTGAACCGGTCCATGATCATGCAGTGCAGGTCCGGGAAGGCCGGGAACAGCTGATGGCGTTGGATGACGCTGAGGTCGATCTTCATCACGGCCAGTCCGTCGGGCTTCAGGAACCCTGCCAGGTTCTCGAGGTACCGGATGCACTTGTCGGGGGGGATGTCGTAATAACTGAGCACGCCGAAACTCAGGGCCGTGTCGAACCGGCCGGACAGTCGGGGGAAGTCCCTGTGGTCGTCCACGGTCATGTCGAACCGCTCGTATGCATCGAGTCCCTGGACGATGCGTATGTCGGGGTGGTCGGGTTCTTTCAGGTCGACGACGGTGAGGCGCTGGCCCGCTGCAATGACCTCTTTGACGTATTTGTTGTAGAACTCGGCGCCTACATCGAGGATCTCGCCCGGCTGCATCCTTTCGGGCAGGATGAAGAACTCGTAGTATCTGTCGATATACGTCTTCCAGAATGCCTGGATGGCGGGTTCCCAGTGGGCGATGGCCTCGCCATGGGGCCTGCGTTTGATGGATGCATCGTACGATGTCACCCTGACCGTACCCTCGTGATGACCGGATGGGAGCTGCACCGGATACAGCCATTCCATCGTGCCGTCAGGGATGGAAGCATCCCGAAGGTCTGTGGGCGGCCTCGGGGACCCTTCACCTTCTGACACGTCCATGCGTTCGCCTGCGTCGATGAAATGGAGCAGCGGATTCAACCCCAAGGCCTTCACTTCCGGATATCGCCCCAGGTACGCGTTCGTGTTGAAGTTGAGGGACGGGTTTCTGCCCTCCAGGGCGCCCGAGAGGTAATAATGGCTGGCAGGGTCCATGCCCGACGCCTTGACGTCGGGATGCATCGTCAGGTAGTAGGCCGCATCGAAATAGGCGCTTGCCCGTATCCGCCGGACACGCTCCTCCATCATCCGTTGTCCGGCATCAGCCCCGGAGGGATCGGCATCGTCGTTCCGCCCAACGTCCGGCGGTGCCGGAGACATGGGCTGCAACGGGTCACCTGGGAGGGATGCCTCCTGACGGGCCCCCGGCAGCCAGGGTATCGGTGCTGCGTCAGGCGCGCCCCGGCGCTCTCCGGCGTCGATGAAATGGAGCAGCGGATTCATCCCTCGGGCCTTCACTTCGGGGTGATGTTCCAGGTATGCGTTCGAGTCGAAAAGCGCGGACGGATTTCGGCCTTCGAGCCCGCCATGCAGTACGTAGTGGCGTGCCGGGTCCATGCCGGAAGCCTCGACGTCGGGATACCGGGCCAGGTAATGGGCTGCATCGAAATACCGGCTCGTGCTGACCTTCCGGACCTTCCGGTCGAAAGCCCTCTGCTTCGCCCGGGCGCTGAACCCTTCGAAGATGCGCGCGAGGGGGGGTATGTGGAGAATCGGGAAAGGGCGCATGTGCAGCTGAATTCTGACCAGTCAATGGGGGTGAGGCTTCAAGCCGCATAGGCAGCGGTCTTCCCGGGCCGGGCGGGGTTGACAGCGGAAGCCGGTCATGACAGGATACACGGATTTGACCGATATTGGATGTCAAAAGTATGGGGCGGGGCCGGTGAAGTCAAGCAAGGTCCGCCCGGTACCGTTCATCACCAGGGTGCCGGTTGACAGGCACCCGCACCGCGAAAACATGGGATCCGCAATGCAAGGGATGTTGTCTCGTAAGCCATAGGTACGGTTGTCGACGCTGAGGGCCTTCTCGAACGATTCAGGCCCATTTTGCACGCCGCACGGATACGGGTGTCCAACGCCTCCTACTGCTACGGGTGCTGGGGCGGCGGCCTTCATTCGACGGTGAAGGCGGAGGCTTCGGAGTAGTCCCTCGTGCGGTTGGCGGCATCCCAGATGCGCACCTTCCAGTGGTAGGTGCGGCCCCGCTGCAGGGGTCTGCCTATGTAGCCGACCTGCTGGGTCTGCGCGCTGCGCACCTGACGCGTGTCCCAGCAGTCACCGCGGTTCTCGTCAAGGCCTTGGCGGCTGCTGGCGACGAGCAGCTGGTAGCCGCGCTGGCGGCCGGCGGTGGCGGGCGGGGTCCATTGGAAGATGGGCTGCGGCGTCTGGCTGACGGCGCCCTCCGGCAGCCGGTCGAGCTGTACCGACAGGGCCGTGGGGCCCTCGCCGTAGGTGTCGCGCATGTGCGTCGAGCGGCGTTCCAGGGCGGCGCGCATGGCGGCCAGCCGCGGCAGGTGGCGCTCGTCCCGCGCGAGGTTGTGGCGTTCCTGCGGGTCGCGGGTCAGGTCGTAGAGGTATTCGAGGGACCTGTCGTCGACATACCTGAAGTACTTCCAGTCGGCGGTGCGGAGGCCTTCGCTGGCGGGGATGGCGTCGAAGGCCCATAGGTGTTCCAGCAGGAGGGTGTCGTGGCCGGCGGCCCCGGGGCTGTGGCGTACGAGGGGCAGGAGGCTGCGGCCGGGCCATGACGTCGGCCGTCGGACGCCGGCGATGTCGAGGAGGGTGGCGGGCACATCGGTGTTGAGGGCCATCGCGTCGACGTCGCCATGGCGGCGCTGGCGCGGGTCCATGACGATGAGGGGCACCCGGACGGAGGGTTCGTACATCAGCCATTTGTCGGCGAGCTGGCGTTCGCCGAGGAAGTAACCGTTGTCGCTGAGGAAGACGACGACGGTGTTGCGGTCGAGGCCTTTCTCGCGGAGGGCGTTGCGGAGGCGGCCGACTTCGGCGTCGACCTCAGCGATCATGCGGTAATAGCCCTTGACCATGCGTTGGTACTTGTCGGGCTCGTCGAAGCGCCAGGTCCACCGCAGGCGGCTGAAGCCGTTGCGCACGGCCTCGGGCAGTTCCCGGAAGAAGGCGTCGTCCGACAGGGGCGGGGCGGGCACCGTCATCCGCTGGAAGAGGCTGTCGTAGGCGGGCTGCCAGAAGTACTGGTCGGACGCGCCGTCATGCGCGTGGGGTGCGCTGAAGTTGAGTTGGAGGCAGAAGGGCTGGCCGGCCGCCTGACGGCGGATGAAGTCGACGCCCTGCTGGCCGGTGTAACGCGTGAGGTGGACGGTATCGCCCTGGAGGGTCTTGTAGAAATAGCCGCGGCGGTCGTTGAAGGCATTGTTGCGGTCGTAGTCGTCGTGCTCGTCGAAGAGGGTGTCGAGGCGGGCGTATTTGACGCCGAGCTTGCCGAAGGCGGCGGTGCGGTAGCCGTTGCGGCGGAGGAGGGCGGGGTAGGCCGAGTCCATATATGTGTCCAGCACGGCGTCCGACTGGAAGGAGTAGCGATGCCGGCGCTCGGGCTGTCCGCTCAGGAGGCTGGCGCGGCTGGCGGAGCAGATGGGGGTGCTGGCGAAGGCGTTGCGGAAGACGGTGCCGGCACGGGCGAGTGCATCGATCTCAGGGGTACGGGCGAAGGGGTTGCCGTAATATCCGAGGGCATCCCATCGGTGGTCGTCGGTGAGGATGAAGACGATGTTGGGGCGGCGGTCCTGGGCCTGCAGGGTCGATGCGGCGAGGGCGGCCAGGGGGAGCAAGCGCCGGCATCGACGGACGACGATATCGTATATGCGTGTCATCGGATACGGATGAAGGGGGTGCGGAGCGGCTCACCGCATCCGGAGGACTTCACTGCCGGCCATGAGGAAGGCGCCGGTGCCGAAGTTCTGCCAACTCTCGGCGGTGGCGGGCTTGGGGTCGTAGCCGATGTTCTGTACCCAGCCGACCCTGCCGTCGGGCTGCTGGCAGGCGGCGAGGGCGGCCCATGCCCTGCGGACGGCCGGGGCGTATTCGGACCGCGGCAGGACGCCCCTGTTGACGCCCCAAGCCAGCGCGAAGGTGAAGAAACCGCTGCCGCTGGCCTCGCCATGCGCGAACGAACCGGGATGCAGCAGGCTGGTGCGCCAGAGCCCGTCGGCCGGCTGCAGCGCCCTGACGCGGTCGGCCATGTCGCGGTACAGGCCCAGGTAGAAGGGCCGGCGGGCATCCCCCTCCGGCATCTCCTCCAGCAGCAGGGCAAGTCCCGCCAGCACCCATCCGTTGCCCCTTGCCCAGAAGACCTTGCTGCCGTTGGCCTCTTTCCGGTCGGTGGGCTGGCCTGTCCACAGGAAACGCCCGTCGCGATAGAACAGCCGCTCCTCCCTGTCATAGAGCATCTCGTAGGTCTGCCGGTAGTAGCGGTCCATCCCGTCGAGGAAGGCGGGCTCCTTCGTCATGCGGGCATGCCGCGCCAGGACGGGCGGGGCCATGAAGAGCGCGTCGCACCACCACCAGAGGATCTTCTTCTCGTCGGCCGCAGTGCCGGCGCGCCATTCATGGGGCCTGTGGAGGTGCTCGCGCAGGATGCTGTCGGCCGGGGCCAGGTCGGAGGGCAGGCCGAGTTCGCGCAGATGCATGTAGCTGTAGGTGATGATCAGGTCGTCGGCATGGTAGTAGCGGTTCCAGGGCTGCCAGCGGTTGCGCTGCGCCATCGCCTGCAGGGCGTGGAGGAAGGCCGTGTCGCGCGTGGACAGGTGGGCGCGCGTCACGCCGACGTAGTAGGCGCCGTTGGTCCAGTCGGTGGGCGACTTCGCCTGTATCGGATGCGCCTCCTGCCAGCGCATCGCCTTCACCATGGCGGCGGGGATGCCGCCGTCGGCCGAAGGCGCGGGCTGACGCACCTTGCAGGCGGCGATCGGCAACAGGGCCCCCAGCAGAGTGGCGAAGGCAAGGGCCATGCGGCGGAACGGGGGCTTCTGCATCCTTCTTATATTCATTTTCCAAGGCGGCACCGCCCGAGGCCGCCGTCAGCGGCTGCAGGGCAGGGAAAGTGCTGCTGCGCTTCCCAAGGGTAAGATACGGCATTCCGGCTTCACGACCGCGTGCAGGCATGCACCCGACCCATCACGACACGGCGCTCCGGCAAGTGCCCGATAGGTCGAAGCACGAAAGCCCCCGGATCTCGAATGCTGGGACATCCGGGTACGGTCAACACATCGGCTGCGGACTCCCGTGTCCCCAGCCTTCAGGGGGCGACCGGTCGCGGGCGTTCGCCACTGTCCGGGCGCTCATCCTTTGCACCATCGCTCAGCGCCTGTCGTTGTGATAGATCCGCTCCATGAGGGTCCATCCTTCCGAACCTTCGAGCGGCTGCTGCATGGGGTTGCAGCGCGACAGCCAGTCGATGTTGCGGGGTTCGGCGGCGAGGGCGGACATGTCGGCGGCGTGGTCGGCTCCGTCGTACTCGTAATACGCGAACTCGAACCATTCGCCGCCGATGCAGTGGAGGAAGATGCTGAAGTTGACGATGTGATGTCGCAGGTGCAGGTCCCGCACGCCGGGTTCCGTGTCGGCATGCAGGGCCCTGTAGGCGTCGACATGGGTTGCGCGGAGGCGGTTGACCATGCCGAAGCGGAGGATGCGCGGTGCTGACGGGTGATCGGCCATGGCGGGTGTTGTTGGCATGTGCATCGCTCAGGCTTCGCGTTGCAGATAGGTGCGGGCCGCCGTGCCGCCGAGGATGGCCTTCCGCTCCGATCCGCTGAGCGGGACGATGAAGGATGCGACCGCCTCCATCCACTGCCGGTAGCTGCCGCCGAGGAGGCAGACGGGCCAGTCGGACCCGAGCATGATCCTGTCGGCCCCGAAGGCTTCGAGGACGGTGTCGAAGTAGGGCTGCAGCAGCGGAAGGTCCCATGTCGCGTCGCGCACTTCGGTGAGCATGCCCGAGAGTTTGCAACAGACATGGGGCCTTTCGGCGAGGCGGCGGATGTTGTCGGCCCAGGCCTGGTCGAAGACGCCGCGGCGGATGACGGGCTTGGCGATGTGGTCGACGACGAGGCGGATGTCGGGGTGCAGGTCGGCGAAGCGGATGGCCTGGGGGAGGTGGCGTTCGAAGATGAGGATGTCGTAGCAGAGCGGGTAGGCGGCGAGGGCGCTGACACCGCGGTTGACGTCGGGCCGCAGGATGAAGTCGGGGTCGGGCTCGTCGTGCACGACATGCCGGAGGCCGACGATGGACTTGCGGTGGGCATAGGCCTCGAGGAGGGCGGGAATGCCGGGGTCGGCGAGCGGCAGCCAGCCCACCACGCCGAGGATGCGCGGGTCGCTCTCCGCCAAAGACAGCAGGAAGTCGGTCTCCTCGACCATCTGCCGGGCCTGCACGGCGATGGTGCCGTCGAGGCCGGCGTCGTCGAGGAGGGGGTGGATGTCGGCGGGCAGGAAGTCGCGGCGCAGGATGTCGTGCGCCTCCGTCATCCAGACGTAGTCGGTTGCATTGTACTTCCAGAAATGCTGGTGGCTGTCGATACGCATGGTCAGTAGTTCCATGAGGTGTCCGTGACGGGTGCGAGGATCCCTTGAACGGCAGCAAGCAGTTCCGGATCGATGGGCTCTTCGCACCAGGCCACGTTGCGGCGCACGGCGTCGGGGTCGGCGCTGCTGAACATGGTGGTGACGATGCCGGGATGGCTGCAGGAGAACTGCAGCGCGAGGCGTGCGATGTCGACCCCCTTGGCGCTACAGTGGGCGGCGGCTTCCGCGAACACGCGCCGCTGGGCCGTGTCGGCCGGGTGCCAGGCGGGCGCACCACGCGCCGTGAGGAGTCCCGACGCGAAGGGCGAGGCGTTGACGAGCCCGACGCCCTTCTCCGCGGCGATGGGCAGCAGGGTCGCCAGCCGCGTGTCGTGCAGGCAGTAGAGGTTGTGCGACAGGCCCACGTCGATGGGGCATTCCCGCAGGACGCGCGCCCAGAGGTCGTGCGGGTACATGCCGATGCCGACGGCGGTGACGAGGCCCTCCTCCTTCATCCGCAACAGCGTGGCGAGGCCCTCGTCGAGCGCCCATTCGGTATGGCACCGTCCGCCGTACTCGATGTCGTGCAGGTAGACGATGTCGAAACGGTCCACACCCACCCGCGACAGGCTCTCTTCGACAGACCGCCGGATGGCCGCCGCGCCGTAGTCGAAGCGGTCGACCCCGTAGCCGCCCGGGTCCGTCGCCTTCCCCACCTTGGTGGAAAGGATGCATCTCGACCGCGGAATGCCCGCCAGGGCCCTTCCGAGGACCGTCTCGGCCCTCGTGGCGCCATAGGCGGGAGCGACGTCGATGTAGTTGATGCCGGCCTCCAGGGCGGCGTGGACGGCTTCCACGGCGGTCCCTTCGTCGACGGGGCGGAAGACACCCCCGAGGGAGGAGGCCCCGAAGCTGAGTCGGGAGACCTCGAGGCCGGTATTGCCGAGCGGTGCGCGGGTCATGAGGCGATCTGGACTTTCATGACGGACCGCCGCGCGGTGGCGGCCTGCAGGGCCTGCGGTGTCTCTTCGAAGGGGAAGACATGCGTGACGAGTCCGTCGAGGGAGAGGATGCCGGCGGCCACGAGGCGGAGGGCGTCGGAGAAGACGTTGGCGAAGCGGAAGGCGCCGCGCAGGGTCAGCTCGCGGTTCATGACGAGGTTGGCGGGCAGTTCGACGCGATCGGGGAGGGTGCCGACGAGCACCAGGGTGCCGCCGCGGGCGGTGGCCTCGATGCCATTACACAGGGCGGCCGTGGCGCCCGAGGCCTCGAAGACGATGTCGAACGCATCCGGCACCTCCCATGCGTCCGGCGACAGCGGGTCGATGGCGGCATCGGCACCATGCCGCAGGGCGAAGTCCCTGGCGAAGGGGTCGGGGTCGCTGACGGTCACGCGCCAGGCGCCGAAGGCTTTTGCCACGCGGAGGATGAGCTGTCCGATGGGTCCGCCGCCGGCCACCAGGACGTTCCGCCCTGCCGGTGACCCGCACTGCCGCACGGCATGCAGGGCCACCGAGAGCGGCTCCATCAGCGATGCCTCGGCGAGGGTGATGCCGGTGGGCAGACGGTGGCAGTTGCCGGCGGGCACCGGCACAAACTGCGCCAGCGAGCCGTCGAGGTGCGGGTCGCAGCTGGCCGAGCCGAAGTACCGCATGTCGGGACAGAGATTGTACCTGCCGCCGCGGCAGCATCTGCAGCTGCCGCAGGGCATCGACGGATCGATGGCCACCTCGTCGCCCGGCGAGAGCGTGGTCACGCCCGCACCCAGCTCCGTCACGACGCCCGCGAACTCATGCCCGAGTGCGAAGGGCCGCTTCGGCACGAAGCGCCCGCAGTAGCCGTGACGGAAATAATGGACGTCGGAGCCGCAGACGCCCGTGAAGCGGGGCTCCACGACAACGCTGCCCGGCGGGGGCGCGGGTGCGGGACGCTCCGCCGGCCGCAGGTCGCCGGCCCCGTATAGCAGGAAGGATCTCATGGGCGGGAGGATTCGTCGGGTTGGCAGGCAGTCTTGCCCGTCGCCGCGAAGACACGGAGGGCGTAGACATGCGCACGCTCCACGCCGTGCGTGGACAGGCACTCGAGACGGAGGGACCTGACACCGCGGATGCGGACCTCGTGCCGACGGTTGCGGAGGTGGTTGTCGCGGACCTCCGCCACGGTCACTCCGGTGCCGTCGTCGAGCGTTGCAAGGATACGGTATTCCCGCACAAGCGTAGGGATCGCACGCACCGGATAGCCCTGCCAGCTCTGCCCGAAATGGAAGTGCAGGGCCGAGTCGAAGAGGACCTGCACGCCTGTGATGTCTCTGCCCTCCGGCCATTCGAGGGATATCCATTCGGGCCGTTCGAAGGCGGTCGGCGCCGACACCCAGAGGTTTGGAAGGTTCGTAGGACGGCTGTGCGCGTTGACCAGATTGCCGGGACCGTGGAGATGCTGCGCGGGCAAGACCTCGCAGGCGTAGGCGAAGGCCAGGAAATGGCTTTGCGTGCGACGCTCCAGGGCATGGTCGCTCCACTGCGGCGCCAGCACCGATGCCCCGTCGGCATCGGTGGCCCGCTGCTGTCCGATGGGCAGCGAGCGCAGCGTCCATGTCGAGAAGGGATTGGGACGGATGGGATCCTCCGGACGCGGATAGTACCTGAGCATGCCCGGAGGCACTTCCGTCACATGCAACCGCACATCGGCGTTGGCCTCCAGGACGAGGAAATGCCAGCCCGGCCGGTCGATGGCGCAGTCCAAGGGCAGCAACACCTTCTGCCCCTCTCCCGCCTGCAGGCCCACTTCCCCCGTCATGAGACATCCTTCGGGATAGGTGGAACCGTTCGCCGGGCCCTGGTGGAAACGATAGGTCAGTCGGGTCGCCTGACTAACGTCGATGTGTAGCCGAACACCTTCGACCCGGTCCGTCGTGATGGACATCAGCTGCATCCGAGGTCCGGTGAGGGTCTCGGTGCCCCAGCTCACGGCGGCCGCGTCGAAGGCGAAGGTGGAGGATGCCGCTACGATGGCCTCGCCGGCGATGTCGTCGGGCAGCGAGGCGGGATGGGCGTGGATATGGTGGTCTGCGCGTACCAGCGCGTCCTGCACCGCCGCGATCCTGACCGGCGCAAGGAGTTCCCGATTCGATCGGCAGGAAGCGTCAAGGCGCGCCGCGGCCGCTCCCACGGCCTCTCCCAACTGTGCACAGGTGAGCATGACCCGCGTGCTGGAGAGTGCGTAGTGCGTGGCGCTGATGTTGCGACCGGCGAAAAAGAGGTTCGTGACGTTCCTCGAGTAGAGCGACCGCAGCGGGATGTTGTGCGGACCGCGCAGGTATCGATGGGTGCTGGGATTATCCTTGTCGTGAAAGCCGCCGGGCGGGTGGTGGTCGAAGCCCCATCCGCCATAGGCGACGGCGTCGGGAAAGAACGCCTGTGCGTCCACATCTCCCATGGTGAGGATATGGTCGCCCTCGAACCTGCGCGACTCGCGCTTCCCGGGCACCGCCCCCAGCCAGTCGAGCTCGTAGGTGACGAGCCGCTCCGACAGCGGCGAGCGGTTCTTGAGATAGTCCCACACGGCCAGGGTGATGCGTTGCACTTCGTCCTTGATATGGAGGGTGTCGTGCACCGTGTCGAGCTCGCCACCCCATTCGAGCCACCAGAAGCCGCCCGTGTCGGGGAAGAAATGCTCGTTGACGGGGCGGTAGGGGCCGAAGTCGCCCTCTTCCAGCGTCAGGTCGATCCAGGCGGGCTTCACGAAGGGCATGGGTCGTCCGGCGTCCCGCGCGCGCAGCTGCAGGCTCATGCCCATGGTCTCGCTTGTCGGGACTTCGGGACACATGGGCTCGTCGAACTCGGCGCAGGCCTCGACACCGTAACGGAAACGCGCACCCGAAAGCGAGCCGAGGATGCCGTCGCCCGAACAGTCGGCGAACAGGGGCGCCCGGAAGACATGCCAGGTCTCGGCCATCGAACAGTAGGCCTTCACCGAGACGATGGACCGCTGCGCTCCTCCGTCGGGGCCTGTCCCGGCATCCGCCGTCTCGAGGTCGCAGGCCGCCGTGTTGAGGTACAGGTCGAGGTTCGACTCGCTCCTGACGAGGGTCTCCAACTCGAGGTTCCATCCCTCGGGGTTCCAGGTGGGGTTGCGCAGGAGGTTGTTGAGGAAGAGTTCCTCCACGAGGCCCGTCTCGCGCGAATAGGCGAAGTTGCACTGGTTGGCGCCGACGGGCGGCACGCGTATCTCGCTGCTGGCGTTGCCGCCGAGCACGGGCCTGTCCTGGACGAGGGCGGTGTGCAGGCCCAGGCGTGCGGCCGTGACGGCCGCACAGATGCCGGCGAGGCCGCCGCCGACGACCACGAACTCATATGGGCTTTCTATCGTGCGCATGTATTCGGTCGGTTCGGTCAGCCCCCGGCGCCGGCCCTCCGCAGGCCTCCGAGGCGGTACGTGAGCAGGAAGACGAGGCATGAGGCGGGGTATATCCAGAATTCGTCGAAACGAATATCGAGGAAATGGCGCGACAGCAGCAAGAGCAGGGCCGCAGCTACCGAGACGACGACGGCGGGGAGGACGGCGGCGGCACCCCCGCGGTGGGTGAGGGCCAGCAGCCCCACCATCAGCATCGGCCCGTAGGTGGCGATGGGCGCCTTGTAGGCCAGGTTGAGGAGCCCCTCGTTGCGCACCAGGCTGCCGGCCCCGTAGGCCAGCCCGCACAGCAGGACGCCCCAGCCGACGATGGCCAGCCGCGAGGCACGCATCACCGCCCGCTCGTCGGCGCCAGGGTTGATGCGCACCCGGTAGTAGCCGTTCACCCAGGTCTCGGAGAGGGCCGCCAGGGCCGAGTTGAAGGTGGAGATGCCGGCCGAGAAGATGCCCGCCACAATGAGGCCGCTGACACCCACCGGCAACTCGTGGAACACGAAGTAGGGATAGGCCCTGCCAGGCTGCTCGGCAAGGAAGGCCGCCCCGGCCGCGTCGGGCGGGTGGTGGCGGTAGAATAGAAAGATGCCGAGCCCCACCGCCGTCATCAGCAGGCTGAAGAGCACGATGCCCAGCGAGCCGAGCACCGCCTTGCGCGCCTCCCCTGCATTGCGGCAGCACATCATCCGCTGCGTGACGACCTGGTCGACCGAATTCTGCGCCAACTCGAAGACGGTGAAACAGAGGATGCCGGTCCAGACCGTCCAGGTGCGCGAGGGGTCCGTGGAGAAGTCGAACAGCCTGAGCTTCGCAGCGGCCTCCAACTCGGCCACGGCCGCTGACAGGCCGACGGGGAGCCCCTGCGCGATCGTCACCAGGGAGACGACCGCACCGCAGACCATGATGACGAACATCAGCAGGTCCGTCCATATGACGGTCGTGATGCCGCCCATGACGCTCCAGGCGATGGAAAAGACACCGATGCAGAAGATCGACTGGCCGATCGACAGGTCCACGATCACACTCAGCACCAGCGAGACGGTCAGCAGTCGAACCCCATGACCCAGGATGGCCCCCGCCAGGAAGAGCCCTCGGGTAAGCGCAGCCGCCCCGGGTCCCAGCCGGTGGCCGATGAAGTCGTAGGGAGAGTAGATCTTCCGCTCATAGAAAGGACCTACGAAGAGCAGCGTCATCAGGAATTTGGCGATCACGAAGCCGAGGAGCGTGCCCTGCAGGAACAGCAGGTTGCCGCCCTCCTGGAAGACGGCGCCCGGCAGCGCGATGATGGTGACGGCACTGATCTGCGTGGCCATGATGGAGCCCGACACGGCCCACCAGGGCAGGCTGTTGCCGCCGAGGAAGAAGCCGTCGAGACCCTTCTGCCCCGCCGACAGGCAATGCCCGAGCCAGGTGATGCCCACGACCAGGAGGATGAGGATGGACCAGTTGATGACGCCGAATGTCATGGGCTTCCGCTACTATGTGTTCAGTCATGTCGCATGCCCTTGGGCATGCCTGTTCAGTTCAACGTCCTGACCATGCCCACTCCGTCGGCGACGATCTCGCCGTCGGCAGCCTCCCCGTCGATGACGAGCACCGCATTCCGTCCCTGTTCGAAGTAGAAGGTACCCACCAGCACCGAGAAGCCCAGCGGATCGCCTTTCCGGAAGTTCCAGCTGCGGTACTCCGTGCCGCTGGCATGCACGATGCCGACGCGTGCGTTGCTGGCGCTCCGGGCATCGGGGAAGTAGTTGAGGCAGATCTTGTACCATCCCGACTCCCTCACGGGCATGACGTAGGTGGCACTGGCACCTTGGCCGGGCGGGGCCACGCGGCAGACGTACTGGAAGAGGTTGCGCATGCCGCTGATCTGTCGGGGCGACCATGGTCCCTTGAAACGCACCTGTGCCGTGTCCTGCGAAGTGAGCACGGCGCCTGTAAGGACCAGTCGGGAAGGAAGGACGAAATGCCCAGCACTTCCCTTGGGGCCTATCTGCTCGGGCAGCCGCGCTGACATCGGCACGGGTGACACCAGGTTGTCGGTGATGTCGAGCTCCCAGTTGCCCATGATGGGCTTGATCTCTCGCTCACCGGTGTTGTAGATGGTGTTGTGGCGCAGGGTCGTGTTGCTCGTGGCCCAGTCGAGGAACACACCGTTGGCCAGGGTCCTCCTCGGTTCCCTGTCGGGCAGCTGCTCGAAGCCCCAGACGTTGTAGAGGTGATTATCCAGGAGGAAGTTGGGTGCCGCCAGGCGGTTCATGGTGGCGAGGTGGATGGCCGCGCCGTCGATGGTCGTCTGCATGCAGTCGTGGATCTCGTTGAACTCGATCACATGACCACCCTGGTTGCGGAAGGCGAAGATGCCGTTGCGCGAGAGGTCGCGGAATAGGTTGTGCGCGATATGGCTGCCGGGCGACATCGCCATGTTGGCCGGCCTCGAGTCGATGTGCACGCCGCCGCCGTAGTACCGGATCCTCCCGCAGTGCTCGACGGTGTTGCCGATGATGCGGTTGCGGATGGGAAAGACCCTGCGCGCCTTCTCACCGGGAGTGTAGACCTTGCTGTCGTCCATGTATGAGAGTCGAGCGCCCGTCATGAGAACGCCGCCCCCACCCGACTCGGACACATGGTTCCGTTCGAAGCCGATGCCCTGCGTGTCGAGGTGCAGCCAGCAGGCATAGCCACCGATCCATTCGAAGCGGCAGTCCGACACGGTGCAGTCCATCGCGTTGTCCATCACCACGGCGCCGTCGGTATGCACGCGCGCCTCCAGCTGACCGAGGGTGTGGCTGGTATGACGGAAGGTAAAACCTTTGAACGTCAGGTTGCGGACATGCGTACCGCGGTCCACATCGCCCTTCAGGTAGATGATCCGGTTTAGAAATGGAGCCACCACTTCCGCCGTCTCCATCCGTTCGCCGGGGCGGGGCCTGTAGTAGAGCCTTCCCTCCTTGTGGTCCAGATGCCATTCGCCGGGCGCATCGAGTTCGGAGCGGACGCCTTCGACCCAGAACCATGCACCCTTGTCGATGTCTCCGTGCCGTTCGCGGGGACCGATGTCGATCCGGCCGGTTGCCGTATCCACCCGTGCGACATCGTTCCACTGGTTGAAGAAGCGCCAGCGGGGTACGATGTTGATCTGCGCATCAGCCGCATCCGCCCAGGCGGACCTGGCGGTATGCGGTGGCAGCATGACATGGTCCATCGCGCCGCCCGTGGCGAAGAGGAAGGGCTGCGTCTCACCCACGTTGGGGTAGCGGGCCCGTACGGCCCTTCGGCCGTTGACATACAGTTCGCGGAAGTTCCAGGGACCTGCGGGCTCGGGAGCGTATGCCTCGGGACGCTGCATGTCGCGCCGCCATCCCCGGGCCTGCGGGACGGCGATGGACCAGATGCCGCCCGCCTCCCGGCGCCATGAGCCCTTGATCGGCCTGCCGCCGCTGAGGACGACTTTCTCGCCTTCCGCAGCCCTCCATGCGACCGGTGCCGTCTTTGCCCCCGAGTCGGCGGGTTCGAACTCCAGCGTCCGCTCGAGATGATACAAACCACCATGCACGACAACCTCGACCTTCAGGAGTGTATCGGACGCGCGGGCCGCTCTGACGGCGGCCTTCGCCCGTTCGAGGCTTGCAAAAGGCTTGGCTGATGTGCCGGGGTCGGCATCGCTTCCGGCCTTTGCGACGTGAATCTGAATGCTTCGTGACAAAGGCTGCGCCATCACCCGCCCCTGCAGGGCAAGCAGGAGGAGCAGGGGCGGTATTGGCCACAGCGCCATCGTGAATCGTTTCTGTTCCATGCAAGTCCGGATGCTGTCATATCAAGGTAATCCTATTTCCGATCCGTTAGGACTGAACATACCAGCGCTGCCGGAGACCTTCATCAGTATCGGGGTTCTGCGTGAACCCGGGGTTCCTGTTCACATCGATTTCTTACCGCGGAAAATTCAGGGTCGAACTTATTCGGAATCGGCCCTTCCCGAAACAAGGCCTCCCCGGGCAGTCGATGATTATCTATCGGTAACGTTTCCGTCATCGTGACCGATAGATAGATTTTTTTGGGCGGCGCAATTCCGTTAACGTTGATTTCCCGTCTCGAAGAGGTCCGGCACGGCCTCTCAGCCTTGCACGAACCGTGTGATCCCTCACTTCCGACAGCAAACACCCAGGCCATGCCGCGCGTCAAATGTCCCAAATGCAACCAGGCGGAGAAGGTACTGAAGGCGGGCATCGTCCGCGAACGCCAGCGGTACGTCTGCAAGGACTGCAACTACCATTTCATTGCCGATCGCAGGAACCGGAGAAAGCCGGCACAGCGGAATCGCAACGACGGGCAGACATCCCTGCGCGACATCGCCGACGCGGCAGGCGTGTCGACGGCCACCGTGTCGCGGGCGCTGAACGACAGGCCCGACATCAACGACGACACGAAGCTGCTGATCAAGGACCTGGCGGCCTCCATGAACTACCGGCCGAACATCCTGGCGCAGAGCCTGGTCAACAAGGCCACACATATCCTGGGCGTCATCATCCCGAGCCTGGAGACGACGATCTTCTCCACCATGCTCAGCGGCATCCAGGAGGTGGCGGCGCTGGCGGGATACCGTGTGATCATATGCACCTCCAACGAGAGCCACGAGACGGAGATCGCAAACATCCAGGCGCTGATGAACGACATGATCGACGGACTGCTCATCTGCCACAGCGTGCATACCAATACCTATGAGCACCTGCGGGTACACATGGGAAAGCGCATCCCCATCGTCCAGTTCTACCGGGTATCCCTGGAACTGCCCATCCCGAAGATCCTGGCGGATGACGAACGCGGAGGGGAACAGGCCACCGAATACCTCATCCGAAAGGGTTGCCGGAACATTGCGATGCTCCTCGGCCCCGAAGAACTCTCCATCTCGCAGTCGCGGTTGAACGGATACCGGAAGGCCCTGCAGAGACATCAGATCAAATTCAACAAAAAACTCCTCGCACATGTCGACTTCACCCACGACCGTGTGATCAAGGCGCTGGAGCAATGGCTGAAGCTGAGACCCGGGATAGACGCGATCCTCTCCATTTCGGACAGGAGCGCCGCACAGATCATCCATCACCTGAAAGACAGGAAGATCCACGTCCCGAGGAACATACGGGTCGTCGGCTTCGGCAATGAGTTCGTGGCCGAGATGCTGAACCCCAAGCTGACGACCTTCGACACCCATACCCGCATCATCGGGGAGGAGGCCTCGCGCCTGATCATCGAACAGATCATCTCGGGGAGCCGGGAGGTCTCCACCAAGCTGGTGCCCGGCAGGCTGGTCATCCGCGATTCGGCCTGAGGCCTGCCGAGCCGCCCGTCAGTCGCCACCCTTGCCGTAGCGCGCCTCGAAGTGGTCGTTCAACGGGTATTTGACGTACCCGGACGAAGGTGCCCAGGCCTTCGGGACATGGCGACGGAGGGCTGCGAACCGCCGGGCCGGGCCTCGACGGCCGACGAGGTTGCGCCATTCGTTCGGGTCGCGGGCGAGGTCGTACCATTCCTCCGACCCGTCCTCGTAGCGGATGAGCCGGAACCCGCGGCCGCTGACGGCGATGTTGCCCGGGCCGTAGGTGGTCAGCGCCGGATGCCGCCATCGCGAGGCGGGGTCCTCCAGCAGGGGCAGGAGCGAATGGCCGTCGAGCGGCCCCCCGGGCCGGAGGCCGCAGAGGGCGGCCAGCGTCGGGTAGACGTCCAACAGCTGCACCGGTGCCGCACACCGCCCGCCCCCGCCGCCGGGCCGCCGGATGATGAGCGGCACCCGCGTGTCGCGCTCCCACAGGGCCTGCTTGGCAAAACGGTTCTTCTCGCCGAGGTGGTAGCCGTGGTCGGAGAGCAGCACGACGACCGTCCGGCGGGCATGCACCGAGCGGTCGAGGGCGTCCAGCACCCGGCCCACCTGCGCATCCATGAAGGCCATCGAGGCCAGGTAGGCCCTTACCGCCGCCTTCCACTGGCCGGTACGGACCATCCACTCCGTCGTCGGCATCATGGGCACGTCCGACACACGGCGACCCATATCAGGGACGTCCGACAGGTCCATCGGGTCGTAAGGGGGCGTCTGTATGCCGTCTTCGGGGAAGTGGTCGAGCCAATGCTGCGGCACGTACCAGGGCACATGCGGCCGGTAGAAGCCGACCGTCAGGAAGAAGGGGCGGTCATGGACCTTGCCGAGTTGTTCGACCGCCCAGTCGGCCGACCGGTGGTCGGTCGTCAGCGAGTCATGCGCGGGATATGGCCCCCAGTCGGTCTGGGTGCCGCCACGCTTCTCCGGGAACCACTTCGGGTCGTAATGGAACCGCCGGGCGGGCGAGGGCCCGTACTTGTCGAAGTTGCCGCCGTAGCGGTCGAAGACCTTCGCCTTGTCGCCGTTATGGAAGACCTTGCCCACCCCGAAGGTCCGGTAGCCGTGGCGTTCGAAGAGGTCGGGCAGGAATTCGGCAGAGGCGGCGAGGTCGTTGGACCGGCGGATGTCCTCGTCGTCGAGCTGGGCGTAGTTGCCGGTGCGGAAGGGCTGCAGCCCCGTGAGCAGCGAGGCGCGCGACGGCCCGCAGATGGGCGCCTGGCAGTGGGCGTTGGTGAAGAGCATGCCCTGCGCCGCCAGCCGGTCGATGTTGGGCGTCCGCGCCTGCGGATGCCCGCCCATCGCCCCCACCCAGTCGTTGAGGTCGTCCACGAGGATCAGCAACACGTTGGGCCGCTCCTGCGCACACAGGCTGGCGCTGAAGACGGCGAGCAGCAGGGACAGTCGGAGACGGGTCATGGCGGGATGGTTTGTCGGGCGGCGGACGTGGGGCGTACCGCCCCCGCCGCGACACGGGGTGAAGGTCGGCGGCACTACAAATTAACCCTTCCAGGGCGATTCGTATCCCGCGCGTCGTCGGACGCTGTCCTGCCATGCCCTCGCCGCTTCATGGAAAGTTCACATCACGGCAACGGAGGGGCTCGTAACTTGTCAGGACATCACCCCCGACATGCACGCCCATGCCCCCTTCCTGCGGTGTCGCGCCGCCGCCGCACTCCTCCTCGTCCTGCCCTGCCTCTGTCCGGCCCAGCCGCGGCCTCCCGAGCGGCCGGAGGGCGTCCGGCTGCCCAACGGCTGGTCGCTCACGCCGGCAGGCCGCAGCCTGCCGCTGGGCGACTTCCCCCTCAACGCGGCCGTCAGCCCCGACGGCCGGTGGATGGCCGTCACCAACAACGGCGTGGGCGCCCATACGCTCGACCTGGTAGACCTGCGCAGCTTCCGACGGACCGACAGCGTCGACATGGGCAAGGGCTGGTACGGGCTCGCCTTCAACCGCGCCGGCGACAGGCTCTACGCCTCTGGCGGTCACGACAACCGCATCCTCACCTACGCCGTGCAGGAGGGACGCCTGACCCCGTCCGACATCATCCCCCTCGGCAAGCCCTGGCCCAACGCCATCGGCACCGCCGGCCTCGCCCTCGAAGAGACCCGCTACCGAAGGCTCTTCGTCGTCACCAAGGAGGCCAAACGCCTCTTTGTCTTCGACCTGGCCGACCACCGCCTCCTCGATACCGAGGACCTGGGGGCCGAAGCCTACACCTGCCTCGTCTCGCGCGACGGCCAGACCCTCTTCGTCAGCCTCTGGGGCGGCGGACAGGTGCTGCGCTACGACATCGGCACGATGCGCCTCTCCGGCGCCTTCCGCGTCGGAGACCACCCCGGCGAGATGGCCCTCTCCCGGTCGGGCCGACATCTCTTCGTCGCCAACGCGCAAGACAACACCGTCAGCATCATCGACCTCGCCGCCGACCGGACCGTCGAGACCCTCGACGCCGCCGTCCACCCGGGCTCCCTCAGCGGGTCCACCACCAACGGCATCGCCCTCGACGCGGCCGACCGCACCCTTTACATCGCCAATGCCGACAACAACTGCCTCGCCGCCTTCGACGTGTCCACCCCCGGCCGGAGCCGCTCCCTGGGCTTCATCCCCACCGGCTGGTACCCCACCGCCGTGCGCCTCGTCAAGGAGGTCATCTACGTCCTCAACGGCAAGGGCATGACCTCCCTCGCCAACCCCTACGGTCCCAGCCCCGTCAACCCCAGGCAGACGGTCACCGACCACAAGGCCGACTCCCTCAAACCCCGCCAGGTACAATACATCGGATCCCTCTTCCAAGGCACCCTCAGCGCCATCCCCAGGCCCGACGCAGCCCGGCTGCAAGCCTACACGGCACAGGTGATGCGCAACACGCCCTACCGGAAAGCCCTGGAGCGCGAGGCCGAAGGCATGGCCGGCAACCCCGTCCCCCGACGCGTGGGCGACCCCTCGCCCATCAAACACGTCTTCTACATCATCAAGGAGAACCGCACCTACGACCAGGTGCTGGGCGACATGCCCGGTGGCGACGGCGACACCTCGCTACTCCTCTTCGGCGAAAACATCACCCCCAACCAGCACCGGCTGGCGCGCGACTTCGTCCTCCTCGACCATTTCTTCGTCGATGGCGAGGTCAGCGCCGACGGACACAACTGGAGCATGGGCGCCTATGCCAACGACTACGTCGAGAAGAACTGGCCCGCCAACTACGGCGGCAAGGGCGGCACCCACGGCACCTCCGGCACCCTCCGCATCGGCAACAACCGCGACGGATTCATCTGGGACCTCTGCGCCCGCCACGGCGTCAGCTTCCGCAACTACGGCTGCTTCACCGAACAGGCGGGCCTCAAACCCCGGCTCGACGTCCTCAAGGGACATACCGCAGCCTTCCACCACTACGACCTCAAGGTCGCCGACACCACCCGCTTCCGGCAGTGGCGCGACGACTTCGACGCGCTCGTCGCCGCCGGCCGCCTGCCCGCCCTCCATACCATCCGCCTCGGCAACGACCATACCGAAGGCCTCCGCGCCGGCCGGCCCACACCCTTCGCCCACGTGGCCGACAACGACCTCGCCATCGGCTTCCTCGTCGAACACCTCAGCCGCAGCCCCGTCTGGAAGGAAAGCGTCGTCTTCATCCTCGAGGACGACGCCCAGAACGGACCCGACCACATCGACGCCCACCGCAGCACCGCCTACCTCGCCGGCCCCTTCGTCAAACGCGGCCACGTCGACCACACCCCCTACACCACCAGCGGCATGCTCCGCACCATCGAACTCATCCTCGGCCTGCCGCCCATGACCCAGTACGACGCCGCTGCCACCCCCATGTGGCGCTGCTTCACCCCAAGGCCCGACACCACCCCCTTCACCCACCTGCCCGCCCGCATCGACCTCGACGAACGCAACCCCGACCGTACCGCCCTCGCCGAACGCTCGGCCGCCTTCGACTGGGACCGGGAGGACGCCGTGCCCGACCTCATCTTCAACGATATCCTCTGGATGGGCCTCAAGGGCGGCCCCGCCCCCTCCCCCAGGCGCGCCGCCTACCTCCGCCACGGCGGGGACGAAGAAGAACGCTGGAAAAGGGAACGCATACGCCGTTGACATCAGGCGCCTCCCCGGCACTTGGCCCGGAAGGATGCCCCGCCCCTCAGGGACCCCGCCGCACGCAGCGGACGGACATGCCGTAGGTCAGCCGGTCGCGGGCGAAGAGGACCGCATTGCCGTCGTGGTTGACACCCACCCAGTCGAGGAAGGCGGCCCCGGCGGCCTGGCTCCGGTTAGTGCACCATAGCCGGGCAATGACGCCCTGGCCGTAGAAATAGGTGCGTACAGCCCCGTTGGCATCCGTGGCCATGGCGATCCCCCCCGACGGCACGAGCGAGAAACCGCTGGCATTGGAACTGGCCAGGGTGCCCGACGTCCAGGCGAAGGTGGCGCGGAGGCGGTCGGCGCCGCCAGGGAAGCCGTAGCCGGCCGGATCGTACCTGTCGGTCACCTTGCGGATACCCTGCGCCGCCAGCATCGCCTCCCAGTCGGACCGCTGCGGGAGGGTCCAGCCCTCGGGCGCCAGACCGCGGGGGTCGAGGACGGCATGTCCGTTGTACAACTTCCCGTACCGCGCATCATTGCCCGGCTCGAAGGCCACATGGCACCAGGCCGGCGAACCGCGCTCCGCCAACATCCGCCATTCCTGCGCATTCCGCGCCTGGGGGATGGGGTCCCCGTTCCGGAAGCGGCTGACGTTCAGGTTTTCGCCCATCCAGCTGCGTCCGCCCGTGGCGAGGACGGAATAGGCGTTGCCGTCGATGTCGGTCGGGCGCGACGGGTCGGTGGTCATGCGGACGGGGGGCGGTTTGGGGTCGGCAGGGCGGCTCCGCGGGAAGCGGGCGGCGGCATCCCGGTATCCCTTCTCCAAGGCCTCCGTGCGGGCCTTGCGCGGCGGATGCGTGTAACTGCCCTGTTCCGGCGACTTGAGGTAGGCAGGCAGCATGTCGCGGATCTCGCCGCCCATCATGTAGATGATGAAGCCGGCCGTCTGGTCGGCCTCCAACTCCATGTCGCGCGCGGTGGCGTCGGGGAGCGGGTTGATCAGGTGGTTGTTGATATGATGGCCGAGTTCGTGCGCCAGGATGGTCAGCGCCGCCCAGTCGCGCGCCTGCATGGCGGGCAGGTTCGACGCACTGAAGTTGAGCCGCTTCACGGACTGCAGGAAATCGGGATTGAACAGGATGTAGGGCCTGCCCTTGTAGAGCATCGCCTGACAGTTGTCGACCTGCGGACAGCTGATGATGATGTAACGGTTCCGCGCCCCGAACCGCGAGAGCATCTCGGTGACCAGGTTGTCGACCTCCGTCTCCGAGACGAACTGGCTGCTGGCGGGGCATACGCCCGCCTCGCGTGCCGCATCGCCGTAGAAGCCGGTGCCGGGTCGGTCCTGCGCAGGCAGCGCGGTACCGATGGCGAGCCATGCGGCGATGCATGGGATGGATGCCTTCACGTTCCGTCGCATGGGCTTGTCACATCACCGTCGGCAGGAGGTAGGGCGCGCGATAGTCGCGGCTGAGCATGCCGTTGGCCTCGTTCTCGCCCTCGCCGATGAAGCGTTCGGCGACGGGGTCGAACTGCAGCTGCCGGCCCAGGCGGTAGGAGATGTTGCCGAGGTGGGCGAGGGCGGAGGAGAGGTGCCCCGACTGCACCGGACCGTGCTGTACCGACATGTCGCGGGCGCGGATGGCGTCGAACCAGTTCTGGAAATGAAGCCCCAGCTCGCCGCTTTCGCTCCGCGAGGGGCCCTTCTCGCGCTTGTCGCCCATGTAGGTCTCATAGGTCCCGTAGCCCTTGATGACCATGTACCCCTTCTCGCCGTAGAAGATGTTGCCGACGCCGGCCCCGTCCTCGAGGTTGGTGTTCCAGTGGCGCACTTCGAACTGGATGATCTTGCGCTGTTTCGGATAGTGGTAGATGGAGGTCTGCACTTCGGGCACTTCCTTGCAGTCGTCCCAGAGGAACTTGCCACCCATGGAGGTGATGCGTTCGGGCAGGCTTTCGAGGCCGAGGCCCCACATGCAGAGGTCGGTCTCGTGGATGCCCTGGTTGCCGACGTCGCCGTTGCCATAGTCCCAGTGCCAGTGCCAGTTGTAGTGGACGAGGTTGCGGCTGAAGGGGCGCAGGGGGGCGGGCCCCGTCCAGAGGTCGTAGTCGAGTCCCTTGGGCACGGCCGTCACGCCTTTGTTGCCGATGTCGCCCCGGCGGCGGAAGACGAGCCCGCGCGACATGTAGACGCGGCCCAGCAGGCCGTCCTGCAGGTGCTTCACCGCCTCGCGGATGGCGACGGAGCTGCGGAGCTGCACGCCGTGCTGCACGATACGGTTGTACTTGTAGGCCGCCTCGACCATCTTGCGGCCCTCGTGGATGTTGTGGGTGGCGGGCTTTTCGACATATACGTCCTTGCCGGCCTGGCAGGCCCAGATGGTCTGCAGCGCATGCCAGTGGTTGGGCGTGGCGAGCGTGACGGCGTCGATGTCCCTCGACTCGTAGAGCCGTCGGAAGTCCTGTTCGATGCGGACCTTCCTGCCGTACTTCTTCTCGAACTCGGCCGCGCGCTCCTGCAGGATGTTGCGGTCGGGGTCGGCCATGGCCACCACCTCCACGTTGGCGGAGGCGGCGCGGTCCATCACTTCTTCGATGTGCGACTTGCCGCGTCCGTTGACGCCCAGCACGGCGATGCGGAGCCTGTCGTTGGCGCCCCGCGCCGTGGCGGGCAGGATGAGGGGGGCCGCAGCGGCGGTGACGGTGCCGGCGGCGGAGGCCATCGCCGTCCCGGCGGCGGCACGGAGGAAGGATCTGCGATCGACGGGCGACTTGCCTTTCATGGTCTGTCGGTTCGTTGGGGTGTAGGGTTGAATGGCCGGACATGCCGGCATCGAGTTCCAATTTATGCCATTTGCCGTTTCCCCGGTACCGAACGAAGCGCCATCCGCCCATTTGCCCTAATTTCCATCCATGAAGCCGACGACCCGACTCCTGACCGCCGCCATCGCCCTGCTCCTGCTCTCCGCCACCGGGCGCGAACCACGCTTGCGGAAGATCTTCAACGGCCGCGACCTCCAGGGCTGGACCGTCACACAGGGCGCCGACCAGTGGACGGTCGCCGACGGACAGCTCCTCGTCCGCAACAACGCCGAACGCAAGGGCTCCATCCTGTGGACGGAAAAGCGCTACCGCAACTTCATCCTCCAGGCCGACTTCCGCATGGGCGACGGCACCGTCGACTCGGGCTTCTTCCTCCGCGCCGAGAGCGACCAGATCCAGATCGGGATCTCGGGATCCCTCAAGCGCGACCTCACCGCCTCGCCCTACATCCCCGGCAAGGGATACCCCGTGGAAGCCAGGGTGGCGGACATCCTGAGGCCGGCCGACTGGAACACGATGAAGGTCAGGGTCGTGGGCAAGGCCTATACCGTCTGGCTCAACGGCCGTGAAGCGATGTCCTACACCTCGTCCACGATCCCCGAGGCCGGCCCCGTCGGCATCCAGCTGCACCCGAAGAACGAGATGTCGATCCGCTTCCGGAACATCCGGTTGGCGGAACTGCCGTGAGGTCCGGCGGCTTCGCGTCCGGACCATCGACCCGCATACCCCATGGCCGGCCGACATCCTTCGGCGGCCGGGCATCCAGGCTACCCCGCAGCCCCCCGGATACAACCGGCGATACCCATCGGACAGGTACAGCACACCCACCCAGAGGTCACACGGCCGACCCGTTGCGGAATCCGGATGAAGCAGCCGCTGACTGGCTCCAGGGTTGCAGGTTTATCAGGTTTGTCAAATCTTTGACCCACGAGAGACCACATCCCCGGAACCATCTACGACACCATGTCCACCAAACCACCGTCCGCCCTTGCCAGACTGCTGCGTCACCTCCGGGCCTTCGAATCCGAGACGCCGGTGTTCACCACCCTGGTGGCCATCGCGACCCTGTCGCCGCTGATCGCACTCTCCGCATTCATCCACCCGCAGGACTGGGATTTCGACGTTATCGAAAGCGTCCGGGAAAACGGGTACTGGGGCAGCATCGTCACGAACTTCTCCATTACCGGCGGCAGATACTTCGCCTGGGGCCTGGTTTCCCTCATGCCCCTACCCGCCGACCCCACACTGACCCCCCTGACAGCCGAATCCCTTACACTCTACAGGGCTGCCCCGGTCCTGGCACTGACATCCCTGGCGCTGTCCCTGCATTTCCTGGTCGGGACGGTCTTCACCGGACCCTCCCGGCGGCAGCGATGGCTGCTGGTCCTGGCCATGCTGTCGATGTATTTCACCACGATCCAGAACCATGCCGAGATCCTCTATTGGTTCAGCGGCATCGCCCAATACTTCTCGTCGCTGATCCTCCTCTGCCTTTTCCTGGGCTGGTCGATCCGCCTGGCGGAGCGCCCGGGCCGGAAGTCCTTCGCCATGGCCTCCGTCACCGCATGCGCTGCCGTCGGTTGCAACGAGACCATGCTGTTGGACATCAACATCATCCTCGTGGCCATCTGCCTGGGGATGTTCCGGGCCCGACATCCGTCGAGGAAGGCTTTCTTCGGGGTCTTATGCCTCTCCGTCGCGTTCTCGCTGGCGGCCTTCCTGGCCCCCGGAAATGCCGCCCGGGATACGATGACCGAGTTCTCCCGCGAGAAATCACTCGCCATCGCCCTCGCAAGCACTCTCGAGCGGAGTTTCGCCAATGCATTGTACTGGATCACGGCCACGGCCCTCTTCTCACTGCTCCTCCTGGACCACATCAAACGGAAAGGATTCTCGTTGAATCCGGTGCTGCGGGACGTACGTACGGAATGGCTGGCAGGTACGGTGCTGGCATGCTATGTCATGGGCTATTTCCCGAACGCCTGGGCACGGGGCGGGATCAACCCCGCATACCGGATCGTGGCCACAGCCCAGTTCATCCTCATCCTGGGCATCCTGCTCACGCTGGCGAGCCTTGCCTTCCGGGACAGCCCCGCTGGTGCCGGCTGGATGGCGGTCGGCCGCCCCGTTCGCCGGTTGCTGATCCTGGCAACGGCATGCACGATACACATGAACGGCAGGGTGAGGCTGACCTACACGGATCTTTTCCGCCACGCGGCGACCTTCGACCGCCAGATGTTGCAACGCTACGAGTCGATCAGGACATCGACTTCGGACACGATCGTCGTACCCCCATTGACGTACAAACCCCTGTCCATTCAGTTCCGGGACATGCAGGCATCCACCGAATGGTGGGTGAACCGCGGCTTCGCGAAATACTTCAAGTCCAAACCCATCCGCATGGGCTCGGAACCCGGAACCGTCGACCCAGAAGACCCCTCACAGGGGCGCTGAGGGAAGACCGCTGCCCGGCCACATGGGCTTACCGAAGTGCAGACCGATGTTGCACTGCGGCGGGCTGTGGGATGAAGGTGGGCACCGACACACACCGGCGGATCAGCACGGATACGAAAATGGAACGGTTACGTACCGGCCTCAGCCGGCAGCCTGGCATTCGGCCAACAGACGTCCGTAGAAGGTGGCATCCCCCTTGGCTATGATGCGGTAAGGCATGCCCGCCGCCGCCGCGGAGCGCCCATCGCGCTCCTCCCGGTCGCCGATCATCAGACAGTCGGCCGCCGGCATACCCAGCGCTTCCAGGATGACCTCCAGCCCGCGAGGGGAGGGCTTGAGCCGATCGATGGCCGGATCGGTGGCACAATAGCCCCGCCCGCAGCGGATGCCCATGGCTGTCAGCTTCTCCGTGACCGGGTAGTCGGAGAAGAAGGCCACCTGAATCCCCCGCTGCGCGAGGCCGTCCAGGAAGGCGTTCACGCCGGGGTACATACACCCTTGAAGGTAGGGGAGCGGCTCCTGATGGATCCATCGCGCAACGACCGAACGGACAAGGGTGACATCGACCCCCAGCGCATCGGCAACCACCCGGTACTGAAGGTTCTCCACGTCGCGGTGCGGGATGTCGGCCAAGCCCTCGCGCATCGCCCGGAAACGTTGCAGGACACGCATCTCCCGGAAGGAGGACGGATGCGCCGCCAGGTGGGCGAGGATGCGGGCCAGCATCCGCAGCCGCAGGCGACGCTGGTCGTAGAGCGTTCCATCGACGTCGAGCACGACGGCACGCACCGATGTCCAATCCAACCTGCCATCAGACCGCGTCAGGCTCACAGCGGAATGAGTTTGCGGCTCAACAGCCAGTCGATCGCGGGTATCTCGACGTACAACAGCAGGATGAACAGGATCAGCGTGAAGGCCGCGAAGGTCAGGAGCCTTCGCTCCCGGAAGAGTTGCTCGGGATGCTGGGCCGCAGAATTCTTCTTGTAGCCGATCCGCAGATACCACGCGAAGAGGGTGATGATGAACGGGATCACGATCAGGTATTCCATCCGGTACTTGATCAGGAAGGTCACCAGGAAGAACATCGAGATCATCGCGTAGATGAACACCGAGATCAGGAGTGACTGCTCCGTGTAGCGGCGGAACGACTGGCGGTAGAGGCCCGCCCGTACAGGGTCGTTGATGAAGCGGTACTCGGAGAAGCGCTTCACGGCCATGAGAAAGGCCCCGCCGAACCAATACGCCATCAGCAGGGACACCGGCGGCAGGTAGATGGAGGTCACGACGAACCATCCCATCAGAAGCCGCAACGGATTGTTCACCGACTCCGACAGGACATCGACGTACACCCTGTCCTTCGTCCGGAAGGGGCGTATGTTGTAGAGCACCCCCATCACCAGCAACACCGCCGCCGTCGCGAGGAACGGCATCGAGACGAACCAGCCCAGCAGCAGTCCTAAGGCGGCGAGCAGGATGTACTCCACGGCAACCCATCCCCCCCTGACCTGACCCGACACCGAAGGCCGGTCCTTCTTCTTGGGATGGAACTTGTCGAACTCCCTGTCGAGGTACTCGTTGATGACATAGTTCGCCGATGCGATCAGGCACAGGCTGGCAAAACCGACCGCCAACGACGGCAGATGACTCAGGAGTGGACTGCCCGTCATGATCGCGGCGAAGATCAGGCCGGGAAGCATGAAGATGTTCTTCACCCAGTGGTCGGGACGGGCGATCCGGATGTAATTCCTCATCACAAGATTCATTTGGGTACGGTAATGGACGCTGCCTGTTGCAGGGAGGGACTCCGGTCAGGCGGCGTAGGATTCCGGGGTTGTCTTCTAGTACAGGTACAAAGTATGGACAATCTGTAGAAAGTGCAACAGAAACGGGGCATCTCGGGCAGGAAATGGTAACCGACCGGTATATCCGAAACCATCAGCATCCATCTCCACCGGTAGAACGGGATATGCATGTGCCTTCGAACGGTCAGCACGCCCCGGACGACAGCACATTTCGTCGATCGGTCAGCCAACGGGACGGCCAACGGCGCCATTCATCATTCGGATGTTGCATTTTTTGCAGATTCATTCGTATTTGTTTCGGATTTCCTTACCCATGGGCCTTGCATACGGAATTAGTTCCACGCCGTCGCCTCCGGATGAGCGGTTCGGGCGGAAAGACAGAACCCGTACCTCTCAACCCCATCATACCATCCCGATGCAAAGGCTTTCAAAGGGCCGTCTCCTGAAGCGGCTCGTCTCCACGGAGACTGTCTTCTCCCTCCTCTGCCTGGTCGTCATGCTACCCCTGGTGGCCCTGTCGGCGTATATCCATCCGCAGGATTACGATTTCAGCTGGGCCGTCTTCCTTCGCGAGAACGGCTTCCGGGGCACCTATGCGCTGGCCTATCTGACACAGGGCGGCCGCTACGTCGCCAACTTCCTGGCCCTGCTGACCCCGATCCCCCTGGACCCCTCGCGCCCGCCGACCTGCTGCTGTACCGGCTGGCGCCCGGCACCGTCATGCTCGGCATCGTAGTGGCCGCTCACGTCCTCCTGGGTTCGATCTTCGACGGCATCCGCACACGGCACCGCTGGGTGATGGTCTTCGGCATCACCCTCATGTACTTCGGCACGCTCGAAGACCATGCCGAGGTACTCTACTGGTTCAACGGGAACATGCAGTACCTCGTACCCCTGGCGACCCTGCTCCTCTTCCTGGCGTACCTGGCGCGGATGGCCACGGACACGGGGCGGCGCAACCTGGCCTTGGCAGCCCTCTGGGGGGCCCTCACGGTCGGCTGCAACGAGACCGTGCTGCTCACCGTCAACCTCGTCCTGCTGGCCGTCTGCACCCGGATGTTCATGACCGCAGACCCGCGGCGGCGCGACTTCCTCACGCTGTTCGGGGTGATCCTCGCCTGCAGCCTTGTCGCCGTCCTCGCCCCCGGCAACGCCGCCAGGGACGGCATGACGTCCTTCGCCAGGGAGAAGGACCTCCTGCTCGCCGTCTACAAGTCGCTCAACCGCTCCCTGGCCAATACCCTCCACTGGGTGCCCGTGACAGCCGTCACGGGCCTGTTGCTGACGGAGTTCGTCCAGCGCAAGGGCATCCGGCTGAAGCCGGCGCTCCGGGAGATCGACGTCCGTTGGGCTGCGCTCCTGGCAGGGGCTTGCGTCATAGCCGCCTATTTCCCCAACGCCTGGGCACGCGGCGGCGCGAACCCGGCCCTGCGCATCGTCGACGACGCCCAGTTCCTCTTCATGACGGGGACGTTGCTGGTCCTCTTCCGCCTGGCCGACCGGCAGTCCGCCGACCGCAGCACCCATTGGATGCCGGCACCCAACCCCGCCCGCTGGCTCCTCCTGACAGCCTTGGTCTGCATCCTCCATTCCAACGGACGGGTGAAGCGCTCGTACACCGACCTGCTCACCAAGGCCCCGACCTACGACCGCGAGATGCGGTCCCGCTACGAAGCCATCCGCAGGAATGGCGGTTCGGACACCCTCGTCCTCCCACCCTTGAGCCGCATCCCGGCCACGGTCTTCTTCCGCGACATCCGGACCGATCCCAAGTGGTGGCTGAACATTGCCGAGACCCGTTACTTCAAGTCCGGCGTACTCATCCTCCGCAGGGACAACCCCGCAGGCGCACTTCCGTCCGAGGTGTCAGACCCTACATCGACGCCGAGCCATGTGCGTTCGCCCAATCCCGCTCCCATGCGTAGTCGAAGGGTCCGCAAGGTGTGACCCGCAGTGCCGCACCCTGGAAGAAAAGCACCTCGCCAGCGCTTGTAGCAACGCAGGCTCACATATGCCTGTCCTGTTGACGGCAGACCGTGCAAGCGCGGTGGATGGCGGACCCGGAAGGCCGCATCAGTCATCGGCGGCCTTCGACGTCGGATCCATCTCGTCGGCCGAGGCGACGAGGTCCTAGTCGCGCACGACCTCGCTGTCCTCGAATGCGAAGATCTCGCCGGTCCCCTGGCCCGCCTCCAGCTCGGGGGCCTGCCCGCCCTTGCGCCCGGCCTCCTCCAGGGCCGACTTGTTGCTTTCTACCGAGCCGATGATGCCGTCGAGCACGAGGCTGCCGCCCGGCCGCAGCAGGGTGTCGAGCTGTGCGAGGATCGAGCGGGTGTGCGAGAGCTCCTGCTGGAAGACGCCCAGCTCCTCGGCGATCCTGTTGAGCCGCTGCTGCTTGCCCTGGAGGCGAGTGTCGTACTTGTGGCCGCCCTGGGCGATCTTCTTCGTGTACCACTGCGTGTTCTTCCAGTGCGGCCAGGGCACGAGGCTCCATCCGAGCCCGCGCGACGTGTTGAGCCTCGTCGCCTCTGCCAGCTTCTCCTGCTGCCGCTGCAGCCATTCGGCATGGGTCTGGCGGAAGGTGTCGATGCGCAGGCGGTTCCTGTCGCGCTTCTCCTGCAGTTCCGCGAAGCGGGCGTCGAAGCGTTCGATCATCCGTTCGAAGTTGGCCGAGAGCTTTTTCTTGTGGCGTTGGACGAGGATGTCGGCCGTCCCGTCCTTGTCGTCCTCCGCCGATAGGCGCACCTGGTCCATCGCGGCGACGAGCCCTTCCAGGGCTTCGCGGTAGGCGCGGTGCTGGAGGATGTTGTCGGGGCGGCGGATGCCGAGGGCCTCCCAGCTGGCGCCCTGCTGGCCCATGCCCTGGAAGACGTTGGACCGCTTATCCTCGAGGTTGGTACCGCTGACGAGGGCGTAGCGGCCCTTCATCTCGGCCTTGCCCAGGTCCCAGCTCCGGATGTCGACCTCGTACAGTTCCTTCTTGATGAAGTACAGCGCCTTGAACTCGGCCCCGCCCTTGAGGGTGGCCTTGAGGTCGGCGGCGATGCCGTAGTTGATGAGGAACTCGTTCATCTTGTACTTGCCGTCGGCCTGCTGGACGGCCTCTGCCTGGAAGCCGGCCTGTCCCGTCCCCTTGGCGTCGAGCTGCCCCTTGATATAACCGCCGATATAGGCGATGACCTCGCTGCCCATCCCCACGCTGAGTTTGATGTACATGCCGAGGGTGGGCTCCAGCTTGACGTTGCCCGCCGCGGCGAAGGTGTCGTCGGCATAGGCCATGTCGAGGTCGAGCTTCATCTTGGCGCCCACTTCACCGCCCACTTCGAAGCCGGCCTGCATCGGCACGGGCCCGGCCAAGAAGGGCACCGTGAAGCCCGTCGAGAAGCTCAGCCCCTGGGCGAAGAAGGGGATGAAGGTCTGGAACGCGTCGATCTCTTCCGTCGCCGCGTGCAGCGCGCCTTCGGTGACCTTGAGGCCCGCTTCGGGCGACCATTGCAGGCTCACGCTGCCATCCACGTTCAGCAGCTTCCCCAGCTGGAAGGCGCCCGCCGCGTCGCGGATGCCGACGATGAAGCTGTCGCCTTCGCGGGTGATGAATCCCGAAGGGGGCTGGAAGACGAAGTCGCCCATGCGCACCTCCCCGCCGATGTCGACGCCGATGCTGTCCCAGTCGAGCACCCCCCGGCCGACGCGAAGGTTCGTCGCCTGCCCTTCGAGGGTGGCGCCCCCGAAGGCGTCGGCGGGCACCCCGACCCGCACCTTGCCGCTGCCGACGGTCAGTTCGCCCGTCGTCCTGTCGAAGGAGATGCCGCTGCCCTCTACCTGCACCACGTCGAACAGCGTCAGGTCGATGGCGCCCTGGTCGACGGCGGCCTCCTCCAGCGCACGTCCCTTGACGTCGTAGAGCAGCTTCACCTGCCCGGCGGCCCGCTCCAGCCTGACGAGATCGCCGAGGCCGGCCCGCAGCTCGAGGGCCCCTTCGCCGCCGACCTTCCAGCCCGAGGGTTCCCGTTGCAGCGTCAGCACCGGGTCCTGGATGGCGATGCCCGGCACCGGCTCGTAGGTGCCCGGCGAGGTGATGGTGGCGTCCTTGAGGGTAAGGCCTTGCGTGGCGTCGTAGGCAAGGTCGGTGGCCGTGCCCGTGAGGGTCCTGCCCAGGAGCGTGAGCGACAGGGTGGCGGCAGTGGCCTGCAGGGCCCCGTCGGCATAGGTGAAGGCCGGCACCTCGAGCCGCAGCGATTGGAAGACGGTCATGTCGAGGCTGCCCTGGGAGACGTCGAAGGCCTGTAGCCCGCCCGTGCCGATGCCGTAGTGCAGTGTCACGTCGGCCGCGAGCTTGTCGACGCGGAAGTTCTGGTCGCCGAAGCTCACGCCGAGGGTGCCGGAGCCTTCGAGGTCCCAGCCCGCCGCGGTCTTCGACAGCTTGAGGGTGGGCTGTTCGACGGTGAAGCCGGGCACCGGCTCGTAGGTGTCGCTGCTGGCGACCTCGACATCCTGGAAGGTGATGCCGTCGCGGGCCGAATAGGCGATGTCGGTGACGGTGGTGGTGACCGACTTCTCCAGCGCCCGGATGGTCAGGGAGCCTGTCGAAGCCGTCAGACGGCCCTCGGCGTAGTCGAGGGCGTCGACGCGGATGTCGAGGGCGTCGAAGAGCGTGGCCCGCAGGGTGGCGCCCTCCACGAGGGGGTCCTGCACACGCTTCGTGCCGAAGTCGAAGCCGGCCTGCACGCTGCCCTGCACGGAGAACGACCCCAGTCCCGGCACGGCTGGCCGCTCGATCGACACCTCCCCGCCCGCCGTCACCTGGTAGCCGCCACCGGCGGTGCTCACTTCGATGCTGGGGGCGCTGATGGTGAAGCCCGACATCACCTCTATCGCCCCGTCGAGGGCGAGGCTGAGGTGTTCGAAGCTGAACTGCGTGGGCAGCACCGTCACCTGGCTCAGCTGACCCGAGGCCTTCCCGTAGGCGGTGTCCAGGGTCACGTCCATCGAGCGGACCTGGAAGACGCCCCTCGCCAGCGCGTTGACGTTGAGGCCCGTCACATGCGCCTGGAAATACGGGGGGACGTCGACATCGGCCTCCAGGGCGCCGAGGGCGACCTCCATCAGGAACAGCTTCCCGCGGCGCTCGACGTCGGCCCCGTCGGGGCTCCGCCCGAAGTCGCGCATCCAGCCGGTGATGCCGGTCCGTACCTCGTAGAGCTTGCGGCAGGCCTCGTAGAGGGCGCCCGCCCCTTCGAGGGGACCGCCGGTCATGCCCTGATACGCCTCGAAGGCCTCGCGGATGCGTTCGAAGGGGGTGAGCGAGTCGGGCGCCACGTCGGCGACGGGCACGGGTTCCACCACCGGCGCCACCACCGGCGCCACCGGCTTCGGCGCCTCCGGGACGGGGCCGGGGGCAGGCGCAGGCGTCGGGGCGGGTGCCGGGGGCGCCGGGGGCTTCGCAGCAGGCCGGGCAGGGGCTTCCAGCGCACCCCGGATGCGTTCGATGGAAGCCTTCTTCTGAAGGTCGCCGGGGTCCTTCGATGCGCCGTGTTTTCCGACCCATTCGCGGCAGCTGGCGAGGACCTTGGGCTTCAAGGCCTCCTTCGCCTCGGGCTTGCGGGCCTGGACGTATTCCTTCACCACGCCGATCAACTTGGAATAGGTCGACTCCTTGCCGAGGAACTTGTTGAACTTGGCGCCCTGGGTCAACTGGCCCTCCATCTGCTGCAATTCCTGCTCGAAGGAGAACGACGCGGGCGCGGCACCCATGACGCGGTCGGCCATCCCCTGGAGGCTGCCGACCTGACTGCTGGCGTCGGCCATGGCCGAGAGGTCGCGCACCCGGGTGGCATCGGCACCGCCATCGGCCATGCCGGAGAGGCGGTCCAGCTGCGGCATGGACACGCCCCCGACGCCCGACACATCCCTGCCGGTCCGTGACGGGTCGGCGGTCTGCGGTGTCCTGCTATCGGCCTTGGAGAGGGACATGGGTAAGCGTTACACGGCCGGAGAGGATGCCATCACGGACAGGGAGGCCGCCTCCCGGGATACTCCGACAGTGTCCAAGATACTCAAAAGCCGCCGTCAAAGCAAGGAAATGGCGGCGGAACGGCTTCCGGTGCTATCCCGGACCCCGCACCCGCCGGGCCTCGTTCCAGGCCTGGAGGGCCTCTGAGACACTGGCCTCGTCGCCCCATTTCACCCGGCGCTGGCTGAAGAAGGCCTCCTCGCCCGCCAATTCGGGAACGGCGATGGACAGATCGCGGAAACTCAGCCGGCGGAGGTTGGCGATGGCGCCCTTGTAAGCCACGTGATAGCCCTCGCGCAAGGCGAAGTAGGGCTTTCGGATGGCGCCGAAGAGGGAATCGCGGTACAGGAGGATCGACTTCATCGACCGCAACAGCATCACCGGCCCGTCCGTCAGCTGCAGCAGATACCCCTTGGGCACATGGCGCGCCTCCGACGAGACGGGCGGGCTGGCGAGGACGAAGACGGGCGATGACAGGCCGTTGACGACCGTGTCGAAGCGGATGGTCTTCACCATCTCCTCCTGGACGACCTTTTCCTCACCGCCCGGCAGGCGGGCGGAGAAGAGGCCGTTGACCAGGTTGTAGCGGACGGGGAACCGCCCCAGCAACCGGTCATCCTTCAGATAGAGGCGGGCAGGCGCCCATTCCGGGTTCCAATGGAGGGGACCGGGGATGGCGGCCGGGTCCAACCCGTCGAACAGGTTCTTGCCGTTGTTGTCGAGGGTGACGTCGGCGCCGGAATGCGGACGGAAGTACAGCCCGTAACTCGAGGTCGTCACCATCGACTCGCTCACGCGTCCGGGCTGGGCGCTTCCCATGGCGACCGCCAGCAGGCAGAGGCCGGTGGTGAGGAGGCGGTTACGACCGCTACGTCGGATGGGCTGGCGCATGGGGGATGGTCTGTCAGGTGCCGTCACTGGGTGAGGAAGGTCCTGGCGTAGTTGACCTTCAAGGCGTCGAGGTAGGGCAGGCGCGCCTTCACCCGCGCCTTGAAGGCGTCGTAATCCTTCTTCCCCTTGGGCGTCCAGGCCACTTCGGCCAGGGCGAGGGCGCGGGGGTAGGTCATGTACTCGGCGTATTTCAGGTCGCCGATGTACTCTGTCCACACGTTGGCCTGCACCCCGATCACATGCCTGGCCTCCGCGGCCGTCAGCTCGGGGAGGTCGGGCTCGAAGGCATAGCACTTGGAGAGGGGCAGGTTGCCGCCGATGGCGAGGGGCTCGCTGGCGGGCGGGCCCTGGTAGTAGTCGAGGTAGAAGAAGCTGTTGGGCGACATGACGACGTCGTGGCCCTGCTTGGCAGCCTCCACGCCACCCTTCACACCGCGCCACGACATGACCGTCGCGTTCGGGGACAGACCGCCTTCCAGTATCTCATCCCATCCCAGCAATCGCCGGCCCTTGGCCGTCAGGAACCTGTCGATGCGGCGGATGAACCAGCTCTGTAGCTCATGCTCGTCCTTGAGTCCCTCCTTTTTGATCAGGTCCTGGCAGAAGCGGCTCTCCTTCCACTGCGTCTTGGGGCATTCGTCGCCGCCGATATGGATGTACGGACTCGGGAACAGGTCCATCACCTCGGTGAGTACGTCCTCCAGGAAGCGGAAGGTCTCCTCGCGGGGGAAGAGCACGTCTTCGGAGATGCCCCATCTGGTGCGGACGGGCACGATGCGGTCGGGGTTGAAGCCGAGCTGCGGGTAGGCGGCGAGGACGGCCTGGGAGTGGCCCGGCATCTCGATCTCGGGGACGACCATGACATGCCTTTCGGCCGCGTAGGCGACGACCTCGCGCACCTGGTCCTGCGTGTAGAAGCCGCCGTAGGGCTTGCCGTCGAACTTGTTGTTGCGGTAATGACCCAGCATCGACTCCTTGCGCACCGACGACACCTGCGTGAGCAAGGGGTATTTCTTGATCTCGATGCGCCAGCCCTGGTCCTCGGTGAGGTGCCAGTGGAAGCGGTTCATCTTGTAATGGGCCATGAGGTCGATGAAGCGCTTCACGTCCTCCACGGGGATGAAATGACGTCCCACGTCGAGCATCAGACCGCGGTAGCCGAAGCGGGGCTTGTCGTCGATGCGGCAGGCGGGCACGGAGAGGCCGCCCTTGACGGGGGACCCGCCCAGCACCGCGGGCGGCATCAGCTGCAAGAGCGTCTGCAGGGCGTAGAAGGCGCCCTTGCCGCTGGAGGCCTGCACGTCGATCCGGCGGGGGCCGACGTCGAGGCGGTAGGCCTCTTCGGCCAGGGCTGCGTCGCGGCGGAAGACGATGCCGGCGGCGGGGCTGCCGGCGGACACCGGGGAGGCCGTGCCGGTGGCGGCCGAGAGGTGCTTCGCCAGGAGGCCTGCCACAGCGGCGAACTCGGCATCGGCGGCATGGATATTCTCGCCGGGCCTGACGGCGTAGGCCCCCTGGCCGGGCACCAGGCTGCTGGGGGCGGGGATGATGTCGAAGCCCGACTGCGCCCGGGCGGCGAACAGGCAGGGCAGGGTGAGCAGGGCGGAGAGGAACCTCTTCATGTCGGGTTGGCGTTGGGTGTCGATGGCGGGGATGGTTTGGGGAAGATACTGAAAGTCGGGCAAGATGCGTTGGGGCCCTTCGCCTCAGCTGCCGCGGCCGCGGCGGCCGGCGCGTGTCCTGCCCCAGTCGGGCGCGTCGAGGTCGAGGTCGTCGTGGGTGTCGCGCATCTCGGCCTTCAGCAGGTCGAAGAGGCGGGCCTTGCGGGCGGCGAAGGCGGGGTCGTAGGCCAGGTTGCGGGTCTCCAGCGGGTCGGCGGCGAGGTCGAAGAGTTGTTCGTGGCGCTGCCCGTCGACGTTGTAGAGGATCAGTTTGAGGCCGTCGGCCGTCTTGAGGCTGCGGCTCCAGTTGCCGTAGACGTTGTAGATGCGGTCGCGCAGCCTGGCCTCGGGATGGCGGAGGACGGCGGCGTGGCTGAGGGCTTCGAAGCTTTCCGGCCTCGGCATGCCTAGGATGTCGAGGAGGGTCGGGGCGATGTCGCTCAGGTAGATGAACCCGTCGTGTCGGGTGCCGGCGGTGATGCCGGGGCCGGCCATGATCAGGGGCACGCGGATGCTGTGTTCGTAGAGGTTCTGCTTCCCGAGGAGGCCGTGGCGGCCCGTGGCCAGGCCGTTGTCGCCGGCGAAGACGACGAGGGTGCTGTCGGCCAGTCCGTTGTCGCGCAGGGCGTCGAGGATGCGGCCGACCTGCTCGTCCATCTCGCTGACCATGGCATAGTAGGCGGCGATGTCCTTCCGGACCGTGTCGGGGTGAAGGGGGCGGGGCAGGAGCTGCTCGTCGCGCACGCGGAGGTCGCCGTTGTCGAAGGGATGTTCCGGCAGGAAGTTGCCGGGGAGGGTGACGCGGGCGGGGTCGTAGCGGGCGGCCCAGCGGGCCGGCGGAGTGCGCGGGTCGTGCGGGGAGGTGAAGGCGACATAGCAGAGAAAGGGGCGCGTGCGGGCCTCGGGGCCCGACAGGAAGCGGATGGCGTTGTCGGCGTACAGTGTCGAACTGAAGGTGTCGGCCCGCCGCCGCAGTGTCTCGGGCCACTGTCCGGCGGGGTCGAAGGCATAGACGGTGGGATGTTCCTGCCCGCCGTCGCGGGGGAAGTGCATGCCGCCGAAGAAGACATCGCCTCCGGCGCTGAACATGCGGTGGTGAGAGGCTTTGTCGCTATGCCACTTGCCGGTGTGGTAGGTGGTGAAGCCCTTGTAGCGCAGCACCTCGGGCAGGCTTCGGAAGTCGGCCGGGATGGTGGAGCCATCGCCCGGCAGGCGGTTCACGTAGCGGCCCGTCAGCAGCATCGCGCGGCTCGGGACGCAGACGGCCCCCTGGTGCCCGCCCATCACATGCGCCTGCGAGAAGCGCAGGCCGCCGGCAGCCAGCCGGTCGAGGTTCGGCGTGAGCACCTCGCGGTTGCCAGCAGCCCCCAGGGCATGGTGGCTGTGGTCGTCGCTGTAGAGGATCAGCACGTTGCGGGGCCTCGTCTGGGCACAAGGCAACGCCGCCGGGATCAACGAGATCAGCCCAGAAAGGATCCATCGACGGAGGAAAGGAAGTCGAAGACGCATCCCCGAATATAGCCATTGCCCCGCGAGGGACATCCCCCCCGGTCCGCCAGGCGCCCGGACATCCCGATGGGGCCGATTCCGTACTTTCAGCGTCCAAACTCCACAGACCATGAAGGCTTTCCCGTTCCTGATCCCGATGCTGCTGCTGACAGCCACACCCTTCGCCCAGGAGAGCTCCCGCCGACCCCTCCGCCCCGAAGACACCTACCGCATGCAGTCGGTCTCCGCCCCCCGGCTCTCCCCCGATGGCAAATGGGTCCTCTACACCCAGTCGAAGGTCGACTCGGCCAAGGACGGCTACGAGAGCCGCCTCTACATGACGGGCACCGACGGGGAGGAGACCATCCAGCTCACCGAACAGACCAAGGGCACCGGCCAGCCGGCCTGGAGCCCCGACGACCGCTACATCTCCTTCCTCTCCAAAGGCAGGGGCGACGACGGCGCCTCCCAGCTATTCCTCATGAACCGTAAAGGCGGCGAACCGGTGCAACTCACGTCCGTGAAAGGCGAGATATCCGCCTACCGGTGGTTCCCCGATGGCAAGCACATCCTGCTGGAGATCCGCGACCCCTCCACGGCCGACACCGCCAGGTCGAAGGTGCGGAAGCCCTACGAGATCCGCCGCCACGCCTTCAAGAATGACAGCGAAGGCTACCTCGACGAACGCAAGACCCACCTCTACCGCTTCGACGTGGCCGCCAAGAAACTCGACACCCTCACCCGCGGCGGACACGACGAGACGGGCGCCGCCATCAGCCCCGACGGGCGACAGCTGGCCTTCGTGAGCAACATCACCCCCGACCCCGACCTCAACGAGAACACCGACATCTTCCTCCTCGACATCGCCACCGGCACCCGCCAACAGGTCACCACCTACGCCGGCGAGAACGGCACGCCACGCTTCAGCCCCGACGGGAAACACTTGGCCTACACCCAGTCGACCACCGAGAGCGGGTTCAACATGTACGAACTCTCCAGGCTCTGGATCTACGACATCGCCGCCAAGGCACACCGCTGCCTGTCGACATCCCTCGACCGGTCGGTCGGCAACGCCGCCTGGACGGCCGACAGCCGCCACCTCCTCGCCACCGTCGAAGACGACCGCCGCCGCAACATCCTCCGCTTCGACGCACAGGCCGGCACCCATCAGTGGCTGACGGACGCGCAGGGCACCTACGGCGCCCTGGAGGTCGGAAAGGACGGACGCATGGTGGCCCTCTTCAGCGACCCCCACACACCCAACGAGATCCATATCGGCCAGGACGCCCGCTTCCGAAGGCTCACCCACGCCAGCCGCGACTTCCTCGCACCCCTCCGCCTCGCCCACGTCAGCGGCTTCAGCTGCACCTCGGTCGATAAGAACACCGTCAACGGCATCCTCTACCTGCCCGACAGCAGCGCACGCCATCTCCCGCTGGTACTCTTCATCCACGGCGGACCCGTCGCACAGGATGAATACGGCTTCGACATGTCCCGCCAGGTCCTCGCCGGCGCCGGCTACGCCGTCGCCGCCGTCAACTACCGCGGCAGCAGCGGACGCGGACTCGCCTACACCAGGTCGATCTCGGGCGACTGGGGTAACAAAGAGGTGAAGGACATCCTCGCCGTGGCCGACCACCTCGTCCGGACAGGCGTGGCCGACCCCGCCCGCCTCGCCATCGCCGGATGGAGCTACGGCGGCATCCTCACCAACTACGGCATCGCGACCGACAGGCGATTCAAGGCCGCCGTCAGCGGCGCCGGCAGCTCCCTCCAACTTTCGATGTACGGGTCCGACCAGTACATCCGGCAATACGAGGAGGAACTCGGCAAACCCTGGAGGAACCCCAAGAAATGGCTGGACCTGTCCTACCCCTTCTTCAAAGTCGAAAGCATCACCACCCCCACGCTGTTCATGGCCAGCGAAGACGACTTCAACGTGCCCGTCATCGGTGCGGAACAGATGTACCAGGCCTTCCGGTCCACCGGCATCCCCACCGAACTGGTCATCTACCCCAACCAGCACCACGGCCTCCGCGTGCCCAGCTATATCGTCCACCGCTACCGCAAGCACCTCGAATGGTTCGGGAAATACCTCAAGTAGGTCCGTCGCTGCCGCCCGGCAGCAAGGCCCTCACTACCGGCGGCCAGGGTCGATGCGATAGGCGGCGGCCCCCTGGGCCTTGACGGAGTCGGTGACACGCATGCCCACCGACACCGCCGAGTCGAGCATGTTGCGGTCGTCCGCGTCCTTGATATGGGCGAAGAAGACCCAGAAAGGACCTCCCGTGAGGGGCAGCTCCGCATATTGCTCCCGCCAACCCGCACCGGGTGTCAACCTCGAGGCACTCACGGGGCCCAACGGCGCAAACCGACCCGTACGGACATAGTAGGTGTACATCGAGCCGGCATGGATATACACGTGCAGCGGCTCCCCCGGCGTGGCCCGCGCAGCCAGGCCGCGCAACACCGGCTTCGACTCCTCCACCTCCCGGGCGAGGTTCTTCGGCATGAAAAGCAACCCCATCACCACCGCCCCCGCCATCAGGAGACCCGCCAGGTAAGGGCTGGCCCGCTTCCCGACCAGACCGATGAACCGGTCGGCGCCGGCGGCCGCCACAAAGCAGACGAAGGGGTACGAATGCAGGTAGAGCCTCGTGACATACGGGTAGATGTGGAGGGTCGCCAGCACGATATGCATGAGGGTGGGCACCAGCACCAGCAGCGCGAGCGGACTCCGACGCGCCAGTCCCCACAGACCCATGCCCAGCAGTACGGCCATCAGGGCCTGGTTCGGCCATTCGGGCTGGCTGGGGGTGAGGCCCGCGATATTCTTGAAGGAGAAGGCGAAGTCGCGCATGACGACCTTGAAGAACGCCAGGTGAGCGTACAGATATGCTTTCGTGTCGGCCGGCGAGGGCAGGAAGGCGTCCGTCAGAGCCGCCATCTTGTACTCGTTGGACGGATGGTCGTACAGGAACAGCAGGTAGTTGGCGATGAAGACGACCGCCCATGCCAGGCCCATGCCGGCGGACCTCCGTACGAAGGATGCGTCCCATCGCCCCCATCGGCGCAGCCAGAAGGCGGCCATGACGGCCGGCAGCACGATGACGGATATCGTCGACAGGAGGATGCCGAGGCAGCCCCCGAGCATGCTGACGCGCATACGCCGGCCCTCGTCCATGTCAGGGTCCAGAGCCGCATGCGCCAGGAACAGGGCGACGAAGGCCTCCACCCCGTACTGCTTGAGTTCGGTGGCATAGATCAGGAGGCTGCGGTTGAAGACGAGGAGGGCGATGCCGAAGGCGATGGCGGCACCACTGCGGAGGTGCGCCCCCAGGAAACGAAGGAAGAGGTACAGGGTGCCCAGGTATGCCAGGAAGGAGGGCAGCCGCATGCCGACCTCGCTGTCGGGCACCAGGTGCGAAAAGGTCTCCACGACCCACAGCCAGAGGATCGGCGCCATCTGGTAGGTGTCGAGCGGCTTGAGCAGCCCCAGGTAGCCGCGGTCGACGATGTTCATGGCAATGGCCGACTCGTCCGTCCAGAAACTGCGGTTGTAGAGCAGTTCGAACAATGCCATCCCCACCCCGATGAGGAAGAAGACCCTGATGAGGTTGCGTTCCAACGGAGGATGTACGTTCCGGGACATGGGGGCGCTGTTGAACGGCAGGGGAGGCATAGTCCCTCAAACGCAGCCGTCATCGCGGATATTGCCTAAGCATTGCCTTCCGGCGCTGATGGCGGGCCCGCAGCGGCCGTAGACCCCGCCGTCAGGGCGTCAGCCAGTCCGCCGCTTGCAGCCCGCCCCCGGAATACCGGAAGCGGGCACGCCGGTTGCCGCGGCTGTGGGTGTAGTACCATTCCATCTCGCTCACGCGGGTC